>Ga0194125_10002950_pt1 | contig 27845 bp, 24 predicted proteins | sample TA2KigC250mmetaG_FD_148626 | JGI IMG/M metagenome (GOLD analysis project Ga0194125, IMG submission 148626) | Freshwater microbial communities from Lake Tanganyika, Tanzania - TA2015034 Kigoma Deep Cast 250m | ecosystem: Environmental > Aquatic > Freshwater > Lake | place: Tanzania: Lake... | reverse complement strand
CGACATCTACACTAGTGGGGGACGGCGGGACCATCCTCCACTACAATGGGTCTGCTTGGAGTGCTATGACCAGCGGCACTACCAACAACCTGAATGATGTCTGGGGTAGTGTCTCTGACAATGTGGTCTATGCTGTCGGCAACGGGGGCACCATTCTGCGGTACAGGGATGGCGCCTGGTCTAGCATGGAAAGCTTGACCTCAGTGCAGTTGAACGCTGTGTGGGGGAGCTCAGGCTCTGCGGTCTATGCAGTCGGAGCGGAGGGCACCATCAGATGGTATGATGGCAGTGTGCCCGGGACATGGACCGGTATGGGCGGCGGCACCACGGTCGTGCTGAACGATGTCTGGGGCAGTTCGGCGACTGACATCTTCTTCGTAGGTGACGCGGGTACCATCGGGCGTTTCGAGAACGGCGGCTGGAGTTCGATGAGCATTGGGGGAGGTGCCAGCCCGGACCTGATGGCTCTCTGGGGCGCAACACCCAGCGACGTGTTTGCGGTTGGAGAGCAAGGCGCCATCATCCGCTATCTGGGTTCTGGCAGTTGGACGCAGATGTCCAGCCCTAGCACCAACAACCTGAACGGTGTCTGGGGCAGCTCATCCTCCAATGCGTACGCGGTTGGGGACAATGCGGAGGACTTCGTCTTCCTGCAGTCGCTCACTGAGTGGGTGGATCTGCAGCCCAACGGCGAGTTCCATGGGTCCTTGGCCGGGTCCGGTACGGTGGAGCTCTCATCAGGATCCGAACTCATGTCTCCGGAGGACGCTGGGGATGTCAACTTCCCCCGCTATCGGTGGATGAACATTGAGACGTATGTCATCGACCAACTCTGAAGTTCGCCGGTCCAGCATGTTGAAGGGCCAGAGGGGCTACATGCTGATAGAGGTGCTTGTGGCCGTGGCCATCGTTGGCGTGGTGGCGGTGGCCTTCCTCAGCGCCCTGACGTCGGGCTACCTGGCCCTGGTGCTGGCCGATGAGAACACGGTGGCGGAGAGTTTGACCCGGACGGAGTTCGAAAGGATCAGGCAGGCCACCTACCCGGTGTCGGGCCATGGTCCCGAAGAAGCCCTGCCGGGCTATTGGATCACGGCCATAGTCAGCGATGTTGACGAGACCGATTCGCCCATCCAGCTGGTGACGGTTGAGGTGAGCCATGATGGTGAGCTGCTGCTGACCACAGCTACCTACAAGGTTGACCCCAACAAGAACTTGCCCAGCTAGCTCGGAGATGAAATGAAACAGATCAGGAGACTGCTTGGACGAGGCCAAAGGGGCATCACCCTGGTGGAGATCCTGGTGGTCATACCGATTGCGGCCCTGGTGGTCGCTGCGGCCACCGCGGGCCTGATCCAGTTGTTTGACTCCAAGGACGCCAGCGCCCGCATGCTGGCCCTGCGGCAGGTGCAGACGGCCGGCTACTGGATGAGCACGGACGGTCTGCAGAGCGACAGCGTCGCCTTGACTCCCGGTGATGCTGTCACTGGCGGCTTTCCCCTGACGCTGGTCTGGACCGACCCGGATGACAATGAGCGGCACACCGTGACGTACTCAGTCACCGGGGACTCCGGCAATCTCGTGCTCCGGCGGGTCGAGACCATCGTGGACATAACCAACCCGGGTGCTCCGGTGGTGAATACCACCAATGTGGCCAGGAACCTGACCCAGGCCACCTGCAGCCAGCAGGTTGTGAATGAGCAGGTGCTGCTCATCTTCACCGTTGCGGCAGAGGTGGATCAGGAAGCCGAGACCCGCACCTACGAGATCAAGCCTCGATCCCTGTCCGTGGACTGAGCGGTGAAGGCCCCGGCAAACCGCTGCCAGCCGGCCCTGCCAAGCAGCTTCAGCGCCCGCAGTCTGTTTTCATCCGCTCCCTCCCCCCGACCCCCCCAGCACCTGGCGGAGCACCGCACCACCCCAGCCATGGATGCCGCATCAAGTGCGGCATGACACTGGGAGGATGCCCCACCGCCCGTCTCCCATCAGTGCCTCACCCGCCGCCAACTTGACATAAGGCCCTGCCCAGACACCCCAAACCCGTTGAGAGGAGTTTGTGATTTCTGCCGGTCGGCTTGTGACGTTCTTGTGCGCGCTCGCGTGGTATGATGGCTGGCGTATGCCGAGACTGCCTTCGTGAGCGCTTCAGAGCGGTGGAAGCTGTTTCGGGTGATTGTTTCGTCTGGGAGCGACCAAGACCAGTATGAAATCAAGCCACGCTCCCTGTGGACCGACTGATCGGGCTGCGGAGACGGCAGGCAGATACCGGGCTGGCGGCAGCCCGGGGACTTGACAGCGGGTGGTATTGTTAGAACCGAAGGGTCACTTGAGACAATCCCTTCATGAAAGGCACGGTATGATATGACCAGCATGGGAAAGAAGGGGATGTCCGTTCTGAAGGTGTTGCGATGCCAGCGGGGGGACTCGCTGGCCGAGGTCCTGGTGGCCATGGCCATCCTGGGGGTGGTCGCCGTGGCCTTTCTCAGCGCCATGGTCACTGCCTATCACGGTGTAATCATGGCCGACCAGAAGACCATGGCCGAGAGCCTGACCCGGACCGAGATAGAGCGCGTCAGGGACGGCGGCTATCCCGTCGGGGACAGCTCCAGGTCGGCGGCCGGCTATGATGTGGCCGTCGACGCCGAGTACATCGATCCGGCCACATACGGAGGTACGGTGGACCCGCTGGGCATGCAGCGGATAACCATCACCGTCAGTCATCAGGGCGAGGTGGTTCTGATAACGGAGACCACCAAGGTGAACAGATGAACCGGCCGGGAGGCAGGCAGCGCGGCTTCACCCTGCTGGAGCTGCTGGTGGTCATCCCCATCTCCGCGCTGGTTGTGGCGGCGGCCACCGGCGTGATCATTCAGCTCCTGCGCACCAACGATGTCAATGCCAGCACCTATGTCACCAGGCAGGTGCAGACGGCCGGCGGCTGGGTCAGCCGTGACGGTCTCCAGGCGTTGAGCACCAGCGGCATCGGCACCACCGGTCCGGGAATGCCCTTCACCTTGACCTACAGCTTCTGGGACACGGAAGCGGAACCACCGGTGAACGAGACCCATCAGGTGACCTACTCGCTGGTCAACATGCCCTCAGGCACCCTGCAGCAACTGGAGCGCCATGAGATCATCACCAACGCTGTCGGCGTTGTGACTAGCGATACTACTATCATTGTGGCCCGGAACATCGATGGGGCTGCTACCACCTGCCGCTGGGAACCCGATGCCGGCGAACCGTCGGGGTACAGCCAGACCACCTTCGTCTTCACGGTCAGATCGCTGATGGGGGGCAAGGAGGAGGTCCGGTCGTATCAGATCAGGCCCAGGACCGGGTCGTAGCGGTTCTTCTCGGAGCGCCGGCGGGGTTTCAGGATGATGTTGAAGGAAAGAGAAACCGGTTTGGAGGCCGCTGGAGCGGGCCGGTGAAGTGGAGAAGTTGAGATGAAAAGAGTGACCAGAGGATTGCGGAGATTGTGCAGGTGCCTCGTCGGAAGGGAAACGGGGCAGACCAGCTTCACCGCGGTGCTGGTTGTGCTTGTCCTTGGTGGCATCGTGCTGACGCCCACTCTGGCCTTCGCCATCAGCGGGCTGAGGCAGGAGCAGTCCCATGAGGAAACCATGCATGAGTTCTATGCCGCCGATGCCGGCATTGAAGACGCCATGTGGAGGATCAGGAACTACGAAGACGGGGACTGGCCCGACTGGATGAGGGGGGATTGGGGCGACGCCACCTTCAATCACGATCCCGCCTACTGGGAATACACCATACCCCAGTTCAATGACAAGGATATCACCGTGCGCATCCAGCCCACCTGGCTGCTGGAGGGACTGGAGACGCCCAAGACGGGGCAGGGGAGAACACCCAACAGCGATGTTGAGGTCTCTGGCAATGTGGTCGGGGTGGGCAAGTACGAGGTGGCCATCCTGAAGGATGCCGGCTTCGCCGGCCCGCTGATGATCGAGAGGATAGGGGTCTGGCTGCCGTCTGGATTCGGCTATGTGGCCGGTTCCAGCAATCTGGAGAAGGCCAGCGTTCCCCTGCCGCCCGCCGGCTACCGCTGCACGCCGACGACCTACACCTTCCGCAATGGCACAGCCATTGTCTGGGACTATGTCGCTGCCTATGGCTCGCCGGTGGACTACACCAGGCTGCCCCTGGACAAATCCGGGACGGTCACCTCCTACAGCGCCAATCACCTCAGGGATACGGTGAGCAACCAGTTCCAGGTCTCGGATGCCGGGCGTGCCGTCTGGGACATCACCGACGACCAGTGGGGGGTGGTCAGCAACTACAACAGTGCCTCCGATCTCACCCTGCTATCCAATCTGTTCGACTCCGGCGATGTGGGCAACCGCTACGGCATCGGCGAGCCCAACCGCCGGGTGGTCAGCTTCAGCTACACGCCGACGACCACCATACCCTATGGTGCCTTCTGCTGGGTCAGCTCGCCGGGCAACGCCACCCCGGCTGTCGCCCCCTACCTCTGGTGGAGCGGGGACAAGATCTACCAGATCACCTCAATCGGCGAAGACCCGGATACCGGCGATGATGCCACCATCATCGTCTACACCAGCAAGGAAGAGCTGAAGAACTTCGGGGTTTCTGTGCTGGCTGACTACGAGGCCGTGGGCAATACCCTGCTCAGAGACCACGATGGTGAAGGCTACCACCGGGAGAGGGTCTATCTGGCCACATCGGCCGGGGTGACTGCTCTGCCGGCGCGGGCCAATGTGCAGCAGTTGCGGCTCTACTGGTCGGGCTGGAAGAACTACCCCTGGTATGCCTGGGACCTCAGCGATGCCCAGCGCTCGGCGCTGGTCCCCGACAACCTGGTGGACAGGGTCAGCTTCAAGGTGGAGTACAGTGGGGTGGTCTATGAAACCACTGTGATGGCCGATTCCTGGCAGGTCCTGCCCAATGGCACCCCGAGCTCGCAGCACGGCTGGTCCTATGCCTGCTTCGCTGATGTCACCGAAGAGGTCAGGCAGTACTACGCCGACCGAGGGATCACCTTCGGGGGCAACGCCCGGTACACCGTGGGGCACGCCGAGACCTGGGATGCGTCCACTACCAACCCCCTCCAGGGTGTCTGGGGCAGCTCCGGCACGGATGTCTATAACGTGGGCTCGGCTGGGACCATCCTCCACTACGACGGCGCCAACTGGAACTGGATGACCAGCGGCACCACCAGGAACCTCTATGCCATCTGGGGCAGCTCCGCCACGAACATCTACGCGGTGGGGCAGAACGGCACCATCCTCCACTACGACGGCGTGGACAACAATGGCGATGGCAGCCTGTGGGACCCCATGACCAGCGGCACCACCAGCGACCTCCGGGGCGTCTGGGGCGACTCCTCCTACACCTATGTTGTCGGGGCGTCGGGCACTATCCGCCGCTGTGCCGTGGGCAGCACCACCTGGAATGGTATGACCAGCGGCACTTCGAACACTCTGTACGGTGTCTGGGGGAATTCCTCTTACACCTATGTAGTCGGCTCGTCGGGCACCATTCGACGCTGCGCTGTGGGCAGCACCACCTGGAATGGCATGACCAGCGGCACTTCGAACACCCTCTACGGTGTCTGGGGCGATTCCTCCTACATCTATGTTGTGGGCGCAAATGGCACCATCCGCCGCTGTGCCGTGGGCAGCACCACCTGGAATGGCATGACCAGCGACACCACAACGCAGCTCAACAGCGTCTGGGGCACTGCCTGGAACGATGTCTTTGCAGTGGGCAACTCGGGCAGCATCCGTCACTACGATGGCAGTGCCTGGAGTTCCATGGTGGGCAACTACCCGCTCTACCAGTGGCTGGACAGCCACAGCGGTGAGACGGTGGTCAGCACCACGGACTATCCTCTGGCGAATACTACCACGTATGGATCAAGCTCGCTCGACGAGTGGGCCTACGGGGCCTGGTCCATGGTGACCATCTACAGCAGCCCGGAGACCAAGGGCCATCAGCTCTACATCTATGACACCTTCCGTTACATCAACCACAACCAGACCATACAGTTCGACATCAGCGACTTCCTGGCTCCTCAGGATGTGCTCACCGATCCCAATGCCGCCCGGATGACGGTCTTCGTGGCCGAGGGGGACGAGGTCTATACCGGGGACCGGCTGTCAGTCAACGGGACCTACCTCTCCGGTGGAATACCCTATGCCTGCAATCCGGTGAGCAACGTCTTCAACTCCAAGTCCAGCGTGGTGGGCATGAGCAACATCGGCATAGACATCGACACCTATGCCGTGGCCCATCCCATCATCCAGCCGGGAGACACCAGCGCCGTGGTCAAGCTGGAGACGGGCATCGATATCTGGAACGTGATCTATGTCGTCCTCTCCTTCCGCAGCGAGATCACCAGCGGCGGCATAAGCAGCATCAGGATAAGGTGAGAGCGGCCAGTTCATGATCTGATTGGGTCGGAATTGTGAGCCATTCGGAACTTCCCAAGATTCCACCTGCATGGCAGAATTGGCCCTGGTTATCCTGGAGAAGAGCGGATTCGTCAATCAGGGGTCGGTCGATTCCCTGGGCTTGACAGCAAAATAATACGGTGTGGTGAGATTGCAGACATGTCTATCACAACTAAGTGGATCCTGACCCTGGTCATACTGGTCATCCTCCTGGTGGGCATTGCCGTGTACTACACGCGCCAGCAGGACCGGCATGACAAGCTGAGCGAAGATCTGGACAAGGCGCAACAGACGTTGATCGCGAACAGCCAGCAGAAAGGCCTGCTCCAGTATCAACTGGATCTGGCCAACCTGGCTTATGCCGAGGGACTGGCCGTCTTCCCCGATGCCAGCCAGTCCATGGATATGGAGCAGGCCCTGTATGGTGCGGCGGCCGAGAGTGGCGTCGAGATCACCACGCTGAGCTGCTCTTCCCCGACTGCCGCCCAGGCCGGTGGCTATCAGGTCTTCGCGGTCAGCCTGGGCGTTGACGGACAGGTTGAAGCCCTGCTCCGCTTCACCGCCGTGCTGGGATACTGGCTGCCGTCGGCCGACATCGCCTCCGTCTCCATGAATACCCTGGATGGCGGCAGCGGCACACTGAGCATGAGCCTGAAGGTCTACGCGCTGGAGGCAGGGTAATGGCTAAACAGCAGACTACCTTATATATTGATGATGCCGCCATCCATGTGATGGTCTCCAAAGGCAGACAGCCCTCGAAATGGGCCACCGTGCCCCTGGAGAAGGATCTGGTCAAGGACGGGGTGGTCCAGGATCAGAATGCCGTGGCTGGCAAGCTGACCGACGTGTGGCAGTCGCTCAAGCTGGGCCGGAGCAAGGATGTGGTGGTCGGCCTGAGCGGCGTGAACCGCCTGTACCAGCTCTTCGTCCTGCCCGAGCTGCCGGACAACCTGCTCCCCGAGGCCATGGCCCGGGAAGCCAGCCACAACCTGGGCATCGACGTGGCCCAGGTGTACCTCTCATGGCAGGTGCTCGGCGTTGAGCATGGGCAGATGAGGGTCTATCTCACCGTCATCTCCCGGGAGATGATTGACAGCCTGCTGGACACCCTCAAGGTGGCCGGGCTGAAGCCGTATGTCATGGACGTCAAGCCGCTTTGCCTGGCCCGGTGTTCCAGCGAGCCGCGCGCCATCATGGTGGATACCCAGCCGGGCAGCTTCGATGTGGTTGTCCTGGCCGACGGCATACCCGAGGTGATCCGCAGCCTGTCCTTCCCCGAGGAGGCTTCCCCGGGCGAGAAGACGGCCCTGATCAGGAGTGAGCTGGAGCGGGCCGTGGTCTTCTTCAACTCGGCCCACATGGACAAGCCCATCGACCTGACCGTGCCCATCCTGGTTTCGGGTGGGATGGCCCGCCAGGAAGGCGAGTGGGAGGTGCTCCGCGGTCCCCGGGAGCGCGAGGTGCGCGTCCTGCCCTCGCCCATGCCCGAGCCCCAGGACTTCGACAGCGCCATGCTCATCACCAACATCGGCCTGGCCCTGAAGGAAGTCCTCACCGAGGAAGAGGGGGCCCTGGCCTACTCCGTAGTCAATTTCAACGCTCTGCCCGGCGCCTACGTGGTCCGGAAGCGCACCCTGGCCGAGTCGGCCTGGCTGCCGGTGGTCGTCGGCGGCGTGATCGTCGTAGCGGCCGGCGTCGGCCTCTGCGCCTATATGCAGGGGCAGAACAACGCGCTGGCTGATGATGTCAAGGGAGTCGAGGACAGGATCACGGCGCAGAAGCTCACCAAGCAGGACATCGATGCGTTGGACCAACAGGTCAAAGCCGTGCAGGCGTCTGCCGCCAATCTGGAAACGGGTCTGAAGGGCTGGGCAGCCGACAGGGCGGTCATCACCACGGACCTGATCCAGGTCTATGCCAGCCTGCCGCAGGGCGTTGATCTTCTGTCGGTGGCCCGGTCTGAGACCGCCGTCAATGTGAACGGCATCGCCGATGACGAGGTCAGTCTCTTCGACTACGCCTGGAGTCTGGAGGAGAGCGGCCGCTTCACCTCGGTGGTGGTCACCAGCATCACGCTGGCTGATGGCAGCGTCTCGTTCAACATCGTGCTGACAGGAATGACGGTAGCACCGGAATAGTGAGGGATATGAAAGATGAAACAGGGGATTGCGGATCTGATACGTCTGGCGGATAAGAGGAAGGCCTCTGACCTCCATCTGGTGGTCGGCTTCCCTCCGTTCCTCCGGACCATGGGTTCCATCGAGCCGGTGGTGGAGCTGGACATCGTCCAGCCCGAGGATGCCCGGGCCGCCCTGGTGGAGTTGACCACCCCGGAGGAGAGGGAGCAGTTCTACCGCACGCTGGAGCTGGACTTCGGCTACACCGTGACCGGCATCGGCCGCATCCGCTGCAACGCGGCCCAGCAGAGGGGCAGCATCAGCCTGGCCATACGGCTGCTGCCGCCCAAGATCCCCACCATAGATGAGATGGAGCTGCCGCAGATATGCAAGGACCTGGCGCTGCGGCCCCGCGGCCTCGTCGTCGTCTCGGGTCCCACCGGCAGCGGCAAGAGCACCACCCTGGCCGCCATGCTGCATCATATCAACACCAACAGGCTGTGCCATATCCTCACCATCGAGGACCCCATTGAGTACGCCCATACAGCGCTGCGTTCGGCCATCACCCAGAGGGAGATCGGCAACGATACCCTGAGTTTCGCCCAGTCGCTGAAGCATGCCCTGCGCCAGGACCCAGATGTCATCCTGGTCGGCGAGATGCGCGACCTGGAGACGGCGGCGGCCGTGCTCACCATCGCCGAGACCGGGCACATGGTGTTCAGCACCGGCCATGCCCCCAGCGCCTATCAGTGCATGGAGAGGGTCATCGACATGTTCCCCCCGGAGCACCGCTATCTGGCCCAGACCAGGCTGGCCTCGCTGCTGGTCGGTGTCTTGTGCCAGTGCCTGGTGCCCCGGGCCGACGCCTCGGGCAGGGTGGCTGCCGTGGAGGTCATGCTGGGCACGCCGGCGGTGACCAACCTCATCCGTGAGGGCAAGGTCTTCCAGTTGCCCAACGTCATCCGGACCAGCGCCCAGGACGGAATGATAACACTGGACCAGTCGCTGGTCGATCTCTATTTGAAGGGTCTTATCACCGGCGAGGTGCTGACCCGGTACTGTCAGGACCGCGATGAGGTGGAGAAGCTCATCGGCCGGATGCCGCGGGTCTCCGTGCCCGCCGGAGGCGGGGCCGCGGCCGGCAAGCTGGCGGCAGGCGGCAAGCCCTGTGCGGCTGATGCCAGGACGCCGGTGGCCACTTCCAGGAACGAGAAACGGTAGCGGGGGGAGACTGCCGTGTCAGAGGAGAGAGGAACGATGCATCTGGAGAAGCCCTTGTGGCGTGACGAAAAGACAGCCAGGCTGCTGGAGGCCATGCTCTCCGGCGAGGTTGGGGAGATCAAGCCCGTCATCGATCCGGAGAGGGATATGGGCTACTACTATCCGGAGCTGAATCGCGTTCTGGATATGCCCGAGAGGGAGGCGCAGCAAATGCTCGACTCCCTGGCCAAGCAGGGAATTCTGGACAAGGCCTTTGTGGAGAAGTACATCCACTGTCCCCAGTGCCAGTCGCTCAACCTGGCCCCGGGCTACTACTGCGTCAAGTGCAGCTCGGGCAGGCTCTCCCGGGGCAGGGTGCTGGTGCACTCCATCTGCGAGTATGCCGGCGCTGAGGAAGAGTTCAACCAGTCGGGCAGGCTGGTCTGCCCCAAGTGCTATCAGGAGGTCCGGGTCATCGGCCAGGACTACACCAGCCTGGGCGTGATGCGCAAGTGCCGCGACTGCGGCGAGATATTCGCCCACCCTTCCATCAAGTGGCGCTGCCTCAAGTGCGCCTCGGTGACCCCGGAGGACAAGGTGGTTGAGGTTGATGCCTACAGCTACAGTCTGCCGGAGAAGGAGGAGATCCGCCTGTGGCTGAGGTTCGAGCTGGGCCACAAACCGAAGCTGATCAAGTTCCTTCAGGAGCGCGGCTTCGATGTCACCGAGAACGCCAAAGTGACCGGCCGGTCCGGCGCCGAGCACGAGTTCGATATGCTGGCCGTCAGGGACGACGGAGTGGCCAAGCACCGCATCGCCGTGGGCATCGAGAACTCCGTCAAGGAGATGGGCATCGACAGGGTGTTCAGCTTCGACGACAAGGCCTACGACTGCGGCATCCATGACAAGATTCTGGTGGTCCTGCCCCAGATGAAGAAGGAGGCCGAGGCCCTGGCCGAGCAGCAGAGGATCAAGGTGATCCAGAGCTGGGACCTGGAGGCCGTCCTGGGCATCAAGCTGCCCAGCGTGGAATCGCCGGCGGTGGAGGAAGCCTTCAAGTTCCACTCCAAGTCGGGTCTGGTGGACTACCTCCAGAAGCGGGGCTATGAGGTGGAGCACAATGCCATGGTCCGGGGCAAGTCCGGTGCCGATCACACCTTCGACCTGCTGGCCAGCCGGGATGACGGTATCACCCTGCACCGCGTGGCCATCGGCATGGAGGTCTCGGATGCTCCCATTTCGCTGGAGAAGGTCTTCGGGTTTGATGACAAGGCCTACGACTGCACCATAATGAACAAGGTATTCATCGCCGTGCCCGGCCTGGCCAGGGAGGCCCGGCGCTTCGCCGACAGGCAGAGGATCGCCGTCTTTGAAGCGCCGTCGCTGGAAGGATAACTCTGGACACGGCGGGCAGTGCCCGTTGAACGGAAAGGAGGCCGTCTGAAAGCAGAGTGTGTCAATAGTAACGGTAGAGATAGAAATCCTGACGGAAAGGAGGTGATAGAGTGAAGAGTTTGAGAAAAGCGTACAGAGGCGAGAAGGGTTTTACCCTGGTTGAGTTGCTGGTGGTGGTGGTCATCCTCGGTGTGCTGGCGGCGGTTGCCGTGCTGGCCGTGACCCGGTTCATGGGCCAAGGCCGGCTGGAGGCAGCCCAGACAGAGCTGCACCAGGCACAGACCGCCATCGCCGCGGCCATGTCTGACACGGGCGTGGCGACCATCGCTGGAACCCCTCCCTTCACCTTCGGACCGGGGGCTGACCTTGATGTCAACGGTGGTACGGCCGGCGGCAGTTGTCAGGCGTTCCTGCATGGTCCGCTGAAGGGCACCTACACGGTCAACGCCAACGGGGACATCACATCCGGCACCCAAACGGCTTGGGGCGCAGGCATCGTGTGGGACACTGTTGCGCTGCAGTGGAAGAAGGCCTAGGCCGCCTGGAGATCCGTGGAAGTTGGGTAGCGCAATCCAGTTGCGCGGCGCAAAGGGATGAACAGAATCGGCGGCTGGGGTCAAACCCGGCCGCCGACCCAGCCCGAAGCGAGAGGTGTGAGACAGTGACGAGAGGCAGGGGACATCGCCAGGGGCACAGCCGAAGCGGCGAGTAGGGTGCGCCCCGCTGGCAATGACCCTCGGAAGAGGAAGTGCATAGTATCAGGAGGAATGGAAAATGGCCAAAGCTAAAGCGATAGCGATGATGGTGGTCCTGGCGGTGCTGCTCTGCGCCCTGGCGCCCACCTACGTCATGGCGGCGGCTCCGGCTACGCCCACCAATGTGTCGCCGGCCAACGCCACCGTTGACATCAGTCTGACCGCAGCCTTCGAGTCATCCGCTTTCGTGGACGGCGACGGAGACGGCCATGCAGCCTCGCAGTGGCAGATCAGTTCCGTCTCCGGGGACTTCACCAGCCCCGTCTTCGACAGCGGCGTTGACGAGACCGACCTGGTCGGCATCGTCCTGGATGAGGGGTATCTGACCTACGCCGCCACCTACTACTGGAGGGTGAGGCACCAGGATGACACCGGCACCTGGTCGGCCTGGTCCGCACAGACATCCTTTACCACCATCGGGGCGGGCACCGCCCCGCATCAGCCCGTGAACACCTCTCCGGCTGCCGGCACCACTGAGATCTCCCTGACGCCGACGCTGGTCTGCTCCGAGTTCTCCAGCCTCAATGACATCGGCACCCATGCCTTCTCCCAGTGGCAGATCGCCCGCAGCGCCACGGGCTTCGCCGGGCCGCTGTTCGACAGCGGGGCAACTGAGGATCTGACCCAGATGGACGTGGCCGCCGGGCTCTTCAACTATGCCACCACCTACTACTGGAGGGTGAGACACCAGGACAGCTACGGGCAGTGGTCCCTGTGGTCGTCACCGACCGCCTTCACCACCGTGGCCAACCGCCCGCCCTACGCGCCGGCCAATGTCTCCCCGGCTGCCGGGGCCACCGGTGTTTCCTCGATGGCCACCCTTATGGGCTCTGAGTTCGTCGATCCCGAGGGGAGCGACAGCCACGCTGCTTCGTCCTGGCAGATATCGGACGCAAGCGCGGTGGGCGCCGATGGAGGGTTTGCCAGCACCATCTGGAGTGACAACCTCACCGCCAGCTACCTGAGGCAGATCATCGTCCCCGGCGGCGTGCTGGGGTCCGGCACAACCTACTACTGGCAGGTGCGCTACTATGACAATCACAACAACGCATCGGGCTGGTCCACGCCGACCTCGTTCACCACCGTGGTACTTGCTGCCCCCGAGGCGGCTTTCAGTGCTCTGGATGACACCGCCGAGATCGTGGCCCTGAGGACCGAGCTGCGTCTTCAGGAGAGCTCCACCGGCGCGGACATCTTTTCCTGGGAGTGGGACTTCGGCGATGGCGCCACCCAGGCCTGGAGTATCTATACCTATCCCAGGGACCTGGTTGCCAGACATACCTATGCGGAGGGCGGCGATTACACCATCACCCTGACCGTGACCAATGCCGCGGGCAGCGACAATGCCAGCCTGGCCATCCATGTCCTGGCTGCTCCGAAGGCCCAGATGATCGCCCTGCCCCAGGTGAAAGCGGGCCAGACGGCCACCTTCACCGACGTTTCCACCGGCGAGATCACCTCCTGGAGCTGGAACTTCGGTGACGGCACCGTGGTGGTCTGGGATGCTGACAGCCGGCCGGCGGATGGCAAGGTGACCCACAAGCTCAGCGATGGCGGCAAGCAGGTAGTCACCCTGTCGGTCAGCGGACCGCTGGGCGACAGCACCGTCAACAAGTCCATCCAAGTCACCGGCGGCAAGGGATGGTTCGAGTTGTGGATGGCCATCGTGGCTGGTGTCCTGGTTGTGGCTGTCGTCGCGCTCTTCATCGTCCGCCGGCGCATGGGCAAGAAGCCGGCCGCTGCGGGTGAGGAGAAGAAGTAGCCCCTGGGGGTTCTCTTGACTGCGGACTCATTTGCTGGCAACGTGTGGTGATGCGAAGCCTGATGAGTGATCCCGGGGCCGCATGCCGCCAGGTCCTTCCGTGGAAGGATCATGCCGCCCGCCTCCGGCGGGATGCGGGAGCTAGACCTCAACCATGTCATGCCGCACTTGATGCGGCATCCAGGGCAGGGGCGTGGGGGAGGGTGAAAGCGAGATGACGTCCGAAGCATCTGAAGGCCGGTCAACCGGAGACTGGAAGAGCGATCCCAGGATGAGGCAGGTGCCGGTGGTGGTCTGCACCGCCACCTGCACGTTTGCCGGGCATGCCTACCGTCTGCAGCAGCAGCGCCTCCTTGACGCCCTCAACAAGAAGCCGTTGCGGGTTGGCAGGGATTTCGTGCCTCTCACTGAAGTGGAGCTGCTGTTTCCGGATGGACGGCGGGCACACCGGGCCTCCACCTACGTCAGGAAAGCCAACATCCTCTTTGTCGCCGAGGGGGGCCAGTTACAGCGGGAAGCGGCGGACGCCGCTGAGAGACGAAGCGCGGCGGTTGTCAGGAAGAAGAAGCCCATAGCGGCAGAGGTCCACATGCCGCTGTACGTGATCGCAGGCGAGATGCACGGGGAAATGTGGCAGGAGTTGATGGATACCCTCGATGGGGATGAGACCTTCATCCCGCTGACCAATGTTGAGATATCACCCGCCCTGGCCACCGGCGAATCCCGGTTCAGCTTCGTGGCCGTCAACAAGAACCAGATAACCTACGTCGGCGAAACCTCCGACTAACTCCCGTGGCGGGGGTAGTGTGCCGTCAGGTCCGCCTCGGGCGGAGCATCCCGCGCTTGATGAGGCATCCAGGGCTGTGGGGTGTCAGGACCGAAAGAACCATGAACGGTTGACATGCCCGCCAGGTTCATGGAAGATGACAACGACTGAAGGCAGATGAGCAGATCGCCCATTGGGACAAGGCTGAGTGAGAGCGTCACTCCACCGTCGCTACGTTGTGACGCTCCCTGTGCGCCGCACACTATGCAGGCGAGGCTGCATCCGCGGGGTCTTCTCTCCCCCCTCAAAGAGCATTGGCAACTCCTCTGCCTAGTCCTAGTCCTGCTGGCTTTGCATCTCATCGTTGTGAACTACACCAGGTCATACGTCTACGATGAACAGTCCTATGTGCCGCAGGCCCTCTCGATTGTCCACGAACGCGGACCGCAGGTTATTCACTCCGACCCTGGCTTTCTTGACCATCCCGCACTCGCCAAACTCCTCATTGCAGGCGGAGTAGCGGCGTTTGGGAACAACCCATGGGGATGGCGAATCCCGTCCGTCATGTTCGGGATTGCCTCCGTCGTCGTCTTCTATTTCATCTGCAGGAAGCTTGGAGGCAAAGGCACCGCGCTTCTGAGCGCTTTTCTTCTTGTCTTCGAGAACTTCTACTTCATCTATTCCGGCCTGGCGATGCTGGATGTGTTCTCCATAGCATTCATGCTGTGTTCCTTTCTGTTCTTCCTAGACGAGCGATACATCCTCTCGGGAGCCACGCTGGCGGCGGCTGGGCTCTGCAAGCTGCCTGGTCTCTTTGGAATCCTGGTCATCCTGGGTTATTGGGCCTGGGATAGGAAGAGGGCGGACTTCCGCAAGGTTGGACTTCTTGTGTTTTCTTCGGTCCTGGTGTTCCTGTTGCTGATGCCGATAATGGACTTCGTAGCCACGGACCAGTGGTTCAGCCCTGTCAGCCGGGTCCACGACATGCTGGTGCGTGCAGGATCGCTGAAGTACAGCCAGTTTCCTCCCGAGGTGCGGGCCGCCATGGGCATGTCCTATCCGTGGGACTGGATTCTGCACACCGGTGGCGAGTGGCTGGGTTCTGGGTGGGCGAGTGACGCCAGAGTGGTTTGTCTCAAGTACACACCGATGTTCTTCGTCCTGATTGTGCCATCCGTTCTCTATATGGCTTACGAAGCGATTGCGAAGAGGAAACGGTGGGCAGTCTTTGGACTTCTGTGGTTCGGAGCTACGTACGTTCTGTGGATACCAATAGAACTCGTCACTGACAGAGCCATGTACGCATTCTACTTCCTTCCTGCAGTGGGTGCGGTATGCATGGCCATGGCATGCGGCATACAGAGAATCTGGCAGATGTCCAACAGGACAAAGGAGGGAGCCATGCGACGACTTCTCAGAGGGTTGGTGCTGTCGTGCCTGGTTCTCTATGCGGGGTCGTTCCTGCTTTACTCAACGCTGTTCATATTCGTCTGACGGGGCTGCCGCTGCGTGCCAAAAGACACTGCAGGAGAAGAAGTGCTTGGGGCCTCCCCAGGAAGGCGCAGTCTCCGCAGCCTGACCATGCGAAGCAGGCTGATTCTCGGTGTCGCCATTCTGCTCTGTCTCTGGGTTTGGACAGTGTCGGTGAGCGATCTGGTCAGTCACTTTGGGGCCGGCCTTTGGGATTTCAAGACCGCCTACTACGCTGCCAAGGCGAGCTCTGCCGGACTGAATCCCTATGACAACCAGGCCCTGTCTCAGATAGCGGGACACGCGGTCAGGCTGCCTTTCGTCTACCTGCCTATTACGCTCTGGTTCTACCGCGTCTTCTCGCTGATGGACCTCAGCGCTGCCTCGTACCTGCTTCTTGCCCTAAAAAGCCTGTCTCTGATCTTCCTGCTGTATTTGTGGCGCAAGGAGTTTCTGCGTGGCAAGGTCGACTTGCTCTTCTATCCTTTCTGCCTGGTGGCCTTCTCCGCGGCATTCGTTCGCGATGTCTTGAGTGGCAACGTCTCGATGTTTGAGGAAGTCCTGGTCTGGATCGCACTGTGGTTCTATGTGAAGAGTAGATATGGCCCATTCTGTCTTTTCATAGTCCTGGCATCATGCTTCAAACTAACACCAATCATTCTTCTCGCGCTCCTGCTGTTTGGCGAGAACGGGAAGAACAGATATGCGTACCTGTTCGGCGCGTGCATCTCCTTCATGCTTATCATCCTGGGGTGCTACGTAGCCTCTCCAGTTGTGTTCCGAGCCTACCTGCACAATGCGTTTGGATCTGGGTCGCTCACGTTCAGCGAAATTGGCGCAGTGAACCCAGCGACTTTGCCCCTGGTGGGCGACATCATTTCATTGTTTGTGTGGCCGGTTCCCGAAGCTGCTGCATTTGTACTGTATTTCGCCGTTGTAGCTGTTGTCATCTTGCTCACGTGGCGAACGATCATCAGGCTGAATTCCTCGGAAGCAGAAGACAGGAGCATCCTGCTGGTGTTCTTGGCTTGCGTAGCGTATGCTCTCATACTCCCACGGTTCAAAGACTATGCCTATATTCTCCTCCTTGCGCCAACCTACCTGGTAGTCAAGAGAGTCGGCCAGATAGCGGGATTCGCCATCATCTTCGGGGCAGAGCTGATCCTTACGGCCACCAAGGTTCCCGATACACAAGCGAGCGGATGGAGTTTCCCCTTCGGATACTATCCGCTTTTCCTGGCGTACTGCGTGTGGATTCTCTACATCTACACAATAGCGGGACTGGCCAGGAGGTCGGTTGGTGCACGCCCCGCCCCTCTGGAGGGATCAGGCTGAGGCGCTACGCGTGCAGTCTGAAGAACGCGATGCGAACAATCCGCTGAAGAAGACTCCCTGAGATGGTTCTTCGTCTCAAGCCACACCCCTGAGCGGAGAGATGTCTTCTCTTTCTTCTTGATGCGCGACCAGACAGCAGCCACTTCCTGCGGACACGTCGATGCCTGACGTCGCCGCAACCTCGTCCAACGAGGACCACCTCAAACCGCAGCCGGAGGCAGCAATCGTCTGCGCGGCTCCAATCCGTCTTCCACTAGTCTTCAGGCAGATGGTCACAGGGCGCCTGACGTGAGGCGCTGCTCGGGCCATACGGCTTCACCCGAGGCCGCCAAATGCCCGTCCCATGCCCGGTCAATGCCAATGCCCGCTTCTACACAGGACGACGCTGAAGGGAGCGCGAATGCAAAGGACGAGAGGGAACGACCAGGCAGACACTAGCGAAGAATGCGTCTGCAAACAAGGTAGGCGAATAGAAACGGGACAGCCAAGAGGGCGTTCAGAGCGAGGCCTTGCGTAATCGTGACCGGGGTCTTCTCAATGACGAGCGCGACGTTGAATACGGCGTAGATGGCAATGATGAATGCAGGGATGAGGACGGCAACGGCGATGGCTTTCATATGCGGGCAGAATATACCACGCCTGATCATCTCCCGCAAGCAGGGCAAGTCATGTGGCTCTTGCACTGACCCACTAGGTGTCCTCCCCGGAGGTTCGCTGTGTCACCAGCGGGGACTCCATAGCCGTGTCTGGGACGTCTGCATATGCCTTGGCCTCAAGTAGTGCTGGCTTGTTACGAGCCGGCGATCCCAGTGCACGCTTCGCCGTGGCCATGTGGGGGGGCTGGGTGGGGGAAGGGGAGTAGGTGCCGCCAATCCTGTGGTGCAGCCTGGCATTCTTTTCAAACGCGGCTATGACGTCCGGCGCAATTGAGTTCAGCATCGGCTTGCTCAGTGTTGCCGGCACCCATGAACCCTTTCTTGGAGAGCTAGCGCGACCAGATGAAGGTGTACACCAGGACCGTGGCCATGGCCATCAGCCTCAGCATACGGATGGAGAGATCAGCCCTGTGCGCCTTCACCAGGGTCTTCATCTAGCGTGCGCTCTTCCGTGAGATTTTGCTCACCTTGGGCTGAACCTTCCTGGTGACCTTGCGGCCAGCGGGGGCCACAGCCTTGGCTCTCTTCGTCTTAAGCGCCGTCTTCATCTACTTCTTGCCTCCCTTCTTCGCGGTCTTGCCTGCCATCTTCTTCGGCTGCACCTTGGCTACCGCCTTGCCCTTGGGGGCTGCTGCCTTGGCCTTGGGAGCGGCTGTGCGAGCCTTGGCCGTCTTCGCAATAGTCTTCATTCGTTGTCACCTCCTTTCTTCGAACGTTGATCATGAGTGTATACACGGTATCTCACGTCTGTGTCTCGCCCTGCGCCGCTTCACTCACCGTTTTCCCTCGCTGTTCCCGATGAGTGTCACCGATGGGTCACAGGCGATGCATGGACCTGTCGCACGTCTTGACAAGGCTCGTGGGGGTCGGTCACAATTGGGCCCGTGCAGTCATTCGAGATAGCGCTTTTCGGGGTGCTCGGTCTGGCCCTGGGCAGCTTCCTCAATGTCTGCATCGACCGGCTGCCTGGGGGCCGGTCAATCGTCAAGCCGCCCTCCGAGTGCGACTCCTGCCACCGCCGCCTCTCGGCGGGCGATCTGATACCCCTGCTGAGCTACCTCTGGCTGCGCGGCCGCTGCCGCTACTGCCAGGCCGCCATTCCAAGGCGCGTCTTCGTGGTGGAACTGGTCACCGGGGCCGCCCTGGCCCTGCTCTGCTGGCGCTACGGCCTGACCGCCGAGTTCGGGGTCATCGGACTGTGGGCCGTGGTCTTCATCGTCGTCTTCTTCATTGACCTGGAGCAGGGCCTGATACTGAACGTGCTGGTCTATCCCGCCATTGGGGTGGCCCTGCTTCTGGCCTGGCTGGTGGAGCCGCCGTGGCTGGAGGGCTGGGTGCTTGCCCCTGTGGTCAGCTCTGCGGTGGGCGGGGCAGTGGGACTGGCCATGTTCTGGCTCATCGTGGTCTTCTCGCGCGGGGGCATGGGCTGGGGCGACGTGAAGCTGGCCGCCCTCATCGGGCTGATCTGCGGGTTCCCCCTGGTGCTGCTGGCCTTGATCCTGGGGGCGGTGCTGGGGGGACTGGCGGCGCTGGGTCTGCTCCTGGTCAGGCGGCGGCGCTGGGCCTCCGGTCAGACCATACCCTTCGGACCGTCACTGGCCGTGGCCACCATGGCCACCATTCTTTGGGGCAGCGCCGTTGGCGACTGGTACCTGGATCTCCTCTAGCTTCTCCGACTCCAGCGTCTTGGCGATGGCCCCTGAGCGGACCGCTTCGACGAAGGCTCGGGCCAGCCTGGGATCGAACTGGCTGCCGGCGCAGCGGGTGATCTCCTCCAGGGCCTCATCCCACGACAGGGCGTCGTGGTGAGGCCGGTAGGACGTCATGTCGGCGAAGGCATTGGCCAGGCACAGGATGCGCGCCTCCAGGGGTATGGCCTCCCCTTTGAGCCCGTCGGGGTAGCCGCTGCCGTCGTAGTTCTCATGGTGATGCAGGATGGCCGGCACGCAGGCCGACAGGCCGGGCATGTTGGAGATGATGGTCACTCCCAGCCTGGGGTGGGTCCTCAGCTCGGCCAGCTCGTCCTCGGTCAGGGGGTCCTTGGTGGTCAGTATCCGGTCGCTCACGCCGATCTTGCCGATGTCGTGCAGCAGGGAGGCGGCGCTCAGCCGGGATATCAGGTCCGGCGGCGAGCCGATGGCCTCCGCCAGGGCCAGGGCATAGCCCCTGACCTGGTGGGAGTGGGTGTAGGTATAGTGGTCCTTTGCATCAACAGCCGTGGTCAGCGCGTATATGGCTGCCAGGCTGGGACTGCGCGTCTCCCTGGTGGCCTCCACGGGCAGTGTCGACCTGACCTTGGCAGGGAGGTAGGTCCGGTTGCCGCCGTTGTACTTGGCGTAGTACAGGGCCGTGTCGGCCACGGTGACCATGTCGGCGGCGGTGGTCCCATCCTCGGGGCAGTTGGCCACGCCGATGCTGGCCGCCACGCCTGTCGAGGCCAGCTGCATCTGGTGGGCGATGGTCTGCCGCACGCGCTCCGCTACATGGTAGGCGGCGTCGGTGTCGATGTGGGGCAGGATGACGGCGAACTCGTCACCGCCGTAGCGGAAGGCCTGGTCGCTGGTGCGGATGCAGGCCTTGATCAGGCCGCTGACCTCCCGGAGCAGTTGGTCGCCGGCCGGGTGTCCGAAGATGTCGTTGTAGACCTTGAAGGCGTCGAGGTCCAGCATGAGCAGCGAGAAGGTCCCTCCGTACCTGGCCTGCCGGGTGAGCTCTTCCTTCAGCCTTTCGTCGAAGTGGCGGCGGTTGAACAGGGTGGTCAGCTCGTCCACGCGGGCCTTCTCCCTGGCCTGGTGGTAGAGCTGGGAGTTCTCGATGGGCGTGGTGATATGCGTGGCCAGTTGCTCCAGCAGCTTCACCTGCCTCATGTTGTAGGCCCCCGGTTGATTGCTGGCCACCGTCAGTGAGCCTATGCTTCGGCCGCCGGAGACCAGGGGCAGGTAGACGATGGACCGGATCCCCTGCCTGGTGTGCTTGTCAGCAGTGACGAATCGGCTCTGTTTGACCAGATCGGGTTCATAGAGGCTCTTGTGGTGGGTCATTACCCATTCCGCACCGGTGCCGGCCAGGGGGATCCTCTGGTCCACCTGCCACGGTGAGGACGAGGTGCTGGACAGGGCCAGGAAGACCAGCTCGTTCCCCTCGGCCAGGGCGATGGTGGCCCAGTCCACCGGGGCCACCTTCTCCAGTTCCTCCGAGAAGCGGTCGAAAGCCTCCTGGATGTCCATGCTCGAGCTGAGGATGGACATCAGCCGGTTGAAGATGACCAGCTCCTCCTCCTTGGCCTGGAGCTCCTCACGCATGGACTCCTTCTCGATGGCTGCGGCGAAGCGGTTCAGAGCCGAGAAGATCAGGTCGATCTCCTCCAGGGACAGTATCGCCCCCCTCCGCTTCCGGCTCAGCGCCAGAATGCCCGCCAGCCTGTCATCGTTCCTGATGGGGAAGAGCATATCGATGCCGGCGGTTTCGATCTCCTTGCGCTCCTCATCCCACAGTGAGGCGAACTCGGGCAGTATCTGCAGGTCCAGCTTCGACAGCGGTTCGGTCTGGTTCATCAGCCGGGTGTGTATGGGGCTGTCCTCTCTGATCCTGATCTGAGCCGGCGCGTCGTTCTCGTCCAGCGAGTAGCTGGCCCGGGTGTCCAGTCCGCCCCGTTCCAGCGAGGGCACTATCAGCCATGCCTGACGGGAGTCCGTCGAGCGACAGATCAGGGTTAGCAGCTCCTGGCCGAAGGCGTCGAGATCGGTGATGCCGTAGGTGGTGGAGATGAATTCATGCAACTGCTGCCGGTAGCTGTGTTTCCGGCCCACGAAGAGCCCCTCCACGGCCTCGCGGAGGAAGCTGTGGGCCAGATAGACCGGAATGACGCAGAGGAAGGCCACCCCGATGCTGGCGGCAATGGGCTTGACCTGCCACTGGAAGTCGAAGGCGATGGAGGCCAGCCAGTAGAGCACGGCGTAGGCCACCCCGATGATCACTGTGAGCCAGAAGAAGACCAGTACCCGGCGGAGGGCTGCCCCCACATCCATCAGCCGGTGGGCGGCAATGGCGTAGACGATGATCAGCGCCACGCCCAGGACGCCGATGTGGGCGGTGGCGTATTTCGTACCCACATCGGTGAGCGAGGTGATCATACCCGCGGCTCCCACCAGTGTTGCCAGGAGAAGGTAGGTCAGCTGATTGCGCTCCATCACCTGCGCCGACGCCTTGAACCTCCGCCGCAGGAGCAGCAGATCGTGGCCCACTAGGGCCAGTGCGCCTACCACGATGGGGATGATCCCCACTCCGTACTTGATGGTGGAGGTCTCGCCGGTGGTGTCCACCAGCCGGGGCATGAAGTCTGTCGCTACTAGGATGATGGTGGCCGCCAGGATGAGGTAGGCCAGGAAGGCCATGCGGTCTAGCCTGCTGGTGGCATACGAGCGCAGGACGAAATGGAACTGGATGATCATCAGGATAGCCAGGCAGATGATGACCTTGACCGCGATCCTCTCGTGGTTGGCGAAGACCTCGGCCCGGAAGAGGAAGTCTGCCAGGCTGTAGAGCATGGCTGGGATGAGATAGACCAGGAAGAGGAGTCCCTGCTTCGGCCACGGCCGGGTGATCAGCAGCACCGCCAGCGGGACCATGTAGACGGCGGTGGCCAGCAGCGGAATGATCATTTGGCTTTCCATGGCAGCAACAGCCCTACTCCCGGAGCGACGCCTGACTATCGAAGAGAATGCTCGCGGCGATCACGTCCTGGCCTTCGGGTAGATTCTGTCACCCTGTGATAGCTTTGAGAAGACCCAAATGGATAGGATTAGTGAGCTATCTGGATCGTACGTGCCGCACACCCAGGGGTGGTGGGGCATGCCGTCAGGTCCTTCCGCGGAAGGATCATGCCGCACTTGATGCGGCATCCAAGGGTGGGGTGGGGTGGAAGTGGCCCAGCCGCAGAAAAGCAAGAGGGCGGCTGGTCTTGCACGGCCGCCCTTCCCTCTTGCCCGGTCAGAACAGAATGGCTTTGTACAGCTATCTCGATGCGGCGGCGGTGACCGGCACCTTGGCCGGCTCCTCCACTGTCATCAGCGCCGAAAGCGCCCTGTCTGTGGGGTTGACGTGCGGTGGTTTGAGGTGGCCCAGGTCCGCGCCCTCCGCCTGCCGCCTGGCGATGTAGCCGGCGAAAGCCCCCTGGGGGAGCAGGGTGGTCTCTATCAGCCCGGCGTTGAGGGTGGGCACGGCGTCCACGGCGCTGTCGTATATGTTGTACGGGTTGTGATGATACAGGGCCTCCAGTTTGGCCAACTCGCGGCCTATGGCCAGGCCGATCTCCGGCTCGGCAGGGACGTCCTTCTGGCGGGGCTCCACGTAGACGTGAAGCACGGCTTTGCCGTCCCTGACCTCCTTCCGGGCCGTCCACTCAACGTAGGGGATGCCGGTGTTCTCCAGTGCCTCCCAGATGATCCGCTCGGTGAGCCTGCCCAGGCCGGCGATGTCCACGATGTAGTCCGCCCGCCCGTAGAAGACCATCTGGGGCAGATTGATGTTCAGGCGGTCGTTGCGCAGCGAGGTTATCCGGATCATGTCGCCCAGCCTGAAGCGGACCAGGGCGCCGCCGTGGAGGTTGGTGATGACGATCTCGTAGTTCTGGTCGGGTTTCAGCTCGTCCAGCAGCACCGTCTTGGGCTGATAGGCCGGGTTGATCTGCCACTTGAGGTGCTCCCGCTCCGGGATGAACTCGAAGAAGTTGAGGCCGGGAGCGAAGGTCAGTCCTTCGTAGTCCCAGGTCTGCGTGGCGTAGAGCCCGCCCTCGGTGCCGGCGTAGAGCTCCAGGGGACGCCGGCCCCACATCTCCTCCACCCTGGACTTGAACACGGCGGAGTCCGTTCCTCCGCCCAGGATGACCTTGATGTCCCAGAGGTCCTTGGGCAGTATGCCCCGGCCGGCCATCTTGGCCCTGGCCAGTCCCCTGATCAGCCGCAGCGCCGCCCTGGGGTGGGCCAGCAGGAAGGCCGGATCGGGTTTGCTGGGCTGCTGTTTCATCTGCTCGCCCACGGCCACCAGAACCGATGGCAGTCCCCCGAAGGCGTCCAGTCCCTGGTACAGGGCCTCGGCGAAGCCCGCCTTCACCTTCTCGGTGAAGGCCAGACCGTCGGGGTTGGTGGGCAGGAAGTCGAAGTTGAAGGCCTGCTGGAGGAGGCCGCCGAAGGTGCCGCTGGCGTACTCCGGTCCGCCCACGGTGTAGAGCACCTTCCAGTGCTCGGTGAGCTGGGAGATGTCTCCGCGGGAGCGGGACATGGCGAACAGGGCGCAGGCGGAGGAGACCCTCTCGCATTCCGCGCTGAAGGCTTCGGACCAGGGGACCCACTTCGTATCGTAGGTGCCGCTGTATCCCGAGGTCCTGATCCACCGCGCCGGCCTGGCGGGCAGGGCGTCCTCCCGGCGTTCCTGCAGTTCGGGACAGTAGTCGGCGTAGGTGGTCAGGGGGACCAGCCGGCGGAACTCATCGATGCTCTGGGGCAGCGCCCCCCGCATCACCCTCCGGCCCAGCGGGCTGCTGTTGAGCAGGTCGATCTGCTCCAGGAGCAGCCTCTTCTGTATGGCCATGAACTGGTCCATGGAGAGGTCGATGAAGCCGCAGCAGAGCTGCCACAGCTCATCCTTCCTGTCCTGACGCAGAAGCTCGATGGGTCTGACCACAATTCACCTCCGTCCTGTGCTCCCTTGCGGGGAGTCACAGTCCTTCTCCCTTCAAGGCTTGAACAGCCTTGGTCGCATGGGCCCATTATGGGGTCCGTTCGGGGGAATGGGAAGTGATTGGGTTCTAGAAGATTGTTCTACCCCGCTGGTGTCATCCCGCACTTGATGCGGGATCCATGGTCGGGGCAGTGTGGGGGATGCCGTCAGGTCCTTCCCGTCAGGGAAGGGTCATGCCGCACGCCCTACCCAATGTCATGCCGCACTTGATGCGGCATCCAGGGCTGGTGGGTGGGGTGCGGACACGTCAGGAATGGGCTGCTCCGGAGTTGGCGGTCCAGCCCTACTTCCGTTTCATGGAGCGGTCCAGCGCCTGCAGCTTCTGGCTGAGCTGCTGGAACTCGCTGTCCTGGGGCTGCCGGCCTATCTCCAGGCCGTAGGTCACGAAGAAGTCCAGGAAGCTGCGGAGCAGGTCTCTGATCCCGTCGTGGACCTGCTGCAGTTCCTCTCTGGTCACATAGTCATCCAGCTTCACTTCCTTGCGGTGGCTGTCGGCGACCAGGGCCTTGAGCAGGTCCTTGATTTCTTCGCGGGCCGGGTGGGCATCGCCATGGTGGACAACATCGTCGGCTCGGGCTTCCCTTCTCAGGTAGCTGTCCATCAGGAAGCTGAGGAACTCCGTGCGGCTCATGTCGTTGCGGTTGGCATCGATCTTGTCGATGAGTTCGGCATCCACTATCAGTATTCTTCGTTCGGACACTTGGCGATCTCCTTTCACCTTCGATGTTGTCAGAGTTCCCGCATCATCCTTGGACAGCATGGTCAGGCACTGTATTCATCCTGGAAACCGAGCAGTTCGGTGATCATACCGATGTTCTCCAGCAGCTTGGCCCCCTTCTGGGTCACCTGATAGTGCACGTGGGGGTTGCCCACTGAGACGCGGTCGATGAAGCCGTGGTTCACCAGGAAGCCGAGGTACTTCTGGATCTGGGTGTAGCTCATGTTGGCGCTGTACATGATCTCCGTCTTCCCGGCACCCCTTTCACCCGCTTTGAGCATGTCGGCTATTATCTGTATATTGGACCGCCGGCCGCCAAGTCGCGGTTGACCGCTGACGTTCCTTGTTAGTTCCGGACTCTCCTTGTCCACTTCGATCACCTCTCTCTCCGAAACCCACGGCGCGATATTCTAGGGCCGGTCCGGGGTTTTGTCAATAGCAGTGGATTAGATATGGTAAGAGTAGAGCTGATAGGATATAGCGTGGCTGATTGCGGAGCGTGTTGCCGCGTGGGCGGAGTGCGCCGTGGGGGAACGACCTGAGCCGGCTGGCGGGCCGGGGCGGCTACTGTCCGGGACGCTGGTCGCTGCCCCGGACGGAGGCCACCAGATCAGCGGCGGGTGCCGCCTCTTTGGGCTTCCGCAGGGTGTAGCCGATGCCGGGCCGGGTGGCCACGTACTTGGGACTGGCCGAATCGTCACCCAGTTTCTTGCGCAGCCGGGCCACAGCCACCTGGAGGATGTGGGTGTCGCCGCGGTATTCCTTGCCCCAGACCTCGGTGAGGAGCTGATCGTGGGTGATCACCCTGCCCGCGTTCCGGGCCAGGAGACAGAGGATTCTGTATTCGGTGGGGGGCAGCAGGATCTCTTCACCGGCCAGGGTCACCTGGTGGTGGGCGAAATCGATGCAGAGCTGACCCGAGACGAAGGGCGGCTGGGCCGTTTCCTGCGGGAACTTGGCCCGCTGCAGCACTGCCTTGACCCTGGCCAGCATCTCGGTGATGCTGAAGGGCTTGGTGATGTAGTCGTCGGCGCCGATGTCCAGTCCATGGACGACGTCCTCGACGCCGCCCTTGGCGGTGATCATGATGATGGGAGTGCCGGAGAAGTCGCGGATGCGCTGGCAGGTCTGGAAGCCGTCAATGCCCGGCATCATGACGTCCAGCAGAACCAGCGAGGGCTGCTGCTTCTGCATCAGGTCTATGGCCGCGGTGCCGCTGGCCGCCGTGAGGACCTGGTAGCCGTCGAGCTCCAGGTTGAGGCTGACCAGTCTCACCAGCGCCGGATCATCATCAACAACCAAGATCAAAGGTTTCTGCTGAGGCATTGTGCACCCTTTCCTGCAATCATTGTGCTCTGGCTTCCCAGTGTCAGGCCGGATACGGTGGCCAGGCCTGTTCCGCGGCCCCCGCCTCCATCCGGCTCCGGTCTGCCCCGGCCATCCGGGGATGTCCTTTTCTGAATTGTGCTCATTGTACTCGGGGTGGGTTACGCCCGTGTCTCAGGCGCCGTAGCTGCCCTCACAAAAGGCATTCCGCCTCTCGGGGAAAGGTCACCGAAGTGTCTCAGACGGGGAGCCCGCCCCGCAGCGCGGTCTTGCGGCGGAAGCTGTCTTGGCCGAAGCAGGGAACGGGAATCGAATGGTGTTGTGCCGTCAGGTTCGGTTCCGCGTGGGTGTCAGGTCCCCGACATGACCTGCGACGCGGGGCAAGGGACGCCGTCAGGTCCGCTGCTGGCGAGTCATCCGCACGCCTTCTCGATGTCATGCCGCACTTGATGCGGCATCCATGGGTGGCGGGGTGGTGTGGAGGCCCGTGCCGCCTTCAGGGCTTCTTGAAGGTGTAGCCTATTCCCGGCCTGGTGACGATGTACTTCGGACTGCCCGGGTCGTCGGCTATCTTCTTCCGCAGTCGGGCAACGGCCACCTGCAGGATGTGGGTATCCCCGCAGTATTCCTGGCCCCAGATCTCGGTGAGAAGCTGGTCCTGGGTGATAGTCCGGCCGGCGTTGCGGGCCAGTAGGCACAGGATGCGGTACTCGGTGGGGGTGAGGAGGACCTCATCCCCGTTGATGGTCACCTGGTGATGGCCGAAATCGATGAGCAGGTCGCCCGAGGCGAAGGGGGGCTGGGGCATGTCCTCGGGGAACTTGGCCCGGCGGAGCACGGCCCGGACGCGGGCCAGGAGCTCCTCGGTGCTGAAGGGCTTGACCACGTAGTCGTCAGCTCCGGCGGCCAGACCCTGGATCACGTCCTCGGTCCGGCCCTTGGCGGTCAACATGATCACGGGCACCTCGGAGAACTCGCGGATCCCCTGGCAGGTCTGGAAGCCGTCGATGCCGGGCATCATGATGTCGAGGATGACCAGCGTCGGCTGCTGGTTCTCCACAAGCTGGATGGCCGACTTGCCGTCGCGGGCGGTGATCACCTGGTATGCCTCCAGCTCCAGGTTGAGGGTGACCAGCTTGAGGATCCCGGGATCGTCATCCACGACCAGAATCAGCGGCT
>Ga0194125_10002944_pt1 | contig 27861 bp, 27 predicted proteins | sample TA2KigC250mmetaG_FD_148626 | JGI IMG/M metagenome (GOLD analysis project Ga0194125, IMG submission 148626) | Freshwater microbial communities from Lake Tanganyika, Tanzania - TA2015034 Kigoma Deep Cast 250m | ecosystem: Environmental > Aquatic > Freshwater > Lake | place: Tanzania: Lake... | reverse complement strand
ACAGGTTTCGCAAGATCCTGGTTCGCTATGAGAAAACCCATTCCAGTTATGTTGCCCTGCATCATTTGGCAGCAGCAATAATCTGCTGGCGAAAAATTGGAGTTATTTACGGATAAGCTCTAAATATCCAATTCCTTCAAATCCAGCACGTTGTTTTGAATAAATTCCCGCCTCGGCTCCACCTTGTCGCCCATGAGGATGGTGAAGATCTGGTCCGCGGAGCTGGCGTCCATGACGTTCACCTGCAGCAGCGTCCGGGTCTCCGGGTCCATGGTGGTCTCCCAGAGCTGCTCCGGGTTCATTTCGCCCAACCCTTTGAAGCGCTGCACCGTGACGCCTTTCTGGCCTTCTTCCAGGATATGGGCCAGCAGCTCCTCCAGGTTGGCGAAATCCCGGGTCCGGCCTTTCTCCAGCAGCCGGTGGGGCGGCTTCCTGAGGTCCGCCAGCCCCTGGTCCAGCTTCACCAGGGACTGGAAATCACTGCCGCCCAACAGCTCCCAGTCCACCCGGAGGGGCGCGCTTTGCCCGTCCGTGGGGACAATCACCAGGGCCCAGGCGTGGTGCTCCTCGTCGGGCTCCCGGCGGGCCAGCCAGCGTCCGGTGGCGTTCATCTTCTTCGCCACGCCGTCCAGCCGCTCTTCCTCCCGGAGGTGCCACTTGTCCACCAGGGGATGATTCAGCAGCAGATGCAAAATCTCCCGGGCCAGCCCCCGCTTCTCGAAGCGGTTCATGGATTCCTGCAGGGCGATGACCCGCTCGACGAGGCCCACCAGGGCCTCACCCTCCACCAGGACGCCGCCGGCTTTCAGGCCCTTTTTGTCCGCGCCCCGCTTGATCAGGTACTGCTTGAATTCCCCGTCGTCCTTGAGGTAAATCTTGTCGCTGCCCCGGGTGAGGCGGTACAGGGGCGGCTGGGCGATGTAAAGGTGGCCGCCGTCGATGAGGGAGCGCATCTGCCGGTAGAAAAAGGTGAGCAGCAGGGTGCGGATGTGGGAGCCGTCCACGTCCGCGTCCGTCATGATGATGACCTTATGGTAGCGCAGGTCCTCCAGGTTGGCCTCTTCCTGGGACAGGTCCGACCCCAGCGAGGAAATGAGGGTGCGGATTTCCGCGTTCTCCAACATCTTCTCAAAACGGGCCTTCTCCACGTTGATGATCTTGCCCTTAAGGGGCAAAATGGCCTGGAAGCGCCGGTCCCGGGCCTGTTTGGCCGAGCCGCCGGCGGAGTCGCCCTCCACCAGGTAGATCTCCCGCCGGGCCGGGTCCCGCTCCTGGCAGTCCGCCAGCTTGCCGGGGAGCGTCATGTCGCCCAGGGCGCCCTTCTTGCGCACCAGGTCCCGGGCGCGCCGGGCCGCCTCCCGCGCCCGGGCCGCGTCCAGCAGCTTGCTGATGATGGCTCTGGCCACCTGGGGTTTTTCCCCCAGATAGGTGAGCAGGTTCTCGTAGAGCAGGTTTTCCACCAGACCCTTGACCTCGCTGTTGCCCAGCTTGGTCTTGGTCTGGCCTTCGAACTGGGGGTGGGGCAGGCGCACGCTGATGATGGCCACCAGGCCTTCCCGCACGTCCTCGCCCTGGAGGTTTCCCTTGAAATTCTTGGCCAGGTCGCTCCCCGACAGATACTGGTTGATGGCCCGGGTGAGGCTGGACTTGAACCCGGACAGGTGGCTGCCGCCTTCCCGGGTGTTGATGTTGTTGGCGAAGGAGGAGATCTGCTCGTTGTAGGAGTCGTTGTACTGCAGGGCCAGCTCCATCTGGATGCCGCCCTTTTCACCGGCGAGATAAATAGGGTCGGGGTGGAGCACGGTCTTGTGCTGACTTAAATACTGCACGAAGGAGACGATGCCCCCTTCGTAGTAGAACTCCTTTTTCCGCCCCGAGTCCTCATCCTGCAGGTAAATGTGCAGGCTGGCGTTCAGAAAGGCCAGCTCCCGCAGGCGCTGGGCCAGCAGATCGTAATTGAAGTAAATCTCTGGAAAAATCCAGGGGTCGGGCCGGAAGGTGACCTTGGTGCCCCGGCGGCTGGTGTTGCCGGTCATTTCCAGCTTGGAAACCGTTTTGCCTCTCTCGTAGCGCTGATGCCAAACCTTGCCCTCCCGGCGGATCTCCACCTCCAGGTATTCGCTCACCGCGTTGACCACGGAGACGCCCACGCCGTGAAGGCCGCCCGAGACTTTGTACGCGCCCGAGTCGAACTTGCCGCCCGCGTGCAGCCGGGTCATGACCACTTCCACCGCGGGCAGGCCCTCGCTGGGGTGCAGGTCCACGGGTATGCCCCGGCCGTTGTCCTCCACGACCACGCTGGCGTCGGCCCGGATCTTCACCTTGATTTCGTTGCAGTGCCCGGCCATGGCCTCGTCCACCGAGTTGTCCACCACCTCGTAGACCAAGTGGTGCAAGCCCTCGGGGCCGATGTTGCCGATGTACATGGAGGGCCGCTCCCGCACCCCCTCCAGGTCTTTGAGCACCTGGATCTGCTCGGCGCCATAGTCGTTCACCGGCGCCTCCGCGGAATTTTGGGGATCAGCCACGGTTGTTGTCCTCCTTTTATAATTATCTTAAATAATTAGAATAAATTAAGTGCTATGTGCCTTCTGTTTTAACAATTTTGGTGCGTTTCTCTGTATCTTTCCAAAAACGAGTAATTTCTTCTGGAGGTTCAACGTCAAAATCGAGTTCATTAATCTTTGAATCAAAGGATGGATCGCGTATAATGTAATTGATAAGTTTATCATATAAATATGATAATTTTTTATCTATCGCCTCTAAGATTAGTGCTTCAGCGAAAGGATTTAATTCAAATACAATTCTTTCTCCACTTTTAATTAGCCTGCTTGACATAGATTCTGTTATATTAAGAATTTTATCAATTGTAATCTTTATATCGTTAATTGTAAGCTCTTTTGTTTTGTCATCATCTTTCATTTCTACCATTTTTAAATGGTCAATTATATTTGCCAAATCATCCCACCATTTATCAAATGCTTCTTTCAAGTCTTCAATAGTTCTGGTTTTATCTTTACTCACGTTATAAATACTTTCAATGAGCCTCCATGTATCTTCTCTTGTAGCCTCAATGGCTTGAAACTGTTTTAGTGGTTGTTCCAAATCTGCAGGGCTCATATCTATCAAGTAAGGCACAACCCTCGATTTTTCGAGACTTTTTGATAAGGCTCCAGCTTCAAAGCAAATCCAAGGCTCGTGCTGGTTTTCTGGGGTAATGCATAAAATGCCGAAATTGGTGCCATCCAAAGCCTCTGACAATTCCTTTTCCCAACGAGTTCCGGGATCAATGGCCTTTTTTGAAATCCAGGGATCAATAGATAGAGGCAATTTTTTTATCCATTTAAAAAAATATTTTGCCACCTTGCGACTTCTTTCTCCTGACCAGCTAATGAACACTCTCATCTTATAACTCCCTTTATTCCCCGGGTACCTTAACCCTCAGCACCACCTTCATTTCAAACCTTACCCGGCCGTAGACGGCGCATTTCACTCCCAGGTCGGGGCATTGGACGAATTTCATGAAGTGGAAGCCATTGGGGTCCAGGCCTTCGCTCAAGCGTTCGTTGATCAGGGCCACGGGCACCACGAATTGCCCCATGGCGTAAACGCACAGCCGCCGGGGGCACAGTTTGGCAATGAAATTGCCGTCCACGTCCAGGACGAATTTATCCCCGATTTTATACCCAGAATTGCAGTGATGGGCCTCCACCACTTCGGCCACCAGGGAATATTTGAGCGCGGCCTGGGCCAGCCGCTCAAGATGCCTCAGCCGGGCGCCGCCCTGCTTGAATAATTCCATTTCCTCGGCGGTGTAGCCCACCCTGGCGGCAAAGCGTTTGAAGGCCTTTGGTTCATCCATGCCTGTTTTTCCTGAGCATTACAAATCCGGGAGAGTAAAGCAGACTGTTGAACGCAATGATACTCCCAACAAATCCCCCCTACCCCCCCTTTAGAAAAGGGGGGTATCTGCGGAGGTCTTATGACCATTTAGCAGAATCCGGTGCACCGTGCGCAGCCTACACCTTCTTGACCCATATACCCCAATAGAACAACCCGCTTCCCAACCAGAACCAACCCGGTGGCACCGGCGTCCCGCCGGTGGGAGCGCAGGCTGAAGCCTGCGGCTACATTACAAACTCATGGGCATAATGATGGCGAAATAGTGTTCGTCCTCCCGCTCCCGCAGGCGGCAGGGGCGGTCCCGGTCGTTCAGTTCCAGGACCACCTCGTCCGCGCTCATTGCGGCCAGGGGTTCCAGGAAGTAGCGGGCGTTGAAGCCCACGGAGATGGGAAGCCCCGCCGGGTCCCCCTGGGTCAGGGTGAGGGTGATGAGCTCCCGCCCCTCCCCCACCTCGGGGTTGCTGAAGTGGGCCTCCAGATTGTCCGCGGACAGGTTCATGATCACCCCCCGGAAGCGCTCCGTGGACAGGAGCGAGATGCGGCGCAGGGTGTTGTAAAACTCCTGCCGGTTGACGACGAACTGATAGACGAAGCTGTCCGGCACGATGCGTTTGTAGTCGGGGAATTTTTTCTCCAGCAGGCGGATGAAGAGGTGCTTGTGGTCGGCCCGCAGGGCCAGGCTCTTCTTGGTCACACCCAGGGCCACCCGCTCTTCTTCGGCCAGCAGGCGGGAGATTTCGGCCACGCCCTTCCGGGGGATGAGGATGCCCTCGCCGATGTCGAAGCTCTCGCTTTCCGGCAGGGGCCGCTCCATCAGCGTCAGGCGATGGCCGTCGGTGGAGACCAGCCGCAGGAAAGGCACCCCCTCCAGCTCCAGCCGCTCCCAGAAGATGCCGGAAAGGTGGTACTGCAGTTCGTCGCCGGACACGGAAAAGATGGTGCGCTCGATCATCTCCTTGAGCTGGCGGCTCTCCAGGGTCACCAGGGTCTCTTCGCTGACCTCGGGGATGGGGGGAAACTGGTCCGCGGGCAGACCGATGAGCTGGTAATGGGACTCCCCCACCTGAAGCTTCAGCTTGGCGCCCTCCCCGGCCGCCAGGCTCAGGGTCTCGCCGGGCAGCTCCTTCACGAGGTTGTGGAAATAGTGCGCTGGCAGCGTCAGGGCGCCGGGCTCCGCCACTTCTGCGGGGTAGGAGCCCCGGAAGCTCACTTCCAGGTCCGTGGCGGCGATGGTTACCTGCCCCTCTTCGGCCTGGAGGAGAAAATGGCTCAGAATGGCCATGGCGCCCCGGCGGTCCACCACCCCCAGGGTTCGGCCCACGCCCCTCAACAAGGTCTCCCGATCCATGGTCAGCTGCATGACGCCATCCTTCCGTTCAGAGGTTGGAGGTTTGTTGCGCGAAGCGGCGGACCCCGGTTGTCGGTCTGCCCACCTCTTCGGCTTTTTTCAATATATGTTTCTTAAATATGTGAAGATGATAATAAAGAGCTGGCAATCTGTCGATAAATAAATTAACTACATAAAATACCTTACCTTTTTATCGACAAACCTTCTTCCCCCCGCCCTTCGGAAGGGGCGGTTGTCGACAGGGTCCGCGCTAAACCGGGAACGTCTGTCAATAGCCTCGGCATAAACCGCTTTGCCGGAAGAATTGCTGTCGATATATACCTTCGCCGAAGGACAGCCCGCGCCGGCATAGTCTGGAAAGGCAGTGCCACCTTTTTTTAACGGTTAACCGGGAACAACCGGGGGCGGGTGTCCTACACAAACTTTCCACTCACCCCAGAACCCAGAACCCAGAACCTAAAACCCTCCCTCACTCCACCACCGCGCCCCGGCTGCCGGAGCTCACCTGGCGGCTGTAGCGGGCGGCGATGCCATGGTGGATTTTGGGCTCGGGCGGGCGCCAGCTTTCCCGGCGGCGGGCCAGTTCCGCTTCGTCCACCAGCAGGGTGATGGTTTTGCCGGGGATGTCGATTTTGATGCGGTCCCCTTCCTGTACCAAAGCGATGGGGCCGCCCTCCGCGGCTTCGGGGGAGACATGCCCGATGGCCGCGCCCCGGGTGCCGCCGCTGAAGCGGCCGTCGGTGATCAGGGCCACCTCCTTGTCCATCCCCATGCCGGCAATGGCGGAGGTGGGGGTGAGCATCTCCCGCATGCCAGGGCCGCCCTTGGGGCCTTCGTAGCGCACCACGATGATGTCGCCGGGCTTGATGGCTCCGCTCAGGATGGCTTCGCCGGCCGTTTCTTCCGACTCGAAGACCCGGGCCACGCCTTCGTTCACCAGCATTTCCGGGGCTACCGCCGATTGTTTGACCACCGCGCCGTCGGGGGCCAGGTTGCCCCGCAGGATGGCGATGCCGCCCTGGGCATGGTAGGCCCGGGACAGGGGGCGGATGACCTCTTCATTCACCACCCGCGCTTCGGCCAGGTTTTCGGCCACCGTGCGGCCGGTGGCGGTGAGGGGGGAGCCGTCCACCAGGCCGCCCTCCAGCAGGACTTTCATGACGCCGGGGACCCCGCCCGCGGCGTCCAGGTCCTCCAGATGGTGGGGGCCGCCGGGGCTCAGGGAGCACAGGTGCGGGGTCTTGAGGCTCACTTCGTTGAACAGGTCCAGGGACAGCTCGAGGCCCGCCTCCCGGGCGATGGCGGGCACGTGGAGCACCGTGTTGGTGGAGCAGCCCAAGGCCATGTCCACCGCCATGGCGTTTTCAAAAGCCTCCAGGCTAGCGATCTGCCGGGGCAGGATGTTTCGGCTCACCATCTCCATGAGCTTCATGCCCGCCTCCTTGGCCAGGCGGTAGCGGGCCGCGGCCACTGCGGGGATGGTGCCGTTGCCGGGGAGGGCCAGCCCCACGGCCTCGGAGAGGCAGTTCACGGAGTTGGCCGTGAACATGCCGGCGCAGGAGCCGCAGCCCGGACAGGCGCATTCCGCCAAATCCTTCAGCTCTGCTTCGCTCATCCGCCCGGCCTTCACTGCGCCCACGCCCTCAAAGACGCTGATGAGGTCCACCGCCCGGCCCTGAAAGCGGCCCGCCAGCATAGGCCCGCCGGAGATCAGGATGGCGGGGATGTTGAGACGCAGCGCCGCCATAAGCATGCCCGGGACGATCTTGTCGCAGTTGGCCACCAGCAGCAGCCCGTCCACGGGGTGGGCCGTGGCCATGATTTCGATGGAGTCGGCGATGATTTCCCGGGAGGGAAGGGAATATTTCATGCCCACGTGGTGCATGGCCAGGCCGTCGCAGACGCCGATGACCCCGAATTCCAGGGGGGTGCCTCCGGCCAGACGCACCCCGTCCTTGGCCGCCCGGGTGATCTTGTCCAGATGGATGTGACCGGGGATGAATTCGTTGTAAGAATTGGCCACGCCGATGATGGGCCGGTCAATTTCCTCATCCGTCAGACCCATGGCCTTGAGCAGAGACCGGTGGGGGTACTTTTCCAGTCCTGCTTTCATCAGGTTGCTTCGCACGGCGGGACTCCTTGGGTTCAGATTTCTTACCGGCGGGGGCCTCGGGCGGGGCTTCCAGGCGGAGGTACTCCATCTGGATCTCCTCGGGGCCCAGGCCGGCCTTGGCGGTGAGCATTATTTTGATGTGGAATTTGCTTTCCAGGTCCACGATTTCCTGGCGCTTCTGGTTGAGGAGGAAGTTGGCCAGCTCCTCGGGCAGGACGCCCCGCACCTCCTGCAAGTGGGCCTGGGAGGCCTGCAGGGCGATCTGCCGCAGCAGCATCAGCCCCCGGGTGGTCACTTCCTTGACCCGGCCCTTGCCCTGGCAGGCGGGGCAGGGGATGAAGGTGGTGGCCTCGGCCGCGGGCCGGAGGCGCTGCCGGGAGAGTTCCAGCAGGCCGAAGCGGGAGATGTGCCCCACCGTCACCCGGGCCTTGTCCTGCTTCAGGCTCTGGCGCAGGTTCTGCTCCACCTCCTTGATGTGCTTCTTGTCCTTCATGTCAATGAAGTCGATAACCACCAGGCCCCCCAGGTCCCGCAGGCGGAGCTGGCGGGCGATCTCTTCGGCGGCCTCCAGGTTGGTCTTGAAAGCCGTCTCTTCCAGTTCCTTCTGGCCCAGGCAGCGCCCCGAATTGACGTCGATGGCCACCAGGGCCTCGGTGGGGCTGACCACGATGCTGCCGCCGGATTTGAGGGGGATGCGCGCCGCGTAGAGACGCTCAATCTGGTCCTCGATCTGATAGCGCACGAACAGGGGCAGGCGGTCCTGGTAGTGCTTCAAGGCCCGCACCTGGGCCGGGGCCACCACCTTCAGGAATCCCTGGAGCTGCTGGTGCACCTCCTTGTCGTCCACGATGATGGACTTGACCTCGTCGGAGAGGTAATCCCGCACCGTGCGGGTGATGACATCCAGGTCCTTGTAGAGGAGGCGGGGGGCGGACTGTTTGGCCGCGACGTTGATTTCCTCCCAGGTTTTGAGAAGATAGCTCAGGTCCTTGGCCAGGTTGCGCTTGATGCCCTCCGCGCCCACGGTGCGCACGATGATGCCCATCTCCGGGGGGACCCCCAATTTCTGGGCCAGCTCCTTGAGGCGCTGGCGGTCCTCCTCCTTTTCGATCTTGCGGGAGATGCCCAGGTGGCTCTGCTTCACCAGCAGCACCAGGTAGCGGCCGGGCAGGGAGACGTAGGTGGTGAGATAGGCCCCCTTGGTGGCGGATTCCTCCTTCACCACCTGCACCACCACCTCCTGGCCCTTGCGCAGGGCCTGCTGGATGCGGGGCCGGCCCTTCTCCTTGCCCTTTTCCGGATGGTAGTCGGGGTGGACTTCGGAAAGGGGCAGGAAGCCGTGGCGGGAGCCGCCGTAGTTGACGAAGGCGGCCTGGAGGCTGGGCTCGATGTTGGCCACCACCCCCTTGTAAATGTTGCCCTTGGTCTGGGCCCGGCTGGCGGCCTCCAGGGCGAATTCCACCATCAACCCCTCTTCCAGGATGGCCACCCGGAATTCCTCGGGATCGGCGGCGTTGATGAGCATTTTTCTGGTTGGACTCATGGATGGCCCTCCCACAGGCGGCGGGCGAACTCGGAAAAGCCGGGCTGCCGGTCCTGGGCCGCCAGGCAGTTGATGGCCAGAGGCAGATTTTTCTGATTTTTCAGATTACGGATGGGTTTCAGCTCCTGTCGCCGGAAAAAGGCGGTGTTGACCAAAAAGTTGATATCTCCCTGAACGGGCTGGAAATAGAGGAATCCTTCCTTCACCGCCACCGGCATGGGCAGTCCCGCTTCCCCCACCCGCCGCCAGCTTTGGAGGGGCTGGGGATAGTGGTTGAAGTTGCGGTTGAGGAATTGAATCTCCCGCTTGGGCAGGCCCCCCAACTGGAAGCTTTCAATCATCACTTCCCGTCCCAACTCCGCGTCCCAGGCCAGCATTCCCCCTTTCTGGGGGGATTCGGGGTTGTTGGCCACCACCTCCATCACCATGTGGTAGCCCTGCTCCCCCAGTTCCAGGGCCAGCCCCAGGGCCGGCAGGTCCAGGGACCCGGTGAGATAATCCAGGTCCTCAATATTGTAAGAAATCTTGTCGTCGAACCCCGCAAGCCAGTCCGCCGCCTCCTGACGGGACAGATAGCGACGGTCTTCGGCGCGGGGGCCGGTCCAGGTGAAGAGCTGCCGGTCCATGGTCTCCTGCATCACCATCTGGCCGTGATTGTGCAGCCGGCGGGGGGCGGCCTGGTCGTACATAAATCTCCCCGCCCGATAGCTCAGGCCGTGGAAGCTCTGCTGCACCATGAAAAAGACGCGCCGGCGGTCAAAGCCGAAGAAATGCCACTGCCGGAACTCCCGCTCGATGCGGGCCGCCAGTTCTTCGCTGACGATGACCAGGATATGCTGGCGCGGCAGCACTTCCCGGGGGTCGGCGCCCAGGCCCCGAACCAGGTTGGCCAGATCGAAGGCCAACTGCAGCATGTGGCGGTTGCCGAGAGAAATGGGCAGCAGCTCCTGGGGCAGGACGTCCAGTTCCCGGGCCAGAGCTGCGGGGGTCACCTCACGCCCGTACTCCTGGCTGAGGTCATGGGCCAGGGCGGCGAGGGACAGATTCCGGCCCAGATTGAGGAGATACTTGGGGCCCAGCATGAGGCGGGTGCCTTCGCCCGCGGCGGTGTGCTCCAGAAGCACACGGCCCCGGGCCAGGGCCTCCCGGGCACGCTCTACCCGCAGCGCCTGGGCGTCGCCGTCTTCCAACACCACCAGGTGGCGGGGCGGCCCCAGGCGGTCCAGTCGGGGGTAGCGGTTGATCTCCGCCTCACAGGCCTCGATCTGAGCCAGGGAGGCATAACCGGAAAGGCTGTGGTGGGCTAGGGAAATGCAGGAGTCGATGTAGTGGTCGAAGGAGCGGAGGTCAACCAAAGGCGTAAGCTCGTCGGGCACAACTACCCAGGAAAATTATTATTTTGACTTTTCTTTTTATCATCTCCCGCCGCTTTTGTCAAGTGTTCTGTGAGGCGAGGGGAAGTCACGGGCCGGGCGATTGCTCCCCGATTCTTAAGGAAACCTTGGGGTTAAGCAGTTTTTCCGGAAAAGGGCGCAGATACCATCTGAGCAGAGAGAAAAAAGACCGGCTCGTCTGAAACGTTCCCGGTGTCGGGTCCCAGGAGAGAGGGAGGAGAAATATTTGTTATGTCATGCGGTTATAAATGGAGGACACCCGCCCCGGGTGTCCCGGCCAGGGCTGATCAGGTGAAGGGCGGAAGGCGCTTCACTTTCCCGCCCCACAGCCCTTTTGTCTGAAAGCGGACCGCCGAAAGCTATGTTCATGGAAAAGCGCAAGGGGCAGGAGGGGCCTTGCAGGTTCCCTCATTGGAGGAAGGGTATCTGCACCAACAACAGGAAGCCGTTGATAGAGAGCAGGATGCCCAACCCGGCGGCCACGCAGGCGCAGACAAAAACAGTCCGGGAATGGGCCAGAATGGCGATGGAGGACAGGACGATGGCGATCTGCAGCAGCACCTCGGCGTAATCGAAATAGGGGTCTTTGCTGCGATTGAGGTCGCGTTCCCGTTCAAAGGCCCTGGCTTCTTTTTCGATGTCTCTTTTCTCCTCGCCGTAGCGCTTCTCTTCTTCCGTCAGCTTTTTCAGCATGGCCTCCCACTTGGCTTTCGCCTCAGGTTTGATGGCGTCGCCCCTCTCCAGGAGGTCCAACTCCAGCCGCAGCTTCTGGCCCCGGTAGAGGTGCTCCCGGATCACCTTGGCCTGATAGAAGGCCCACTGGTCCGAGGCCTGCTGCTGGGCCAGGATCATTTCCTTCATGGCGTTGCTGCCGCCCAGGGAGGTGATGGCCAGACAAACGGCGAAGATGGCCGTGACCAGGGCCACCCTCTTGGTGAAGGTGTCGACTTTTATCTCTTCCAGTTCTTCCACGTTGGGAATTTCCACTTCCGCCATGCTTGCCTCCGTTCACGTGCCTGGAAAATTTCGAGTCATCCGGAGATGCGGATGACAAAACCGTCCCGCCGGTGAAAGTCCGGGGCCGGGCCGGGATGGGTCAGGGCCCAATAGCTCAGGCGGCCGTCGGTCCCCTGCAGGACGGCGCTGACACCCGCTTCCAGGGGCCGGCCGGCGGGGATCAGGCTGCCGGTCTCCACCGTGACGGCCAGGACCAGGGGGCCCTGCGCCCGGCACAACGTAAAGGGCAGGGAGGTCAGGGCCTCCTCCTCCGCCATGCCCTGCCGGTAGGCGGCAAAGCGGTAGAGATTCCAGTGCCCGGCGGGGGACAGGTTGAATTCCCAATACCCCGCGCTCTCTGCGGACGCAAGAAAAAATTCGCAGCAGGTCCCCTGCCAGAGGCCGTGGCGGCGCCGGGGAGAGGGCGCCGGGGCCGGGATGACCACCTGGTCCAGCCTGCCGGAGAGCCGGAACCGGACTCCCAGTCGCCCGCCCTGCCGGGTCAGGTGGCCGGTGACGGCGACGGCCGGGGCCGGGCCGCCCTCACCTTCGAAGGGCTGCAGCGCAAAGGCTAATCCGTTCACGCGCCCTCCCGGAGCAGGGCCACGATTTCCCGTTCCTGGTCCTCGATGCTGGCCGTGAGCCGGAACTGCACCAGGGCCCGGGCCAGGTTGTGGTCCGCATGCTTCACCTTAAAATAGACATTGCCGGCCAGATAATCGGTGAAAAACCGCAGCCCCAGCTCGAAGGCGATAAGGCGGACAGCCGGGTAGAGCAGGTCCAGGTCGTGCTCCGTGAGAACGGGCCGCACCCAGGGCAGGTAGCCCGAGAGCACGGCCCGGCACAGATCGGCGTCGAAGCGCACCGCCTCCCAGGCCGCCGTCTCCTCTCCCAGGGGATTGCAGCCCGAACGGAGGCAGTCCCCCACGTCGTAGTGGAGGAGGCCCGGCTTGACGGTGTCCAGGTCCACCAAGCCCACGGCCAACCCGGTGGCGGCGTCCACCATGACGTTGTCCACCTTGGGGTCGCCGTGCATCACCCGGTCCCGCAGCAGCCCGCCCTGCCTGGCATCCTCCAACACGTGGGCCAGGGCGCGGCGGCGCCGGATAAATTCCCGGCAGAAGCGCACCTCGGCGGAATCGGGGGCTGCGGCGGCGGCCGCCACCCGGTCATAATGCGCCAGATAGCGGGGCGTGAGGTGAAACCCCGGCAGGGTGTCGGCCAGACTCCCGGCGGGGAGATCGCTCAGCAGGACGTGAAACAGGCCCAGGGCCCGGCCCACCTCCCGGGCGTGGCTCTCGTCCCGGATCGTGGGGTAGGACCGCGCCCCGTCGATGAAGCTCAGGGCCCGCCACCAGGCGCCGTGGGCGTCCCGCCAGTGGTCCCGGCCCTTCCGGGTGGGAAGCGGGCGGGGCGTTTCAAAGCGGTGGCCCGGGGACAGGCGCGGGAGACGGTCCTCCAGGTGCGCGGTGACCGTCTGCAGGTTGCTCATGATCAGGTCCGGCCGGGGAAAGACCCGCAGGTTGAGGCGCTGCAGGATAAACGGCGGATGGGCGTCGCCCTGGCGGGTCACCAGGTAGGTGTCGTTGACATTGCCCTGACCGTAAGGCTGGACCGACTCTACGGTTTCCGGTGCGGCAAACTGTAGGGCGGCGGTGATGAGATGGTCCAATCCCGGCCTCCCCGAGGTGGAGTGAGAATGGCGACGGGCGCACACCGGCGCAGCTTCAGCTTAGGCCGCGGACGGGGCTCCGTCAAGGGGGGACTGAAAAGACGCGTAAGCCCAGAACGTTGCCGGCGCAGGTGGCGGCCGGTCCGTTATTCGCTGGGCAGCATGGACGTGTTTTGGTAAGATGAACCGGCTTGTCGGATCGGGTCGCGCTTGAAGCTGCGACCGACCGGAAAGGCAATCGTGCGTCGACCTGCAGCCCTCACATTAAAACATGGGAAGGTGGCAAAAAGGGCGCCCCCGCCCGCCGCCAACCCCAATCTTTTTAAGGAGCCATAAACCCATAAACCCATAAACCCAGAACCTGGCGCCTGGCGCCTGACACCTGACACCTGAATCCCAAGGCGGCTGTCAGGACCAGGCTCCACAGGAAAATTTTCGCGTAAGGAGGTGCCCCATGGCCCAGCCCGCCTTAGGGCTCAACGGCAAAGAGGTTTGGCAGCGGCTGATGGAAGGCAATCTGCGGTTCGTGCAGGGCGTGTTCAGGGGCCGGAATCTGCCGGAGCTGCGTCAGACCCTGACCAAAGGACAGCGCCCCATGGCGGCGGTGTTGTGTTGTTCCGACTCTCGGGTGGGGGCGGAGATCATTTTCGACCAGAGCCTGGGAGACCTGTTCGTGGTGCGCACCGCCGGCCTGGCGCTGGAGCCCACCAGCATCGGCAGCCTGGAGTACGCCGTGGCTCACTTGCACGTGCCCCTGTTGGTCCTCAAGGGCCATGAAAGCTGCGGCGCGGTGAGTGCGGCGGTGCAGCATCCGGACCTGGACGAAGGCCACATCGGCGCCATCGTCCGGCAGATCGCCCCGGCCGCGGCCCGGGCCCGGGAATCGGGCCGGGAGGGCCCAGACCTGGTGGAGGCCGCCACCGACAACTTCCTGCAGCTCCTGGCGGACAACCTGCGTCGGCACAGCTCCATCATCGGCCAGGCCCTGGAGGAGGGCCGCCTGGCCCTGGTGGTCTCCAAATATTCCCTGCAAAACGGCGGCGTCGCCACCCTGGCCGCCACCTTTTGAGGTCTGAGGAAGAGAGTTTGCGGTGGGTGGAGGGGGCCGGCGGACTCCCGGCCCCTGGACAAAACTGCCGTCACGCTCCGGGTCCGGCCTGGCGCACGGCGGGGTCCACGGTGGGGGCGTACGAAGAGAAGTTTTCCCGGAAGCGGCCGATAAGGTCCCGGGCCACGTTGTCGTATGCGGCCTGGTCCGCCCAGGTGGTGCGGGGGTGGAGCACGGACTCCGGCACCCCGGGGCAGGTGTCCGGCACCATGAGGCCGAAGGTCTCGTCCCGTTGCAGCGGCACGTTCATCAAGATCCCGCCCATGGCGGCGTGCAGGAGCGCCCGGGAGTGGGCGATGTCGATGCGGTGGCCTACCCCGAAGGGGCCGCCGGTCCAGCCCGTGTTCACCAGCCAGCAGTTCACCCGGTGCCGGTCCACCATCTCCCGGAAGAGGCGGGCGTAAACCTCTGCGGGCAGGGCCATGAAAGGCGCGCCGAAGCAGGTGCTGAAGGTCACCAGGGGCTCGTTGCCCATGCCCCGCTCGGTCCCCGCCACCTTGGCGGTGTAACCTGACAGGAAATGGTAGGCGGCCTGCTCGGGCGTGAGGCGGGCGATGGGCGGCAGCACCCCGAAGGCGTCGCAGGTGAGCATGAAGATGTTTTTGGGCTGGCCCCCCAGGCCCGTGCGCACGATGTTGTTCAGATGGGTCAGGGGATAGGCGGCCCGGGTGTTTTCGGTCAGGGAGTCGTCGTTCAGGTCCAGGCGCCGGGTGGCCAGGTCGATGCCCACGTTCTCCAGGATGGTGCCGAACTTGCGGGTGCACTCATAAATATCCGGCTCGGCCTTGGGGTTCAGACGAATCACCTTGGCGTAGCAGCCGCCCTCGAAGTTGAAAACGCCGCCGTCCCACCAGCCGTGTTCGTCGTCGCCGATGAGCTGGCGGGTGGGGTCCGCGGAGAGGGAGGTCTTGCCCGTCCCCGAGAGTCCGAAGAACAGGGCCGTGTCCCCTGCGTCGCCCACGTTGGCGGAGCAGTGCATGGACAACACTTCCTGCTGGGGCAGGTAGTAATTGAGGATGGTGAACACCGACTTCTTGATTTCGCCGCCGTAGCTGGTGCCGCCGATGATGATCAGCCGCTTGGCGAAGTTGACGATGATGAAGGCCTCGGAGTTGGTGCCGTCCATCTCCGGCACGGCATGGAAGTTGGGGGCGCTGATGACGGTGAACTCCGGACGGTGGGTGGCCAGGGCCTGCCGGTCCTTGATCTGGATGAAGAGGTTGCGGGCGAAGAGATTCTGCCAGGCCTCGGTGGTGATCACCCGGATGGGGATGCGGAAGCGGGGCTCGGCCCCGGCGTAGCAGTCCTGCACGAAGATTTCCCGGCCCTGGAGGTAGGCCAGCAGCCGGGAGTGCAGCAGGTCGAATTTCTCCGGCGCGATGGGCCGGTTCTGGTCGCTCCAGGCGATCCGGTCCCGGCTGGAGGGTTCCTCGACGATGAACTTGTCTTTGGGGGAGCGCCCGGTGTAGGCCCCGGTGCGCACCACCACGGGACCCAGGTGGGCGATGAGGCCCTCGCCTCGGGAGACGATCTTCTCATAAAGACCGGGGGTGGAGAGGCTCCAAGCAACTACGGCCACGTTTCTGATGCCGTGGAAGTCGAGCCCGAATGCCGGTTCCTGGTACATGCAGCCACCTCGGGAGATTCGAATGGCGCCGCCCCGGCCAGCCGCACCGGCGGGGGCCAAGGGGACCACATTTCATTGTACCCAAGATGCAACCCGAAACCAAGCAATAACCTGGAATTGTTCCTCCGCCTGCGGGAGTTGGTCCGGGGAAGCGCTCCGCCCGGGTCGGCCATGCAAAACCGCGGCTTCTGTCCTCGGCACGAAGCGGAGGCTCCCAACCCGTTGCCGCCACCAAGTTGTCCGCCTCGTGTCGAAGGTCCCGGCTGCGATTTTTCCTGCCTTCCAAGGTCTTGGGGAAGGAGGGCTTCCCCCGCCGCAGGCTCCCCCCGGGCATCAGTTCGATTGCCGGTGCACCAGCTTTTCCAGCCGCACCCGCACCCCTTCGGAGGTGAGGTGTTCTTCGTCCAGAAGGCGTTTGATGGTCTTGACGATATCCAGGTCCTCCATGGAATATTCCCGGCGGTTGGTCAGGGTGCGGGCCGGGCGGAGAAATTCATCGAAGGATTTTTCCCAATAACGCAGGGTGGACTTGCGCACCCCGCTCAAATGCGACACCTGGTCGATGGTCAGCATCAGACCGTCAGTTGCGTTCTGCTTTTGCATCGTTTCCCTCCATCTCTCGGCCGTCAGGCGCAAAATTAGCCGCTGATGAGCTGCAGCGCCAACTGGGGCAGGGTGTTGGCCTGGGCCAGCATGGCCACCGCCGCCTGGGTGAGGATCTGGTTGCGCACGAACTCGGTCATCTCCGTGGCTACGTCCACGTCGGAGATGCGGGATTCCGCGGCCTGCAGATTCTCCGCCTGAATGGTGAGGTTGGTCACCGTGTTGGCCAGACGGTTGGCCAGGGCCCCCAGGTTGGCCCGGATGTTGTCCTTGACCATCACCGCGCTGTCGATGGCCTCCAGGGCCCCCTGGGCCGCGGACTGGGTGCTGATGGTGTACCCGGCCCGCTCCGCGCCCATGCCGGCGCCCACCCCCAGGGCCGAGGCGGTGGCGTCGCCGATCTTGATGTAGTAATAGTCCTCGGCGGAGCTGTTGCCGGTGCCGAAGTGGATCTTCATCTGGTTGCCGTAGGTCCCATCCAGGCCGGTGCCCGACAGGCTGCCGTCCAACAGCTTGACCCCGTTGAAGTCCGTGGCGTTGGCGATCCGGGTGATCTCCGAGGCCATGGCCTGATACTCGCTGTCCATGATCAGGCGCTGGGCCGTGGTGTAGGTGCCGGTGGCCGCCTGCTCCGCCAGCTCCTTCATGCGGATGAGCTTCTCGTCGATGACGGACAGGGCCCCGTCCGCGGTCTGGATGAGGGACAGGGCGTCGTTGGCGTTCCGCACCCCCTGGCTGAGGACCCGGATGTCGGTGCGCATCATTTCCCGAATGGCCAGGCCCGCGGCGTCGTCCGCGGCGGAGTTGATGCGCAGACCCGAGGAGAGGCGGGAGACGGAAGTGGCGAGGCGGTTGTAAGTGAAGCTGAGGTTCCTGGCGGCGTTCATCGCCATCAGGTTATGGTTGATGATAAGGCTCATGGTGTCATCCTCCTTGATGTGTGCCGACCTGCTTCCTTGCCGGCAGGAACCGCCTCCTGGCTGGAGGTGCCCCCCACCTCCTGCGCCATCTGGCGAGGCGATGCTGCAATGTCGTATGTTTTATCGGCAACGGGGTTTAATACTTTAAAAAACAGCTTTTTCCCCATGGTTCCCTGGTGTCCCGGGGAGGCTGCGACGGCGCCTGGAAGAAATTTTTCCCCATCCTTTGCGCACGCCCCGGTCTTTGCAGTACAATACGGTGCAGTCGCAGACAGCGCACGAGGCCGTCCGGACCCAGGCCTCCGTCTCCTTCGGGGCCGGCCGGACAAGGGAGGAATGAGCATCGTTATGAGACACCTGTTGCAACGCCTCTATCAGCTTTTCAATTACGAAGATCGCCTCCTGATCCTCATCGATGCCGACCCCGACTCCATCTCCAGCGGCATGGCCCTGAAGCGCCTCCTCTGGCACCGCCTCTCCGGCTGTGTCCTGTCCCATGTCCGGCCCGTCACCCGGTCTCAGAACCGTCGCATGATAAGGCTTTTGGGCATTCCCATGGCGCCCTTCCAGGATCTCAATCCCGCCGACTACAACCGCAAGGCCCTGGTGGACTCCCAGCCCGGCCACCATCCCCTGCTGGAGGACCTGCGCTACGACCTCATCATCGATCACCATCCCCGGCTGCCGGAGACCCAGGCGCGGCTGGTGGACATCCGCCCGGAGTACGGCGCCACCGCCACCATCCTCACCGAGTACCTGCGGGCGGCCCGCATCAAGCCGTCCCTGAAGCTGGCCACCGCCCTCTATTACGGCATTAAATCGGACACCGCGAACTTCGAACGTCCCGCCATCGAGGCCGACGTGCGGGCCTTTCACTACCTGTTCGCCTATACCCGCACGGCCCTGGTGCGCAAGCTGGAGTTCGCCGAACTGACCGTGTCCCAACTCAAGTACTTCCAACAGGCCCTGCGCCGCTTGAGATTGCGTCAGCGCCGTCTCTACGTCTTCCTGGGACGGGTCCCCACCCCGGATATCCTGGTGATGCTGGCCGACTTTTTCCTCCGGGTGGAAGAGATTTCCTGGACCATCATCGGCGGGGTCTACGAGGACCGGCTCATCGTCATCTTCCGCAACGACGGCCTGCGCAAGAACGCCGGGCGCCTGGCCAACCGGGCCTTCGGCCGACTGGGCTCCGCCGGCGGCCACACCGCCAGCGCCCGGGCCGAGGTGCCGCTGACCAACCTGGAGAGCTTCTTGTCGCCGGGCACTACCAGGTGGGAAGCGTGGCAGGACTTCATCATCCGACGGGTGGAGGTGGGCGCCCCGGCCCCGCTGCCGCCCGGCGAGCGGAAGAAGGCCTGAAAAAGAGAGTCCCTTGCAAAATTCAGCCTGCGCCAGCACAGCGGGGAAGGCCTGCGCCACCACAGACTTTTCTGGAAAGCATGGAAAAATAGCAGCGTCAAAATGAACTTAGCAAGGGGCTCAATACGACATTTAATTTATGAAACGATGTCCTAAGGCCCCCCTGTATGGATTGATTCCGGAAGAACCGATGCACCTGCGCCTCAGCGATTTCGATTATCATCTGCCCCCGGAGCTCATCGCCCGTCATCCCGTTTCGCCCCGCCATACCTCCCGCCTGCTGGTGCTGGACCGGCGCCGGGGCGGCCGGCAGGAGGCCCTCTTCAGCGACCTCCCGGATTTTCTGGATGACCGGGATTTCTTGGTGGTGAACGACACCCGGGTCTTTCCGGCCCGGCTCCGGGCCCGGAAGGAGACCGGGGGACAGGTGGAATTGCTCCTCCATCACCTGCCCGAGCTGCGGGACGGGGGCGCGGCGGGGCGGGTGCGGGCCGGTTACCGGGCCCGGCGGCCACTCCGGCCGGGGCAGGTCCTGCAGGTGGGAGAGGACCTGGAGGCGAAGGTGACGGCCCTCCCCGGGCCGGGGGTGGCGGAACTGGAGCTGACCGGCCGGAGCGGCGACGTCCGGGCGGCGGTGGAGGCCCGGGGCGAGACGCCCCTGCCCCCCTACCTGCGCCGGGCGGCCCAGGCCCAGGACCGGCAGGGCTACCAGACCATCTTTGCGGCCCGTCCCGGGGCCGTGGCCTGCCCCACCGCGGGGCTCCATTTCACCCCGGAGGTCCTGGCCGCACTGGCCCGCCGCGGCGTGGAGACGGCCGCCCTCACCCTGCACGTGGGGCCGGGCACCTTCCTGCCGGTGCGCCGGGAGGATTTCACCCGCCACACCCTGCTGGCCGAATATTTTGAGCTCTCGGCGGAGACCGCCCGCCGCCTCAACGCCGCCCGGGCTGCGGGCAAGCGCCTGGTGGCGGTGGGCACCACCGCGGTGCGGGTGCTGGAACACACCGCCGGGCCCGACGGCTTCACCCCCCAGGCAGGCGAATGCGGCCTCTATATCTACCCCGGCTACCGCTTCCGGGCCGTGGACCGCCTCCTCACCAACTTCCACCTGCCCCGATCCACCCTCCTCCTGCTGGTGGCCGCCTTCGCCGGGCGGGAGCTGATCCTGGCCGCCTACCAGTCAGCCATCGCGGCGCGCTTCCGCTTCTACAGTTATGGGGACTGCATGCTGATTCTTTGAGATACAGAAAATCCTTACGTTCTTGTAGCCGAAGCCTTCAGGCTGCGCCGGGCGACCCAGGTAAAATGAAAGGAATGGTGCGCAGGCTGAAGCCTGGGGCCACATATCCTGGTGCGTGGTGGTCCGAAACAGGAGCTTCGGGGGCAGGTGCGTTCCCAAGGAGGAGCTTGGGAGCGAATGGTTTGCTGCTCCTCATCCCTTCCCCCATACTTGTGGGTAATGCTCAGCCCATGAGGGGAGGGGGAATAAAGGAACTTTTGCGGTGAAAAACTCCGGAGGTTAGACGCAAACTATTCTTTTCATCCCTTTTCGAAATGGAAAGGCATGATAATTAAATAGGTTACGATACTGCGACGGCAACGGCAAGCCGCGCCCAGACGTGATGGCCCCCGATGTCATCACCTATGTCTGCGCAGCGCCTCCGGGACGTGTTAATATTATATCAGGCCTGTCCGGTAAGGATTTTGCATGAACGTGGTTTTTAAGCCCCCTCTCCACGGTGGGAGGGGTTGGGGGGAGGGGGGCGAATGAGGCAGGTCCTCGTCATTACGAATAATTTCGCCACCCCCGCCCCAGCCCTCCCCCATCCAGGGGGAGAGAGCCTGAAAGGCAGGCTCTTCCATGTCCGGAGGCCTTTTTGATATTCGCCTCCTTTTCTCTCAGGGCTGAAAGAAACATCAAGGCTGGAAGGCAATATCCTTAATAAGAGATGTCTTGTGAGGAAAAATCGCGCCGGACAGCACTGATATTACATGATAATTCAAGGAGTTTTTCATCCACAGGGGTGACCAAGCCCGTGGTCATGAATGTTTCATAAGAGATTGACATGCCGGTCGGGATGCTAAGCCAGTTCCTGTCCGGTCAGGCTTTTTAAGGCCTGGAGGTAGCGGGTCCGGGTGTTGGCCACCACTTCGGGAGGGAGGGGCGGCGGCGGCGGCTGTTTGTTCCAGTGGAGGGACTCCAGGTAGTCCCGGAGGTATTGTTTGTCGAAGCTTTTTTGAGGGCGCCCGGGCTGGTAATCGTCCCGGGGCCAGAAGCGGGAGGAGTCGGGCGTCAGCACCTCGTCGATGAGGATGAGCCCGCCGTCGGCCAGGCCGAACTCAAACTTGGTGTCGGCGATGATGATGCCCCGGGGCTCGGCCCAATTACGGGCCCGGCAGTAGAGGACCAGGCTCAGCTCCCGCACCCGGGCGGCGGTGTCCGCGCCGATGAGGGTGACGGCCTTCTCAAAGGTGATGTTCTCGTCGTGGGCGCCCAATTCGGCCTTGGTGGAGGGGGTGAAGAGGGGCTCGGGCAGGGCCGCCGACTCGGTGAGGCCCGGTGGCAGGGAGATGCCGCAGACGGTCCCGGTCTGCCGGTATTCGGCCCAGCCCGACCCGGCCAGATAGCCCCGGACGATGCATTCCACAGGCAGCGGGCGGCACTTGCGCACCAGCATGGTGCGGCCCGCCAACATTGCCGCATAAGGGCGGCAGGCCGGGGGAAATTCCTCCACTCTGGAGGTGATGAGATGGTTGGGCGTGACGTCGGCCAGATGGCTGAACCAGAAGGCCGATATCTGCGTCAGGATCCTGCCTTTGTCGGGAATGGGATCGGCCATGACCACATCGAAGGCGGAGATGCGGTCCGAGGCGATCAGGAGCAGGCGGTCGCCCAGATCATAGATGTCCCGGACCTTGCCCTGGCGACGCAGACCCAGGCCGGGGAGGTCGGTGTGCATGACCACGGGGTTCATCATTTTTAGCTCCGGCCGGGTTTGGACGGACGGGACGGCGCTTTCACCACTTTGCCGGTGAGGCCTTCGTCGCTCTTCAGGCGCTGGGCCGCTTCCTCCGCCGCCTTTTTCCCGATCAGGGGGCCGATCCAGACCACGAAGATGGTTTTCCCCCCTTTCGCGCTCGTGGCCAGGCGGATGGGATACTTTTTTTCTTTCAGGCGCTTGGCCAGGATTTCGGCAGGGCGTTTTTTATTATAGGTGGCCGCCTGGACAAAGTAGGGCTCCTGCTGGGAAGGTTGGACTGCGGTCCCGGCGGTCGGGCCGGCCTCGGCCGGAGCCTGGTCGGCGCCGGGGGCGGTGGCGGGCCGGCCTTCCGGGGCGCCCGCTCCCTCGGGGGCGACGACGACGGGGGGCTTGGCTGCGGCCACCGGGGTTTCCGCCGGCGGCACCGACGGCGGCACCGTAGGCTGACGGGTCATATAACGGACGCCGAGGATGAGCGCCACCAAGGCCAGGACGCCCGCGGCCAGCCCCCATCGGAGGCGGGGCTGGACGGCCTGCAGCCGTTCGCCCGCACCCTTGAGACCTTCGGCCGCCTTGCCGGCCCAATCTTTCCCCCGGTCCTGCAGCTTCCCCAGGATTTCCCTGGCTCGGACAGCCGCCACGGCTTCCCCGGTTTTCTGGGGCGGCCGCGTACTGATAACCTTCGGCGCGCCGAGGCGCCACAACTCCCGGTGTTCCTCCAGAGCTGACAAAAATGCGCCCGCGTCCTCGAAACGCTCCTCGGGGTCCACCGCCAGGCAGCGCAGGAGAAGATTCTGCAGCGGAATGGGCACCTCTTCCAAATCCAGGGGGAGGGTCTCAAGACGGTAGGGAAAGAGCTCATCAAAGGTGAGGGGATAGGGAAGGCTGCCCACCAGCAGGCGAAAACCCAGGACCCCCAGGGAAAAGACATTGCTCCGCGGAGAGACCTCCTCCCCTTTCAGGACCTCGGGGGCCTGGAAGGCCCGCAGCTCCAGGCGGCCCACCTCTTCGTCCTCCGCCACGGTCGACATGGCAAAATTGGCCACCCGCACCTGGGACTCATGCACCAGGATGTTGGAGGGATCCAGCGCCTGGTGCTCCGCGTGGTGTCGGTGTGCGAAGGCCAGGGCCCGGCACGCCTGCTCCAGCAGGCCCAAGGCCTGGGCCAGGCGATAACGCTGCAGCCGGTTGAGGGAGGCCAACAGGGTCTCACCCGGAAAGGGCTCCTCCACCAGGAAGATCTCTTCCAGGGTTTCTCCCAGGTGCATGACCGCCAGAATCTGGGGCTGGCGCAGTCTGAACCCCAGCGACGCCTCCCGCACGAAGATGCTGCGGGCCTGCTCGAAGTCGGGAGCATCCCGAGACATCAGCTTGAGGCCCACCTCCGTCTTCAGCACCAAGTCCCGGGCCAGCCAGACGTTGCCCCAGGGTTCCTCCCGGAGCAGACGCCCGAGCTGGTACCGTTGTCCCACCACCTTTCTCACTTCGAGGTCATTCCACCAGCTTTGGCTCATGGGGATGCTCCCCTTTTTCGAGATTGCGGCCCCCCAATCTCTCTCCCCCCATCTTCGGAGGGCGCCCCGGACGCACCCCGCGCCCCTTTCCTGCCCCACCCATGCCCCGTCTTGAAGGCCTGGACGATTCGGGGAGCAGCCACCAGGGGCCGGGCTCCGCGCGCCTGGCTCACAGGATAGCACAGAACCGATGGGGGGCAAAGACCTTTTCCCTATACGCTCCAACGGGGGAAGATCGCTCATCTCCTCTTCCCGGTTGCATGCCGGCGGGATTCTGTTATGGTGATTTCAGGAACCAATGCCTCCTCGGGACTGCCCATGAGCGCGGCGAACCTTATTACCCTGGCCCGGCTGCCCCTCCTCCTCCTGATAGTGGCCCTCCTGTTCGTGCCCTGTCGGCAGGTGCAGGGTTGGGGCCTGGGACTGCTGGCCCTTCTCTTTCTCATGGACTGGCTGGACGGCTACCTGGCCCGCCTGCGTCGCCAGGTGACCGAACTGGGCGCCGTCCTGGACGTGGCCCTGGACCGGGTGGTGGAAAATGTCCTGTGGGTCGCCTTTCTGAAGCTTGACCTGGTGCCCCTGTGGGTTCCCGTGTTTTTCCTCATCCGCTCCTTCGCGGTGGACGGCGTCCGCACTGCGGCTTTGGCCCGGGGCCAGACGGTCTTCGGCATGATGCACTCCCGGCTGGGCCTCTTCCTGGTGGCTTCCCGGACCATGCGCTTTCTCTATGCCCTGGCCAAGGCCCTCACCTTTGGGGCGCTGCTCGCAACCCACGGCCTGAGCCTCCATGACCCCTCCTGGCGCCCCTCTCTGGCTCCCTGGGTGCAGGGGTTGGTCCTCCTCACCGTGGCCCTCTGCCTGGCCCGGGGCATTCCCGTCATCGTGGACAGCCGCCGCTTGTTCCAAAAAACCTGACTGCAGCGCGGTCGGCGTGGGCCGGGGGTCAGGCGCCAGGGGTTGGGGGTTTGGTCCGCCGGATTCTCCCGTTTAACGGGTGAAGCTTTTGGAAGATCAGAGGAAACGGCCCTTAAACCAGGGTCCCAGGGGTTGAGAGAGGGGGCAGGGGCCCGCGCCCCCCGGCTCCCTCCCCACCCAGACTTTTCCATACCGGGAGCACCATGGCGCCTACGGAATGCAACCGCGGGGCCGCCGTCTTCGACGTGGACCGCACCCTGGTCCGGGGCTACACGGAGCGTCTCTTTTTCCAGCGTCTGCTGCGCCGCCGTCTCCCCCTGGGCCGGGCCCTGGGGTACCTGGCCAGGGTCCTCCTGGACCCTGACCGACGTTTCCGGGACAAGGGCTATCTCAAGGGTTTTCCCGCCGCAGAGGTGGCCGCCTGGGGGCGGGAATGCTTTGAAGCCGACATCCGGCCCCGCCTCTCCCCATCGGGGCTGGCCTGCCTGGAGGAGCACCGCCGGGAAGGCAGAGCCATCGTCCTGCTCACGGGCACCCTGGCCCTGCTGGCGGAGCCCCTCCGGGAATTGCTCCAGGCCCCCTGGCTCATCGCCACCCGTTTGAAAGAGGAGGAGGGCAAACTCACCGGGGCTGTGGCGGGCCTCCTCCCCCGGGGAGAGAACAAGGCCCGGCTGCTCCTGGAACTGGCCGCCGCCCAGGGGTTGGACCTGTCCCGCTCCTACGCCTACGGCGACGAGGTTCACGATGTGCCCGTGTTTGGCCTGGTGGGGCGCCCCGTGGCCGTCAATCCCGGCCGCCGCCTGGAGCGCATCGCCCGGCGGCAGGGCTGGCCGGTGCGTTTTTTCTAGCATCCACTTATTTACTCAGCTCCGCCGTCCACCACCCGCCACGTTGGGCGTGTGAGGATGTTTCCCTCTCAACCCGCCCCCCATCCTCCTTTGGGGGGAGCACTGCCGCAAGGGAACGGGAGCTGGAGTTTTTGCGCCGCCTCGGCTTCCCCCAAAGGTTTTTCCTGACCGGGGCCGGAGAAAAGCGGTGGCGCCATCCTCAAAATGGGGTATCATATCCTCACGTTAGGCTGTGAAGGTAAAGACCATGGACCCCAATCTGCTCAAGCAGTTGCAAAAGAAGGTGGAAGAGGAATTGCGCCTGCGGGAAGTGGGCCTGCTGGAGTTCTGGGTCAATGAGGTCAAAGCCCTGGAAGCCAAACGCCATCGGGACCTGGCCGGTCTGCAAACCGATCTGAAAACCTTGGTGGGACGTATGGAGACCCGCCTGCGCCTGCTCAAAGGAGGCCGCGGCTGACATCATGTATGAAGTGAAAATCGTCACCCAGTTCTCGGCGGCGCACCGCCTGGACAACTTTTACGGCAAATGTGAGGCGTTGCACGGTCACAACTGGAAGGTGGAGGTCTTTCTCCAGGGACAACGCCTGGACGAAACGGGCCTGCTCCGGGACTTCGGGGTGGTCAAGGCCCGGACTCGGGAGGTGCTGGAGGAGGTTGATCACAAATTCCTGAACGATTTGCCGGCGTTCCGGAACCAGAACCCCTCGTCGGAAAACCTGGCCCGCTACCTGTTCGAGCGGCTGGTCCCCCTGCTGAACGGCGACGGCGTGCAGGTGAGCCGGGTCAACGTCTGGGAGTCGGACACCTCCTGCGCCGCCTATTACCCGGACTAGCCGGCATGTCGCCGCCGCGTTGGGGTCCTCTCGCAGGCCTGGTGGTGGGGGTGCTGGCGGCGGTGGGGGCGTCCTCTCTGCCCACCGTGCCCTCGGAGAGCGGCTGGCTCAGCATCGCCCCGCCGGGCGCCGCCGAAAAACCGCCGGTGTGGTTCAGCCACCGTGTTCACGAGGCCGCCGGGGTGGCCTGCGAGCGGTGCCATCACGAGTACCAGGGCAAGAGAAACCTCTGGCGGCAGGGGCAGCCGGTGAAAAAGTGCGGGGCCTGCCACGGCCCCAGGCCCCGGGCCGGCCGCCTGGAACTCAAGGAGGCCTTCCATCGTCAGTGCAAAGGCTGCCACCTGGCTCAGCGTCAGACGCGGCGGCCTGCCGGACCGGTGCATTGCCGGGACTGCCACCGCCGCAGCTGAGAATTTCCTTTAGAGTTGCCGGGGCCCATGAAACGGTTCGACGACGCCTTAACCTTTGTGGAGCAGCTCCTGCGCCGCCGGTACGCCCCCGTGCCCCTGGTGCTGGTGAATCTCCTCCCTGCCGAGCGCCTGGAAGGCCTCCGGGAGAAATTCTCCCCGCACCCCTTGGAATATGTCTTCGGCGACTATTCCCGGGAAGACATCCTGGAGAAGGCGGGCGTCCGCCGGGCCTCCACCGCCGTTACCCTGACCGCCCGCCATGAGGGGGAAACCGCGGCCCAGGTGGACCAGCGCAGTCTACTCCCCGCCCTCACCATCCGGGACCTGCACCCCAAGCTCCGCATCATCGCCGAAATCCTCCTCCGGGAAAACCGCACCTATCTGGAGCAGGCCGGGGTGGAAGAGGTCCTCCTGCGGGGGCAGTACGACAGCTCCCTGTTGGCTTCGGCGGCGGCCTCCCCCGGGCTCTGCCGCATCTTCACCGCCATCCTCGCCGGCGAGGGCCCCATTTTCTGGACCCTGGAGGTGCCTCCCCGCTACCACGGCTGCACGGTCAAAGAACTGGCCGACCACCTGCAGGAAAGGCACGAAGCCCGCCTGGTCGCCATCTACACCGCAGGCCGGGCCATCTCCCTGGAAGAGCTCCTGTCCGATGAGCCCTCGCCCATCGACAACTTCATCCGCACCAAGTTTGCCGAAACGGGCATGACCCACCTGTTCGGTCGGGCCAAGTTCGACCCCCGGATCAACCCGCCGGGCGACCTGGTCCTGGGGCCTCACCAGCAGGTAGTGGTCATCGCCTCCCACAAACCGAGCCTGTGATGAAAGACCCGCAGGTTTTACAAAAAATTTTTCTCTTTCAGGACCTGGAAACGGAAGAGCTGACCCGACTTCTCCGTTTCGCCCGCAGCTGCCGCGTTGCCGCCCGGGAGGTCGTCATTCATGAGGGAGAGCAGGGCGACTCCATGTACATCATGTGTGAGGGGGAGGTGGAGATCACCAAGCGCCTCACCCTGGCCCTGGCCGAAGACACCCCCAAAGAACGGGTGATGATCCGCCTGCGGGCCGAAGACGGCGTGGTCTTCGGGGAAATGGCCCTGCTGGAAAACGACCTCCGCAGTGCCACCGTCACCGCCCTCACCGACTGTTACCTGCTGGAAATCAGACGAAACGATTTTTTGGACTTCATCAATCAGGACCAACGCATCGGCTGCAAGATTCTCCTGCGCCTGGCCCAGAACCTCTCCCGGAACCTCCGCAAGACCAACCTGGAGGTGGTCAAGCTTACCACCGCCCTGGCCATCGCCCTGGGGGGATAGCGACCTGCCGACGAATCCCGCAGTGTTCGAAGAGATTTGCCTGATAAACATGTGCACCGGGGAGGGAGCCCCAGGTCAGGGAATCCCCCCGCAAGGCCTCAATTCCTGTCGGCATTGCATAAACACCGGCATAAAGATAAACTGAAAGCCAAGCCGGCATAGCTCAGTGGTAGAGCAGCTGATTCGTAATCAGCAGGCCCGGGGTTCGAATCCCCGTGCCGGCTCCAGTGATATAAGTAGGTTAACTCAAAGACTTTTTCCCTGCCTCCCGCCTGTGTGAGACTCTGTGTGAGAATCCCGGCTCACTCGCTCGTAGATGGCCATGGCCTCACGTTCCGCTTCACCGATGGAGTGCAGGTAGATCTCGGTGGTGGTGCGGTTTTCATGACCCAGGAGACGTTGGATCGAGCCGATGGGAATGTTTGCCCTTTCCAACACCGAAGCCCCGAAGT
>Ga0194125_10002937_pt1 | contig 27923 bp, 21 predicted proteins | sample TA2KigC250mmetaG_FD_148626 | JGI IMG/M metagenome (GOLD analysis project Ga0194125, IMG submission 148626) | Freshwater microbial communities from Lake Tanganyika, Tanzania - TA2015034 Kigoma Deep Cast 250m | ecosystem: Environmental > Aquatic > Freshwater > Lake | place: Tanzania: Lake... | reverse complement strand
GAATTTCGAGGTCGGAGAATTCTCGGCCTGGCATTTAGGGCATTTCATCGTCCGCGTTTCCTCCTCGGACGGTCTGGCTAAAGAGTAACACCGCCGGAAAGGGAAATCAATAAACAGGCCAAAATTCTGGTAGAATAGCGTGTCATGAGGCGGCGAGCGGAGTTCCGATGAGAAGAATTCTCCCCCCGGCCCTTGCGGCCCTGGTTTTATTCAATTCGCCGGCGGCTCCCCGCCCCGCCCCCTCGGCCGCCCAAGAGGAGAAGCGCTCCGAGGTCGCGTTCGGCGAATGGCTCGTCCTCGGGCCCGTCCCGGCCGCCCTTCCCGCCTTCCACGCCGACAGGAAAAAAGGATTCGGGGCCGGGGACCTCCTCGAATTCCAGGAGCTCGACGCCGCCTCCCTCCGGCCGCGCGCCGGAAAAGCCGTCCATTGGACGGACGGGAGTGCCCCGGCCTGGAAGGAGGCCGCGGCCAAGGAGGGGAAAATCGAGCTCGCCCCTCCCGAGAACGGGGCGGCGACGGCCTATCTGGCAGCCTACATCGAAACCGACCGATGGATTCCGGCCCGGATCGCCGTCTCGGGAGGCCATCCTTTCCGCGTCTTCATCGACGGCCGGCCGGTCGCCATGAGAAGCCGGGCCGAAGGCGAGGCCAGGATGACGGCCGACGTCAAGATCGAGGCCGGAACCCATCTCGTCCTCATCAAGACGGTCCGCGACCCCGCCGTCAAAGCCCCGTGGCAGCTTCGGGCCGCGGTCGAGACGTTCGACCGGTATCTTCCGGCCGGCCTGCGGATATCAGCCCGGCCGAATGAGCGCCTCTCCCTCGGCCACATCCTCGACGTCCCCAGGGCGGCCGGCGTGTCGATCTCTCCCGACGGAACCTGCGTCGCCCTGACGATGTCCCAGGCGCTCCCGCCTGGCGACGACTCCGAGTCCTGGCTCGAGCTCTTTCAAATCGAGAACACCCGCGGCGGCCTGGCCGCCAAGCTGTCCCAGACGCTCCGGGGAGGGCCGCCGATCGCCGGCGTCGTCTGGGCGCCGCAGGGGAAGCGATTCACTTATTCGACGTTCGGCCCGAACGGCGGGACGATCTGGCTCGTCGAGCAGACGACCGGGGCGACCGCCCCCCTTCTGCGAAACATCAAGAACCTCGGAAGCCATGTCTGGTCGTCTGACGGCTGGTCGATCATCTACGCCGTCTCGGAGGAGGGAGAGAAGGACTCCGACCTGGCCAAGCGCTTTCAAAGCCTCGAGGACCGGCAGCCGGGCTGGCGCAACCGAAGCCACCTCTACCGCCTCTCCCTGGCCGACGGCGTCCGCCAGCGCCTGACGGCCGGAGAGCTGTCGACCGACCTCGGCGCCGTCTCGCCCGACAACCGGAGACTCCTCTTCACCAGGACAGTCATCGACTACGCCGAACGCCCGTTTTCGCTGACCGAGCTCTACGCCCTCGACCTGGCGACCCTCCGGGAGGAGCTCCTCTGGAAGGGAAAATTCTTTTCCCGGGCCGACTGGAGCCCGAACGGAAAAAAGATCCTTATCCTGGGGGGGCCGTCGGCCTTCGGCGAGGCCGGGACGAACGTCCCCAAGGGCTTCATCCCCAACGACTACGACATTCAAGCCTATATTTTCGACCCCGAGACGAAAGCCGTCGAAGCCGTCAGCCGCGACTTCAAGCCCTCGATCAGCCGGGCCTTCTGGCCGTCCGCGGGAGAGTCGATCTATTTCCTGGCGACGGACATGTCCTATTCCCGGATCTATGAGTTCAACCCGGCCCGGAAAAAGTTTAGCCGGGTCGAAGAAGGGGTCGAGGTCGTCGAGCATCTCGACGTCGCCCAGCGCGCTCCGATGGCCGTGCTCATCGGTTCGGGGGCGGCCGCTCCTCCTCAGGTCGTCCTCCTCGACCTCCAGCGCCGGGAGCGCCGGATCCTCAAGGAGCCCAACCGCGAGGCCTTTGAGGGCGTCGCCGCCGGCCGGGTCGAGACCTGGACGTTCAAGAACAAGAACGGGACCGAAATAGACGGCTACGTCCTCTATCCGCCCGGCTTCGACCCGGCGAAGAAGTATCCCCTGATCGTGAACTACTACGGGGGGACGACGCCGGTTTCCCGCGATTTCGGCGGCCGCTATCCCAAAGCCCTCTACGCCGCCCAAGGCTACATCGTCTACGTCCTCCAGCCGAGCGGGGCCGTCGGCTACGGCCAGTCCTTCTCCGCCTTCCACGTCAACGACTGGGGGGCGATCGTCGCCGACGAGATCATCGACGGCGTCCGGAAATTCCTGGCCGCCCACGCCTTCGTCGACTCCCGTCGCGTCGGCTGCATCGGGGCCTCCTTCGGGGGATTCATGACGATGCTCCTCCTGACCAAGACGAATCTCTTCGCCTCGGCCGTTTCCCACGCCGGGATCAGCTCGATCTCGAGCTACTGGGGCGAAGGCTATTGGGGATATTCCTACAGCGCCGTGGCCGCGGCCGACAGCTTCCCCTGGAGCCGGAAGGACATCTTCGTCAACCAGAGCCCGCTCTTCAACGCCGACAAGATCACAACTCCCCTGCTCCTCCTCCACGGCTCGGCCGACAAGAACGTCCCCCCCGGCGAGAGCACTCAGCTGTTCACCGCCCTCAAGCTTCTCGGCCGCGAAGTCGATTACATCCAATTCTTCGATCAGAACCACCATATCCTCGCCTACAACAAGCGGATCCTGTGGACGAAAACGATCCTGGCCTGGTTCGACCGGTGGCTCAAGGGCCAGCCGGAGTGGTGGTTCGACCTCCATCCCCCGCGCTGAAGGGACGGCTTCCGGGCTTTTCCACAAAACTTGTGAAAAAGGCTGTGGAAAACCGGCTCCCCGGAATATCTAAGCGAAGAAAAAATCCATTGTTATAGGAGGTTGCACAATTTTTGGGCGTTTGACGGCTTCGGCCGAAAGATTTTTCGGCAAGAAGAAAAAATAACGATCGTTGCCCCGAAAAATTCGCGACGATGGCACGCCAAATGCTTCCTTCCCCTCTCAATCCGCGGCTTGCCCCCGCCTCCGGCATGCCAAGCGGCCGGGCCGCGCTCAGAAAACGTGGTTGAAGTTGAAATAGAGCCCCATCCCTTCCCGGCTGAAGCCGACATCGACCCTGACGGCGAAATCCGGCATGTAGAACCTCAGGCCGAGGCCGTAGTCGACGGCCGTCTTCCCCCAGGCGATGTCGCCGAGCGAAGGCCAGACGTTTCCAATGTCGGCGAAGACGTTCCCTCCGAGCCTCCAGAAGATCGGGAAGCGATATTCGACGTTGGCCAGGAACTTCCCCTTGTCGAGGAAGCGGTTCAGGCTGTAGCCGCGCATGCAGTTCAGCGTCCCGCCGCCTCCCAAGGAGGAGAGGTCGAAGAGGGGAATCGAGTCTCCCCCGACGTATTGGACGAGCGTCCGGAAGGCGAAGACGTCCTTGGCCCCGAAGACGAGAAAATACTTGCGGAAATCGACCGTGAGCCGGTTGAAGGAGGCGTCCTTGCTGCCGACGAGGCCGGCGGCGAAATCGTCCTGAAACATCAGGCGCATCCCCGTTGTCGGGTGGATTTGGCTGTCCGAGGTGTCGTAGCGGAGGACGATCGAGACATAGGGGGCGAATTTCTTCTCGAGCGTTAAAAGCTCGGGGGCGAGATACCCCTTGTCGCCCTCCCTGAAGTCGTAGTAGTCGATCGACCTGAGGACATAGCTCGCCTCGACGATGACATTGGGCGTGAACCCGCGGCCGAGGGTAAGCTGGAGGTTTTTCGTCTCGTGGGTCAGGAGGCTCTCGTTGTCCTTGCTCGAGCCCATCCCAACCCCGTAATAGCTATAATTCAGGTATTTGTCGTACTCCGCCTTGAGGTCGAAGGAGATTTTGTACGTCTTTCCCTGCCGGATTTCGATGTCGGGGATCTGGAAGGTGAAGACATACCAGCGCTCTCCCTTGCTCGAGTTGAAAAGGATGAGGTCAAACGACTCCCTATGGCCGAGAAAGTCGACGAACTTCGCCTTGCCGCCGTAGCCTACGCCGATATCGGGGTCGTACATCAGGATCGGCAGGGCGCTCCACGATTTGTAGGAACGGTCGGGAATGCCGATGTCGGCTGTCTAGGCGCCGAGAGGGACCGCTAAAAAGGCCGCCAGGACGGCCAAAACGGCGAATAAAATAACGATTGTTCTTTTTATCTTCCCCTCATCTGATTCTCCGCCTCCGTCCCGCCTTCCGGCTCCCGGCAGGCCATGACGCAGACGCCGCAGATGTGCTGGCTGACGAAGCGGTTCCGCCGGAACTCGTCGAGCTTCTCGTAGCACTTCCGGTGGTCGAAGTCCTCGGGCTTTTCGCCGATCGCCCCGGCCGGGCAGACGGGGATGCAGGCCCGGCACGTCCCGCACGACCCCGTCATCGGCTCGTCGACGGGAAGGGGCATGTCGGTCAGAACCGAAACGAGCCGGAAACGCGAGCCAAGCTCGGGATGGACGAGAAGGTTGTTGCGGCCGATCCAGCCCAGTCCCGCCAGCCGCCCCAGCTCCTTGTGGGAGACGTGGGCCCTCTGGTTTTTCCAATCGATGATCTGGGAGGCGGCGATCGGAAGGGCATCGTAGCCATTCTCTTCGATCTTGGCGGCCATCTGAAGCGCTCCCCTGTCTAGGAAGGCGTTCACTTGACGGTAGTGATGGAAGTAGAGGGGCGTCGGCTTGTCCACGATGTCCTCGAGGACGCCGTCGATGAGCTTCTTCCCCATGACGACGGCCAGTCCGAAGCGCTCGCGGAGGGGCTCGGCGAGAAGGAACGTGTCGCGCGCCGGCGAGGCGTCAGCGACACCGTAAAGGGAGAAGCCGAGCGACAGGCTGTATTCGCGAAGCTCGGCCCAGAGCGCACGCGGCGCGAGATCGGACATCGCCGCCCATTGTAGGACCGTCCTCCCACCCTGTCAATTGGAGCTCAAGTTGACGGCCGCCGCCGATTCGGCTATATACACTCCATGACCGAACGCACCCTGGCCATCATCAAGCCCGACGCCGTCAAGAAAAACGTCCTCGGCCGCATCGTCCAGCGCATCGAGGAGGAAGGCTTCCGGATCGTCGAGATGAGGCTCGTCCACCTCTCCAAGGACGACGCCAAGGGCTTCTACATCGTCCACAAGGACCGCCCCTTCTACGACAGCCTGACCGATTTCATGTCCTCGGGCGACGCCGTGGTCATGCTCCTCGAGCGGGAGGACGCCATCGCGACCTGGCGCAAGGTCATGGGAGCGACCGACCCGGCCAAGGCCGCGCCCGGCACGCTCCGGCACGCCTACGGCTTTTCGATCGAGCGCAACGCCGTCCACGGCTCCGACGCCCGCGAAACGGCCGCCTGGGAGATCAACCACTTCTTCAAGTCTTGACACGCACCCGAAAAACTCCTACATTCGATATGCGTCACGGGTTGGAAGCAGGGGTTTGAGGAGGAGTGTTGGCTTTTTTCCCCTCCGTCTATTCCGCTCCCCCGGACGCGTCTCCACATCGGCAAAGGAGGTCACCATGCCGAAAAAAACTCTGACTCGGGTTTGCGCCGCGGTCTCGGCCCTGGCCCTCGTCCTCGCCCTGGTCCCCGGCCTCGGCTCGGCCGAGAAAAAGCCCCGGGCCGGCTACCTGCTCCTCACCAAGCAGCCGAGCCTCGTCCTGACCTCGATTTTCCCCTGGCCGGGACAGAGCGCCGCTTCGCTCACCGCCCCGGCGGGGCAGACGCCCAAGCCCTCGACGGGATGGAAGCGGCCGACCGACGTTCTCCCGATCGAGCGGCCCGGCTCAGGAGATTGACCGCTCCGGAGTGACGTTTTAGCGGGGCCATTGCCGGAGGTCCGATGGGGATGAGGGGAAGCGTGTCTTGTGGTCTGCTCCTGCTTTTCCTGACGGCTTCCGCCATCCCCACGCCCCCGGCGCTTTTCCTCGCCGACGCCCTCCCCCGCCACCGGGCCATCGTCGACAAGGCCGAGAGCCTGGCCCGGAAGGGCGATTTCGCCGCCGCCCTGGCCTCCCTCTCGGGATATGTCCAGGAGAACGAAATGCGGATCTCGTCTCCCGAAAAGCCGCATTTCCTGGCCGCCCGGGCCCTTCTGAAGTGGAACATCGGAAAGCCGCCCGAGGCCCTGGCCCTCTACCGCGAGGCCGCCCTCTCGGCGGCCGTCGACTCATCCCTGAAAGACGTGTGCGATCGGGCGGCCTCCGTCATCAGCCTCTACAACGAGGCCAAGAACGCCCGCGATCTCGGCGACGACGAAGAGGCCGTCTCCCTTTTCCGGAAAGCCATCGAAGCGTCCAGGGCCCTCGGGCGTCCGGAATTCGAGGTCAAGTCCCTCCGTCAACTCAGCCTGGTCCATTGGCGGCGGCAGGAATTGGGCGCCTTTCACGCCCTGAACAAGGAAGCCCTGGAGCTCGCTGAAGCCCTGAATTTTTTCCGCGACCAGAGCGTCTGCCTGAACAACATCGGCCTCTATCACTCGAGGATGGACAACTTCGCCCAAGCCCGGCGCCATTACGAGGACGCGCTGGCCCTGGCCGAGAAAACCGGCTTCCTCCAGTCGCAGAGCGACGTCCTAACGAACCTCGGCGTCCTCTTCCAGGCTTTCGGCGACTACGATAAAGCCCTCGCCCACTTCCTTCGGGCTCTCGAGGTCGACCGGGCCGCGGGGACGGAGGCTCTCATCCTCATCGACTACAACAACATCGGCACGGCCTACCGGAAGAAAGGCCAGGCTCAGGAGAGCCGCGCCCACTTCGAGAGCGCCCTGGCCTATTTCGAGAAAAGCCTCGACCTCATGGGCGGGGGGGGCGACCCGGGGTCAAGAATCCGCGTCCTGAACAACATCGCCACCGTCCGGTCGGACCTGGGCGACTACCCCGCCGCCCTGGACTATTACCGCCGGAGCCTCGAACTGGCCGAGTCCCGCGGCGACCTCGAAGGCCGGAGCGCCGTCCTGAACAACATGGGCATCGTCCACGGCCTGATGGGCAACGACGCCGAGTCCGCCGGTCTCTTCGCCCAAGCCATCGAATTGTCGAAAGGAACGACGAACAGCCGGATCCTCTGGGAGGCTTTCCTCGAGAGAGGGAACGCGTTCCGCAAGCAGGGGGACTTCGCCCGGGCCCGGGACAACTACCGAAACTCGATCGCGATCATCGAGCGGGCCCGGGCTTCGATCGACAGCGAAGAGATGAAGGCCCTCTACCTCGGGACGGACAAGAGGCTCGAAGCCTACCACAACATCTTCGACGTCCTGGTCGGGACGGGGCTCGAGGAGGGCGGGGCGCGGCCCGCCGAGGCCTTCGATTTCTACGAGCGGTCCAAGGCCCGGGCCTTTCTCGAAAGCCTCGAGGACTCGAAGATCCCCCTCGTTCCTCCTTCCGACCCCGCCTTGGCGGAGGAGGAGGGGCGGATATCCCGGGCCGTCTCGGGGGCCTTGCGGGAGCTTTTCAACCTCCCCCCGGGATCCCCGGAGAGGGAAGAGATCGAGCGCCGCCTCGTCCGCCTGGAGGAGGACCATGAGAGGCTGAAAGCCCGCCTCCGGTCCGCCGATCCCGGATACGCCGAATTGCTCTACCCCAAGATCATCTCCCTAGCCGAAGTCCAACGCTCCCTCCTCGACGGCCGAACGGCCGTCCTCGCCTATTTTGTCGGCCGCCTGTCCTCTTACGGAATGGCCGTCACGCGCCGCGGCCTCCGCGTCTTCCCCCTCCCTCCCCGCCCGCTTCTTCAAGCCAAGGTCGCCGATTATCTCGCCGAGATCGCGGACAAGGACGGCCGGGCCTTCGCCCTCGGCCGGGATCTTCACCGCGACCTCGTCGAGCCCGCCAGCGTCTCCGGCTGCGGCCGGCTTCTCGTCGTTCCCGACGACATCCTCCATTATCTGCCCTTCGAGACGCTCCGGCCCGAGGGCGGCGGCTGGCTCGCGGCTCAAGCCACCCTCTCCTACGCCCCCTCGCTTTCTTCCCTCTGGAGCATCCGGAGCCGGAACGGCCTCCGCGGACGGAAAGGCCGCCTTGACATCCTGGCCGCGGGAGATCCCTCCGGCGCTCCCGGCCCCGGCTTGAAGCACGCCGGGGCTGAAATCGCCAAAATCAGGCCCCTCTTCAAGCCCGGAAAAAGCCTCATCCTTCAGGGAGAGGGGGCCTCGGAGGAAAACGTCAAGAAAGAGGACCTCGGACGCTACAAGGTCCTCCATTTCGCCGTCCACGGGATCGTCGACGATCGGAAGCCGGGCCGCTCGGCCCTCCTCCTCTCACCCGGCCCGAGCGGATCGGAGGACGGCCTCCTCCAGATGGGCGAGATTCTCGGCCTCGACCTCAAGGCCGACCTCGCGGTCCTTTCCTCCTGCGAGAGCGGCCTGGGCCGCTTCGTCAGGGGCGAGGGGATCGTCGGCCTGAGCCGGGCTTTTTTCCATGCCGGGGCCTCGGCCGTCCTGATGAGCCTCTGGCCCGTCCACGACCAGGCGACCTCCCAGCTCATGGAGCGGTTCTACCACGGCCTACGGGCCGGCCGGTCCATTGAAGCGGCCCTCCGGGAGGCCAAGGCCGAGATGGCCGGGTCCGAAGAATACGGCCACCCTTATTACTGGGCCCCGTTCATCGCCTCCGGCCACGGGGGGAACGTCGTCTTCGAGAGAGGGGCGATCTGGCCTTCGGCCGTTTTGGCCGCCCTGGCCGCCGGGTTCATCCTGGGAGCGATGAGGCGCGGCCGGGCGCGAAGAAAATGACATTTTTTTCGCCGGGAATGAGAATTTTGCCCCCTTTCCATCATCTATAATAATGGTTAGGCCATCGCGGCCGCTTCCCTAACATCGCAAAGAGAGTTTTTCAATGGCTTGGGACGCCGACAAGGAAAACGAACTGGCCTTGATCCTCGACAGGTTCACGGGCTTCATCCGCTCCCAATTCTACAGGGCCGGCCTGAACTGCCACGGCCTCGACATCGACGACGTTCTCCAGGAAACCCGGATCAAATTGTGGAAAATCATCTTGAGTGAGAAAAAAATCAAGAATTATGCGTCATATATTAAGAAGATCGTGAACAGCTCGGTCATGGACCTCTTCCGCAAGTTCAAGAGAGAGGAAGACGTTTGCTTCCATCAAGCGGCCAAGCACATCGGAGAAAACGGCTTCTTTTACGAGGCCGACTATCTCTATGAAGGCTTCGACCTCAAAGACATCGTCGGCAAAGCCTTGGAGAGCCTGATCGAGTCGCGGAGGAAAGTCGTCAAGCTCTATCTCTTGAACTTCAGCATCCAAGAAATCGCCCTGTACTTTCATTGGAGCCCCCATAAAGCTAGAAATCTCTTGTACCGCGGCCTCTTGGACCTGAAAAGAATCTTGAAGGACAAGAAGATCACCTATGAACATCAGCCGTGACGAGCTGTCGTTGATGTACGAAGGCTACGCCTCGTCGCAAAAACTTGCGGACGGGGCGAAGTGCCCTTCAATGGAAGAGCTGTCGGCCTCGACGAAAGCCGTCTTCTTTTCCAGAAAACGAACGTCTCTCCATCGGCACGTCGTCGACTGCCCGGAATGCGCCAAGAAAATCAAGCTCCTCCTCCGCCTTCATCTTGAAGCCGAAGACGTCGGGCGGGCCGTCGACAAGCTGAGGTCGCCCGAGAAGGCTTCCCCCTTCGGGCCGAGGAGGCCGGCCGTCCAGGCCGCGGCCTTCTTCTTCGGCCTCGCGTTTCTCGGCCTGAGCCTCTGGACGGTTTTCGGGGGCGGCCGCCTCGGGGAGTCCGCGGCCGAAAGGCAGGGACCCCGCCGCATCCAAAAATGGAAAATCTTCGAACCCGTGGGCCATATCCGGAAGCCTCCTTCCCTGATATTTCGCTGGAAATATTCCGGGAACGCGGAAGGCTTTCTCCTCGAGCTGTTCGACGAACGGCTGGCGTTGGTCGCAAAGATCGACGATATTCCATCCTCGGCCGTCGAACTCCCGGGGAGAATTCTTGACGGATTGCGGCCCGGACGACCCTATTTTTGGATGGTGACGGCCTACCTTCGATCGAAGCCGTCGGGCGAAAGCGACCTGAACAGATTCATGATCAGGCCGGACAGCTGAACGGCCTCCCTACCGCCCGGCCGGCCCGGGAGGGCCGAGCTTCTTCTCCCGGAGGATCCGCGTCCACTCCCGCTCGTTGGACGGGCTGTCGCAGTCGGCGATGTCGGCCACCTCGGCGAACATGAGGATGTTGCCCATGCTCTTGAGGAGGCGGACGATGTTTTGCGTCCCGGAGTCGACGTGCTGCCCGTAGACGACCGAGGTCGCCAGGCCGAGGCTGTAAAGCCAGAGGCTGTCGAGGAGCCGTCCCAGACGGTCCCCCGGCATCCAGCTCAGCATCCGGTCGGCCCTCATCCTCTCCAGGACGGAGCGGGTGAAAGCCTCGAGGACGTCCCGGCATTCGTGCCGGGAATGGAACAGGGCCCGGAAGAGGGCCCCCTCGTCCCGGGCAAAAGCGACGATGCCGGCGGCGATGTTCAGGAACGGAGCCTCGGTCGGCGACTCGCGGGTCCGCTCGTCCATCAGCCCGCGGGCGGCCTCGAGGACGGCCCGGGTCAAGTCCTCCATCGAGCCGTAGGCCTTGTAGACGGGAGCCACGGAAGCCGAAAGAGCGGCGGCGACGCTCCGGGCGGTCAAGCCTTCGAGGCCGCCGGTCCGGACGACCCCCAGGGCGGCCTCCAGGACGATCTCTCGGTTGAAGCTGACCTCTTTGGGAGTCATCGAAGCGCGGAATCCCCTCGGAAAGAGACATCCCCCTTCCCCGAGGAGGGGAGATTCCTCGCTGAGCTAGGCAAAACGCCGAAGCCGGGCCGTTATCTCATCGAGTCCATGACGGCCTGGTAAGCCGCCTGGGCTTCCTTGACCTTGGGGTCCTCCATGTAAGGCGCGGCCTTCATCATCGCCCCCATGAGCTTCTCCATCATGGAATTCAGCTTGTCCATGATCGGCTTGAGCTCCTCGGGGGGGTTCTCCATCTGCTCGAACTCGGGATACTTGTCCCCGATTTCCTTCATCTTGGGGGCCAGGTCCTTCATCTTCCCGGCGGCCTTGGTCAGCGCCGCGGCGAGCTCGTCGGCGTTGGTGACCTTGTCGATGTCGTTGACGAACTCTTCGTTGGCGGCGACGAACTTCTCGACGACGGGGATGACGTCGCCGTATTTGCCCGCGGCCACGGCCGGGGCGGCGGCCTTCTCGCCCTTCTTGCAGGCCGAGACTCCGACGACGAGAGCGGCGACGGCGAACAGAACGGCAAATTTGCGCATGACTCTTCCTCCTTCAAGGACGGCCGGGAACGTATCACAAGGCCGGGAAAAAAGCAAACCATTAACGGTCGGGGCCCCGGGATCCGCAGAGGGCCGGGAAAGGGCAAAACCGGCAGGCCGCCTCGTCCCCGGCCGGCTCGAACGGCCGGCCGGGATCGACGATTTCGGCCAGGAGAGAGTCGATAACCGACTCGACGGCGTCGATTTTCTCCCGGCGGGCCGACGGATCCTCCGGCTCCCCTTTCTTTCCGACGTCGTAGGGAGAGAATTCGATCTCCGGGCCGAGGCGGCTTTTTCCCAGCATGACGAACCGGCCATGGACCTCGGACGTCGCCCGGCCCTCCTTTTGGGCCACGAGCATGGTATAGAGCGGAAGCTGAAGGCTCCCGATCGTCCGGCTCCAGCCCTTCCGGTCTTCGAGGTCGAGGCGCTTGAAATCGATGCCCAGGTATCGGGTGTTGTGGGAAGTCTTGAAGTCGAGGACGAAAAGGTCATCTCCCCGATATTCGGTCCGGTCGAAGCGGGCCTGGAGCTTGAAGTCGGCCCGCTCGCCTAGGACGGTTTCCTCCAGCGAGCGAATGGTCAGGGTTTTGCACGTCAGCCTTTCGATGACCGGCTTCTGGTAGGACCGCAGAAAATCGAGAAGACGGCTTTTCGTCTGGAGCTTTATCAAGTAGGGATTTCCGGCGTCCGGGCCGAAAAGGCGGGCGAAATGGCGGTCCACGACCTTCTCGAGGGCGGCTTCGCTCAAGTCCGAAACGGCGAGCGGCCGGCCGAGATGGGGACGGAAGAAATCTTCCAGGATCGCGTGGACAAGAACCCCGACGTCCCTTTTCTCCACCCCCTCGCCGGCCTCCTCCTTCTCTTTCAAGCCGAGGACATATTTGAAGTAAAACCCGAGGGGGCATTTCAGGTAAGCGTCCAGGGCCGTGGCGGAATACCGAAATTCTTTCAGAAACTCGACGACGGCCGGGGTCTTATCGACCTCCCGCGCCCCCCTCTCGGCGAGATCGACCCGGTATTCGACCGTCCTCAGATAGCGGTCCCCGCCTTTCTCCCCGTCGCGGCGCTGCATCTCCCAGAGCTTCTTCTCCACGAACCGGCTCCGCTCGCGGTCGTTGTTCTCGACGAAATAGAGATGGGCGGATTTCGCCCCGCGGACGAGGACGTCGAGGTGGTATTCCATCCGCCGCTCTTCCTCCCGGTAGGTCGGAAGGCCGACGGCGAGGCGGGCGGCCAAGGGGAGGAGCGAATCCGACCGGGAAGCGGCGGGGAGGACGCCCTCGTTCGCATCGAGGAGATGGACTTCCTCGAAGGGGATTCCCCGCGTCTCCCAAAACCCGAGGACCTGGAGGCCCTTGAGGGGTGTGCCGTAGAAGGGCACGCTCCCGGCGGCCGCGATCTTCCGGAAAAGCTGGGCGTAGCTTGCCGGATCGGAGAAAACGATGTCCCGGAGAAGGGAGCGGGCCAGGCTCTTGAGCCGGTCCATGAACGCCTCGGCGTAAGGGTGGAAGAAGCGATGAAGCCTGGCCGTGCTTCGCTCGGAGATGAAATCGAGGACCCGGGCCATCTTGTCCGCGAAATCGCCGACGTCGCGGACTTCGAGGAAAGGGCCGATCGTCGCCGCGTGGATGGCCGCGAGGTGGTCCATCAAGGCCGCCGGAGCCGGCGCGTTCTCGACGCCGGCCGTCCGGGCCTGGACCGTCTCCCGGATGCCGCGGTCGGTCTCGATCTCCTCGAGGCTCCAGAAGGCCTTCATTCGGCCCTCGATGAGGGCCTCTTCGACGGCGTGGACGAGGATGCGGGTCAGGTCGGCCCGGCGGCCGGGCCCCGGGAAATAGATGTTCTTCGCATAGGGGTGGAGAATGAAGCGGAGATAGTGAGGGGCATAGACCCTCCCTTGCCCGTCCATGGATGGGATGACTTCGAGAAGTCTCTCGAAGAAGCTGGCCACGGGCGTCCGGGAAAGAGGGTAGCCGAGGGAGATGTTGAATCGCTCTTCATCGATCGTCGTCAGCGTCTGCTGATAGAGCGGGAAGAGCGTCTCGGCGGCCGGAAGGACGATGACCTGGCGCTCGTGAAGGCGGGCCGGATCGGCGAGGCCGTCGGCCAGGGCGGCATTCAGGGCGGAGATCTGGCCGTGGGTGTCGGAGCTCCTCGTCAGGACGACCTCGGGCGGAGGGCCGGGGTCGGGAGCCGAAGCGGCGGCCCGGAGGTCGGCGTCGAAGACGCCGAAAAGGCCCAAGGCCTCCTCGATCCCCCGCCCTTTGAGGAGAAAGAGGCGGGAGCCTTCGCGGTCGAGGAGGGTCCGGATGACGGCCGCTTCGAGCTTGGCCAGGGAGAAGAAGCCGGCGAAGAAAAAAGCTCCGACGTCGGGGAAAAGGGCCGGGTCGAGGCGCTCGACCACGGCCCGGAGGCGCGAGGCGGGCGTCGTCAGGCCGAGGGAGGGCAGCCGCTCATAAAAGGCCTCGGAGAAGAACGACAGCCGCTGGAGCCTTTCCCGGGTCTCGGCGGGAACGGCCTCCTCGGCGAGGACGTCAAGGCGGGCGAGATCCTCCTTCGACACGCCCGCGGCGGCGAGCTCCTCGAGGTCGCGGAAGAGCTTGACGCCCAGGGGGAAGAAGCGGTCGGCTTCGAGGAAAGCCCCGCCGCCGAGCGGGCCCGTGGCCGCCCGGTGGAGCTCGAAGAGAACGGCCACGGCATCCATGACGTCGGCCGGCCGGCCGCCGAGGCCGAGCCGTTCGGCGTAAATCCGGTCGACGAGGGTTTCGAGCGAGTCGAGGCGCGGGGGGATAAATCCGCGGCCCTCTCTCTCCGCCAAAGCCTTGCGGAGATAGGTGCCAGGGCGTTTTTCGGGAAAAACGACCCAGGCCCTGGAATAATCCCCCCCGACGGCCTCGAGGCGCGAAGCGACGGCGGCGATGAGGCCTTGGCGCGGTGAAACGAGCTCGACCCGGAGGGGATTCACTCGACCTCCTCCCAGATCCTCAGGTCGAGATGAAAGAGCCCGGCCCGGACGGGACGGTTCGGATAGATGTCCCGAAGGATCGCGGCGTAGTCGCGGATTTGTTCCCTGTCCTCAGCCGCAGCCTCGCTCCCCCGACCGGAGATCGGCCCGCCTCCCGTCTTGAAGTCGACGACGGTCACGGCCTCGGGGTCGACGACGACCCGGTCCATCCGGAAGACGCGACCCTCGGCGTCGCAGAATTCGGCTTCGCGAAAGACGCGGTGGCCGGGGCGGACGGCGAAAAGCGCGGAGAGGGGCGAGCCGGGCTCGGCGAAGGCGGCGACGATCATCCGGCCGATATCCTTGAAAAGCCCCATCTCGGGCTCGGCGGGAGCGAGGTTGGAAATGGCCCGGGAGACGGCCGCCTCGAGGTTTTCTCCTCCCGCGGTCTCCATCCGGGAGAGAATCCGATGGGCGATTTCCCCCCGCCTGACCCGGTCGAAATTCAGCGATTCCCGGGTGCTCGGCGGCGGAAATTTCCCGCTCCGGCGGGCCAGGGCGGCCTTGAGCGGGACGGCGCCTTTTTTTTCCCTGACGGCCGGTCCCGGGCCGAGCGGGTCGGACCTGAATCCGGGGGGAACGGCGGCTTCGATGAGGTCGAAGGGATAGGGCTTGCGGCCTTTCACGCCGACGACATAGAGCTCCGACCGGGCCCGGGTGCACCCGACGTAGAGCGTATTGAGCAGCCCGACCCACTCCTTCGCTTTCCGGGCCTCGTAGATACTCTCCAATTCCGGGTCGCACCCGGCCAGCGTTTTCGTGATTTTGTAGACGCGAAGGCCTTCGTCCGTGTCGTGGAGATAGAAGTCCGGCGCCTGCCAATCCTGGCCGTAGAGGAGGAGGATGACGACCGGAAAACCCAGGCCCTTGGCCTTGTGGATGCTCATGACCCGGACGGCCGGGATTTCGCGCGGGACGTCGATCGTCCAGTCCGTGCTCTCGCCCTCGGCGGCGGAGAGGGCCAGGAATTCGAGGATGTCGTTCCGGCCACGGCCATCGAAATCCTTGACGGCTTCGAGGAGCTTGACCAAAGCCGCTTCTTCGGACGGGAAGAGTTCGTGGACGCCGAAGAGGCGATAGATCAAGGTCACGAGGTCATAGAGGGGGAAATAGCCGACCGATTTGAAGGCCGGCTCAAAATAGCGGTCCCAAAGGTCCGGATAGCGCTCCCGGAAAGCGGGGTAGAGAGGGGAAATCTTGCCCTGGCGGCATTCAAAAAGAAAATTTCCGAACTCCTCCGTCCCGGCGGCCGCGGCGCCGGCGGGGAAAGAGGCTCTGTCCCGGGCGAGCCGGGCCTGGAAGACCTCGCCGAGAAGGAAAGTCGCGAAGGACAGGTCGTCGGGCGGCGAATCGAGAAACCTGAGGAGGGCCAGGATTTCGCGGACGACCGGACGAAGGCGGATGTCGAGGCTGCTGAAGGGGACGAAGGGGATTTCGATCTCGTTGAGCCAGGAGGCGACCTCGACCACGGTCTCGTTCTTGTAGGTCAGGACGGCGATATCTTCGAAGGAGTACCCCCGCTCGACAAGGCCGCGGACAAGATCTTGGACGGCGGCTTTTTCCGGCTTGTCCCCGTCGAGAGGAACATCCTCGCCGGCGTCCTCCTCTCCGAGCTCTTTTTCCGCGTCCCCTTTCTCTTTTTTCTTCTCGAAGACCGTGTACGCGACATAACCGGGCTCGGCGTAGACGGGATTGACCTCCTGGTCGAACTCGGTGAGGCCGCTGAGGGAGGCGTAAAGGCCGTACTTCGCCCGGATGTCCTCGGGGGCGGGGGGAATTCCATCCTCCGGCATCCCGGCCCCGAGCTGGAGGAAAATCCGCTTGGCGAAATCGACGATCGCCCTCCGAGATCGCCAATTCATCGGCAGTTCCCGGACGTCGACCTCGGCCGGGCCGAATCGCTCTTCGCCTCGCTCGAGCCTCCGCATGATTTCATAATCGGCGTTCCGGAAGCCGTAAATGGCCTGCTTCGTGTCGCCGACGCAGAAGAGGCTCCCCCCCCGGCTCAGGGATTCCTCGACGAGCGGCCGGAGGTCGGCCCACTGGACCGGCGAGGTGTCCTGGAACTCGTCGATGAGGAAGTGGAAGATCCGGTCGCCGAGGCGGAGATAGATATCGGGGACGACGCCCTCCCTCAGGTAGTCGGCCAGGCGGCGGGTGAGGTCGGAAAGGAAGGCGACGCCCTGCCGGCGCTGGGCGGCGGCCAGGGCTTCCAGAAAGCCGAAATAGGCCTCGAGGTAGGGAGTGAAAAAATCCCGGGCGTAGAGCGCGCCGTAGCGGGCCATCCCCTTCTCGAGTTTTTTCATCGCGGCGACGACCGCGTCGAGGGCCGCCGGATCCTTCTTGGACTCGGACTTCTTGACCGGAAGCGTCTTGAGGGACATCCCGATGAGGTCGCTCGGCCTTCCCTCCCTGACGGCCGCGGCCGCGTGCCACGACCAAAACGGACTCCTCTCGTTGCGGGGAAGGCCGGAAGCCTCGACGGCGGCCTCTAGGGCCTCAACCTCCGCCAGGAGACTTCTATGCCGCCGGGCTCGCTCCTTGTCGAGCCGCTCCTTGACGACCCCCCCCGTTCGGGCCGTGAACCGGCCGTAGAAGTCGTTGAGTTTTTCCCTGACGGCCGGGGCCGGGTCCCAAAGGAAACCGGACTTCGCCGTCCGATAGCGATTGAGGTCCTCGAGGATGCGCTGGAAGACCCGGACCAAGGGACCGCCGGGTTGAACCGTCCGGAGGAGCTTGGAGAAGGCGTAATCGACGAGCTCGGCGTGGTCGAGGACGATTTCGAAATCGGGAGAAGTCCCCATCTCGACGGCCGAGGCCCTGAAGACGGAGGCGACGAAGCTGTCGATCGTCGTGACCTGGAACTCGGTGAAGCCCGAGAGGATGCGCTCCACGGCCGTCGCGGCCAGGCCGGGGAGGCTTTCCGCCGGGACTTTCAGTTTCTCGGAGAGGTGCCGGACTCGCGGCTCGTCCCCCAGGGCGCATTCCTTCAGCCACGTCAGGATCCGGTCCTTCATCTCCCGGGCGGCGTTGTTGGTGAAGGTGATGGCCAGGATATTGGCCAGGTCCCGGCGAACGCCCGGATCGGAAGGCGGGTTCAGGAGAAAAGACAAATAGCGTTCGGCCAGCCGGGTGGTCTTGCCCGACCCGGCCGACGCCTTGAGGAGGATGAATTCCGCCACGGTTGTCCCCCGGCGGCCAAAAATAACACGGGGCCCGGGCGCCGGTCAACGGCCTGTCTGTTCTCAGAGCCGGCCGGTTGACACGGCTCCCCTTCCGGACTATTCTCGCCCCATGGCCAAGAAGGACCTTTCCCAGCGCGTCTGGGAGATCGATTTCCTGCGGGGGCTGTCCATCCTACTGGTCGTCGGCTATCACCTGCTCTACGATCTCGGGGCGTTCGTCGGCGTCGAAAAGTTCCTGGGATTTTCGACCGACCTGTCCAGCAGCGCCTGGCGGGCGGCCCAAAATTTCTTCGCCGGGCTGTTCGTCGTCCTGTCGGGAACGAGCTCGACTCTTTCCCGCGGCAATGTCCGCCGGGGCGTGAGGCTCCTGGCCGTTGCGTTCCTGGTCACGGCCGTGACCTATGCGTTCGATCCTTCTTCGGCCGTCTGGTTCGGCATCCTCCATCTGCTGGCGGTCTCGATCCTGATCTACAAGGCATCCTTCGAGAAAGCCGGCCCGGCCGCGTGCGCGGCCTGGGGCGCCGTCGTCCTCACCTTCGGCGCGGCCATCCCGGCTCTAAAGAAGGGCCTGGCCGTCCGCTTCGACTGGCTTCTGCCGCTCGGCATCCACGGTCCCGGCTTCGCATCGTTCGACTATTTCCCGCTCATCCCGTGGCTAGGGATCTTCCTCCTCGGGGCCGCGCTGGGCAAATCGGTCTATGCGCCCAAGAGGAGCCTCCTGCCGCGGCGCCCGCCGCAGACGTTCGTCAACGCCGCCGGCCGCCATTCCCTCCTGATCTACATCGTCCATCAGCCGCTCATCCTGGGCGTCCTTTATGTCCTCGGCCTGATGAAATAACCGGGCGTTCGGGCCCCGCGCATCCTTAGTAACGGCCGTGTCCCGCCAGAAAAGGAACCTCCTCTTGAGGTCGGGGCGGGAACGAGCGCAAAAACAAAGAGTCTCCTCGCCCCGGGCCGAGCCCGGCACGTGCCCAACGACCGGCCGCAGGTCACCCAGCGCACAATCGTCGGACGAGGGAAGGTCTCTCCTCAACGGCTGAGGGCGACCGGCGGCGGGATCGTGAAAGTCAGCGGCTGAGATAGGCCAATCCGGCGTGAAGAAGGGCGGTCAGGAGCAACGCCACGCCCAGGCGGCGGTGCCAGGCGAAGTTGACCTTCAGCCATCTCTTGCCGGTCCCGACTTGAAACAGGACAAGCAGCAAGTTGATCACCCCGAGAATCAAGACCAGGGAAATCCCGGCCACGGTCATGATTGACCTCCCCTTATCCTTCGATCTTGATCATGGCCTTGGCCGGCCCGCCGCTGCCGTGAAGGTTGCAGTTCGCCTCAGCCACGATTTCCGCCTCCGCCTCGACATTCAGCTTGATCTCCCGGGAAAAATTCTCGCCTTCCGGACGGTTCGACGAAGAAAAATTCCAGCGGGCGATTTCCTTGGCGTTGGCCAAGACGACGACCCGATTGGTAAAGTGGAGTCGGCTGTTTCCCTGTCCTTTAGCCCCATCCCGTCGGTCGAGAGCCCAAGGGATCCCGCGCACGGGCCAGCCGATGCCGCCGGCCAGCGCAGAGATGCGCGCCGGCATCATGGGCCTGGCCGCAAGCGCCGCGGCTTCGTCGGAGACCGGGCCGCCGGCCGGATGGTCTTGCCCGGCCCGGCCGAAGCCTTGAGGAGGATGAATTCCGGAGCTGCGGCGACGACGGGCCTTTACAATTCAGCCGGGGAGGCTACAATAGGGCGGATGGGCGCTTGTCTTTATCCGCTCAAGGACGCGTTGCCGATTCCCCGAAAGACCAAGAAGTCCCTCAAGAGGCAGATGGCCCGCTCGAACCGCCGCCGGCTCAAGAAAAATCCCGACTTCCACCTGAGGAAGAGCCGGCACAAGGGCTGGTATTGGTGACCGGATAGGGCATGACGACGATCTCGAGGAGGTCCGCATGGGCATGATGTTGAAAGCCGAAGGCCTCAGGAAATCCTACGGGGCCGTGGAGGCCGTCAAGGGCATCGATTTCACGGTCGACGAGGGGGAGATCTTCGCCCTCATCGGCCCGAACGGGGCCGGCAAAACGACGACCCTCCGGATCGTGGCCACGCTCCTCACGGCCACGGCCGGGACGGTGACGCTCTTGGGCCACGACCTCCGCAAGAATCCTGAGAAATTCCGGGAAAACATCAGCTATCTCCCGGAGGAGGCCGGGGCCTACCGCAACCTCAAGGGCCGCGATTACCTGAAGTTCATGGCCAACTTCTACGCCGCGACCCCCGCCGACGCGGCCGGCTTCGTCAGGCGGGCCGAGGACATCGCCGGTTTGGGCGACCGCCTGACGAGCAAGGTCGGGACCTACAGCAAGGGCATGGTCCGCAAGCTCCTCCTCGGCCGGGCCCTCATGACCCGGCCGGCCCTGGCCATCCTCGACGAGCCGACTTCGGGACTCGACGTCATCAACTCCCTCGAAGTCCGGGAGATCATCAAGCGTTTCGCCAAGGAGGGGATCTCGGTCCTCCTTTCCTCGCACAACATGCTCGAGATCGAGTTCCTCTCCGACCGGGTCGCCCTCATCGACAAGGGCCGGGTCCTCGACAGCGGGACCCCGGCGGGCCTGAAGGAAAAATACCGGGCGCCGAACCTCGAGAACGTCTTCCGGAGCGCCCTCCGATGAAAAAATTCCGGAACCTCTTCGTCAAGGAAGTCAAGGAGCTCCTCTCCAAGCAGCTCATCGTCTCCCTCCTCCTCATGATGGCGATGTTCTACTTCATCGGCCAGATGACCCGCCGGGAAGCCGAGAGGGCCGCGGCCGCCCAAAAAATCGCCGTCTTCGACCTCGACAGGTCCGGCCTCTCCGGCCAGATGCTCGCCGGCCTCCAAGGGATGAATTTCAAAATCGAGCCCATGACGGCGGCGACGACGGAAGCGGCCGTCGAGGCGGCCAAGGCCGGCGAGACGAACCTCCTCGTCGTCATCCCCGCGGGATTCGGCGAGTCCGTCGGCCGGATGGAGCCCAAGGTCGTCGAAACCTATTCCTTCCTCCGAAATTTTTCCATCGTCGGCGCCCGGACCTCGGCCATCGTCCGGGCCGTCCTCGAGGCCATCAACAAAGTCCTTTCGGACAATTTCCTCAAGGCCAAAATCCCGGAGACGGCCCCCGAGGACATCAAGTCGCCGATCAAGAGCCGGGATTTCATCGTCATCAAGAGCCGGATGGCCGAAGGCTCGGCCTCGGCCGTGACCGGATTCGTGACCTCGCAGACGGTCTTCATCCCGGTCATCCTGATGATGATCATCCTCTACTCCTCCCAGATGGTCATCTCGGCCATCGCCATGGAGAAACAGAACAAGACCCTCGAGACTCTCCTGACCGTGCCCATTCCCCGGACCTCGATCGTCGCCGCCAAGATGCTGGCCTCCGGATTCGTCGGGCTCGTTTCGGCCTTCATCTACATGGTCGGCTTCCGCTCTTACATGGGAGGATTCACCGGCGACATCGCCAATGCCCCCGGCATCGGCCAGGTCGTCCAGAAGCTCGGTCTGACGCTCAACGCCAACGCCCTGATCATCCTTGGGGCGTCGCTTTTTTTCGCCATCCTCTGCGCCCTGGCCATGGCGACCATCCTCGGCGTCCTGGCCGAGGACTTCCGGAGCGCCCAGAGTCTCATCATGCCGATGCTCATCCTGATCATGATCCCCTATTTCGTCTCCATGTTCGCCGACGTCAAGACGATGTCGCTCCCCGTCAAGCTCTTCATCCTGGCCATTCCCTTCTCCCACCCCTTTCTGGCCATGCAGAACATCTATCTCGAGAATTACAACGCCGTGGCCCTCGGCGTCCTCTACATGGCCGCCTTCTTCGGGGTCATGGTCTTCCTCGCCGGGCGGATCTTCTCGACCGACAGGGTCCTGACGATGAAGCTCCGCTGGGGCAAAAAAAAGGTCGTCCTCTGATGAACGCCCGCCGACGAAAAATCGCCGGACTGATCTTCCTTCTCTCGGCCTTCCTCGCGTCCGCCTCGGCCTCGGGCCCGGCCGGCCAGACCGTCGGGCGCCAGAGCGACGGCCGGTCGGTCCTCCCGGTCAATCAAATCATCACCCCCGTCGGCCTCCAGGTCGAACTTCCCGGGATGAGGCCCCAGGCCCTCGCCCTCAGCCCCAACGGCCGCCTCCTGGCCGTGTCCGGCAAATCCCACGAGGTCGTGACGGTCGACCCGGCGACGGGCCGGATCCTCCAGACCGTCCCCCTCCCCGCCCTGGGTTCCTCCGATGAGCTTCCGAGGCTGACTTCGGAGAATATCCTCAAGCCCGACGAGAAAGCCCAGGTCAGCTACACCGGACTGGCCTTCTCTCCCGACGGAAAAAAGCTCTACCTCAGCGATGTCAACGGAACCCTCAAGGTCTTCGACGTCGACGCGAAGGGCCTCGTGTCCGGCCGGATCGCCTTCCCGCTGCCGAAAGTCGAGGGTCTCCGCCGTGAGGAGGAGATCCCGGCCGGGATCGCCGTCTCGCCGGACGGGTCGCGTCTCTACGTCGCCCTCAACCTCTCCAACCGACTGGCCGAGGTCGAGGCCTCGACCGGAAAACTCCTCCGGACGTTCGACGTCGGCGTCGCACCCTACGATGTCGTCCTTGTCCGCCGGAAAGCCTATGTCAGCAACTGGGGCGGGCGCCGGCCCGTCGAGGGCGACGTCGTCGGACCGGCGGGGCGCGGGACGATCGTCAAGGTCGACCCGACGACCTTCGTCGCCGCCGAAGGCTCGGTCACGGTCATCGATCTCGAATCCGGCCGGACGGCCGCCGAAATCCTCGTCCACCTCCATTCTTCCGCCCTGGCCGTTTCGCCCGACGGGCGCCATGTCGTCTGCGCCAACGCCGCCTCCGACAACATCAGCGTCATCGACACCGGGACCGACCGGGTCGTCGAGACGATCTGGGCCAAGCCCAGCCCGGCCGACTTATTCGGGGCCTCGCCGAACGCCCTGGCCTTCGACGCCAGGGGGGAATTTCTCTACGTCGCCAACGGCACCCAGAACGCCGTGGCCGTCATCGAATTCAAGCCCCGCCGCAACCGTTCCAAGCTCTACGGACTCATCCCGGTCGGCTGGTTTCCCGGGGCGATCGTCTATCATCCCAAACTGCGGCAGCTCTGCGTGGGCAACATCAAGGCCCTTCCCCTCGCCCCGGCCAAGGACAAACGGAGCGGGGGAACGGGCTACAACGCCCACCAGTACCACGGCTCCTTGTCCCTCGTCCCGTTGCCGGAGCTCCCAATGCTGCCGAGGCTGACGGTCGCCGTCTGGGACAATTACCACCGCGGCCGGATCGCCGCCGCCCTGGCCCCGCCCCGCCCCAACCAGCCCGCCCGGCCCGTCCCGGAGCGGATCGGCGAGCCGAGCGTCTTCAAGCATGTCGTCTACGTCATCAAGGAAAACCGGACCTACGACCAGGTCCTCGGAGACATCCCCCAAGGCAACGGCGACCCCTCGCTCTGCGTCTTCGGCGAGGAGGTCACCCCCAACCAGCACAAGATGGTCCGGGAGTTCGTCCTCCTCGACAACGTCTACTGCAACGGAATCCTGAGCGCCGACGGCCACCAGTGGTCGATGGCCGCCTTCGGGACCGATTACCTCGAGAAGTCGTTCGCCGGATGGCCGCGGAGCTATCCCGACGGGATGGGACCGGACGAGGTCGACGCCCTGGCCTACTCCCCGAAGGGATTCCTCTGGGACAACGCCATCCGCCATGGAAAGACCCTCCTGGACTTCGGGGAGTTCGCCATGCCGGATGTCCGCTGGACCGACCCGAACCGAAAGGGCGATCCCGACTGGACGGCCTGCTGGCGGGAAGTCCGGAATCCGAAAGGCGAGATCCGCTTCGGCAGCGTCGCGGCCATCGAGTCCCTGCGTCCATACATCGTGCCGAAATACGTCGGCTGGAGCATGGACGTCCCGGACGCCTACCGGGCCGACGTTTTCATCGAGGAACTCCGGAAGTCCGAGAAGAAAGGGTCCTTTCCCCAGCTCGTCCTCGTCTGCCTGCCCAACGACCACACCAGCGGGACCAAGGAAGGCACCCCCACGCCCGCGGCCCACGTCGCCGACAACGACCTGGCCTTCGGCCGGATCGTCGAGGCCCTGAGCCGCAGCCCGTTCTGGAAGGAAACGGTCATCTTCGCCATCGAAGACGATCCCCAGGACGGCTGGGACCACGTCAGCGGCTACCGGACGACGGCTTATGTCGTCAGCCCCTACACGAAGCGCGGCCAGGTCGTCAAGACGATGTTCAACACGGTCAGCCTCATCCGGACGATCGAACAGATCCTCGGCCTGCCCCCGATGAACCAATTCGACGCCGCGGCCACGCCGATGTTCGACGTCTTCACCGAGAGGCCGGATTTCACGCCCTTCACGGCCGTCCCCAACCGCGTCCCGATCGACGAGCTGAATCCCCCCCCGGCCAAGATCAAGGACAAGCTCCTCCGGGCCAACGCCCTGGCCTCGGCCCGCCTCAATTTCCGCCAGATCGACGCCTGCCCCGAGGACGTCCTCAACCGGATCATCTGGCATTCCGTGAAGGGCGGCGCCGCCCCCTATCCCGTCTGGGCGACCCGCGGCCGCGGCGACGTTGATTAAGACCATGTCATTCCGTACTCTGCGCCGGGCCGCCGGTGCGGCCTGGGCCAGTGGGATTTGTCTGGCCGTTTCTTGGCTTCTGATTCCGGCTTCCGCCGGTTTCGCCCAAAACGCGGGCACCTTTCCGGATCAGCCGTTCAACGGGCTGCAGATCACATACACTATCGGCGGCGCCACGGTCGCGGACTCCAAGGACAAGCCGGGTTTCACGACGTCCCGAATCCTCACGGGCACCGTCGGGTCCGGAGCGCTGACGGTGTCTGGTTCGGCCTCGGTCAGCGCAGGCTTCGGGGCGATGGTGACCGTTACGCTGAGTTCGGGGAACAAGACGGAGACGTTCAAGAAAGACTTGGTTCGGTCGGGCGGGTCCGAGGCTCCGAGTACGGCCTTCAACCTCTCGGTCCCCGTCGCGGCCGGGGCTTCCGCCTCATTCGAAATCAGGATGGACGGCCGGTACAGCATGGGCGGGGGGCACAGGGGGTTGGTCGTGAGCGGCTATTTCACCGGGCTGGCCGTGCCCAAGCCTCCGCCCCCCCCGGCGGCCAAGCCGCCGGCGAAGACCGAGACCTTCCGGATCTCCGGGACCGCCCGAGACGCCAACGGGAATCCCCTTCCGACGCTTCAGGTTCTCGTGACGCTGGGCGGCAAGGAAAAGGCGGTTGCGGTGAACGACCAAGGGCTCTATGAGCACAAGGCGGATCTGCCCGTCCCGCTCAGCCCTGAGGACGAGAAGGCCAGGATCCGGGTCTTTTTCAATGGCGTCCGCAACGGGAAGACCTGGTTCCAGTTGGCGATGTTCCCCCGGCCGGCCAAGCTGTCCGACAGGATCATGGCGGCCCACAAATTCGACCTCGACGAGCAGACGACGGACGTGCGGAAGGACATCGACTTTGGGAGCTCGGAATGGTCCGAAGGGGCGTTGACCAACATCGATGCTCCCGAGAAGCTGAGAAAGATCTCGGTCATCTTCCGGAACCACTATGACGCCTGGGCGTTTGCCGTTGAGAAGCTCAAGGTCGACCTCAGCCGCAACATCCCGCTGCTGGTCGAGATCGAGTCGAACGAGCCCACGGTGTTCGACTATCCCAACCGGAAGGTGAGACTCGAACGGGAATACACGCTGAACGTACCGTCCAACACCTTCGTCCAATACCACGAATTCGGGCACTATGTCCAGTATACGGCCTACGGCAACCGCTACGTGGAGAGCGCCGCCGGCGAATCGGACCCCCGCAACAAGCCGCACGGCGGCTACGCGAACGACGACACCGGCGATTCCTTCATCGAAGGATTCGCCACCTACTACGCGGGGCTGGTGACGAAGCACCGGGCCATCGCCCCGGTCGCCACCGGCGTGATCGGCACATTCGGAAGCCTCGAGGACCCATGGAAAGTTTGGGAAAGGGAGGGCAAGGACGAAGAGTTCGCTTTTGCCTCCGTGCTGTGGGATCTGGACACCAAGGCCGGCCTGGGATACGCCGGCGTCTGGGACGTTCTCAAACAGCGTCGAGCGACGTTCTGGATGTATTACGAGGCTTTCTTGAAGGCTCACGAAAAAATGGAGTCCAAGATCAACGACTGTTTCCTCCGACACGGCGTCTACAGCATCAAGACGGAGGGAAACAAGACATATGATCCGGGCGAAGCCTTCATCGACATGAACGGAAACGGCGTCTGGGACTCCGGCGAGCCGTTCATCGACTACAGCGTCGACGCCGACGGCAAGAGATCGATGGCGGCGACCCCGGACGCCGTGATCGGGCAGTCGGCCAATTACGAGCGGGTCGATAAGCGCTTCAGCACCTTCCGGTTTCCGAACTCGTTCCTCCGCCTCGAGGGGAATGTTCCCGACCAGCTTCTCGTTCGGGTCGCCCGCCGCGACGGAAGCCTGGCCTACGAGTATCTCGCCCCCGTGTTCGAAAACAGACTGCACCTGCCCCTCCTGCCGCTGGAGGTCGATGCCGACGTCGCCGTGAGGGCGGTTTCCGGGGTCAATCGCGAAATCTTTTATGAAAAGAACACCGCCGAATTGAACGCTTTGTTCGACATGACCCGATCTGCGGATGGGCTCGAGGCCGTGGTCGTGCCCCCCGGCGCCGGGACGCCCGAGAGCCCCCAGACCGCCGGAGCGTTCCCCGGCCCTTCGTCGGCCGATCCGAGCGACTTCCTTCTCCCTGTGGAGGCCCCGGACTCGGGAGGCGTCTCGGGCGGCGTCTCGGGGGGCGGTGGACCGCCTCCGGCTGGCCCGAGGCCGTTATGGCCGGCCGTCGCCATTGGGGCGCTCATCCTGATGGCCATGGCGCTTGGAGCCGGCATTTTTTATCTCCGTCGCTCGGGCCAGAAGCCCGCCGTCGCCGTTCGTCTCGATGTCCTGGGCCATGACGGGCGCCGGGAATCATTTCACCTCACCAAGGTTCGGACCCGCGTCGGAAGAAGCGGCGACAACGACCTCGTCATCGACGACCCCGAGGTCTCCGGCCGTCATCTCGAGATCGTGGCGACGGCGAACGGCCTGACCATGCGGGACCTCGGCAGCGCCAACGGAACCCAAGTGAACGGCCGCCTGGTTCGGGAGCAATCCCTCCAGGGCGGAGATGAGATCGTGCTCGGGAGGACCACGCTTCGCCTTGTGTTCTGACCGCCCCGGCGCTCCATCGAAATCCTGACGTGTCCGAGGGATATCCAGGGCAAGACCTTCAGGTCCCCCAAGAAGAGCATGGAGATGTCCCAGGGGGGTAAGGGCGGAATCACATCTTCTCGGTCAGTTCGAGAAAGATGATTTCCACCAGGCCCGGCCGGGAGCGTCCGGCCGCCCCGGCCGCGGGCTCGGCCACGCCGAAGGCGGCCTTGACTTCCGCCAGGGTTTTCCCTTGGGCGACGAGAGCCCGGACCTGATCCTGCTTCTCCCGGAGAGAGGAAAGAACGGCCCGCAGGTCGTCCTTGCTCAGAGGATCGTTGTGGCCGCCGAGATACGTCTCCGCCTCCAGGGCGATCATGGTTTCGAGGGCCTGGGCATAGCCGAAGGACGTCCCGCTTTTCTGGCGGTGGATTAGGGGATCGCGGCCGACGAAGGCGAGGTCCCCGATAAAAGCGGTTTTGAGGCCGGGGAAAAAGACGATCATGTCGCCGGCGGTGTGGGCCGGGCCGACCGGGATGAGGTCGATGATCTCGCCCCCGAGGGAGAGCCTGTGCGTTCGGCTGAACGTCCGGGTCGGGAGATAGGCGCGCAGTCCGGCCAGTTTCTCGTCCCGGAAGGCCTCCTCCATCTCCTTTTTCGTCGCCTCGCTCGAGAGGATCGCCGCCCCTTTCGGATAACCCTCGAGACCGTTGACATGGTCGAGATCGCTGTGGGTGATCAGGATGTGGGTGATCGGGAGAGGCGTGACCTTGGCGATCTCGGCGACGACCTGGCGGGATCCGTCCGCGGTCATTTTCGCGTCGACGACGACCACGCCCTTGTCGTAGACGAAGAAGCCGTTGAAGGCCATGCCCCCCTTGACGAAATAGAGCCCGCCCCGGATGTTCCGAACCAGGGGGCCGGGATCCTGAGCGGGCTGCCGGGCGGCGGCGATCCCGGCCGCGAGCAAGGCGGCGGCGATTCCCGACGTCAGCTTGATGGTTGATCTCATGCCTTTCTCCTTCCGAGGGGGGACGTGACACCCTGTCCCTCGATATCTCGGTATATTCGGCCTTCGCCGAACCGGTCAAGCCCTAATAGGCCTCTCTTTTCCTTGAATCACCAGCGAGCCGCTTTTTTCGGCTCCATCTTCCGCAGGTCGAGCCCCCGCTCGAAGGCCCCGAGGCGGTAGAGGCAGATTTCCCTCAGGGAGGAGGGATG
>Ga0194125_10002929_pt1 | contig 27948 bp, 24 predicted proteins | sample TA2KigC250mmetaG_FD_148626 | JGI IMG/M metagenome (GOLD analysis project Ga0194125, IMG submission 148626) | Freshwater microbial communities from Lake Tanganyika, Tanzania - TA2015034 Kigoma Deep Cast 250m | ecosystem: Environmental > Aquatic > Freshwater > Lake | place: Tanzania: Lake... | reverse complement strand
TCCGCCAACACCTGCTCGAGGAGTCGCTTGAGTGTCGCCCCGACCTCGGGGCCGTTCCGAATCCCGACCCCACGCAGGTCGTCGCCGTCGATCGCGAGATCGCCCAGCGTGATGGGATCGCGCCACGCGATACGCATGGCCCGCCGGTAGAGCCGGATCCCAGTCTGCCGCGCCGCGTGCAGCACCGCAGCATCAGCGTCCGCTGCCGCGAGCTCAGCAGCGGCGCGCGCCCAGAGGACACGAGCCACCAGCGGTACCTGGAGCCGACCGACCGTCGCGACGAAGCGGCGGAGGGTCACCTCCGCCGAGAACTGCTCCGTCACCACTGCCATCGATGGCAACGCCGCGACGGCGGCGGCCACCGACCGAGTCAGCGCAACCTCCTCATTGCTGAACCTGAGCCCCTTCAGCGTCCGCTCCAGCGCCGCGGGTGCCGCCTGCCCAGGTTCCGCGAAGAGCGCGGCCAACCGAAGCGCCCGCCGAGCCGGTCGCCGAACTCGCGCGGGTCGCGCCAGGCGATCGATCGTGCGGAAGCGAAGAGCTGGTGCATCGGCGAGCGCCGGGATCAGCGCCGCGAAGACCCCCGCCTCGCGATAGCGTTCCAGACTCCCAGAGGGCCGCTCGACCTGCTCCATGATCTTGTCGAGCTCCTGCTTCACGCGCTCCATCGAGAGGCGCGTGAGGAACGGCGCGCTCGCGCAGATCGCCGCCCACGTCTCGGCGTCGATCGCGAACGCGAAGCGGCCGGCGAAGCGGATCGCCCGCAACGCCCGCAACCGATCCTCCTCCATCCGAGCCGCCGCGATGCCCACACAGCGCACCACCCCGCGCGCGAGATCGCCCCGCCCATCAAACGGATCGCGGATCGCGAGCGTCTCCGCCTGGACCGCGATGGCGTTGATCGTGAAATCCCGCCGCGCCAGATCCTCATCGAGTGACGCCCCGAAGCGCACGACTGCGTGGCGCCCATCGGTCTCCACATCATGCCGGAAGGTCGTCACCTCGTGCAGCACGCCCTCACGATCCAGCACCCCGACCGTCCCGAACTGGATCCCCACGGGGATCGTCCGCCGAAAGAGCCGCTGCACCTCCTCCGGACGCGCCGAGGTCGCGATGTCCCAATCCAAGGTCTCGATCCCCAAGAGCGCATCCCGCACGGCCCCCCCGACGCACCACGCCTCGAACCCCGCTCCCTGCAGGGCGCGGCAGATCTCGCGGACGGCGACCGGTGGTTCGAGACGTGACATGAGAGAAAGCTAGGCGATCCCGCGCGGCGGAGGCGACCATCGCCATGGGGTCGTCCACGTACCATCTTACACGCATCATGACGACGTCCTCCCTGACCCGACCGCGGCTCGAGACCCTGCTCGCCGCACCGGCCGCCCAGCGCCGCCGCATCGCCATCGTCGGCGATGCGATGCTCGACGTCTACCTCCGTGGTGATGTCGATCGCATCTCGCCCGAGGCTCCCGTCCCCGTCGTGCGGGTCCGCGACCGGACAGAGGCCCTCGGCGGGGCCGCCAACGTCGCACAGAACGTCGCGGCGGTCGGCGCGCAGCTCGAACTGATCGCCGCCATCGGCGATGACCGCTCCGGCGAACGGGTACGCGCCATGCTCGCCACCCTCGGCGCCGATCCGCGCGGGCTCGTCACGATCGATCGCCCGACCACGACCAAGACGCGGGTGGTCGCGCGGGGCCAGCAGGTCGTGCGCGTCGATGAGGAGGTGGATGCCGACCTTCGTGGGCCTGAGGTCGATGCGCTCCTGGTCGCCGTCGACCGCGCCGTCGCGGATGCCGATGCCCTCATCCTCGAGGACTACAACAAAGGGGTCCTCACGGAGCCGGTGATCCATCGGGCGATCGCCGCGGCGCAGGCCAAACGCATCCCCGTCATCGTCGACCCGAAATACCGAAACTTCTTCGCCTACCGCGGGGCAACGATCTTCAAGCCGAACCGCCGTGAGCTCGAGGCCGCCCTCGGCGCCGCCGTGGATCTGGAACACCCCGAGGCGTTGCCCGCCGTGCTCCACCGATTGGGGGCCGAGCGTCTCCTCCTGACCCTGAGCGAGCGTGGCATGGCCCTCATCGATCCCGACGGGACCATCCACCGCATCCCGACGTCCGCGCGCGAGGTCTTCGACGTGGTCGGCGCGGGCGACACCGTGACCGCCTACCTCGCCGCGATGCTTGCCGTCGGAGCCACTCCGGTCGAAGCGGCCATCATCGCGAACGATGCCGCTGGCATCCAAGTGGGCAAGGCAGGCGCCGCGACGGTCACCCCCAAGGAGATTCTCGCGCAGCGGGACTGATGGGCATCCACCCGCATCAGGCGAGCAGTCGATCGACATCACCCTCCACCGTCCACCCGATGAAGCACTCCACCATCCTTTCGTTACTCGCCCTCGTCGCGCTCTCGACCTCGACCGAGGCGCAGCTCGGTGGCGCGGCAGGATTCCGTACGGCCTCCAACGGGGGCTCCGAGCGCAACGGGACCCGGAACGGCGTCGAGCTTCGGGGCTTCTACGACCGCGCCGTCTCATCCCGCTGGGGGCTCCGCGCCGAGCTCGGCTACAATCAGATGGCGTACCAGCGCCAGGATCCCACGGAGCGGTACCGCGTCAACGAGAACGGCTTCGAAGTGGGGCTCCAGGCGCGCGTCCCATTCGCGCTGGCCGGAGCGAGCCTCTATGCGCTTGGGGGACCGGTCGCTTCGTTCCGATCGGCCTGTGGCGTGGACAGCTTCGATGACCCGAATGGCCGAGTCCCCTGCGGTGAGGGAGCGACCTCGCAGGTCGGTTGGGGGGCTGGGCTCGGCGTCCGAGGACAGATGCCCGACGCCTCGCTGCGCTGGGTCGCGGAGGCTCGCGTGCTCGGCGGGGTGACCTCAGGGGTCGGTGGCACCGTGCTCGCCCTCAGCGTCGGGATCCAAAGGAGTCGTTGAGGGAGGGCGACGACCGACGTCTCGAGGCGAAACATCGTACCAGCAAAAGGAGAGCGGGGGTCCGGCGAACCGGACCCCCGCTCTTTCATGCAAGATCTTGCCGCGCTCAGCGAGAGGCCGAGGCGATCGCGAAGCGGACGGCGAGGAGCGACGGGGACGGGGCCCCCGTGCCGGCATCGATCGCCGCGTTGAACGCCTCGATCGCCGCCACGAGATTCGCGCGGCTCGGGTTCGTACCCAGCGCGGCGAGCGCGTTGGCCAACGCTGTGGCAGGACCAGCCGCCATCCCCTCAGCGGTGAGGAGATTCGCGAGGGCTGGCGCCGCCGCTCCTCCACCGCTGCTGAGGACCGCCGCGATCGCACGGGCCGTCGCCGGGGCGATGGTCACAGTGCCCCCCGCCGGATTGGAGATCGAGAGGCCACCCGCCCCCGGATTGCCGAAGGTGCTGGCGACCCCGCTGATCCCCGCCGAACCCGCCGAGGTGATCGGGCCGGTCGGCGGTCCGACCGGCACGCCGATCGGGGCGACCGAGCCACCGGCACCGCCGCCACCGCCACCCGGGCCAGTGAAGTCAGAGCCGCCACCACTCTGGGCCTCGGCGATCGAGACCGTCAGGGACGCGAGCATCGCGACCAGGACGACCTGCTGCGTGAGAGAACGAATCATGGGATACAAGCTCCGAAATCGAGAGTGAGTTGAGTCGTTCAAGGCTTACTGCACCGGGGTCAGCTCGACGCGACGGTTCGTCGCGCGGCCAGCCGGGGTGTTGTTAGGAGCGATCGGCTTGGAGCTGCCGTAGCCCTTCGCCGTGATCCGGTCCGCCGCGACCCCCTGCGAGATCAGGTAGGCACGAACCGCGTTCGCACGCGCCAGCGAGATCCGCTGGTTGACCGGCTCGGAGCCCGTGCGATCGGTGTGACCGCCGACCTCCACCTTCACCGACGGGTTGTCGGCCAGGGTCTTGGCGACCTCGTCCAGCGCCGGGCGCGAGGCCGGGAGGAGGGTCGAGGCCCCCGAGGCGAAGGTCACGCCCTTGAGGACGAGACTCTTCGCACCCGAGAAGATCGCCGGGCACCCCTTCACATCGACCGCCGTCCCACGCGCCGTGTTCGCGCAGCTGTCCGACGCGTCAGGCACACCATCACCATCGGCGTCAGGCGGCGGGAGCGGGCAACCACGGGCATCGACCTTGGTCCCAGCCGGGGTGTTCGGGCAGACGTCCGAAGCATTCGGCACGCCGTCCTTGTCGTCATCCGGCGGCGGGAGCGGGCAGCCACGGCTGTCGACCGCCGTCCCACGGGGGGTGTTCGGGCAGGTATCGACCGCGTTCGGCACGCCGTCGTTGTCATCATCCGGCGGCGGGAGCGGGCAACCACGGCTGTCGACCGGGGTCCCCGGCGCAGTGTTCGGGCAGGCGTCGACCGCGTTCGGCACACCGTCCGAGTCATCATCAGGGGGCGGGAGGAGACGGACCGTCCCCGGCTCACCCGGCGCGGCGGCGACCGCCTTACGGCCCGAGTAGCTGAAGCCGATGCCGAGGGTCATCCGCACCCCGCTCGACTTCCCCTGCGCGTCCTTCGCGCGACCGAGGAGGTCCACGATCGCCGGGGAGATGGTGACCGGGAGGTTCGGCAGCGGGGCGAAGGAGAGCCCGAGGTTCAGGTCCTGGCCGGTGTAGTCGGCGATCAGGGAGGTGAAGCCGCTGGCCTTGATCGCCGCCGAGGCGAAGACCCCGACGCTCCCCTGCTGGTCGGAGCCGGAGGCCGGCGCGAAACGCTTGGTCCCGATGCCGCCGTTCCAGGTCACACTGTTGAAGTAGGGGCCGGTGCCGATCTGCTGCACCTTGGTGGCCGCGACGTAGAGCGAGGGATCGACGGTCGCATCCCCCGTCAGGCTCACCCCTTCCATGCCGGCCGCCACACCGATCCCGTTAGAGAGCGTCCGATGCACCTTCGCCGCGCCGTACATGCGGTCGAAGAAGCCGGAACGGACGGTCGAGGCGGAGACAGCGACGAACTCAAACCCGATCTTGCTCGGGTCCCCGAGGCCGGCGCCGACCGAGACGGAGCCGTCGTTCCCGCCCCCGAAACGCGTCGAGTTCTGGTACCCGACCCCGGCGAAGAAATCACCGGACTTGGGACCGAACCCGATCGGCGAAGCGGCGGTCACACCCGGCTGGGCGCGCCCCGTCTCCGCACCGATGGCGGCTGGGATGGGAAGCTTGTAGACCTCGCGACCCTGAGCGACGAGCGCACCCGGGAGGGCAAGCGCTGCGATCAGCGAGGCAAAGGACTGACGAGAACGAAGGGACATCGGGGAATCTCCGCGCGAGGGATCGTGGGGCCCGAACGTGAAACGGAACAAATCCACGGGTGACCCTGAGGGGCACACGCCGTGCCACCCAGTAGGACCCTTTCAATGTCCGCTTCGTCACGCGGACTGTCAAGAGCGCTGACCAATCGTCACATTGTCCGTAACGCCGACGGCATGATACTTTCACCGCCAAGGGCTCATAGCTCAGCGGTTAGAGCAGCGGACTCATAATCCGACGCGCGCAGGTTCGAATCCTGCTGGGCCCATTGGAACGGCAGGTGACAGGTGACAGGGGTCAGGGGTCAGAGCCCTTCCACCACCCTCCCGCGGCGCCTATGTTTCCCCCTTCCTCAGGGCGCGTAGCTCAGCTGGTTAGAGCGCTGCTTTCACACAGCAGAGGTCGGGGGTTCGAGTCCCTCCGCGCCCATCCGATCGAGGGGCCTCGACATCACGGTGTCGAGGCCCCTCTGCTTTGGCTCAGCGCGTCACGGTCACCAGCAGGGCGACAGCGGAGATGAGCGCCCCGACCACCGTCCCGGAGTTGCGATCCCACCATCCCCGGCGACCCACGAAGATCTGATCGCCCGAGCGGATCCCAAGGGAGGCGAACGACGCCTCCAGCGCGGCCCCATCAACGAGCGTCGCACCATCGCGAACCACACGGATCCGGCGCAGATCGCCATCGGGCGATGCCCCCTGGGCCACCCCGATCGCCCCCGCAAGGGTGACATGCGGATCCAGCATATGCATCCCCGCGAGATTCACATGCCCGAGCACCGTCACCCGACGCAGCGGGACCAGCTGTACTGACGGGAGGCGGAGCTCCCGCGCATACGCCGCGAGCAGGGAATCCCTGACCTGCGGCCACGGGGCCCCGGTGACGGCCCGGGCCCCCAGCAAGGGCAGGACGGCTACCCCCCGATCGTCCACGAGAAACTGTCCGGTCAGGTCTTTCTCCCCAACGATCTGCACACTGATGAGGTCACCGGGTAGCACGACGATCCCACCCCGACCGTTGCCCTGTGCCCGGAGTGGATGCGCTCCCGCCCCGAAGGCAAAGAGCAGACATAGCATGAGACGCACCAATCGGCACTGTGGTAGAAGTCGCATTCCGTCCAAGTGTAGCACCATACCCTCCTCCAAAGCGAACTCGTTCGGTGCCCATCGATGCACCGCCCACCGTTATCACGGAATCGTGTGCATTGTGGTTGACACACCAGACCGATACCTTCCCAGCGGAGTTTTCTCTCTAATCCTCGATCGCTCATGGCGCCAATCGTTCCGAACGCGACACAGGGGACCATCTTCCTCACGAATCAGTCGCGGGACCTCCCGGCCGTCGGTCGAGCGGTGGTGGTTGGGCGCGCGTCGGATGTCCCCCGGGCACTAGAGCACCCCGCCGTCGGGTTCGCGCAGCGTCTCTCCGTCGCCGGGATCGTCACCGTCGACGAGGACGAGTCGGACCACTCCGCCCGTGGCGCTGAGCTCGATGAGCTCCTGTCGTCGGCGCGCGCCGACACCGTGCTCGTCGCCGGCCCCCTCGGCCGCGACACGATGCGCATCGTGACGGACATCGCACTCCTCAATGGGTGCCGCGTCGTTGCCGTGATGCCGAGCGAGACCGTCTCGGGCCATGACCCCCGGATCGTCTGGGAGGGGGATCGGCCGCTGGTGCAATTACTCGGGGCGCGGCATACCTCGTTGCAGTACGCGATCAAGCGTGGAGTCGATCTGTTGGGCGCGGCGCTCGGTCTGGTCCTCCTGGCCCCGCTCTTCGCCCTGATCGGACTTGCGCTGAAAGCCGATTCCCCCGGACCGGTCCTGTTCCGCCATCGCCGCGTAGGCCGCGGAGGCCAGTCCTTCGAATGCTTGAAGTTCCGGTCCATGACCGCGGATGCCGAAGAGCGCCTTCGCGAGGACGCCGCGCTGTTGGCGACCTACCATGAGAACAACTTCCGGGTGCCCGACGCTGCGGACCCTCGCGTGACGCGCCTCGGGCGCCTGCTCCGCCGCACCTCACTGGATGAACTCCCGCAGCTGTGGAATGTGCTCCGTGGGGAGATGAGCCTGATCGGTCCGCGCCCCGTCGTCACCGACGAACTCGGGCACTTCGCCGGATCGGAGCGCCTGTTGCTCTCGGTCCGGCCGGGGATGACCGGGATGTGGGCGGTGATGGGGCGTCATGAGGTGGCGTATCCCGCTCGCGCCGAGATCGAACTGCGCTACGTGCGGACCTGGTCGCTTCGTGGGGATCTCGCGATCGCGACCAAGACGATCGGCGCGGTGATGCACTACGGGTCCGACCTGCCGACCTGAGGTCAGCGCGCCGTCGCGCCCCGCAGGATCGCCCGGGCTCTGGCCAGATCCCCGCGGCTCAGATAGCGGACGAGGTGGACCAGTCGCGTGGGATAGAACCACGCCATGAACCGGAACCGCTCATCCCATCGGTAGTGCGCGCGGACCATCCGGCGTCTATTGCGATCGCGCAGCAGGATCTTGATCGGTGTGGGGTCCCCCTCCGGATACGACACCTTGTGCACCATCCGCGCCTGCGGCACGTGAAGCAGGCGCCACCCGGCGCGCCGTGCACGAAGACTCCACTCGACATCCTCGCCGTACATGAAGAAGTCGGCGCGGAAGCCCCCCAAGGCCTCGAGCGCCGCGCGTCGGAAGAGGATCCCGCACCCACAGAGGGAATCGACGGCGCGCGGAGGACCAGCACTCCCCGCGCTGGCCAGCTCCCCATAGCCGTCATGTCGGGCCAAGCCGCGGGCTACGCGAAAGGACCCGCCGGCCCACCAGACCAGATCAGCTGGCGTCTCGTGGACGATGGTGGGCGCAACCGCGGCAGCGCTCGGATCCGCCTCAAGCGCCCGGACCAACGTCGCTAGCAGATCCGGGGCGACCTCGGTGTCGTCATTGAGCACGAAGACGTATTCCGCTCCATCGGCCATGGCCTGCTCGATCCCGACATTATTGCCCCCAGCGTACCCGAGGTTGGCCCCCGTCTGCCGGATGGTCACGGGCAGGCCGCTCGATTGGAGCCGCTCGATCGTCGCATCGGTCGACGCGTTGTCGACCACGAGCACCGAGAGCGAGACCGACCGACTCACGAGGAGCGAGGTGACGCACGGGACCACGTGCGCGGCGGAGTTCCATGTCAGGACGATCGCGGTGATGCGAGGGGAGCCGGGCACGCCGAACGCTATCGGAGGACGGCACCCTGTCGCCAGTCGTCCGCCTCTCGGTAGCTTCCTCTCGTCCATGCCCGCCGACCGCCACCTCACCCGTCATGTGGCGGTGTTCTCGACCGCCCACGCCCTCGGGATCATCGCGCCGCTCCTCACCACGCCCTATCTGGCGCGCATCCTCGGGCCAGAGGGATGGGCGCCCGTCCTCCTCGCCCAGGGGATCGCTGCTCTGGGCGCGCTCCTGCTGGAATTCGGATTCGATCTCTCTGGCACGCGCGATCTGGCGATGACCAGTGATCAGGAGGCGCGTGCGCGGCTGATCGGCGATATCCATGCGGCACGGCTGCTCCTCATCCCCGTGGCGGCGATCATCATCCTGGCCATCGCCCGTCTCGTTCCTCTGATCGGGGCGCACCCCACGCTCGTCCTCTGGACCTTCGCTGCCGCGGTCACACGGGGCTGTTCCCCCGTGTGGATCTTCCAGGGGGCGGGGATCCCAGAAGGCGCCGTCCTCATCGATGCCGCGGGCAAGCTCGGTGGGGCCCTCGCGGTCTTCGCCCTCGTCCAAGAGTCGAGCGACGGTTGGCGCGTGCTCGCGCTCCAGAGCGCCGGTGCCGCGATCCCCCTGATCCTGCTCGGCTGGCGCGCACACCGACGGTTCGCCCCCGCCCCGCTCACGATCGTCGGGGCACGGCGGGCCCTGGCACGGGGTTGGACCGTCTTCTCCTTCCGTGGCGCTAGTGCCGTGTACATGCAGATGAACATCCTGATCGTCGGCGCGCTCGGCTCGCCCACCGCCGTCACCATGTTCGGCGGCGCTGAACGGGTGATCCGAGCGGGGATCAACCTCTTCACCCCCATCACACAGGCCCTCTTCCCTCGTGTGGCTCGCGCGGTCCCCAGCGGGGCGGAGGCCAGTCGCCGGGTGCTGATCGAAGTGACCTGGATGCTCGGAGGGATCGGCCTCGCCATCACGCTCATCACCGTGCTGGCCGCCGGTCCGATCATCCATCTGCTCCTCGGCCCCGGATACGAGGCGGCGATCCCGCTCCTGCGCGGGCTCTCGCTCCTCCCGACCCTCATCGCCATCGGGACGGTCCTTGGCATCCACTGGGCGATCCCCCACGGGCATGAGCGCTTCTTCCTTCGCAGCGTCCTCATCGCGGGGGCCATCAGTCTGACCTGCGCGGGGCTCCTGATCCCCCGCGTGGGGGCGTGGGGGATGGTCATCGGGGCGACGGCGGCGGAACTCTGGGTGGCCGGCACCTTGCTGCACCGATTCCGTCATCATGGCGGTGGGCGATGACGTCACGCATCGATATCGTCTGCGCCGCGTATCAAGCCGAGGCGTTCATCGACGAGACCCTCCGTTCGGCGATCGCCCAGACCCACACCGACTGGCGGCTCTGGGTGCGCGATGATGCCTCAACGGATGCGACGGCACAGCGCGTCGCTGAGTGGGCGGCGCGAGATCCCCGTATCCGACTGGTGCATCAGGGTGCGCCGAATCTGGGGGTCGTCGCCGGTTTCGCCTGGTTGCTCGCGCAACTGCCCGACGACACCCAGTGGGTCGCGTGCTTGGATGCCGATGATGTGTGGGACCGGGAGCGACTGGTCACGACCCTGGCCGCCGCTGAGTCGACCAGCAGAGCGACCGGTGGAGGACGAGCCCTGCTCGTCCATAGCGACAGCCGGCTGATCGATGCCACGGGGCGAGAGCTCGCCCCCTCCTATTGGTCGCGCGCCGGTCTCTCGCCGACCCCGACGCCCTTGTCTCGCCTTGCGGTGCAGAACGTGGCCACGAGCTCAACCCTCTTGATGAACCGCGCCCTGTTGGATCTCCTGCGACCGATGCCGACGACCGGTCTCTTCTCACCGGATTGGTGGTTCACCATGGTGGCGGCGACCTTCGGTGAGATCATCGCGATCCCTACCCCCTTGGTGGGATACCGGCAGCATGCCTCCAATGATGTCGGGGCGACGCGAGGGCGGATACGAGATCTGTCCGATCTCGTCGGTCGCATCGAGCGATGGCAGACGTCCGGCGAGCGGCTCCGACACGACCTGCGACGGATGGCATTGCAGGCGGCGACCTTCCAGTCGCGGTACGATCACGACCTTTCGACTGACGACCGGCAGCTCTTGCAGGCGCTCGCAGGACTGCCTGCCCTGCCCTTCTGGCCGCGCAAGGCGTCCCTCCTGCGCCACCGCCTTCGGGCGGAATTTGGCGTGATTCGCAACCTCGGACTCCTCCTGCGCGCATGAGGGATCTCGCCCTCCTCCTGTGGGTCGCCCTGCTCGGGGCGGATCGCATCGACCTGCTTGGCGGGGAGGGGCCGATCGTCCTGACGCCCTTCTACCTCCTGACGCCGATCGTGCTGTGGAGCGAGGGGCTGCGTCGACGCCGCATCGGCCACACCTTCCTGCCCGCACTCCCCTCGCGCGGGGCGGCCTTCGCGGCGGGCGTGCTCGCCCTGCTCGCCGTCGCGGCCCTCTCCGTCCTCGTGAGCCGCGATGTCACGACATCCGTCGGGCGTCTCGTCCTCCTGACCGCCATCTCGTGCGGGACCGGTCTCGTTCTCTGGAGCGTATGGGATGATCCACGGTGGTCCGACCGTTTGGCGCGCGGGGGCCGCTGGGGGCTGGCGCTCGGCGCCGTGTGGGGTCTCCTCGAGGTGATGCAGTTCGTGGGCTGGGTACCTGCCGACTGGTTCCTCGGCCCGATTCGCCTGCGTCTCGATCCCTACACCTATGCAGGGATCCTCCCCCGCATCTCCGGGGTGACGTTCGATCCGAATCGCGCGGGACTCGTGATCCTGCTCCATTGGGCGTTGGTGGAGCGGGTGCGACCGAGGCGTGCGGGATGGGGCGTCCTCACGGTGGTGCTACTGATCGGCACCCTCTCACGGAGTGCACTCCTCGCCGCTCTGGCGTACCTCGCCATCCGTCACCTGGGCGGCGTGTCCCGGGTCATCCGGCGTCCTCCTGCGCCACGACTTGGGATCTCCCTCGTCGTGGCCCTCGCCTCACTCGCGCTCTTGCTCGCGCCGACGCCGCGGGAGCGGCTAGGGCGGTTCCTCGCGCCGGTCGCGCAGCGCCTGAGCGCGGCGGAGGGGTCCGCGCAGTCGCACACCGCGCTGATGCGCCAGGGGATCACCGAAGCGACGCGGGATGTCCCCCGCACCCTCGTCGGGGTGGGATATGGGACCTCCTTTCTCCTGCTACGTGATCGATTCGGCGGTGATCGCTACGGTAATTTCCACTCCCTGTACGTGACGTTGTGGGTCGAGAGTGGATTCATCGCGCTCGCCCTGATCATACTGCTGCTCATGCGCCCCCTTGGCCTCCCGGGTGAGTGGCGCGCGCTCTTGCTCGGTGCCATTCTGTTCAATGTGTTCTATCAGTCCATCGCCGAACCGGCCTTCTGGGCGATGATCGCTCTGGCCTGGTCTGCGCCTCCTGCCTTGTCCTTGATGCGGTCCCGATGATCCGGTCCCTCTCCCTGCTGTGCGCCCTTCTCGTGGCTATCGGCTGTGATGGTGTGCTTTCCGCCCCCCTGCCCACGGGACGGATCCGGGTGGAGGCACGCGACCGTCGCGGTGCCCCGTTACCGGGAATCACGGCGCAGTTGTACGTGGGCTATCGCCCAATGGGATACCTGAAGACCGATGGCCGCGGTGTCGTGCGGTATGACAACGTGCCTGAGGGGCTGTATGGCGTCTACATGCGACTCCCCGATGCGTATGTCGGGTGGGACGAGGTCGCGGGCCTCCCGCGCCGCGATCTGGTCGATGGCATCACCGTAGGGGCCGGGACTGATACGACCCTCCGGTTCGAGTTCTTGCGGCGCGGCACGGGGACGACCATCGCCTGGACGGTGGACGAGGATGCACGCCCGATCCCTAGTCGCACCGTGGTCCTCTACCGAGGGTCCGGTGTCGTCGCCGAGGCGATCTCCGACTCGGCGGGCCGCGTGGCCTTCACCGACGTCCCGATGGGCATCTACGGCGTGGCGACCACAGCGCCTCCGGAGTTTGGTGCTCCTGCTCGAGCCTATGTGTATCGCGACAACCTGGTGATGGATGGTGGCCATTGGGAGGTCGTCCGGCTCGAGCTACCGCGGTGCAGCGGTGCACTCACGCCTCGCGTACTCGACGTCGCCAACGCGCCCGTCGCGGGCGCCAGCGTGACGCTGTACCGTGGCCCCCAGTTCTTCCGAACGGCGACCACCGATACGCGTGGCGAGGTGGCCTGGACCCGAATCGACTGTGGGGAGTACGGCGTCTTCGTGGTCCCGCCGGCGGGGTATCAATCGCCCTACGCCCGAGACACCGCTTTCGTCGATGGCATCCGCGTCACCGACCTCTCCTCGCGGACCGTCACCCTCCGCGCCTTCAGAGTGCCGTGACGTCCTCGCCGAGGAGACGGCGGCTCAACATCAGCGCGCGACCGATCGCCTGATCCATGTCGTAGTAGCGGTATTCACCCAGTCGACCGCAGATCATCAGGCTCCCGTCAGCCTCCACCCGTCGACGATACGCCTCGTACAGTCGTCGATTGGCCTCATCAGGGAACGGATACTCGAATCCTTCCGGAGCATCTGGTGTGAACGGCGTCTCCTGCGTCAGCACCGTCCCGCGGATCGTCCGCGCCGCATCAGGCGGCATCATCCGCTTCCACTCGAGCGTGCGGATCTGCGGCCCCGAGTGCGGATCAGGATGATTCACCTGCCCAGCGGGCAAGAGGAATCCCGACACATCGGCATGAAAGTGGTGCGTGCGACGTTGACCACGATACATGAGGCGACCGAGGTCGAATCCGTAATACTCATCGATGGGCCCGGTGAAGATGAGACATCGCCGAGCGTGCCATCGCCGCCGCCGCTGGAGGAAATCGATGCCGAGCTCCACCGAGATGCCGTCGAGCATCGCCGCCATCCATGCGGTATAGCCCTGGCGTGGGATCCCCTGAAACGCATGCCGCATCAGTCGCGGATCGTCATCTTCACGGACGTCGAAGCGCTTCGCGAGCTCCGCACTCAGCGTGTGTGCGGGGACGCCCCACTGCTTCTCGGTGTACCCCTGCACGAATTTCCGGTAGACCGGCTCGGGCATCATCGCCAGCGAGGCCTCCTCGAAGTTCGTCGGCGTCCCGACGAAGGCGGGGGTCCACGTGTCGCCCACGGTCCGTCGGATGTATGAGGCGGCGATCGGCCACTGCTCGGCCATCCCATCGACTTCGGAGCGCAGCTCCGCCACATACGGGTAGAACTCGGCGAACCGCTTGACGAACGCCCAAAGCGCGTCCGAGTTGGTCCGGAAATAATGCGGACCATAAGTGTGGATGCGGATCCCCGACGGGTGGAGATGATCGTGGACATTCCCCCCGAGATGCTCACGCCGCTCGACGACCACCACGTCCCGTCCCGCATCCCGGAGCGACCGGGCGATCACCGCTCCGGTCAGCCCGGAGCCGACGACGACGTAGTCGGCCGTGGGCACCGCGTCAGACGGGGCGCGTGGACCGCTGTGCGGCCGCGACCGCCGTCCCGACTGAAAGCCCGAGGACCAGGGCGAGCACGAGGTGGACCCAGACCTTCGGGAACTGGGGATCATCCGGGTGGGCGATGATCGGCGTATCGACGATGCGGACCTGATCGAGCCGGAGGGCTTCGCGCAGCTCGGTCTGGCGGAGCTGTTTCTGGAGGAGGAGGTACCCCTCATTGAGCACCTGCCGATCACGCAACAGGCGGATGTAGGTCATCTCCTCCCGCGGGAGCTGGGCCAACTCCCCATCGATCGTATCGATGGCCGCCGTGAGGGACCGACTCCGGACGGCGATCGCCTCGAGATACTGCGTCCCCAAGCGCTGCAGCGAGCGCTCGATCTCGGCGATGCGCGACGCGAGCTGCCGAAGCTCCCGACTCTCGTCAGCGAGCAACAACTGGCGTTCGGATCGGGTGTTCTCCAAGGTGAGCAACGACTCGAGCAGATCCTGGATCGCGCGGTTCGAGAGTAGCGAGGGATAGGTCGCCAACTGCCGGTAGGCCTCGGGGGAGCGCGTCTGACCCGCGCGCTCCTCCGTCAATGCCAGCATCCCAGCGACGGCCCGCCGTTCGACCTCCGCGGCATCAAGCTCGGCGCGGAGGGCCGCGTAGCGTTTGACCTGGGCAGCGGCCTGCTCCTCAGGGACCACCAGCCCACTCCGCTCCTGGTTGCGGCGAAGTGCCTCCTCCGCTGCAGCCAACGCGACACGCTGCGCCTCGACCTGCCGACGAAGCTCCGCCGCGGTCGACCCAAGGTCCCCCCGCTCCGTCCGCGCGACAAAGCTGAGATACTCGGCGAGCATCCGGTCGACGACCTGCGCCGCGAGCCGTCGATCGGAGTCGTCAAAGGAGATGGCGATGAGCCGCGACCCGATCTCCTGCCGCCGAACGTCCAAGCGATCGACCAAGGCCTCCCGCACCTCGTAGCGGGGTGTGAATCGGAGTTCGAGCGGTGACGGGGCTTCCCCTGGCTCGAATCGAGGATCGAATCGCAACCAGATGCCGCCGACACGGAGGGTGTCACCAGCGACCAGCGTCGCAGCAGATGGCGCGAGCTCGGAGGGCGCCTCGAGGCGGAGATCGACCGCCCACGTGCCCCCATCGGTCGGGGTGAAGGTGAGCTTGCCATCCAGGTCATCCTCTGGGGCACGCACCGCGATCGTCGCGACATCCGCCCGCTCCCCGGCCGGGCGACGGACCGTGAGCGCGAGCGTGTCGATCACCGCATCGAGCACCCGACGGCTGGTGAGGACCCCGATCTCCGACTCGACCTCATCCCGACTCAGGCCGAGCATCCCTGCGCCCGGGATCGCGCTGAGCGCATCAGAGAGGCCGGAGCTCGACGGATCGTCCTGCACCCGGACGAGGGCGGTGCTCCGGTAGCGGGGGGTGACCAGCACGGTCCAGGTCATCACCGCAAGGAAGCACCCGAGGCCTGCGGCCCAAGGGAGCCGATGCCAGCGCAGGAAAGTCATGGGCGGAAGAAGAAGCGCTGGGTGGAGGGCGTCAAGGTCAGGCCGAGGCTCCAGGTGCGATAATCGATCCCCTCGTAGTACCCACGAATCGGGTCACGCAGAAGCGCTTGGTTCAGATAGGCGAGGCGGACACCTCGCGATAGCTCGATCTCGGTCGCCATCCCAAGGAGGGGCAAGGCAGCCCGGATGCTCCCCATCAGGGTGATATCGGGAAGCTTCCCCTTGCCGCCCGGGACCACATCGGTGAAGAGGGGGCCATTCAGCCACCGCACCCGAGCGAATGACACGCCTAAACGGCGCTCGCGTCCGTGCCAGTCGGCCGCAAGGTGCTGGCTCGATCCGCCCGGTCCGATGAAGGGTCCCAGCATCTGACCCTGATGGGTCCATCCCTGCGGGAGCGCAGGACTCGTGTAGGAGAGACCCACTGGCCGCACACGCAGCGACGGGCTCGGCTCCGTGTAGGTGAACTCGGATTGCAGGTGGAGCATCGACCCGCGCCAGGAGGGCCGCGCGACCTGGAATCCCACCGTGTATCCCTGCGAATGGCCCGGGAACTCGATGAAGTCCCGGAGCGACGCCGGGAACTCGTACCGTGCCCACTCAGCGTAGGCCTCGACGCCAGACTCGGGGACGGTCCATCGCAGGAAGAGATCGGTGATCTGGTCGCGCGCGCCATGCCGCACGATGTCATCAGGGGCTGAGACAGGACGACCGATATCTTGGAAGGCACCGAGGAGATCCTCGAATCCGGCGGTGCCTGGCGCCATCGCCGCCCGGGCGATCCCGAGGGTGGGGAGAACGGCGAGTCGCCCTGCCGGGCGCCAGACCATGGCCACCGCCGAGAGCGTGCGTGCATCGTTCGATTGGTCGGCATCGAAGAACGCACTCTCGCGGAGCGTGCCCAGCAGGTATTGGGCCTCGAGCGATCCCGCGCGTGTGCGCCACGGCTGCGGCATCTCGACGAAGCCGTGAGAGAATCCAGGCGCGTTCGAGGAGAGGAGCAACGCATTGAACGCCCCAGGTCCCCACCAACGGTTCTCATTTGATATCCCGATGCGCGCGTGCCGGGAGAGATCGATCGCCAATCGGCTCTGCCCCCACGCGAGCGAGGTGCGCGGGTGATCGCCGAACCGCAGTGGCCAGTCCGCTGACTCGGGGCGCGGCAGGTAAGGATGCGCCCAGATCGACCGACGCTCCGGTCGGGTCTGATCCCAGGGGATGACGAAAACCGGGCGATTCGCCTCATGGGCCACCTGCGGAGCCAAGGTCATCGACACGGGCCCGACGCTGATCGCGATCCCAGCGGTCACCAGGGCGTTTGCCCCGCGCCCAGGTCGCAACGCCCCATCATTGCCGCCCCACGGAAGCGAGGAGTTCCACCGCGTGACGAGCGAGGGCGTGAGGAACCTGATCGCTGGGCTGAGCGAGTCCTGCAGCCCGCGATGCACCGTTGGTGCACGCAAGAGTGCGCCGTCGAGCGGGAGCTGACCCGTGAGCACACGCAGCCGATCGACACGGTCGATCGCGTCACCGGGGATGCTGATTGGGGTCGAAACGCGCGACGGCTGCGCGACGGCGAGCGCCGGACAGAGGACCGCGAGGCACAGCACGCGTTGCAGCACGCTGAAAGCTCACGGGAAGGAGGCGCTGCGGCAAGACGAGCGTCGCCGCGCTGTGGTCGCTCCGGGGTTGGTACGGTATCTTCATTGGATGTCTCGCCCCGCTCGACCTGCGCCGCTGGCTCGGCGAGGCTGTCAATGGCGTCTCCGGCTCGTGCGAGCGCTGGCGGTCGCTCTCCTCGCATCGGCGAGCCAGTCGCCGCTGGAAGCCCAGCTCGATCTCGGCGGCGTGCCGATCGTCGGTGGCGACGAGCATTGGTATCGCAGGACCCGTGCCCTCCTCGATTCCTCTGGCGCGGATCCGTGGCGCACGAGGGTCACGGTCCCGCTCCCGACGCGAGGCCCGCAGGTGCGCCTGCTGCGCCCCGAACTTCGCGTGCTCTACAACTCGCTTCGGCCGAGCGATGGGGACGATGGGGTCATCTGGGCAGGGCGCGGTGTGACGGGCGCGGCACAGGCAGGATGCGAAGCGCGTTGGGGCATCGTGCGGATGCAGGTCGCGCCGATCGTCTTCCGGGCGCAGAATCGCTCGTTTCCTTTGATCGATAACGGGCGGACGGATCTCACGCGATTCGGTGACGCCCGATTCCTAGGGAGTATCGACCTCCCGCAGCGTTTTGGTGATGCCCCGTACGGTCGACTCGATCCCGGCGACAGCTTCCTCGCCCTCGAGTGGATGGGGGCCACGATCGGGATCTCGTCCGCTCGGCAGCTCTGGGGACCGGCACGCGAATTCCCGCTCGTCCTCGGGACACGCGCAGGCGGCTTCCCTCACCTGTTCGCTGGGACGACGCAGCCGATCTCCGTCGGCATCGGCACGGTGGAGGGACGGCTCATCGCCGCGCGACTTGAGCAGACGCGGTGGTCGCCGGTCCAGACGGGAGAGGGGCGACGATTTCACTCCGGCCTCACGATGACCTTCCGCCCGCGTGGCCTCTCTTGGCTGGCGATCGGTGGGAATCGCACCGAGACCTCGCGCTGGCCAGAGGGGGGACCGACGTTCGCGGATGCGCTGGGGCCATTCAGTGGCATCATGAACGCCGGGAACACGTCATCGTTGAACACCACGGGATCGAACGGCTTCGCCTCCGCCTTCACTCGCATCGCGGTGCCAGGGTCAGGGATGGAACTCTATAGCGAACTGAGCTGGGAGGACTTCGCGAACGACGAGCGTCGGTTCCTGCAGAAGCCAGATGACCTGAACACGCTCACGCTCGGCCTTGGTCGCGCGTGGGGTGCGGTCGATTCCTCGCTCCATTGGCTCGGTATCGAGATGACGAATGGGGAGGTCTCGCATCATGAGCGCGGCCAGCGTGGGTTCTCGGGGCCCTTTCCCCCGTACATCCACAGCCCCACCGTCCAAGGGCTCACCTCACATGGCCAGGTGCTGGGATCGCTCGCCACTTACAACGGGGCGGCAGCGGCGATCACCTATCAGCGATACACAGCCACTGGCAAGGTCGGCTTCCAGTTGCGTCGCGAAGTGATCGCGGACCCGACGACCACCATCGGACCACAAATCGCGCTCTCCAGCGTCCTCTCTCTCACCCGGTTTCTCGGTGCACGAGAGTGGAGTGCGGAGTTCGGACCGAGTTATCTGACACGCACAGGCCCCACGGACCCCACGGGGGCCATGGGACTCCATCTCTCGGTGCGCTGGCGCGGATACTAGGTCGCAGCGGGCGTCTCTTGCCTGCTCAACTACGGTTCAATCGAAGCACGCGACCGCGTTGAGCGAAGGGGCCGCGGCATCCTTCACCGCGAGGACCGGCACCCCGTCGAGCGGCCATGTGACATCGACCGTCGCATCATCCCACCGAAGGACCCGTTCATGTTCGGGCGCGTAGAAATCCGTTGACTTATAGAGGCATTCGGCCCAATCACTGAGCACGAGGAAGCCATGCGCGAAGCCGGGCGGAATCCACAGTTGCTTCCGATTCTCCGCGGAGAGCCTCTCCCCGATCCACCGCCCAAAGGTCGGTGAGGTTCGGCGAAGGTCGACGGCGACATCGAAGACCTCCCCGTGCACCACCCGTACCAGCTTCCCCTGGGACTGCTGAATCTGGTAATGCAGCCCACGCAGGACCCCGCGGGAGGAGCCGCTATGGTTGTCCTGCACGAAGGTCACATCGAGACCGGTCACCTCGCGGAAGTCCCGCGCGTTGAAGCTCTCGAAGAAGAATCCGCGCGCGTCACCGAAGACCGTCGGCTCGATGATCAGCACCTCGGGGATCGCCGTTGGCGTGACCGTGACCGGCATCAGCGGCCCGGGGCGGAGAGGAGATTGAGCAGGTAGCGGCCATAGCCGGTCTTGGCGAGCGGGGCGGCGAGCCGCTCCAGCCCTGCGGCATCGATCCACCCGTTGAGGAAGGCGATCTCCTCAGGACAGGCGATCATCAGCCCTTGCCGCTTCTGCAGGGTGGCGATGAAGGCGCTCGCCTCATGCAACGAGTCGTGCGTCCCGGTATCGAGCCAGGCAAAGCCGCGGCCGAGGAGCTCGACGTTGAGTCGTCCCTGATCCAGGTATCGGCGATTGAGATCGGTGATCTCGAGCTCGCCTCGCCCGGAAGGTCGGATGGTGGCCGCGATGTCGCAGACCTGTTCGTCGTAGAAGTAGAGCCCGGTCACCGCGTAGTTGCTCTTGGGGACCTGCGGCTTCTCCTCGATGCTCACCGCACGGCGCGCCGCGTCGAATTCGACGACCCCGTACCGCTCCGGGTCGTGCACATGGTGGGCGAAGACGGTGGCCCCCGTCGCGCGGTGGTCGGCGTCGCGTACCGCGGCCACGAGATCATGCCCGTAGAAGATGTTGTCGCCTAACACGAGGGCTGAGGGTCGGTCGCCGACGAAGTCCTTGCCCAAGATGAAGGCCTGCGCGAGCCCATCCGGGGAGGGCTGCACGGTGTAGCGGATCTCCATCCCCCACTGGGACCCATCGCCGAGTAGCTCCGCAAAGCGTGGCGTGTCCTGCGGGGTCGAGATGACCAGCACCTCGCGGATCCCCGAGAGCATCAGCGTGCTGAGCGGGTAATAGACCATCGGCTTGTCGTACACTGGGAGCAGCTGCTTGGAGACCGCCTGAGTCACCGGATAGAGCCGCGTGCCGGAGCCGCCCGCCAAGATGATGCCGCGACGTTGGGTCGGTGCGATGGATGAGACCATGATTGCTAGAACCTACTGCGCACGGAGGGCGCGCACGACCTCACGCACTCCCTCGGACCAATCTGGGAGCGTGGCCCCGAAGGTGGAGCGGAGGCGTGTCATGTCGAGCCGGGAGTTGGCGGGTCGCCGCGCCGGCGTCGGGTACTCCGCCGTGGTGATGGGGTGCACACGCGATGGATCAAGCCCCGCCTCGGCGAAGACGAACTGCGCGTAGGCGTGCCACGAGGTCTCCCCCGCCGCCGCGAGATGATAGGTCCCCGAGGGGAAGGCCGTTTTATCGGTCTCAAGATGTCGCAGCAGCGCGACGGTCACCTCGGCGATGAGCGCCGTGCTCGTCGGCGCCCCAACCTGATCGGCGACCACGCGCAGGGTCTCGTGCGTGGTCGCGAGTCGCAGCATCGTGCGGGCGAAGTTGGCGCCGTGCGTCCCGACCACCCAACTCGTGCGCAAGATGAGATGTGGGACTCCGGCGGCGCGAAGGACCTCCTCCCCTTCCCATTTGGTGCGCCCGTACACTCCCAGCGGTGCCGTCGGGTCGTCCTCGACGTACGAGCCAGCCTTCGTGCCATCGAAAACGTAGTCGGTGGAATAATGGACGATGGTCGCACCGGTCCGCTTCGCCTCGTCGGCGAGCACGGCGACCGCATCACGATTCACCGCCGCCGCACGCACCGGCTCCGATTCCGCACGGTCGACCGCGGTGTACGCGGCAGGATTCACGATCACGTCAGGCGCGATGCGCCGGACCACCTCGCGGATCTGCTCGGGACGCTCGAGATCACAGTCTGCTCGCGTGCACGAGACGAGCGTGCCGAGCGGGGCGAGCCACCGCTGAAGCTCGTGGCCGAGTTGGCCATTGGCGCCGGTGAGGAGGATGCGCATCGTCACTCGAGTCGCCGAGACGCATACGACGAGAGAGGCACGCTCAGCGCGCCTCGTAGTTGGTGCCGATCCAGTCGCGATACGCCCCGGTGGTCACATCGGTCACCCAGTCGTGATGGTCCAAGTACCAGCGGATCGTCCGGCGGATCCCCGTCTCGAAGGTCTCCGCCGGCTGCCACCCCAGCTCGCGATGGATCTTCCGTGCATCGATGGCATAGCGCCGGTCGTGCCCCGGCCGGTCGGTCACGTAGGTCAGCTGCGTGGCATATGACTGGCCGTCCTTCCGCGGGACCCACTCGTCGAGCACCGCGCAGATCGTACGCACCACCTCCAGGTTGGGCCGCTCGTTCCACCCGCCGATGCTGAAGACCTCGCCCACGGTCCCCGCCTCCAGCACTCGGCGGATCGCCGCGCAGTGGTCCCCCACGTAGAGCCAGTCCCGCACCTGCTGCCCGTCCCCGTAGATCGGGAGCGGCTTCCCCGACAGCGCATGGTGGATCACCAGCGGGATCAGCTTCTCCGGGAACTGATACGGCCCGTAGTTGTTGGAGCAGTTGGTCGTGAGGACGGGGAGGCCGTAGGTGTGGTGATAGGCCCGCACCAGGTGGTCCGACCCCGCCTTGCTCGCTGAGTAGGGGCTGTTGGGCTCATACCGATGGTCCTCGGTGAAGGCCGGTGCGCCCGGGGCCAACGACCCGTAGACCTCATCGGTCGAGACATGCAGGAATCGGAAGGCCGCCCGCTCCGCCCCGTCCAAGCCCGCCCAGTAGCCCCGCGCCGCCTCCAGGAGCCGGAAGGTCCCCACCACATTCGTCTGGATGAAGGCTTCAGGCCCATGGATCGAGCGGTCCACATGGGATTCGGCCGCGAAGTGCACGATCGCCCGAGGCCGGTGCTCGGCCAAGAGCCGGGCCACCAGTGCCGCATCCCCGATGTCCCCCGGCACCAAGGTGTGCCGCGCGTCCCCCTCAAGCGCGGCCAGGTTCCGCCGGTTCCCCGCATAGGTCAGGAGGTCCAGGGTCACTACCGGCTCGCTGGACTGGGCCAGCCAGTCCAGGACGAAGTTGCTGCCGATGAACCCCGCCCCCCCCGTTACCAGAAGCACCGCCCCTCCTACCCGTGAATACCACCTCCCAAAGATACTCGGGATGGGCACTTCACCAGCCGAGACGGTGTAAATTTCGGGATGCGCATAACGACCCTTATTCGCTGGGCGGGCCTTGTGGCCACCGCCTGGATGCTGACCCCTGCCCTCGCCTCGGCCCAGGGCGTTCCATCGCCAAGTCAGGCGAAAGCGATGTTGCAGTCGAGCCCCGATCTCGCGAATCAGCTTCGCCAGCGCGTGATGACGAGCGGGATGACCCCGGAACAGATTCGTGCTCGTCTCAAGGCGGAAGGCTATCCGGAGAACTTCCTCGACTCGTACCTACCAGGCGGTTCCGGTGGCGCGCCGGATGGTGACGTTGTGAGCGCCTTCCGGCGCCTTGGGATCACCGACGATGAAGATGCGACCGTGCTCCGCACGATGCTCCGCCAAGAGGGTGGACCGATGGGGGCCGGGGCGATGTCGCCTCCGCGCCTCATCGCTGTGCGCGATGACTCCCCGGCATCAGCTGCCGCAGACAGCGCCGCGTATCGCCTCTTCGGCCTCGACGTCTTCCAGAACGCGACGAGCCAGTTCCTCCCTGTGATGGACGGCCCGGTCGATGCCAATTATCGACTCGGCCCCGGGGATCAGCTCGTCCTGATCCTTACGGGCGAGGTCGAGCTCGCACATACGCTCGACGTGACGCGCGAGGGGTTCATCGTGATCCCGCAGGTCGGACAGCTCAATGTCGCCAACCTGACGATGACCCAGCTGGAGAACCTGCTGTACGCGCGACTCTCGCGGAGCTATTCCGGCGTTCGTCGCGGCGCGGATGCGCCGACCAAGTTCACGGTCAGCATGGCAAAGTTACGCGCCATCCAAGTCTTTGTGACGGGTGATGTGGCGCGCCCATCGAGCTACCGCATCTCGAGCGCCGCGACCGCGATGACCGCACTCTATGCAGCGGGCGGCCCAACGGCGACAGGAACGCTTCGCGCGGTCTCAGTACGCCGAGGGAATCAGGTCGTCGCGACGCTCGACGTCTATGACTACCTGCTGAGCGGGGACAATTCCAAGGATGTCCGCCTCGAGAACGGTGACGTGGTCTTCGTCGGCCCGCACGGGCCGCGCGTCCGCATCACGGGGGAGGTCATCCGTCCCGCCACCTATGAACTCAAGGCGGGCGAAGGTGTGCGTGAGGCCATCCGTGCGGCCGGCGGCTTCAAGCCGACGGCGCTCGCCTCGCGCGTCCAAATCGTCCGCATCGTGCCGCCTACCGAGCGCAAGGTGGGTGGCAGCGACCGTACGGTGATCGACGTGACGGCGAGCGGGCCATCGATCGACGCCTTCCCGGCGGTGGAGATCCGCGGTGGCGACGAGCTCCGGGTCTTCCCGGTAGCGAGCCGCGTTCGCGGACGCGTCAACGTCGCCGGCCATGTTTGGACACCTGGGCGACAGGCGTTCGTCACGGGCATGCGGTTGAGCGATGCGCTCCGGGCGGCTGGGGGCACCCAGCCCGACGCGTATCTCGGCCAGGTCTCCATCACGCGACTCCAGGCGGATTCAACGCGGATCCAACTGCGCGCCGTGCTTCGGGACACCACCGGAGCGGTGGTCAACGACCTGCCGCTCGCCGATGACGACGAGATCACCGTCTACTCCCTCACCAACTTCCGGCCGCGGCGCTTTGTCGCGATCGGTGGCTCGGTAAAGCTGAGCGGTCGATACCCGTACTACGAAGGGATGACCCTCCGCGACCTCGTTCTGGCCGCTGGGGGACTGGTCGAAGGTGCATGGTTGCAGGAGGCCGAGATCGCGCGCCTCCCAGAGACCTTTGGCAGCGGGGTCACGGCGAAGACGGTGCGCGTCCCACTCGACTCCACCTATCTCGCACAGACCCCGACGATCGTCGGTTCCCAAGAGACCGCCCTCGTCCCGCACGACAACGTGCTGGTGATGCAGCGCCCGGACTTCGCCCTCCCCCGCTCGGTCGCGATCAGTGGGGAGGTCCGGTACCCAGGTCGCTACGCGCTCCGCACGAAGTCGGAGCGGATCAGTGACATCGTCCAACGCGCCGGAGGGCTCACCTCCGACGCGGCGATCGATGGGTCCTTCTTCGCACGCGCGATCCAACTCACCTCATTCCAACGCGCAGCCGGAGCGCTGGAGAACCGCAAGGGGCTCGACACCCTCGCCAAGACGATCCCCCGCTCCCGCGTCGGCGTCGATCTCCGTAAGGCCCTCGATCGCCCGCGCTCGGCGGACAACCTTCTCCTGTTCGACGAAGACTCGCTCCACATCCCGCTCCAGCGCACCACAGTCGACATCACCGGCGCGGTCAACGCACCGAGCATCATCTCGGCGGCGTCGGGCCGTGGAATCGACTACTACGTCCGTGCGGCGGGCGGCGCCTCGCTCCTCGGCGACGCCAAGAAGGCCTACGTGCTGCAGCCCAACGGGAAGATCGAGGCCCGTCGTAAGCTGCTCTGGGTCGTCACAATTAACCCGACCCCGCGCCCCGGCGCCACGGTCGTGGTCCCGGTGAAGCCCGAGAATGATGGCGACTTACAGCGATTGGCCGCCACGATCCAGATCGTGGCGCAGACGGTCGCCAGCCTCGCGACGGTCTGGGCGCTGCTGCGATAGGCGGCTCACCTACCCCGGCAGGACGCTCCCGCCATTCACATTGACGATCTCGCCCACGAGGTGCCGCGCGCCGGGCATGCAGAGCGCCACCACCGCCCAGGCGACATCCTCCGCCGTGGCGATCCGCCCGTTCGGGATGCTCGCCGCGATGCGCGCCTTCCCCTCCCCCGCGTAGGGGATCGCCGACATCTCGGTGTCGACCCACCCCGGCGCCACGGCGTTCACCGTGATCCCGCGCTTGGCCAGCTCGATCGCCTGGCTCTTCACGAAGGAGATCATCGCTCCCTTGCTCGCGGCGTAGTCGGCGTGGAAGGCCTCCCCGCGCTGTCCCGCGGTGGAAGCGACGTGCACGATCCTTCCGCCGTCTCCTATCACGCGCGCGGCGGCCCGCGCAACATGGAACATCGCGTCGGTGTTGGCCCGCATCGTGCGGCGCCATCGCGCATCGGTCATCTCGTGCACGGGCACATCGTCGGTCGGCCAGATCCCGGCGTTGTGCACCGCGATGTCGAGCCCGCCGAACACCCGCACCGCCTCGGCCACTAGCGCATCGGCGGCCGCGGGGTCGCCAAGGTCCCCGGCGAGCGCGAAGGCACGCACGCCTTTGGCCTGCAACGCGGCGACGAGCCGCTCGGCGTCCGCAGCACGGGACTGATACCCTATACCGACATCAGCGCCGAGATCGGCGAGGTAGTGGGCGACGGCGGCGCCGATGCCGCGGGAGCCGCCGGTGACGATGGCGCGGCGGCCAGCGAGGGAGAAGGGCGCGGGGATGTGGTGATTCGAGACGGGGGTCATGCGAGGGAGACTAATGAATCTCAGCGATGAGTTCACGCGCGACCTTCGTCGCGAGACCTCCCGAGAACCCTCGCCGAAGCAGCCACGCCACCAACCGCCGCTGTGCCACCGCGGGCTCCAGCCCCGCGAGCGACCTGAGCCGCTTCCGCGCCGCGGCCTCGACCGCCTGCACCGGATCGATCCCCGAGTCCTCCTGATGCTCTGCCAGCACCCGATCGATCACCTCACGGGCGACCCCCCGGCGCAGGAGCTCGAGCCGGACCCGTGCCGGGCCATAGCCTCGTCCCGCCCCGAGCCGCGCCTGCGCGAACCCGCGGGCGAAGGCGAGGTCATCCAAGAGATTCGATGCGACCAAGCGCTCGAGCACGGACTCGACCTCGTCAGCGGGATACTTCCGCTCGATCAACCAGCGCCGGAGCTCCGCGCGGGACCGTGCACGGCGTGCCAGGGCATCGAGGGCTCGGATATAGCAGGACGGCCGCAATGGCATCGGGGGTGGACCCGAGTGGAACGACGGGGATTCCGGGCCCCGGCGACTCACCACAGATCACACCCCCGATACACGTGCGGAGCGTCCTGTCGACTTCGTCTTCGTCCTACTCCTCGTCCGACTCCTCGACGACCTTGGTGACGCCCAAGACCACCTTCACCTTCTCCTCGATCTCGGCCATCACCTTCGGGTTGTCCTTCAGGAAGAGCTTGGCATTCTCCCGGCCCTGCCCGATCCGCTGGTCGCCATAGCTGTACCAGGCGCCCGACTTCTCGATGATCCCGCTCTCCGCGCCGATGTCGACCAGGAGCGAGGTGTGGGAGATCCCCTCGGCGTACATGATGTCGAACTCCGCCTGCTTGAACGGCGGGGCGACCTTGTTCTTGACGACCTTCACGCGGACGTGCGACCCGATCACGTCCTCCTTCTCCTTCACCGGCCCGATGCGACGGATGTCGAGACGGAGCGAGGCGTAGAACTTGAGCGCCTTGCCACCGGTGGTGGTCTCGGGGTTCCCGAACATCACCCCGATCTTCTCACGGAGCTGGTTGATGAAGACGACCGAGCAGTTGGAGCGGGCGATGGCACCGGTAAGCTTCCGGAGCGCCTGGCTCATGAGGCGCGCCTGCAACCCGACGTGCGAATCCCCCATCTCCCCCTCGATCTCGGCCTTGGGGACAAGCGCGGCGACCGAGTCGACGACGATCACGTCCACCGCCCCGCTGCGCACGAGGATCTCACAGATCTCCAGCGCCTGCTCCCCCGTGTCGGGCTGCGAGACGAGGAGCTTCTCGACATCCACCCCGAGCTTCGCCGCGTAGTCGGTGTCGAGCGCATGCTCGGCGTCGATGAAGGCGGCGGTTCCCCCCAGCTTCTGCGCGTTGGCCACGACGTGGAGACAGACGGTGGTCTTTCCGCTGCTCTCGGGGCCATAGATCTCGGTGATGCGCCCGCGCGGGAACCCGCCCACGCCGATGGCGGCATCGAGGTTGATCGCCCCGGTCGGGATGGCATCGACGCGCACCTTGGCCCCATCGATGCCCATGCGCATGATGGCGCCCTTGCCGAAGGACTTCTCGATCTGCGAGACCGCGAGACCGAGCGCCTTCGCCTTATCGGAGGACTGAGAGGTGGTTGGGGTCGCCATGATTTCTCCTGAAAGTGAATGTAGCGGGGGGGTGGGTGGTGGGTATCCCGAAGGAACGCCGACGGACTGAAGCGGTGGCATGAAACCGAAGATTAGCCGAAGTCAACCGCTCTGCGCAATGGCTGATCAAACGGCATACACTTATTCACAAAACGTCTTTTCCACATAATTGATTTGCGGTATAAATCGTCTTTAATGAATAGCTTGAGATGTTGATAAGTCACGAAGCTATGTTGAATGCATTTTCCACATGCTTCACGAGGACGCGCTCCCCGGCGACCAGGACCCCGATGACATCGAATCGATAGGTCTCTGGCTGGCGCCCGTGCCGATCGATCCAGACCTGGGCGCTCTTGGTCAGCTCGCGCTGTTTGCGGCGGTGGACCGCCTCGACGGGATCCCCGAATTCGGCGCCCTTCCGCGCCTTCACCTCGACGAAGGCCACGACCCCATCGCGCTCCGCCACGAGGTCGATATCGCGTCGTCCGTTGACGAAGCGGTGATAGACGATCCGCCACCCCCGCTTCGCGAGCCACCGGGCGGCGATCCGTTCTCCGAGTGCGCCGAAGCGCTGATTGTGTGTTCGCATGGGCCGAAGATGCGATGCCGCCACCAGGTCGCATCACCCGATGGCGGCACGCACCACCAT
>Ga0194125_10002928_pt1 | contig 27949 bp, 23 predicted proteins | sample TA2KigC250mmetaG_FD_148626 | JGI IMG/M metagenome (GOLD analysis project Ga0194125, IMG submission 148626) | Freshwater microbial communities from Lake Tanganyika, Tanzania - TA2015034 Kigoma Deep Cast 250m | ecosystem: Environmental > Aquatic > Freshwater > Lake | place: Tanzania: Lake... | reverse complement strand
GAGTTCAATAGGAGCCGAATACTGGTATGGAAATCCAAAATTGATTGCTCTCAGAGCAGGATTTTTCTATGAAGATCCATCAAACGGAAACAGAAAGTACATAACATTAGGTGTCGGTATCAGATATAGTTTATACGGATTCGATTTTAGTTACATTAATACACTGGAAGAGGAACATCCTCTCGCAAATACTTTAAGATTCGGTATACTAGTTAACTTTTAATAAAAAAATAACAATAATTTTTCCCACCAATCGAAAATTTTTAATCAATATCTCTCTGCTTTTTCAAAGGTCAGGGATATTCAAATAATTTACAAATTTTATGTTTAATAAATTACTGTCAGCATTTATAATAATATTTTTATTTATTTTTGAAATTGGTCATACACAAAACTTTGATAAAAAAAGTTTCAGACCTGTTTTATCCCACCCACTCAAATATTCACCGGAAAACGATATTAACAATCCTGTAAAAACATCCCGTTATTCATATCCGGACACGTTTACAGTAATCGCCATACTGGTACAATTTCAGCAGGATTCGGATCCTTTTTCAACAGGTGACGGAAGATTCGACTTATCAAATAAATATTTTGACCCGATAAAGCAAAAAGATACAGTAATAGATTCCCCTCCTTATGACAGTGCTTATTTCGCAGACCATCTTGAGTTTCTTAAAAATTATTTTTATAAATCTTCAAAAGGAAAGTTAATAATAAATTATAAGCTTTATTCTAACATCATTACACTTTCTAAACAGATGAAATTTTATTCCCCTCAAAAAAACGAGAACAATGCTAAACTATGTGATTTATTTGTTGAATCATGGACAAATGCCGATAGTACGATTAATTTTTCCGGACTTGATTCAGCAAGAACAGCATTTATAATATTTCATGCAGGTATAGGAAGAGATGTAGACTTAACTTCAATATACGGATACGATCCTACTCCTTACGATATACCCTCTGTATATTTAGGTATAAAAAATCTACAGGAAATTTTCGGCAGTAGTTATTCCGGATACCAAACAAGCGAAGGGTTCTACATAAAAAATTCTTTAATTATTCCATCTGCTGAAATTCGAGAACTTGACCTTACTTCAGGAAAATTTCTTTTAGAACTCGGAATGAATGGAATACTTGCCGGCAGTTTTGGAAGTTTTTTAGGATTGCCGGATTTATTTAATACACAAACCGGTAAAACAGCAATCGGCAGATTTGGATTAATGGACGGGCAGTCAATTTTCAGTTTCAACGGAATATTTCCTCCAGAACCTTCAGCGTGGGAAAAAATATATCTTGGCTGGGTACAACCAATTGTAATCGGTTCGGGGGAAGATAACTATAGAATTAAAACTTCATCTTTTGACCAATATTCCGATTCAACAATTTTTAAAGTATTGATTAATTCACGCGAATACTTTTTAATAGAAAACAGAAACAGAGATCCACATTATTCCGGACAGGTTGTTTATACAAGAAACAGAAATTTCAAAGATTCGTCATTATATACACAGGATATTCCAGGATTTATTTATTATGATATAAGCAAAGTAGATGGTAATTTAATAAACGTAAAAACACTGGACTGGAGTCTTCCCGGTGCAATTGATAATAATGTTAATTACAGAGGAGGAATTTTAATATGGCACATAGATGAAAACGTTATTGAAGCAAACATAAACACTAATTCGATTAATAATAATATCGAGCACAAAGGGATCGACCTCGAAGAAGCCAAAGGAGCACAAGAAATCGGTTATACAGTAAATACAATATTTGGACCTGTAACAGGAGACGGAACGCCGGTCGATTATTGGTTTAACGGAGATCATCAGGTCCCAAACACAATATATAAGAACGAATTTACTCCCACATCACTTCCCAATTCATTAAGTTATTCTTTAGCTAATAATAATATTTATATAAATAATTTTGATACAATCTCGCCCATAATGAATTTCAGGATTAGAATCGGCAGTAACGAGCTAAAACCTCTTGCCGGATTTCCAAAATTCATAGGGATTCCCACTAACATATTAAGCCAACCGGTTGCTTTTGACATAAACGGGGATAATAAAGACGAATTTTTCGCTAATAACATGACCGGAATGTTCGGATTTAAATATGACGGTACAAGTATAACGGGTAATACTTCCGGAATGATGTTTAATAATTCCGGATTATTACCTGCATCAATTATTTATTCACCTATTTTTTCCGGTACAAGGAGATTTGTTACCTATTCACTATCTCCAGGAATTCCTTTGAATAACCTTAATATTAATTATTATCAAATAAATAATAATTATCAGATTATTGATTCTATATCAGAACAAATACAATGCAACTTAATTAATTCAATCCCTATATATTTTGATTCCTCCAAAATAATTATTCCGGTAAATTACGGAACATACAGCAGAATATACGAAAGACATCTTGATGGAACACCAAATTTATATATCGATTCATCAACAATAATAGTAAATCAACTTTCTAAACTTAATAACAGTATGTATGGTTATTCTTACGGCAACGAATATATACTTTTTGGAAACATGATATCAGATTCTTCAACTGATACATTAAGAATGAATTTCCAATACGAAAAAATATACTTAAACGGTTTACTATTTTTCACAAATCAAACTCTTGAAAGTTTCAGCAGTTCACCTTTATTAGCAGATATCAACAGGGATGGGAAACAGGAAATTATCATTTTTGCAAACCGAAAAATATACGCTTATAATTTCATAGCAGTATTGCTGGAAAATTTTCCTATTAATCTTAATAAAAACGTTACCTCCGGATCCATTATAGGAGATATCAACAACGACGGAATTTTTGATATTATTTTTACGACCGAAGAGGGAGATTTATATGCATATGGAGTAAACGGCAAGGTAATACCGGGATTTCCAATAAAAACAGGAAATTTAAACAGCAGTTCACCGTCTTTTGCAAATCTGAACGATACACTTGGTATTATTCTTTATGGTTCCGATGGTTACTTATACGCTTATAAAACTTCATATCGTTACATTCCGGACAATATACTCTGGAAGAACTATCAAAAAGACAGTTATTATTCAAACAGTAATTTCAAGTCAACATACACACAACCATTATTTTCCGAAAAACTACCATCCGACAAGGTTTACAACTGGCCGAATCCAGTTTATGACAATAAAACATACATAAGATATTATATAAACGGAACAGTAACATCTGTCAGTATAAAAATATTAGATTTAGCCGGAGAATTAGTGACAAAATTAAACGGCACTACTCATTCAAATTCAGACAATGAAATAATTTGGGATGTATCAAATGTTCAAAGCGGAGTATATTTTGCTCTAATAGAGGCAGACATAGACGGTAGCAAAGAATCCAAAATAATAAAAATTGCCGTAGTCAAATAGATGTTAACCTTTCTTATAATTCTATCCCTTATATATCTTATTATTCATCTCTTATTATTTTACGGGTTGATAAGAGAATCTTCCCATCCAAAAATTAAACAACAAAAAGCATACAGTGTTTCGGTTATTGTTGCGGCAAGAAACGAGGAAAGTGTAATCTCCGAATGCATTTCCTCATTAAAAAAATTAAAATACAACAAAGAATTACTGGAAATAATCCTTGTAAATGACAATTCGGACGACAGAACAAAAGAAATTATGATAAAAGAGACGGAAGGAATTGAATATTTTAAAATTATAAATTCTCAAAAACAAGAATCGAATAATTTAAAAGGGAAGGCTAATGCAATAGATTCAGGAATAAAAATTGCTTCGGGTGATATTATATTAACCACAGATGCGGATTGTGTTGTTCCTGATGGATGGATTGAAGAGAGTATACAATATTATGATGAGAACACCGCAATGGTCTGCGGAATTACACTGATGAAACCCAATAAGAATATATTTTCAGTTTTACAAAATCTCGACTGGTTATATTTACTGACTCTTGCCTCTGGAAGTTGCGGAATAAAATTAATTCTCAGTTGTATCGGGAATAACTTATCATACAGAAAAAATATATATATAGAAACGGGAGGTTACGAGAAAATTAAATTTTCCGTGACTGAAGATTTTGCTTTTATGAGAACTATATATAAACAAAAAATCGGAAAAATTAAGTTTCCGATTAACAGCAGTAATATCGTAATCAGTGATGAATGTAAAACATTAACTCAGTTAGTTCAACAAAAGAGAAGATGGTTCAGGGGGGGACTGAAAATTAATCTGCTCGGTTACATTCTTGCTTTTGAATTTTATGTACTCAATTTTGTTACTTTATTCGGATTATTATTTTTAAATCCTTTAGAGTACATAATTATTTTATCTATCAGGATAATATCGGAATTAATGTTAATTATTCCCTCCAGCACATTATTGAAATTAAAAAGTATTGTAATATATTACCCACTCTTTTTACTTTATTTTAGTATCTACGGATTGATACTACCACTTACTTTCATAAACGGTATTTCAATAAAATGGAAAGACAGAAAATTTTAGAGTTTGAATAAAGGAAAATGGAACCTTGTTTTGAGAGTAAAAGAAGATAAATTTTTAGCATAAGTGTATGTTCCGATTACATCAAAAATCCATAATGTAAAACCTGCCCCGCCGGTTATTCCAAATGTATTAACTTTTGATTCCAGGCCGGGATTTTGGAAATCCGGCTGAATTTTTCTGGTAACCTGATAATTTCTGATTTCCAGCGTAAGAAACGGTATTGTAAACTTAGATTTTAAATATTTATTGATTATGAAATCAACAGAAATACCGTAAGATAAAATTTCAGTTTCCATAACATCCAGTCGATTAACTGTTTTAAATTCATCATCTCCATTATTCTTTTGATATTGTACTGTTGCACCTATTATGAAAGGATATAAACTACTCATTGCAAATTCAAGTCTACCTCCGAAAACAAAACCGCTTTTTGAATTTTTACTGAAATTACCTAAAGGAAAATCAAGACCGATTAGCGGAGAAATAAATATGCCTCCGAAGTTTTTCGAATAATCGTACAAGGTATCCGGATAATGATATTTTATATGCTTTTTTTCCAACGGCAAATAAGACATCATAATAATATCATCATTATTTTCCGGATTTTCCCAAGCGGAACAAATATTCAGCTCAACACAAAAAAATAATAAAATTACCAACAATATTTTTGTAATTATTATTTTAATATCTGTCTCCATTTTTTAATTTTATTTTTTTCTATTGTTCCTTTTTGCACAGCCAATTCAATAGTCTCATACCCCAATAACTTGTATAACTGTGTTATTATAGGGAAATCGTTTTCAAGAGCCTGTAAATGTTTTTTGACTGTTCCAATATCTCCTCTTGCAATCGGTCCTGTTAATGAATCACGAACACCAATTTTATTAATATTTTTAATGGTTGTATTAATCAGCGGGGTATAAATATCTATAAATTTATTATTTTTAGTACCGAGTTTACGGGATATCTTACTCAGAATTAAATATAAAGTTATTGTATAATTTGAAGTTAATACACAGCTTGAGTGATAAAGATATTTTTGTTCACATTTAATATTTACAATATTGGAGTTAAGTAACTTGCAGATTTTATTCAGTATTTTTTTTAGATCTTTTCCTCCTTCATATCCAAAATATATTTTTTTTATTAATTTCCCTGATTTTTCCGAAACACAATTGAAAGTTTGAATCGGATGAAATGAACCAATTTTTCCTGCGTCTGCAACCAATGATTTGAAAACATCAGAGCAATAAATACCGCTGGTATGGAAGATATACTTGTTTTTGCAATCATATTTACTCAGTTTATTTATAAGGTTCAAAAGAGATACATCACAAACAGATAAAATAATTATATTACTCTCCCTAATTATTTTCCTGTTAATATTATTTTTTATGATATCTGTCTTAAGTATTTTTTTTATTGAGTTAATGTTATTTTCTGATTTTTCAATTAAATAGATTTTTTTAAATCTGAATTTTTTCAAAGCGAGATAAAAGGAAGAGCCTACCTTTCCGATTCCGATAATGGTTAACGTCGTTTTAGAAAAATCCATAATTAATTATTTCTTTCAATTATAATAGTAACCGGACCATCATTAACCAGTGACACTTTCATCATTGCTGCAAATACTCCGGAAAAAACCTTTTCTTTTGCGTAATATTTTTTCAATTCATCCAGATACACTTCGTACAATAATTTTGCCTTGTACGGTTCTTCTGCTAATGTAAAACTTGGTCTGTTTCCACTTTTATCATTATCAGTGCATAAAGTAAACTGAGATATTACAAGAATTTCTCCGTTTACATCGTTTACACACAAGTTCATTTTCCCGTTATTATCCTGAAAAATTCTTAAATCAACAGTCTTACGGGCTAGAAGTCTTGAGAGATTTTCGTCATCTCCTTTTTTAATCCCTAAAAATACGACAATTCCCGCTGAAATTTCTGCATGACAAATATTATCGATTAAAACAGAGGCTTCAGATACTCTTTGAATAACTGCCTTCATACTTCTAATTTAAATACTCTGAACTTATTATTACAGTCTTTAAAAAAGTTATAATTTTTGAATCCATAGTACTTTACAAGAGACTCAATTTTTGCTTTAATACTCTCACCAATCTCTAAAAATAAAATAAAATTATATTGACAATCAAATAATAATTCAAAAATTTTTATGTAAAAAGATAATCCATCTTTTTTATCTGTAATAGAATACAAAGGTTCGTATCTTTTTACCTCGTCATCAAGGAATAAATACTCATCGAATGGTACGTAAGGAGGATTTGATATTATAAAATTAAAAAAATTATCTAATGATGTCAGTTTGAGAAAATCTATTTTCTCAATATCATAATTTTTTTCGTTAACATTATTATTCTTCATATTAATCTTTGCCGTTTTAATAGAATCATCAGATACATCTATTGCTTTTATGTAATATTTCTTCTGTAATTTTTCTAGTTCTTTAGCAACTGCCACTGATATGCAACCACTTCCAGTACCGACTTCATAGATTTTTATATCATCTTTACCTTTTATATCACTGAGAAATAATTCAACTATCAATTCTGTATCCTGGCGGGGTATAAAAACCTTGTCGTTTAATAAAATATCATAACCGTAAAAACATGTTTTCTCAAGAATATATTGCAGAGGTTCACTTCTTAATCTTCTCTCCAATATCCCTTCCAATTTATTAATATATTCCCTACCAAGAATTAAATCTTTATTAATGTATAAATCGAATCTTTTACAAGATAATATTCCCGATAAAATTAATTCAGCATTAAGTTTTGGGTCAGATATCTTTCCCTTTTGCAGCAGCTCTGCAGCATACTTTAAAAAATCGATTACTTTATCCTTCTCGTTTTTATCACTCTTCACTATTGTACACAATTTTACCGTTTAAAATCGTCATTAATACTTTGGTCGATAACAAAGCAGCAGGTTCAGAAGTAAAAATATCGTTTGAAATTACAACCATATCTGCATATTTTCCTTTTTCTAATGTTCCTCTGCTTTCTTCTTCAAATGCTGAAAAAGCAGCCCATTTTGAATATGATTTAAGAGCTTCATATATTGATAATTTCTGGTTTGGGCTGGGAATATCTGTTCGCATCGTATCCGGGAATTGCCTTGTGACAAGTAAATAAATGTGAACGAAAGGATTCACCGGCTGATAAGGAAAATCAGAACCGCAGGTTATCAGTCCGCATTCCTTCACAAGAAAATTCCACAATGCCAAATTTTTCAAATTCTCAGGAGATATGAATTTCGATATACTGTCCAATTCCGAAAAAGGTATTGCGGGAACCACAGAAGGAATAATTTTCAATTCCTTAATTTTACTTATTTCTTCAGGTCGTGTAAACTGTATATATTCAAAAACTGTCCTATGTTCATTAATATTTTTTTCTTTCAATACTTTTTCTATGACAGCAATAACATTCCTGACTGCTTTATCTCCAACAGTTTTTATTCTTACCTGAAAACGCTTTTCCAGACAATCACGAAAAATTTTCTCGACTTCTTCGTCGGTGGAATATTCTCCTTTTACAGTTGATTTATCTTTATACTCATCAATCATTTTTGATTCTTTAAAAATAAAAGCTCCGTCATAATCTAAGCTAACTGCCCTAATGGTTAATTTATCTTTATAATTAACTTCTATTCCCTTATTGATATACTGATAATATGCAGTATCACCTGCAGATAATACTGCATAAATACGTAACGGAAATTTATCTTCATCTATTAATTTCTTAAATATATTTATACCTTCTAAACCAACAGTACGGTCTTGTACACAGGTCACTCCGTTTTTAATCATTTCATTTGCTCCCAATTCTACAGCTCGTAACATATCTTCTTTTGAAGGTTCTTTTGGAATTTTTTCTTTTATTAAATTTGTTGCCGATTCAAAGAATCTGCCCGTCAACTCCCCTTTTTCGTCAATTTCAATTTCTCCACCGGACGGAACTTTTGTATTTTTATCTATTTTTAGTGTGTTTAAAGCTTTCGAATTACATATTACAACCGGTAAGAAATAGCTCACAATGTAAATATTATGATTCGGTGCAACAGAATCGAGAAAATACCTGTCAATTTTATTTAAATCACTCGCATTGAAGTTTTGCTCGATAAAATAAAATCCGCTTATCCAGCTACCTTCATTTGAAATTTTAATTTTTTGTTTAAAAATAGTGTTTATATCCGCTAAATTTTTTGCTGCTCTTAAATCTGCAACGAATGAATAATTCTGTGAAAATTCGATAAGTGAACCTTCGCAATCAATTAAACCGGGTATTACCGTATTGCCTTCCAAATCAATTGTGTTTGGAATTTTATATTTGTCTAACAGTTCTTCTGATTTTCCAATATCCATTACTTTACCATCTCTGACAGCAACTGCTTCTGCAACAGTGTTATTATCATCCAGTGTATAAATCTTCCCGTTAATATAAATGATATCCGGAACTTTCGAACAGGATAAAAAACAAATACTTACAGTAATGAATAAAAGAATATTTATAATTATTTTTACTTTCATTTAGTTATAATATTTATTTAATAAACTTATTTAACATAATAAAATATCTATTTTTTTTAAATGCAAATTAATATCTTTTATAGGAATAAAATTATATTGAAAAATCAATTTCTTATATATATCTTTATAAAATTTAAATAATTATGAAAAAGAACTTTGCAATTAAAAAACTTTATTACTCAATCAGTGAAGTAAGTAAAATCACTGATTTAGAGCAGCATGTTTTGAGATATTGGGAAACAGAGTTCGAACAGTTGAAACCTGCAAAGAATTTGGCAGGTAACAGAATATACACAAATAATGATATAAAATTTATACTACTTATAAAAAAATTATTAAGAGACGAAAAATACACAATTAAAGGTGCAAAAAAGCTTCTCAAAACCATGAATCTTAAAACTGAAATTGGTGAGCATGGAAAAGCAGACAGAGACCGCAGAGCTTCAGAGAATGCTTTTCAAACAAAATTATCTTATGTAGATAATAATTCTGAACTTTCGTCTATAGAAACACAAGAAGGTAATTTAAAACAAGATTTAATTGAGCTTAAATCATTTTTAAACGAACTACTGAACTCATTTAAAGACGAAACATAAACATTGAAGATTGCTGTAATAGGAAGTGGTTTCGGTGGACTTGCTTCTGCTATTCGTTTACAGAATAAAGGCTACGAAACAATAATCTTAGAAAAATCAGATAAAACAGGAGGAAGAGCGTATGTATTCGAAAATAATGGGTTTAAATTCGATGCAGGTCCTACAGTAATAACAGCACCATGGCTTATAACTGAATTATTCGAATTATGCGGAAGAAAACCTACAGATTATATCAATCTTGTAAAACTCGACCCTTTTTACAGGTTATATCTGGATAATGGAAAATACTTCAACTATAACGGGTTAAAAGAAAATGTTATAGAACAGATAAGTAAATTTAATAAAAGTGATATTGAAGGGTATTACGATTTTATTTCAGTTACAGAAAAAATTTTTAATAAAGGTTTTTCTTTAATAGACAAACCGTTTAACAAGATTTCAAATCTTATTGCGATTGTACCTTCACTTTTATCATTAAAAGCATATAAATCAGTTTATAAACTTGTATCTCATTACATTAAAGATGAAGATTTAAGAAAATTTTTTACATTTCATACATTATTAATAGGAGGAAATCCTTTTACAACCACAAGCATATACACTTTAATACACCATCTTGAACAAAAATGGGGAGTGTGGTATTGCATGGGCGGGACAGGCACTCTGGTTAAATCACTTACAAAACTGTATCAAGAAATCGGAGGTAAGTTATATACAAATAATGAAGTTACAGATATCTTTATAAACTCTTTTGCAGGAAAACCGAATATAAATGCTTTAAAATGTAAAAACGGAAATATCTATGATGCAGAGGTCGTTATATGCAATTCTGACGTAGGTTATACATATAAATACTTAATTGAAAATAAATTCAGAAAAAAATTTACTGACAAAAAAATTGATAAATTTAAATACAGTATGTCATTATTTGTAATATATTTTGGTACAAAATGCAGATATGATAACATTCCACATCACTCAATAATATTCGGGAAAACATACAAGGAGTTACTGAATAAAATTTTCTGTTCTTATGAATTATCGGAAGATTTTTCTTTGTATTTACACAGACCGACAGCGACAGACAAGACAGTTGCACCACAGGGATGTGATAATTTTTATGTATTGTCACCTGTTCCAAACCAACTTTCAAAAATCAACTGGAAACAAGAAGGAGAGACATACAAAAACAGAATAATGGACTTTTTGGAAGACAGATACCTCCCTGAACTACGAAGAAATCTGATAACGGAATTTTATATTACACCCGATTATTTCGAAAAAAATTTAAATTCATATTTAGGAAGTGCTTTTTCAATAGAGCCGACTTTATTACAATCGGCATATATGAGGCCTCACAATTTAAGTGAAGACATTGAAAATTTATTCCTTGTTGGTGCAGGAACACATCCCGGGGCAGGATTGCCGGGTGTAATCAGTTCGGCAAAAATCGCAGAAAAACTTATCGAAGAAAAATATCCATTGAAAAATCAGTAAATGCAGAAAAAAAAGGAAGACTCAAGGTACAGACAATTCAACCTATTAACCGGAACAATAAAAGGACTAAAAGATAATATTATTGATTTTATTTATCCAAAAATCTGTATAGTTACCGGAGAATTACTCGAAATAAATAATTCAAATCCATATATTTCGGATAATACAGTAAATAATATACAACGGGCTTCAAGAGAAACATATCTTAAATTTACAGAAAATATTTCTGCAAATTATACATTCAGTCTTTATAATTATTATGAAGATTCAGATTCGCAGAAAATAATCCATCATTTGAAATACAAAGGTCTTAAAAAAATCGGAGTACATTTGGGAATGATGATATATGATGCTTTAATTCAAGAGAAATTTGATTTTATAAAAAAATTCGATTTAATAATTCCGGTTCCTCTTCATAAAGCTAAAGTAAGGGAAAGGGGTTATAATCAATCAGAATATATATCGAGAGGTCTTTCTGAAAAAACCGGTATTCATATTTATTGTAAATTAATATTCCGTATTAAAAATACAAAAAGCCAAACCAAATTAACAATCGAAGAAAGAGAAAAAAACGTTAAAGGTGCTTTCCGTATCAATCCGAATTATAAGAATTTTATAACAGGAAAAAAAATTATATTAGTAGATGATGTAATAACAACGGGGTCAACTGTGAAAGAAATCATCAAAGAATTGAGGAAAGACAATCCTGAGGAAATATTTTTTGTTTCGGCCTGCATAGCCGCATCAGACCTTTAATAAAAGGAGATTTTCAATCAGAATATCAATATCATTTTCGTTGTTAAAAATGTGAGGTGAAAGTCTAAGAAAATTTTCTCTGAGAGCAATATGTATTTTTTTTTCGTCGAGTTTTTTTTGAATAAATTCGTTTTTATTTTTGTCAGAATGAGAAAAAATCAGAATGTTAGACCTGTGGACAGGGTTTAAATCCGATTCAATAATAAAGTCAGTGTTCTTAATCCCTTCTATGAAGATATCCAGTAATCCTAAAATATGATTATAAATATTAACAACACCAAGTTTTAAAAAAAGGTCAAGAGAACTTTCCAAAGCAATCATACCCAAATGATTTGCAGCAGAATTTTCATACGCTCCCCCGTCTTTTCTGAAATTAAGATTATAATTGAGAAAATTTTTAAAATCGAATTCAACATTTGTTGTACCCGCATAAGTGGGAAAAATTTTGTTTTTTACAGAGGGTGAGATATAGGCAAAACCAATTCCTGAAGGAGACTGAAGCCATTTTTGAGCACCCGAAGAAACAAAATCGACATCAGTTTCTTTGATACTAAACGGACAAATACCCATACTTTGAATCGCATCTACCATTAACATACAATTATAACTACGGCACAGACCGGATATTTTTTTTAAATCGTTTCTGAATCCAAGAAAACCAACGGAACTAACAGTAAGAACTTTAACATTATTGTTTCTCAAAACATTTTCTATATCAGATATATTGACTTTTCCATTATTTGAAGGTATTCGAATATTTTTAACACCTCTTAATTTTTCCTGATTCATCCATGTATAAACAATTGCAGGAAATTCTGTATCGGGATAAGCAACACATTCCCCTTCAATAAATTGCAAACCATTTGCAAAAATATTCATACCATGAGTTGTACACACTGTAATAATAACATCTTTCAAATTACATTCGATTAGATTTGCAATTTTAGATTTTAGTCTGTTTTCAATGTCATATCTTAATTTACCCAGATCAACATTAGTGTAAGTAAAATCATTTATAAATTTATTCATTCTATTTACGGTAACAATCGAAAACTGGGAATAATGAGCAGAATCGAGATAAACACAATTTTTTGTAACAGGAAAAATATTTCTTACATCTTTAATATTTTCAATATTTTTATAATCGCAGACACTATCCATTGTTATTTTTTCTTTTTTTTATCCTTTTTGGTTTTCTTTTCAGGTAAGTTTGACGGATAATATTTCTTATACTCGTTATAATAATACATAATATATTTTACATATAAATAAGGCTCTATCCAGTTATTTAATATTCCATATCTTGGTTTTTTCAAATCAGGCCATACAACAGAATGTATTGAATCATAATCTGATGATAAATACCTGAGATTTTCAGAAACATTTTCCCACACATAATAATCTTTTTCCATATATGCAGTAATCGACATAGCATCTAATACCCTACCCAGACCTGCGTTATATGCTGCAAGAGCAAACTGATATTTATCTTCGCCAACAGGTTGAAACATAGCGATAAGGTAAGCATAGTAATATATTCCGGCTATTAAATTATTTTCAGGAGTATTTGTATTCTCAAGTCTTAGTTTACTTCTTAATTCACTTCCGGTTCCGGGCATCAACTGCATAAAACCAAAAGCACCTGACCGAGAAACTGCTTCAGGATTAAAATAAGATTCCTGTCTAACCATGGCGAGAATAAGCCTCCAATCCAGTTTATAATAGTCACATTCCTGTTTTACCAGTTCACTAAACTTATTTACAAATTCATCCTCGTTACCTTTTATGAAAGTGGGATCAGGATATAAGAAATCTCTTGACACATTTTCAAAATCAGATTTTCCTTTCCCGACAGAAGGATGGTAAAAACTAATATTTGTCGTAAAAATATCCAGTAATTTATTCCAGTTGAGTACCAGATTTTCCAGATATCTCTTATTAACATAAGAATTCTTACTAATAACATCTTTAATATTAATATCTTTAGCCACATTGAAATCGCCGGGTGTGATCACATCTGTTTCCACACCTTCTCCTGATTGCTCTGATATATTAATTTGGCTATCGTAATTAAAAAGCCATATTAACAGGAGAAACAATATTATGAAGAAAGAAAAAATAAGTAATATTTTTCTGTAATTGTTCAAAGCAACAAAGCAATTAGCACTATAAAGTTATAAAAACATAAATACAAATACAGTTCAAAACAATAAGGGTAAAGAGAACTTTACCTGAGAAAAAATTATTACCGGAAACCTCATCATTATTTATATAATTATAAATTATTGATATTACAGTATATTTATACAATCTATGAATACTACACAGAATAAAATGAATACAAATTATTTTGAAATGAATTTAAATAAAATTAAACCATTTGTATTTTAATAATGTCTAACAAAATAGAAAACGTTTAATGCGAGAACCGATAAATATCGAGACGGACGATAACAAATTGATAGATGCATTTATAGAGGGAAACGAAAATGCTTTTAATTATATCGTTTTAAAATATCAAAAAAAAGTTTACCGTATTATAAGAAGAATAGTTTTAAACCATGATGACACTAACGACATATTGCAGGAAGTTTTCATAAAATTATACAATTCAATGAGTGAATACAGACGGGAATCGAGACTTTTTACATACTTATACAGAATTGCCGTGAATCATTCTTTAAATCACATTAGAAAAGCAAAAAAAAATAAAGCTTGCATTGTTCAAATTAATGATGATATTCATGATTTATCATCAACAAATCCGGGAATAGAAGAAGAACTCGAAAAAAAAGAAAAAATAAAAATTGTCGAAAAAGCATTAAAGAGTCTTCCCGAAAAACAGCGTCTCGTATTCATTTTGAGATTTTACGATAATCTAAGTTATGAAGAGATCGGTGAAATATTGAATATTTCTAAAGGCGGTTTAAAGGCAAATTATTTTCATGCTGTAAAAAAAATACAAAAAATAATAACAGATGAAAGACAATAATAAAAATGAATTAATTACATACTTACCAGATTTTATAACCGGTAAATTAGACGATAAGGAAATCGAATCTGTAATAAGGGAAGAAATCGAAAAAAATGAATTTTTCAAAAGAGAATACATTAAAATAAAAGAGACATTGGGCTATATTAACTCTACAGAATATGAATTAGCACCCCCTAACGGATATTTCAACAATTTATTACCAGAAATAAGAAAAAGAATTATAAATGACAGAATATCCATAACAGATAAATTATTTAATTATAAAAGATTATGGAAATTTGCCATCCCCGTTATTGTTATTGTTCTGATATTCATTGTAATAATATTTTCCCAAAAGTCAAAAGATAATTTAAATTTAATAACAACCACAGACACTTTTTTAATCAAAAATAAAATGAGTTTTAATGTTGATACAAATACTGTAAAAACACAAACAAGTATAGAGAATAAAAAGGAAAGTGAAAAAGAATACAGAAAAGAAACAGAAAAGTCAACTACAAAGAATAAATATTACACAATACAAAAAAGCAGAAACAAAGCAGAAACATTTATACACAGCAACGATGATTTCTATAATAATGAAGACATTTTCGATGAAATAGTAATACTTGATATATTTAACGACACTGATATTGAACAAGAATTTTCAGAAATGGATATTCAAGAACAAAACATTATTCTTGACAATTTGAGAAAATTAAAATTAAATTAAGGAGAAAATAATGAAAAACAAATTATTATTAATACTGTTTACCTTTTCGTTGACTATAGCATTAGCTTTAAACCTGTATGCACAGGATAACAAGCAGACAAAGAAAGATTCATTAATGAAGATATACAAGGAAAAATATATCGACTATGTAAACGTTGATGATAAAACAGCTGAAACATTTGTAGAACTTTTCAGAACAAACAGAGCCTCAATACACGAAATAAAAAAGAAGATAAAAGATACAGAAAAATATATTTTAAATAATCCCGAATCCAGTGATATAAACTCAAAATTAGACGAACTTGTTGAACTCGACAAACAGATTTATGAGCTGAGGAAAAATTACATTGATAGTCTCAAAAAAATAATGTCACCTTCTCAGGTTGCATTATCGTTGAAATTTCAAAAAGAATTCCATGATAAATTTTCTAAAGAGGTGAAAGAAAAAAGGAAAAATAAGAAGAAAAACAAATAAATGACCTATTCATAAAGACAAACAGAATAACCATATTTATAACATCTAACATTTCCTTCTCTCTAAGTTTAAAAACCGATTTACACATATATTTATTATTTCTAAAAGCTTTGGAATATAAAATAATCTCAACAGTACAGACCCTTCCTTTTTCATCCATAAATTAAAATTTTGACTTTTAATATTATAAAATCTATAATATCTTTTATAAAATATTCATCATGAGAACTGCAATTTGTCAACTAAATATTATTCAGGGAAACAAAGAAAGGAATCTGTTGAAATGCGAAAAATACATAAAAGATGCCTCAGATAAATGTGCTGATGTTATAATCTTTCCGGAGATGACTCTAACAGGATTTTCTATGGAAGCAGCAAAAATATCCGAGTACAAATATGGTTTTACAACCAAGAATTTTTCAAGGTTCGGTAAAAAATACAGAATTAACATAATATTTGGATTTGCAAGAAAGTATAGAGGCAGTTATTATAACTCGCTGGTTGTAATTAATAAAAAAGGCAAGGTTATAAATATGTATGACAAAATACATCCATTTTCGTATTACGATGAGGACCTTCATTACAACAGCGGAAGTAAGGTAAAAAAATTTACACTTGATAGTACAGAGGCAACGTCTTTTATCTGTTATGATTTAAGATTTCCGGAAATTTTCATTGAAATTTCGAATCATGTAAAGATATATTTCATTATTGCAAACTGGCCGGAACACAGAATTGAACATTGGAAATTGCTTTTACGTGCAAGAGCAACAGATAATTTATCTTATATAATTGGAGTAAACCGAACCGGAAGCGACGGCAGATTAAGATATCCGGGTGAATCAATGATAGTCAATCCATTCGGAGAAATAATATATAAAGCTCCTAAATTCAAAGAAATTATGAGTATCAAGGAAATAGATATTTCTGATACCGTCAGAATCAGAGAAAAATTCGGTTTTTTAAAAGACAGAAAGAAATTCAAAACATACACGAAATAAAAATGAGTATAGAACTTTATTACGAAAAATTCAGGCAAAACACGATAGGATACTATCAAAATTTCGATACACCTTACGGAACGCAAAGAATGATTTATGCCGATTGGGTTGCAAGCGGCAGATTATATAGACCAATTGAACAGATAATAGCAGAAACACTCGGACCTTATATTGGCAACACACACACAGAAACTTCCGAGACCGGAACATTAATGACAAAGGCATATCATCATGCACATAATAAAATTAAACAACATACAGGAGCCGACAGAAACGATGTTATAATAACAGCAGGTGCAGGAATGACTACGGTCATAAACAAATTTCAAAGGATGTTAGGTCTGAAAATATGCGGAAACTTATTCAAAGGGAAATGCATATATGACAGAGAAAGACCCGTAATATTTATCACACATATGGAACATCATTCCAATCATACTTCCTGGTATGAAACAATAGGAGACATTGTTATATTAAAACCGGATGAAAATTTAACGATAGATTTAAACCATCTTGAGTATGAGCTAAAAAAATATAAAAACCGCAAAGTTAAAATAGGTTCATTTACAGCTTGTTCAAACGTAACCGGTATTCAAACACCTTATCATCAAATGGCCGAATTAATGCATAAATACGGAGGTAAATGTTTCATTGATTTCGCTGCTTCAGCGCCATATGTAGATATTAATATGCATCCGGCAAAACAGGAACAAAAGCTTGATGCCATTTTATTTTCACCACACAAATTTTTAGGGGGTCCCGGAACATCCGGAGTATTAATATTCGATTCAGCACTTTACAATAACAAATCTCCCGACCAACCGGGCGGCGGAACTATTGACTGGACAAATCCATGGGGAGGATACAAATACATAGACGACATAGAATTGCGAGAAGACGGAGGAACTCCGGGATTTTTACAGGCAATCAAAGCAGCACTTTGTATAGAATTAAAAGAACAATTGGACACTTCAAAAATGAAAATCAGGGAGGAAGAACTTATCGAAATTGCTTTCAAAGAATTATCGAACATCGAAGGTTTGCATATACTTGCAGACAACGTTACAGACCGGCTCGGAATAATTTCATTTTATTCAGACTGTATACATTACAATCTAATAGTCAGATTATTAAATGACAGGTACGGAGTTCAGGTAAGAGGAGGATGTGCCTGTGCAGGTACTTACGGACATTTCCTTTTAAACGTTGATTATGAACACAGTAAAATGATTACTGACAGGATTAATTTCGGTGATTTATCCCTCAAGCCGGGATGGATTCGATTATCACTTCATCCGATTATAACAAATGACGAACTATTATATATTACTGAAGCAATAAGAGAAATAACAAAGAATCATAAAAAATGGTCGGAAGATTATACATATAACAAAAACACAAATGAATTCAGACATATCAAAGAAAGTGATGAAAAAGACAGACGGGTCTTAGAATGGTTCAGAAAATTATATCTGTAAATTTCAAACAAATCTTCCGTAAATCTCCTTTATAAGGTTGTTTTTAACCTTATCCTATAATAAAAATCATAGAGTTGGTATATAAGCTTATTCATTGATAAATTAGCAATTATTTTATAAATTGTATGTTTAATATATTTTTAAAATGTATAATAATCTGCCTGAAAATATCAGTTTACCCGAGCTTGAAAAAGATGTTTTAGATTACTGGAAATGGTACTCAATTTTTGAAAAAAGCATAAAAAGTAAAGCAATTAACAAAGCATATACATTTTATGAAGGACCTCCAACGGCAAACGGTCTTCCCGGTATTCATCATGTTATTTCAAGAGCAGTTAAGGACCAGATTTGCAGATACAAAACAATGCAAGGGTATCAAGTACACAGGAAAGCGGGTTGGGATACTCACGGTTTACCCGTAGAGGTTGAAGTAGAAAAAGAACTTGGTATTAAATCAAAAGATGAGATAATTAAATTCGGTGCAACAGAGTTTAACAATGCCTGCAAAAAGTCAATTTTCAAATACCTTAAACAGTGGGAAATTCTAACAGAAAGAATGGGATACTGGATAAACCTCGACGATGCATATATCACATTTCATAATGAATACATTGAATCGGTATGGTGGGCGCTAAAAAGATTTTATAATGCAGGATTAATTTACAAAGGATTTAAAATACAACCGTTTTGTCCGGTTTGCGAGTCACCTCTGTCCTCACATGAAGTAGCACAGGGATACACCGAAATTACAGAACCATCGATATACATCAAACTGAAAATTAACACAGTTGAACTTAAAGATTGGGAATTTTTAGTATGGACAACAACTCCATGGACATTGCCCTCAAATGTAGCCCTGTCTGTTAATCCCGAAGAAACATACGTAAAAATAATTACAAGCGAAGGACATAAATTAATTCTCGCCGAACCGCGATTATCAGTTTTAAAAGGAGAATATGAAATCACAGAGCGAATCAAAGGAAAAGCACTGGAATATGTTGAATATCGACCATTATTCGATTTTTTCGAGTTAGAAAAAAAATCATATTATGTAACAACAGGAGATTTTGTAACGATGGAAGATGGTACAGGTATTGTTCATATTGCTCCAGCATACGGCGAAGACGATTACAATATTGGCATAAAATATGATTTGCCGGTATTACAGGCGGTCTTAAAAAACGGATTTTTCCGCAACGACACAGGATTTATATCCGGTAAGAATTTTAAGGAAGCAGATAAATTCATAATAGACTTTTTAAAACAAACCGGAAGACTATATAAGAAAGAACAATACACCCACTCTTATCCTCACTGCTGGAGACACAAAGTACCTTTAATGTATTACGCAACAAATTCGTGGTTTATAGAAACCACGAAATATAAAGAAAGGATGATTGAACTCAACAATCAAATAAACTGGAATCCTGCTGAAATAGGGACTGGCAGGTTCGGAAACTGGCTCGAAGAGAACAAAGATTGGGCATTATCAAGAGACAGATTCTGGGGTACTCCCCTGCCAATTTGGTATTATACAGACGAAAACGGTGATGAACATTATGAATGCATAGGAAGCATCGAGGAACTGAAAAATAAAGCAGTTAATTATGACGAAACCTACCCCGGAAATTTAGATTTGCATAAGCCATATATAGACAATTTAATCCTGATTTCCAAAAACGGAAAACCTATGAAAAGAGTAAGCGAAGTAATAGATTGCTGGTTCGACAGCGGTTCGATGCCCTTTGCACAATATCATTATCCGTTCGAAAATGCCGAGGAATTCGAGAACAATTATCCCGCTGATTTCATAGCCGAGGGAATAGACCAGACAAGAGGATGGTTTTACTCCATGCATGCAATAGGTACATTTTTATTCGATAAGCCGGCATATAAAAATCTGATTGTAAACGGTCTGATACTCGACAAAAACGGAAAAAAGATGAGTAAATCACTGGGGAACGCAGTTAATCCATTTGAAATCATGGATAAGTACGGGGCAGATATATTGAGGTGGTATCTAATAGCATCATCACCGATGGGAAAATCAAAATTATTCAATGAAGAAGATTTAAAAGATATTAAAAATAAATTTTTTGATACTCTAATAAATACATACAGATTTTTTGTTATTTATTCAAATTTAACGAATTTTGAATATTCGAAAGATAAATTTGTACCGGTTAGTGAAAGACAGGAAATAGACAAATGGATTATTTCAAAGATGAACAGCCTGAAAAAAAATTATTACAGTTTAATGGACAATTATGATATAACAAAAGGTACGAGGATCATCTCCGATTTTACAATTGACGAACTTTCAAACTGGTACGTAAGGCGAAACCGAAGGCGGTTCCGGAATCCCGAAAACGAAAAAGACAGATTATCAGCTTACCAAACACTTTACGAAGTGATAATGGAAGTGCTTAAAATGTTAGCAACAGTATCCCCATTCATCTCGGAAAAATTATATCACGAATTAAAGGGGCAGTGCGAATCCATACACCTCGATGAATTTACGGAATACAAAGAGCAGGAGATAGATACAGAACTCGAAAACAGAATGTTACTGGCACAAAGAATTGTTTACATTATAAGGTCAATCAGAGTAAAACATAATTTAAAAGTCAGACAACCATTACGACAAATACTAATTCCAATATTAAGTAACGATATAAAAGAAAAAATATCCAGTGTAAAGGACATAATACTTGACGAAATAAACGTAAAAGCACTGAACTTAATAGAAAGCGATTCGGAAATAATAAGGAAAAGGGCAAAACCAAACTTCAAATCGATAGGTCCAAAATTCGGAAAAGAAGTAAAAAAAGTACAGAATATAATAAATTCATTCTCAAATTATGAGATTGACATTTTAGAAAAAAATAATGAAATTTCGTATGAAGAGATTGTTATTAAGCGAGAAGATGTAGAAATTTACACAGAAAATATAGAAGGATGGATTGTAGAATCCGATTATGGTTTAACAGTGGCGCTCGACACAAATTTAGACAAAGAACTAATAGAGGAAGGAATTTTAAGAGAATTTACAAACAGGGTACAGAATTACAGGAAAACAAATAACTTTGAAGTAAACGATAAAATTATTATATTAGTAAAGGCAACAGACAAAATATACGATACAATAAACAATAATTTCGAATATTTGGCAAAAGAAGTTTTATGCAAAGAGATAAAGCGGAAAGAACAATTAGATAAAGATGCAATTAAGACAAACATATCAGGAGAAGAATGTGAAATTTTAATAAAAAAAATCAAATAATAATAAATTTTCTCTGGAGGTTAAAGTGAAATTGAAAAAGACAAAAACAAAAAAGAAGAATACGGGAAGAATTCTGAAAGAACGTACAAAACAAAAGAAATTAATAAAAAAGTCACAAGCAAAGAAAATCATAAACAAGAAAAAGCCTAAAGTCACTTCAAAAATTGTTCCCAGGACTTCTATAAAACCCTCTCAGCAAAAGAAGAAAAAGACTAAATATACAACAGCCGAACTAAAGCATTTCAAAGATATTCTGTTAAAAGAACGAGATGCAATTATAGCAAGTGCCAGAGCCAATATGCAATCTTTAGTAGATGACGAATCGGGAGAATATGTCGGTGATAATCTGACTTATGCATCACACATGGCAGAGCAAGGTACAGATGAAATGGAAAGAGAAAAAAATTATTTATTCGTACAGAGAGACGAAAAATATCTTGGATATATACAACAAGCTTTAGCCAGGATAGATCAGGGAACATACGGGATATGTATAGATTGCATTGAAGAACCAAAGAACTTATGCGATACATGCCCTTTAATTCCGAAAGAGAGACTCGAACTTGTACCAATAACACAGCATTGTATTGAATGTAAAAAATTAAGAGGATAAGAATCAATTTTGCGTGTTTTATTCATTTCACTCACAGTACTTGTAGTTGACCAGATAACAAAACTAATTGTTAAATGCGGGTTATCACTTCCATTTCTCGGAATAGAAATAAAACCGATGGTTTACGGAACAAGTATTAGATTGATCGGAAATCTTCTAAAATTCACTTACATAGAAAATCCGGGAATGGCATTCGGGATAGAGCTTGGAGGTAAACTTAGCTTATCAATATTTACTTTAATAGCAACCCTATTAATAATTTACTTCATTTATAAGAACAGGAAAGAAAGTTTACTTTTAAGAGCCGCACTTGCAATAATACTGGGTGGTGCTCTTGGAAATTTAGTTGACAGGATATTTTATAGCGTTATTTTTAACTACGCACCACTATTCTACGGAAAAGTAGTTGATTTTATACATATAGACATTCCCGATGTTACAGTTTTTGGAAAGACATTTTACAGCTGGCCGATTCTGAATATTGCCGATTTAGCTGTAACAACGGGTTTTATTATGATTTTATTCGGATATAAAAAAATATTTATTAAGTCTAAAGAAATCGATTTAAAGGAAAAAATTGAATCCGAAAATATTTCAGAAAATCATACAAATTAATAATAGCATAAAAAAAGATATCATTTCCGAATGAAATGATATCTTTTAAATTTTTTTATTAATATATTTTATCTTCCTACCTGATCCAATTTTTCCTTCTTAGCCATCAATTGTTCTTTAGTTTCCTGTTTATCGGGATCCATCACGATTGCTTCGGTCGGGCAAGCCGGGATGCATTGAGGTTCATCAAAAAATCCGACGCATTCCGTACATTTTTCCGGTGCAATATAGGTATGAGTATCATTAAGGGATGGATATTCCACACCGCCCATAACCCATGGTTTATCGGCTTCATAAATTGCATTATTGGGGCATTCTGCTTCACAGGCACCGCATGCAATACATTCATCATTTATTAATACAGCCATATTTATGATTTAATTAATTAAAAGGTTATATTCAAAATTAAGTGAAAAATATTTATTTATGTAGGGAAAAAATCGTCCATAAAGAGAATTATTTTTATTTTTCTTTTGTTTATTAATATTGTTAACTTAATAGTTTAATGATTAAAAAATTAATGTTATAAATGCTGAAAGTTTTAACCAAAATATTTCCCTCAAAACACGAAAAAGATGTTAAGCAGCTGATTCCTTTAGTCGATGAAATAAACAAATACTATGAAGAATATCATAACTTAACAGACGAAGAATTAAGAAATAAAACACAGGAATTCAAGAAAAGAATATCCGAATACACAGAAGAAGCAGAAAACCGAATCAAAGAATTAACCGAAAAGTTAAAAGAAGACATACAACATCAGGAAAGGATGGAAATATACGATGAACTAGATGAACTCGAAAAGACAAATTACGAAAATTTAAGTGATATACTTGATGAACTATTACCCGAAGCATTTGCAGTAGTAAAAGAAACCTGCAAACGATTAATTGGAAAAGAATGGGAAGCAGCGGGAACAAAAATCAGATGGAATATGATTCCATTCGATGTACAGTTAATGGGAGGAATAGTTCTTCATCAGGGAAAAATTGCAGAAATGGCTACTGGTGAAGGAAAAACCCTTGTAGCTACACTTCCAATATATTTAAATGCATTACCGGGAAAAGGTGTACATCTTGTTACTGTCAATGATTACTTAGCAAAAAGGGATTCAGAATGGATGGGAGAAATATTCAATTTTTTAGGTTTGACAGTCGGAGTCATATTAAATGACATGGATTCAGACGAAAGAAGAGAAATGTATAATCGTGATATCACTTATGGAACAAACAACGAGTTTGGATTCGATTATTTAAGAGATAATATGGTGGTCGACCGTGAATTACTTGTACAGAGAAAACATTTTTATGCTATAGTTGATGAAGTTGATTCGGTTTTAATAGACGAAGCGAGGACTCCATTAATAATTTCGGGATCAGTAGATGCCCCCGTTCACAAATTCGACGAACTGAATCCAAGGATAAAACGTCTTTTCGAAGAGCAGAAAAGATTGGTGAATAATATAGTAGCCGAAGCCGAGAGAATTCTGGAAAAAGAGAATCCGACGTCGGAAGAGAATCATACGGCAGGAACACTGATATTGAGGGCATATCACGGATTACCCAAACACAACAGGTTATTAAAGGTTTTATCGGAAGCACAGAATAAAAAATTGATGCAGGATACAGAATCTTATTACAACAGGGATAAAGGCAGAGAAATGCATCTTGTGGATGATGAATTATATTTTGTTATTGACGAAAAATCTCATGTTGCAGATTTAACAGAAAAAGGGAGAGAAAAACTTGCACCATCACAGACAGAAAGGGATTTTTTTACACTTCCTGATATGGGTACGGAGGTTGCAAAAATTGAAAATGATACCGCACTGACAGCAGAACAAAAGGAATTAAAAAAAGAAGAATTATACAAAATCTACGCGGAGAGAAGCGACAGGCTTCACGCCGTGCAGCAATTACTGAGAGCATATTCGTTGTATGAAAAAGATGTTCAGTATGTAATACAGGACGATAAAGTAATGATTGTAGATGAGTTCACCGGGAGGATATTACCGGGAAGGCGATATTCCGAAGGATTACATCAGGCAATAGAAGCCAAGGAAGGTGTAAAAGTAGAAAAAGATACTCAGACATTAGCGACAATCACATTACAAAATTATTTCCGACTTTACAAGAAACTTGCCGGTATGACAGGTACTGCAGAAACGGAAGCATCAGAATTTTTCGATATTTACAAACTCGATGTAGTAGTGATACCAACAAACGTAGAATGCATAAGAGAAGACAACAACGATAAAATTTACAGAACAAAGCGCGAAAAATACAATGCTGTTATTGATGAAATCATAAAGATGAAGGAAATAAGACGTCCAGCATTAGTAGGAACAACAAGTGTAGAAGTGTCTGAAACAATATCAAGACTGTTGAAGCGCAGAGCAATACCTCATGAAGTTCTAAATGCGAAGCATCATCAAAGGGAAGCACAGATAATAGCAAATGCGGGGCTACCGGGAGCTGTGACAATTGCAACAAATATGGCAGGACGCGGAACGGATATAAAACTCGGACCCGGTGTAGCCGAAGCAGGAGGACTGCATATAATCGGAACGGAAAGACACGAAGCGAGAAGAATAGACAGACAGTTAAGAGGACGTTCGGGGCGTCAGGGTGACCCCGGCTCATCTAATTTCTTTTTATCGCTGGAGGATGATTTGATGAGACTCTTTGCAGGCGAAAGAGTGGCTTCAATTATGCAAAGATTTAAAATAGAAGAAGGACAGGCAATCGAGCACAGATTAATAACTAACTCGGTTGAACGTGCTCAAAGAAAAGTTGAGGAAAACAATTACGCAATAAGAAAAAGACTGCTCGAATACGATAACGTAATGAACCAGCAGAGAGAGATTGTTTATAATAAGAGAAGACAGGCATTAATGGGAGAACGTCTTAAAGACCAGATTTACGAAATGATAGATGTTGTATCGGATAAGATAGTAGACGAACATTTTCCCGAAGCTGATTTAAAAGGTTTACAGGATTCAGTTACAAGAACATTTTTATTAAAAATAGACATTACTCCGGAAAAATTTCAGTCATTAGGAGAAGTTGGTTTAAAAGAACTGATTAAAAAAGAGGCAAAAGAATTTTACGAAAGAAAAGAGAAAAGATACGGTTCGGACTTAATGAGCAGAGCAGAGAGATATGCTTATTTAACGGTCATAGACGAAAAATGGAAAGAGCATTTAAGAGAAATGGATAATTTAAAGGAAGGAATAAATTTCAGGGCATACGGGCAAAAAGACCCTTTGATTGAGTATAAAATGGACGGTTTCAGGATGTTCGAGGAGACACTTGAATCGATTAATACTGAAACTGTAAACTTCCTTTTCAAATTTACTGTACAAAAAGTTGAGGAAGATTCAGTCCGGAGACCTCGTCAGATAAGTCAATCCCGCATGAGTGCAAGTCACGAATCAGCGGACGGATTAGGTTATGCGGGCAATCTTCAGCCGAAACAGAGCGAAGCGGCTACAGCGGGAAAACAGAAACCTGTAAAAGTCGGGCAAAAAGTAGGCAGGAACGAAAAATGTCCCTGCGGGAGCGGGAAAAAATTCAAACATTGCCACGGAAGAGAATGATAATATAAATATCAACTCAATATTATAAATTCTTCATTAAGATTATTAATCCTGAATAGTAAAATAATTATTTTATCAACATCATACTTTTAACTGCAGTAAAATCAACTGCTTTTATTCTGCAAAAATATATACCGCTTGGAAGTCCTTCAGCATTCCATTCGGTCTGATATGTCCCAGCTTCCATACTTCCATTTACTAATGTCTTTACTTCCCTTCCTATTATATCATAAATTTTTATTGTAATATAATTTTCCTTTTTCAATTGATATTTGATTATTGTCGAAGAGTTAAATGGATTCGGATAATTCTGGTATAACTGATTTTGAACAGGTACTAAATTACTAATTTGTTTTACAAATACAATCTCAGAGATTGGTCTTCTCCATACTCCGAATCCCATGCATCCGGCAAATAAATAATCTCCAACAATCCAAAGTGCTCTAACATCTTTGCCTTTCAGTTCTTCTCCTTTGCAAATCCAGTTTTGTCCTAAATCTTTAGATATAAAAAGCCCATCTTTAAAATTACTCGCTATCAATGTTGAATCTTTTTTTGAAAATGCAAATACAACAGAGTCTGAAATTTGCTTATTTCTTTTCTGCCAATTAATACCATTATTCGTAGTTATATAAACACCACCGTGCCATACATTTCCTAAGAATACATTATCACCTAATGTTGTCAATGCTCTTGCATACAAAAAACAGGGATTAGGCAGACCGTAGTTTATTTCTATCCAATTATCACCACTGTTCGATGATAAGTACATACCTTCAGTATCTGTTCCGACGAATATCAGATTTTCTTTTTTGGTTATTGCTCTTATATCAGCTGTTTCCAAACCTTTTAAATTCCAGTTCAGACCGTTATTAGTTGTCAGATATATCCCTCTATAAAATGTTCCGGCATATACAGTTTCGTTATCCGGGTATAATGAAAGAGTATATTTAATGTTCAATGTTGATTCCCAGTTAAGCCCGTAATCCGTACTTCTATAAATATCATAAGCTTCTCCTGTAAACAGATTTGTTCCTTTGGCTATTACAGGTCTCACAAATATTGTTTTCAACCCATTATTTCTTAGTTCCCAGGATTCTCCAAAATCCGAAGACATAAAAACCCCATAACCGTCCGAAGCAGCAAAGATATAATTATCAATACTTGTCAATCCCCATATATCAATAGCATTTAATCCGTAATCGGATTTCTCAAAATCCAATCCTTCATTTGTACTTTTATAC
>Ga0194125_10002927_pt1 | contig 27950 bp, 29 predicted proteins | sample TA2KigC250mmetaG_FD_148626 | JGI IMG/M metagenome (GOLD analysis project Ga0194125, IMG submission 148626) | Freshwater microbial communities from Lake Tanganyika, Tanzania - TA2015034 Kigoma Deep Cast 250m | ecosystem: Environmental > Aquatic > Freshwater > Lake | place: Tanzania: Lake... | reverse complement strand
TTCTTTATCCTTATCTTCATCCCATTCGAAGCAGGCCTTTCTCATTTAAAAATCATACTATTTTATAGGTAATATTGCAATATAAAAGTATGGCTAAATTTATGGAGGGGATACAAGATAAATTTATGTCTAACGCTCCAGCTAACCCGCAGGGGCACGGAGTAAACACTTTGGCCAAACCGGCCTATTCCAGGCCGGGTTGAGCCGGTTGTTATCCGCTGATCTTCAATTACTAAGGAGTCCATAATTGATTAGACATATTCTCCCAAAAATTTCCCCTCCCTTCGGTGGGAGGGGATTAAGGGGAGGGGGGACCTAAAAGGTCTTCATCTTGTCCACCCCCCACCCTCGCTCTCCCCCATCGAAGGGGGAGGGGATTAATGGGGAGATTTGAGATATTTTTTGTTAATCTTTAATGTCCATACAATTATGGACTGATTAGTAGAGCTGTATTTGTCCCCCATTCGTAGTAAATGTGCGGTATATTCTGAGCGAGAGTCACCGTTGGGTACTTTCATATTTATTTGGCACCAGTCATTAAACTCATTAACGTCAAAATCAATCTTGACCGGATCATAACCCTCTTTCTTTAGTTTTTTTATTAATTTGGTGGCATGTTGCAACCACTCTTGATATGTATCCTCTATGACTTCAGAATCAGATGCCGTAGATTTCAATGCGGAACCAAGCTATTCCTAATTTCATTTCTTGTTTCTTCATTTGGATTTTTCCTATGGATAACGATTATTATACTGCAATTTGTTATTTTTAAAAATTATACCTTCGGCCTTCTCCACTAAGTGAAATAGGGGCGTATGGATTTAGCAACCTCTTCAGGGGGTTCGGCGACAAGTCCATCAAGAAGAATACCGTTAGAATACCAAATATCGCTCACAGGATAAGTTTGGACACTGGATCGGGAGACAATCTTGATCCCTGCCCAGAGGTATTTATGCCTTTTCCCAAGGGGACCGGAGTAGATGGCAAAGTTGAAACAGGAGAACCCTTTATCGTGATAGGCTTTGAGCGCTCGTGAAAGCCCATGAGCTAAGCTCTTCCAATCATCGTCCTCAAATTCCAAGAAATTTGACTTTCCCTCTACAACGGCATTCACTTCATCCTCCCTGATGGGAGCAAATGGAGTAAACCATTCCGTAGACCCTATCCTTCCCAGATACCTCTCACCGAGTTCTTTCTCTTTGTCTATCAATTCTTTCCAAAAATTCTGAGAATATTTTTTAAAGTGGATCCTCCCTTTATCTATATAAACCTTGATTAAATAGTGTGGCCCATGGGAGGCAATGACCTGAAGGTGGGGGTGGACAATACTGGCTCCACCAGGGTAAAGATAGTTACCACCAATTTCAGCATATTCGACGCCACCCACCTCATGAGCCCGCCGAATGTAGAAGTCTGCCAATTTAAAGGCATTGATAAGAATATTTGAATCAAACTCATTGAGCCTGAGGTGATGTTTCTTTGTCATGGCGATGATAGCAGAATATCGTTTATGGGCGAAAAGGTTTGGGAAAAGGGTAGATTCTCCTCTGGTAAGCCTGCCTTCGGGAATAAAATCGGAAGGGAATTTTGGAGTGGATGTCTCCACTTTCTCTGGACAGAAGAAGCATCTCTCTCGGGTTTCACCGGTAAATTTTTCTAATAGAGCTTGGTCCGTCTTGTGAATGCCAGCCCAAAAGGCTCTCCCCGTTCTTACGAATGAGGTGAGACCGCTAATGGGATCTTCTCGATACTCAATGGGTTGAGAGTCGATCTCAAAACCTTTAAGGGGATTAAGGAGAATAGCGCTCTCTTCAATTTTTTTGAAACGGATCATCTTTTTCCTCCCTTCACTCGGACTTTGTTATTTTCCAGCTACACCAGAGGTCTTGGGGGTGTTCATCTGGAGGACAAAATAGGCATTTCACTTGGAGATTAGGATTCAACTCCTTAACAAATTCCTCATAATAGGCAATTCCCACCTGTTTACATGGAAACTCTCCGCGTCCATCTCTGACCCTTGCCTTCTGAGGCAAACAATTAGCAACAGATAAAAGGATTCCCTCTCCATCAATCTTTGTCTGATAATCGAAGGTGCACGAAAAAGGGGAGGTTAAAAGGGCGTTTTTTACCTGCGATAAATTTGGTTCTGATATGCCTAAAACCTTTTTCAAAAGCTTCGCCTCCCTTAAACCATATTTTTTCCAAACCTGTATATCCAAATCGAGAGCGACATCCAAACCCACTTTTTCTTCGATGGCTAAAAACCAGAGGCCGTCTAAGACCAGACTAAGTCTACCATATGTTTTAATTAATTCAACCAATTCCTTTTTTGTAAATTTATTAAATTGACTTTTCATAAACCTCCTCCTTTGTATCAGAAATGGACAACTGCAACTCAATTTAATATACTAATTTTGATTGATTTGTAAAGTAATGAAAATTCTTCTCATCCAACCGCCCATAAGTGATTTTTATCAAACTTCCATTCGGACCCAGCCGATTGGTTTGGCCTATCTTGCATCATCATTAAAAATATATGGTCACGAAGTAGAGATTCTCGATTGTCAGACAGATAGGAAAAGGTCAATACCCATCCCACCTGAGCTTTATTATCTAAAGGATTTCTATCCCTTTGATGACCGAAGCCCTTTTAAACTCTATACGGGTTATTACCATTTTGGAATGAGTTTGGAAGAGATCAAACGGAAGATCGAAGATTCAAATGCTGATCTCTTCGGAATTTCATCCTCTTTTACTCCCTATCATGAAGAAGCGCTGAAAATTGCTCGAATGATCAAGGAATGGGATAGAAGAAAAATTGTGATCATGGGAGGATCTCATGTCAGTTGTGATCCAGAAGGAGTTCTGAAAAGTCCATTTGTCGATTATGCCATTTTGGGTGAAGGGGAGTCTCGGTTTCCACTTCTCTTAGAACAGGTTGAAAAGGGAAGGCTGGAAGGGCTTGAAAAGATGGATGGGATCGTATATCGGAAAAGAGGAGAAATATATATCAATCCTCTTAAAGACTTTATACAAGACCTCGATGCCCTCCCTCATCCTGCAAGAGAATTGCTTGAGCTGGACCGATATCGAATGAAGAAAAAGCGATCAACTGTGATGATCACCAGTAGAGGTTGTCCACATAGGTGTGCTTACTGTTCAACCCATCTTTTGATGGGAGATAATTTTCGGGCACGATCTCCAGAAGGCATTCTTAGAGAGATGGTGGAGTGCAGGAAACGATATGGTATCCAAATCTTTGATATCGAAGATGATAATTTCACTTTTAATAAAGACCGAGCCAGGAGATTGATGGGCCTCATTATCGAGACCTTTGAAGAAGAAAACCTTGAACTTTCAGCCATGAATGGCGTCTCTTTTGCCTCTTTGGATGTAGAACTTTTGAGATTAATGAAAAGGGCCGGTTTTAAAACGATCAACCTTTCCCTTGTTAGCACAGATCCTTCTACTAAAAAAAGGATGGGAAGACCTGAGGCAGTGATCAGGTTTGATAAAATCTTGGAGGAGGCTGAAAGAGTTGGCCTTCATTTGATTGCTTATGTCATCCTGGGAATGCCGGATCAAACCATTGATGAGATGGTAAACACAGTGATCTACTTAATGGGAAAACAAGTTCTCATCGGTCCCAGTATTTATTACCCTACCTTAGGAACCCCTCTTTTTGAGAAGTGTAAGGAGATGGGTTTTCTCCCATCCCAGATCTCTCAATGGCGTTCGAGCGCTCTACCCATTGAGACAAAGGAATTTGATCGCATTGATATCGTCACCCTCTTTCGTCTGGTAAGGGTAATAAATTTTATCAAAGGAAAGATGGGGGAAGGAGAGTTAAGTGAGGGGATGACATTGAAGGAACTTTACCAGGTGATGAAAGAAAAGATTAAGGCTGAGTTCTATTCACCAGGGGATATAAGGAATGTAATTACTTGGATCGATTTGGTTTTATTACTTTTTAAAGAAAGATCTTTTTTTAGTTTGAGGAAGGAATCTCAGGGCAGGATGTCGATAGTGAAAGAGAAGAGTTCGAAAAAGGTCTTAGATTATTTCTTTGAAAATGCCTGGGAAAAACCTATCTTGAAGAGCAAAACATGATAAATCAACCCCAAACGAAAAGGTTAAGGTTTAGTTTAAGATTTGAAGCAAACCCCGAACAAATCTTTATTTCAAAAGTTCATAAACCTCTCTAACTAATTTCAACTGCTCCTCTTCGTCCAGGCTCTGCCCATTTTCTAACATTTTGATATATTTATTAATTTCAGTATCTTTCATCCTTAGTTGAGCTATTTTTTCATTCTGATATTTAATCTCTAAATCAAACTCTCCTAAATTCAGATTTAAGTTGAATCTCCTGTTCAGGGAAGAAAGAATTAATTTTATTGCCTGAGGGTCTTCACGCGTTGCTAAGTAAAATGGTATCTCCGGCCAAAGACTCACTGCTGAAATTCCCCTTCTTCTTGCTACCCACAAAAGATAACTGCTTATTGCAGGCGGTCCTTCCCAGGTCATTTCTTCTAAGCCATAGCCTTGAAGTCTGTTCTTAAGTTCTGGATGATTAAAAACCGTTAATATTCTTCGAGGCCGGGTATGGGCGATATAGGAAACAGCCCCACTCAGGGTATACAGCTCTTTCGCATGGCAGTGATATTGAGCGAAATCCAAAACTAAGTTAAGAAATTGGTAGTGCTCAAATACAGGTTCATCACTTTTAAAGATCAAGAGATTATTTTTCTCACAAGCCCAGAATTTACTTTCTGGTGCCTGGACTAAATCATCTTTAAATTTTACGCCTCCGAATGGGAAAAAACCCAAAGGTTTAATTTCAGCAATTTCTTGACCTCCTAATGTTTCATTCAAAAAATGAATAACCCCATTTCCTAATTTCCCGATATCTTGAGTTTGCCAACCGACAATCAGAGATGGACTATGAAGTTGAGGAGTTTGGTAAATCTCAAATGGGTCTTTCTCCACCTTCATCTCCTCCTTTTTTAAAACGTTCGTCAATATATATCTGAGCCTGAACCGTTATCGTTCCTGGTTTAACCCGATTGACAAATTTTCTTTGATCATACTCCTCTTTCATCTCCGGGGGGAATTTTGCATAAAAGCTTTCAATCATCTCTTCGATTTGAGCTTCCATCTTATCCAGAAAACTAAGATCGATACTCATTCCTAAAATCTCAGCAAAGACCTCAAGGACCGATTTTGAGGCCTTCGGATAAGGGAGAAGGACTCCGGAAAGCCAATCTGGTATTTCTCCCATAAGACAAATACTTTCTAATCCCTCTTTTTTAGCTAATCCTAACAAGAGGCCGTTTAGGCCAGTGATTGTCCCTTCACCTTCTCCTCTCCCTCCTATTTCACTCATGAATATTGTATTTGGATACTTCTTCACTTCCCATATTAAATTCTTAGAACTTATGACTGCACAAACTCTTGGTTTCATCTGGTGATGTGTCAACGAAACACAAGCGCCAGAAGTATAGATTCTCTGGCAGCCAAATTTTAAAGCTACATCTAAAACAGAGTTAGCCATCCGGTAGGCCTTTTCCCCACTTGCATACATTCTTCCTCCCTCAGTGGGCTGTTCTTCTCCAATAAAAAATATAAAATCTTTTCCCTCGAGCCTCTGGTAATAAAATTTGTTACTGGGGAACTTTAAATCTTCCAACAGGCCATCTTTGATTGAAACCTTCCTCGGATAGAAGAAATCCCAACCCTCTATTTCTCCAAATTCTTCTGCCTTTAAAATACCCTTTAAGGTCTTTATAGCAATGATCCCAATGTTTCCTATCCCTGGCCAGCCAACGAACATAATTGGTTTTTCAAGCTCAGGCTTTCTGTAAAGCTTAATTCCCATCTCCTTACCTCTTTTCTTCACAGGTTAAGTTCGAACTTCTGTTCGATGACTTTCATTCCCCATTGCATACCCTCAAATTGCTCTACGAGCTTAAAACCGAACTTCTCATAAAGGTGGCGAGCTATATGAAGTCCTTCAAAGGTCCAGAGATAAACCCTGTTGTAGTTTTTCCTTTTGCAAAAAGAGATTGCTTCTTCCATAAGTTTATTGCCAATACCACGGCCACGTGTCTCCGGTGATAGGATGAACCATCTGAGATGCGCTCCTTCAGTCATCGCCTTAATACCATCGATTGCAATAGAACCTTGAACCTGATTGTTAAGACGAACTGTCCAAAAGCCGTCACATGTATCTTCAAATCGATTAAGGAATTTGGAGAGTTCTGTTGCGACTTTGGTTTCAAAGAACAGACCGAACCCCCAGTTTGGGTGATAATAGTTTGCGTGCAGTTCGACAATTCGACCAATAGCACCAGGCATGTATCCCGCAAAGATCACTTCACCCATGATGTCCCCTGAATATCGCATTATATTTTTTGGTTACCATGGTTATATCGCGAATTTAAGTGCAAGGCCTTACCATCCTGCCTATTCTATTAAAACCAAAGGACTCTCTCCTATTATAATTCATATTATGATTTCGCACACACAAAATTTTTCTATTTTACAACCCAAAGATGTTTGATATAAAGTTATGAAGTTGAGAGGAGGGGAGAGAAATGAAGGGGATGGTACTTAAAGGGGTTTCACCGATTGAGAGGGCTCCCTTAGAAATGATGGATCTGCCAGATCCTTTTCCCGGGCCCAATGAGATTTTAGTAAAAGTTTCTGCTTGTGGAGTTTGCCACACGGAACTCGATGAAATTGAAGGAAGAATTCAACCCAGGCTCCCTATCATTTTGGGTCATGAGATTGTGGGAAGGGTAGAGGGTTTTGGATCGGAAGCGAAAAAATTTAACTTAGGGGATCGGGTGGGAATTGCCTGGATAAATTCTGCTTGTGGGAAGTGCCATTTTTGTAAAGAGGGAAATGAAAACTTATGTTTAGAATTTCAAGGCACGGGATGCCATAGGAATGGTGGCTATGCTCAATATACCGTGGTTTCAGAGGACTTCGCTTATTTCATTCCTGAAAGATTTTCTGATTCCGAGGCCACCCCGCTTTTATGTGCAGGCGCAATAGGATATCGGGATTTAAGGCTTTCCGGGATAAAAAAAGGGCAAACCTTAGGGCTTTTTGGATTTGGAGCTTCTGCTCATATTGTCATTCAAGTTGCTAAATATTGGGGTTGCGAGATATTTGTTTTTACGAGAAGCGAAGGGCATAGAAATTTGGCTAAAAGATTGGGAGCTGCCTGGGCAGGAGAACTAGGAGATGAGCCTCCCGAAAGAGTCCATTGTGCCATTGATTTTACCCCAGTTGGAGAAACAGTGCCCAATGCCTTAAGGGTTTTAGAAAAAGGCGGTAGATTGGTGATAGCGGTCATTAGAAAGAGAAATTTTATTCCTCCCTTAGACTATACAAGGCTCCTCTGGGATGAAAAGGAGATAAAAAGTGTAGCTAATATTACAAGAAAAGATGCCCAAGATTTTCTTGCTTTGGCTGCTGAAATTCCTATCCTCCCTGAGGTCCAAGAATTTGAATTAAAAGAGGCGAATAAGGTTTTAATCTTATTAAAGGAAGGAAAGATCCAGGGAGCTGGGGTTTTGAGAATGCCGGATTAACCGACTTCTAAAAATGGACGAAGTTAATTATAAACAGAGACATTCATTTAAGGCAAAGGGCGTCATTCCTGCCCCGTATCCCGATGCGGGTCTCCGCAGAGGGTCGCTCCGACAAGTACGGTGTAAACTCCAGCAGGAATCCAGGCGTCGTCCCTGCGAAAGCAGGGAACCAGTGGTTTGCGTACTGGATTCCGGGCCAAGCCCGGAATGACAAACCATGTAATACTTATGACGTTATGTACAGGAGAAGGAACTGATGATGACCTCCATCTATCTCGTACGTCACGGGCAGACAGCATGGAATAGGGAAGAGATCTTCCGCGGAAGAACGGATGTTCCCCTTGATGAAATCGGCCTGAAACAGGCAGAGTTAGTTGGAGAATATTTCAAAGGGACGAAGATTCATGGAATCTATTCAAGCCCCTTAGCTCGGGCTTGGGAGACAGCCCAAAAGATTGCAAAATTCCACTCTCTAAAAGTCCAGCCCCTGGATGGAATTATTGATATGAGCTTTGGAGACTGGGAAGGCCACTCCCATCAAGAGATTCGAAAGAATAATGCGGAAATTTATCGACAATGGGTCGAATCGCCCCACATAGTCAGGCTACCAGGGGGAGAAACTTTGAATGGAGTCCGTTCGAGGTCAATGGCTGCATTGGAAGAGGTGATACGATTAAATCCTGAAAAGACAATTGTCCTCATTTCTCATCGGGTTATTAATAAAGTCCTCATCTGTGGTATCCTTGGAATAGACAACTCCCATTTCTGGCAGATCAGGCAGGATACAACGGCGATCAACCTGATTCATTACAGGAATGGGAAATATTTTCTTTCTTTGATGAATGAGACCTGTCATCTCAAACCTATGAAAGAGGAGGGGGTGAAGGTTGATTTTTGATTATTTATCCTTCCTCGATGAGGACTTGGAGGGATAAGTCGCCTGAATCGTGCTCCTCATCCCTCCCCGGACATTGAATTCACCTGTGACAGTAGCTTGGGCCGGTTTAGAGGCTTTAACAAAATCTCTAAGGATTCGATTGACCGCATTTTCATAAAAGATTCCTAAGTTTCGGTAGGCGAGGATATACATCTTCAGAGATTTTAATTCCACGCACCACTTATTAGGAACATATCGAATCGTGATGGTTCCGAAATCGGGCAACCCCGTCCGGGGACAGACAGAAGTAAACTCTGGAATGGAGATGGTGATCTCATAATTTTTAAATTGATTTTCGAAACATTCGATCTTTGGAAGAGGGGTATCGATCCCTGATCGAGCATGTCCTTTCGTGTATTCTGTCATAGGTTTACCCTCTTTTAAAACCATCATAATTAAAAAAAACGAGATAATCAAGGATAGAGTTAGAGTTTCATAGCTGGTTGGGGTTTTGGTTGGAGATGCTTTCTTTATCAACTTTCATCATCATTGAAAATTGGACTATTTAGAGTAATAATGAGTGAAAAAACATTTCCCCTCACGGAGGTATAGATGCTTTCAAAAATGATGGGGCGAAGGAAATTTATCAAGGCTATGTCCTCAATTGCTATGGGAGTCGTTACCGGTCGTTTTTGGAACCCCAGTCTGTCTTCAGCAAAGATGCCAGCCCTTGAATATCGAACCCTTGGTAAGACTGGGTTGAAGGTGACAGTCGTGTCGATGGGGGTGATGAATTGTAGCGACCCTTCTGTTCTCCATCGGGCCTTTGACCTCGGGATCAATTTTTATGACACCGCAGATTGTTATATGCATGGTCATAATGAAGAAATGGTAGGCAAGGTTTTCCAGGGCAGAAGAGGGAAGGTCTTGATCCAGACGAAGGTCCACCCACACGATGAAAAACGGATGAGGGCCTCCGTGGAAAGAAGTCTTAGACGGTTGAGAACAGATTATATTGATGTCCTTTTGTGGCACGGACTTCATAATCCTGTAGAAATCTCTGATCCCCGACTCTTCGATTTCATGACGAAGATGAAAAAAGAGGGTAAAGTGCGTTTTACTGGATTTTCTGCCCATAGCAATATGGCTTCTGTTTTAGGGGAGGCGGCAAAAACAAATTTTCATGACGTTGCTCTGGTTTCTTACAATTTTACCCATTCAAAAAAATTAAAAGAGGCAGTGGCATTGGCGGCAAAATCAGGAATTGGCGTTGTGGCAATGAAGACCCAGGCAGGGGGCTATAAGAGAGAGAGGATGGGAGGCCTCAGCCCACATCAGGCCGCTTTAAAATATATTTTGATGGACGAGAATGTCCCCGTTGCTGTTCCAGGGGTGACCACGATCGAACAGATCGAAGAATGTGCAGCAGTCATGGGAACTTCCTTTTCAAAGGGAGATTTAAATGACCTAAAGAAGTACCAATCCCTACTTCAAGGGAGAATCTGTACAATGTGCGATGGGTGTATTGGAGAATGCCCTTATGGAGTGCCTCATGGTGATCTGTTAAGGTTAGTCATGTATCACGATGGATACGAGAATGATTCTTTATTAAAAGACTCGTTACAAACAATTAGGAGGGGGGAAACACAGCGGTGTTCCGAGTGCTCATCCTGTTCAATTATTTGTGGGAGAGGACTTGACATTCGGGCACAGATACAGTTGGTTAAAGAATTGATAGTTCGGAGTTCGGTAGGGAACGCCTGCCTGTCCGGTAGGCAGGGTTTGAAACCGTTCCGTACAGGAGTTCAGGGTTAATATTTAAAGAGATAAAGGTATGTTAAATAGAAACCTTCCGGTTTTTTTTATCTTGATGGGGATATTTTTATGGGTCGAGGTCGCTTCAGGAGCGAATACTTTGGAATCCCTCCTCCCTAAGAAAAACCTACCCGATGGATGGAGATTGATCGATGGTCCTCACACCTATACGAAGAAAACCCTCTTTAAGCATATCAATGGTCAGGCTGAACTTTTTTTCAAATATGGATACCAAAAGTCCATTTTCGGTATCTATCAAAACCTGAGAAATCCAAAAAACCAGATAGAATTAGACATCTATGATATGGGAAACGTGCTTCAGGCCTTTGGAATATTTTCAAGGTTCAGAAACGAAGATCGTCCTGGAGGATTTGGATTGGATTCCTACCTCGATCATCATTCCGTCTTCTTTTATAAGGGGAAGTACTTTGTGATGCTCCATGCTACGGAATCAAACCTTCCTGCATTGAAACAGATGGCGATATTGATTTCGTTTAAGATATTGGATCAATCACCCCCACCTAAAGAGATTGGCTATTTTCCAAAAGAAGGGCTCAAACCTGGTTCGATCCAATATTTTTCTGAAGGATTGTTAGGGCATCAGTTTTTAAATAGGGGTTTTGAGGGAACCTACCTTGAAAAGGATGAGATAAAAGATAAAGCAAAACCTGAAGGGAAAGAATTTCATCTCTTCTTAGCTATTTTTAAGAGCTCTCAGGAGGCAACAAGTGGATTAAAAGTTTTTAAAAAGCACTTCTCAGAGAAGGGGAAGACCCATTCGGAAGTTCCAAATTATTTGGGATTCAATGGACTGAAAGGGGAAGATCCTTATCAAGGAAAAGTCATAGCGATTCAGAAAGGGCTCCATCTCTTGGGTGTAGTGGGGTATGAAAAAGAAGAGGTTGGTGAGAATCTTTTGGCAGAATTTGTAAAAAACGTAAGATGAGAAATTTTTTAGGGGAATAATTTCGCTATGCGATATGCCCTTTGCCCTCTGCAGTTTGGTCCTTTTTTTCGACAGGAAGTTTGATCCGGAAGGTCGATCCTTTTCCCAGCCCACTTTCCACTTCGATCTCTCCACTATGGCTTTGGATAATTCCATAACTAATGGCCAATCCCAATCCTGTTCCTCTACCCGTCTCTTTGGTCGTGAAGAAGGGGGTAAAGAGTTTGGAGAGATGTTCTTTGGCTATCCCACCTCCGGTATCGGTGAAGGAGATCTCTGCCATCTTATCTCTAAAGTCTGTTTTAATGGTCAAGGTGCCACCATCCCCTGCCATGGCATCCGCTGCATTGAGAAGGATGTTCATGAAGACCTGCTGGATCTGGTCTGCATCGACGAAGAGCATCGGGATCCCTTTATTAAATTCCTTCAGAATTCTAATATTCTGGAAGGGGGCCTGTTTTTCAACCAGGATGATTGTATTTTCAAGTAATGTATGGATATCCCATTCTTTCTGATCCGGTTTCCTTTGGCGAGCAAAATCTAAAAGCCCCTTTACAATATTTCTGCATCGAGTGGTCTGTTGAACAATGTTCTCTAAATCTCTTTTCCAGGGATGGGCTTCATCCACCTTTTTAAGCATCAGTGAACTGAAGGTGAGGACTCCAGTAAGGGGGTTGTTGATCTCATGAGCCACTCCAGCGGCCAGTTCTCCAAGGGCAGCCATCTTACCGGCGCGGATGAGTTGATCCTGAACCTGCTGAAGTTTCTGAGTCCTCTCCTGGACCCGATGCTCCAGGGTTTGGGTCCATTCTTCAATGGCATCACGGGATCGTTTCAGTTCAGAGATCATATGATTGAATGATCCGGAGAGCTCTCCCAGTTCATCGTGTGATCGAATGCCCACGGTCTGATCCAGATTTCCATGAGCGGCCTGCTTCGTCGCAGCAAGGAGTTTATCAATGGGGCGGTTTACAAATCGGGTAAGGAGTAAACTCAATATAAAACTGAGGATGATGACGCTGATCGCTCCTGAGATCATCATCCGGTTATAGATCTGGGCTTTTTCATTTTCAAAACCTTCCAGGCTGATCGCTGTATCAAGGACACCAAGGACATTCAAGGCCTTTGGGTGGCAGGGATAACATGAAGGTTCATTATAAATGGGATTGATCAAACCAAGGAGACTCTGTTTTTCTGTATGATAAATACGGGTTTTGCTATCAGAAGGAAGGAGGACCCTTGCTTCATCCTCCCGGTGACATCCATAGCAGGCCTCGGCCTGCTTATCAACCACAGTTCCCACCTTAGCGCGATCAGAAGAGACTGTGATCTCACCCTGTTTATTAAAAATTCTGACCTCGAAAATCCCCCTTCTTTGAGCGACATCATCGATGATCCTCTGATATTCGTCTCTTCGATCCTTAATCATTGCATTTCGAATGCTTAGGCGAATGGTTTCACTGAGGTTGAAGGCTTCCTCTTCTGTTTTGGCAAGAATTTGACGGGAGAGAGAACGGATATTGAGGTAGAGGAAGATCCCTTCGATCACCACGACTGCGATGATGACGATGAAAAGGATTTTTGTCTTTAAGCTTCGGAAGCGCATTATTTTTTATTTTACTTTATCAAGGAATGGAAGTAAAAAAATTTAACTTGCCCCGTAATTTCTTCGCTACACTTGAGCAGATATTTGAAATTTGGAATTTATGACGATTACTCCCACCCCCTTAATCGGTAATAATCCTTTAGCATGAATTCCAAATCTTTGGGCTGAATCGTTTTCCCTGTCTCCTGAAGGACCTCTCGAAAGAATCGGCGAGGGAGTTTGTCTTCTTTTTTCGTTAATCCTTCCTGTTGGTTGAAAGCCCGGGCTAAGTTGATAATCTGAGAAGCCATGGTTTTTAGCCCTCTTTTTTTCAATGGGAGACCACAAGTGAATTTAATGATCTCCTGAAGATCTTTCCAGGTAATTAGGTCTCGATAAAACCGACAGAGAATGAGCGCGTCGAAGAGGGTCATCTTATCTTCATAATCCACAAAAAGTTTTGCCTTTCCCTTTATCTGATCAGGGTCAATCTGCCCTGAAAGCTCTGACTTATAGAAGGTTGCTCTCAGATGGCAGGCGCCTCGATCCGAGGTGGCATAGGCGAGGCCCATCCCTTTTAACACCCTGGGATCAAAACCAGCAGGTTCCAGCCCTTTCACATGAATCGCTTCCTCCTCCATCCCCCAGACTGAGGCGGCGTGTCGGACCCCTTCTGATAAAATCATACCCATTCCCTTTCGATAGGCAGTCTTTTTTAAAATCTCAGCAATGCCATCGACATCACCATAATTGAGTTTTTCCTTTACCTTCTTTCTTTTTGAAGCCTCGATAGCAAAGGCGGCTAAGTTTCCTGCTGTGATGGTATCCATACCCAATCGGTCACACAGGTCATTGAGGTAAATGATCTCCTCGATAGATTTGACCATACAAAGCCCCCCAAAGGCATAAATGGTTTCATATTCGGGGCCCATAATTCGAAGGCCTCGATGCCTGCCCTCTCTGACCTCAGAGATTTTTCCACAGGCCATAAAGCAATGGGGACAGGCAGAAGGGGTCACCTCACAGCGTTCCATCAGGCTTTCAGCGCTAATCCCCTCCCAACCCTCCAATGTGCCTTTAGACCAGTATTGGGTAGGAAAGGCACCGATGGTGTTCATAATAGAGACAAGCATGGGGGTCCCATATTTTTTATAAATGCTAACAATTTGATTGTCTTTGACCCGATCTTTGAACTCCTGTGCCAATCTTTTTAGGGAGGAGAGGTCAGCGAGCTCTCTAAACTTTTTTCCATGGAAGATGATCCCTTTTAGTTTCTTTGATCCCATCACAGCACCGATTCCAGCCCTTCCGAGAGAGCGCCAATGCTCACTCTCAATCACAGCAAATCTGACGAGATTTTCTCCAGCCGGGCCGATGACCAGTGCCCCAGAATCTTTGATTCCAAGTTTTTTGTGGATTACCTCTTCTGTTTCATAGGTCTCTTTTCCCCAGAGGTCACCGGCGGGGTGAAAGAGGACTTTCTTATCGCTGATTTCGAGAAATACGGGATGGTTCGATTTCCCTTCAATGATAATGGCATCATAACCTGTCCGGCTGAAAGAAAGGGTGATCTTTCCTCCAGAATAGGATTCAGAATAAATCCCCGTCTGAGGTGATTTGGTAAAGACGGCATAACGACTGGAGCCGTAAAAGGGAGTGTCTGCCAATGGACCTAAGGTGAAGATTAAACGATTTTCAGGAGAGAAAGGATCGATTTGTGGTGGATTTTCTTTAAGCAGGAGGTAAGACCCTAAACCCTTTCCACCCAGATAGGATCGGAGAACCGATTCAGGAATGGTTTCAATGGATGTCTTTTGCTTAGAAAGATCAACTCTTAACAGTCGATTAAAAAACCCTTTCATCATATTCATATTAAAAGAAATTGTGGGTCAAATCAAGATTTCCATATCTCTCCCTTCCGAAATAAAATTCTTATATCGACTGATTCAGGGAAAAACTACATGATGGAACCAAAGAGCAGGGTGGAGATGATCCCTCCAATGGAATATCAACCAAAGCTGCCCTCCCAGAATTGTAAAGCATCAGCCCAATCATTCCAATGAATGATCCGAGGACCACTTGTTCCATCATTGAAGGCATTAATGATTCCATAAAATAAAGGAGTTTGATTGCGAGAGGACCAAATAATTGGCTTCTATAGTATATTATAGAAATTTCTATTGACAATATGTTTTTTTAAGCATAATGTATATGCAATTCATATCCAGGAGGCTTTATGGAGATCAAGGCGAAGTTCTGGATCGAGAATAGGGGAGAAGTGGTCCTCGGAGGAGGAAAGACAACCCTTCTTCTGGCTGTTGATCGATTGGGTTCCATTCAACGAGCAGCCGATGAATTTGGGATGTCTTATCGACATGCCTGGGGTGTGATTAAGAAGATAGAGCAACGGGCTGGATTTAAAATAGTGGAAACGAAATTGGGTGGCAAAGAGGGTGGGGGTGCCCAACTGACTCCAAAAGGGAAAGAATTCATCAAGGATGTGGATTCTCTTTTAAAAGATCTCCAAGCTATTGTGGAGAAAAGATTTAGTCAGAAGTTTCGCAAAAGTTTGGTTTAAAAATTTTCATCAATTATTTAAGAAATGATATGAGTCACGCCTGCGTACCGAAACGCCTGGCACTTCGGCGTGCAGGCACGAATCACGTACACGAAATACGGATTCAATATGCGCTTATTGGGAAACGACTATAACAAGATGGAGTTTGCTGGTGCCTTTGGCGATCTGGGGACATTGATCCCGTTTGTCGTGGGCTATATTACCCTCAATCAAATGGATCCAGTAGGCATTCTCGTTGCCTTTGGTGTCTTTAAAATTTTTGTAGGACTATATTTCAGAACTCCTATCCCTATCCAGCCTATGAAAGCGATTGGGGGGATGGCTATTGCCCATGCGGGAAGCATCACTCCAGGAATGATCTGGGGATCTGGAATTTTTACCGGCCTCTTTTGGCTTCTTATGGGATTTACAGGGGCGATCACCTGGATCGAGAAAGTCACTACAAAACCTGTTATTAGAGGTATCATGCTTGGATTGGGTTTAAGTTTCATTATTGAGGGTTTAGGGATGATGAGAACTCAACCCATATTTGCTGTCGGAGGGATGGTTTTGACGTTTCTCCTTCTAAATAGTCGCCGCCTACCAGCAATGCTGGCACTTCTGGGATACGGAATTGTTGTGGCTTTTATTCAGGGGCCAGAATTGTTCAAGGAACTTTCTCATCTTTCCATTCGATTTCGATGGCCTGATTTGACGTTTGGACAAATTTCTTGGAAGGAACTTTTCTCCGGTTTCATCCTTTTAGGCCTTCCTCAAGCCCCTCTCACACTCGGTAATGCCATCATCGCCACAGTTGCAGAGAATAATGCCCATTTTCCTGACCGAAAGGTGACGGCCAAAACGATTTCCATCGATCATGGTTTTATGAATTTAATCAGCACCTGCCTCGGAGGAGTTCCTATGTGTCATGGAGCAGGAGGTATGGCTGGCCATCTCCGGTTTGGTGCGAGAACAGGAGGGGCTTTAGTCATTTTGGGTGTGATCGTGCTCCTGATCGGACTTTTTTTGAGCGATTCAGTAACATTTCTCCTTCAAGCTTTTCCTCGTCCGATTCTGGGCGTCATCCTCTTCTTCGCAGGGGTAGAACTGGCAATGGTCGTCCAGGATATCAGACTAAAGAAACAGAACCTTTTCGTTCTCCTCGTTACTGCCGGCACTGCTATGTGGAACATGGGTGTGGCTTATCTGGCTGGGTTGGTTCTTTACTATGGTCTCCAGCGCCGTTGGTTTAAAGTTTAAGGATATTTCATTTTATGCTTCATCGTGGTAATCTAATAAAAAGATGTTGAAAATGTGTCACCCTTTTAATTGGTGACACATTAGTTGCTGAATGTACGGTTTGACGAGGGGGAGCTGGAGATAGAGCCTTAGCTACTACGACAGCTCTCTACTCTACCATTAACCTCTCTCTCTTTTTAAGGAGAGCCTTATCTCATTTAATCCCAGGGGTATGTTTGATGGGATTGAGATGCCAAAAATTCTGGTTTCCTTCTCATCGGGTTCAAGGGAAAAGGAGGCTTCTTCCTGGGTGATAAGAGACCATACTTCAGGAAGCCTGATCTCTTCAGAAAATAAGTCTTCCCTGTTTGTGTGGTTTATGACAAGAAAGTTTCCGGAGATGATCTTTCCCGGTAAGGTTTCAACGATAGGGGCTCCCGTGAGCCTGACCTCAACCACATCTCCTTTGGTCTCCGATATGTAATTGGTAATTGGGGTCAAAGCTACGTGCAGCCCTTAAAGCTGCATATCTTGCAGGTGAAAGTCCTGCCTCAGGAATTGCCTATTTACCTGGGTAGTGATATCCGACTTAGGAGGAGGTGACAAATTCTAAGGAAGCTCGGATGTAAAAAGCTCGTTGGGCTTTCCTATTTTATAGGAAGGTCCAGGTCGGCACAGGAGTTTAGCAACATCGGGGGCCGCAGCGTGAAGCGAACATTGCAGCGTCGTAAGACCCCTCCACATGAAGCCGATTGAGGTGGATAAAGATGAGAGTGCCAAGCGAATGTAGCTTTTGTGATGGTCAATGGTATCAGGGAAGGAATAGGTGAGAGCACCTGATGCACTTTCCGGCGTATGGATGGCGGCAACCGGTGAGAGATATGCAGATAAAGAGGGGAGGGTCTGATAGACGGGCAGGAGCTATCCTTGAATGTCAAAGATCTTCCATATAACCTTGAAAGGGAAGTTGGGGGAAGTTTATCAGACAGGCGGATGAGGCCGTATGAGCGAGGATGGGATGAGACATCATAACTCTCCTTATGCGAAGGGCCTCTGGGTCTGGATGGTTTGAGGAAACAGTGAAGGCTGGCCTGATTGCCATGAAGTGGCTAAAGACAGGCGGAAGGGGACATAAGGCACTGCTGGCAACGGCAGAAACGGATTTGCCCTGGATCAGAGAGCAGGAATCTGGAGTACACAGACGAAGGCTATGGCAAACCTTTAGGGGAGTGGGTGGATATGGGGATAGCATTTAAACCCATTGATTTAGAGGAAAGGCTGTAGCTGATATATTCAGACTTGAAGCCGTACTGGAGAAAATCCACCGTACGGAATTTTAGAGGGGGCATAGGAAACAGGGGCATGGTTTGAGGCTCTTTGGCACCAGCAGACGAAAGGGTTGGAAACGGAAAGTCCTTAACCTAAACTTACTGCGCCTGTGCTCTACTCGACACTATACACTTTACAGAGTGTCCTTGGAATGAACATCTCTATAATCTCGATCTCAAGAATGTTTATGGTCCAGAAATCCCCAACGAAACCTTCCACGCCTTGAATTTAAAAGAGGAGAAGCATTACGGCGAATACCGCACCCGCCATTGGTTTTAAAAGCTTTGGATAAACTGGAAGTTTCTGGTCTCTTTTCTTTATTACGATATAGAAAAGAAATTCATGGTTTAATTCTCCCTTTTTAGCAGTATTCAAGGCAAAGAGTTTCTTGGGAATTTTAATTGTGACGTTGAAGATTCAGGAAAACCGGAGAGCTTTATAAAAGGACTCAAATTGTCTTCGCTATTGGCGAAATGATCTGACACATCGTTTTTCAGGATAGGGTCTTTGAATCATGGAGAGAAGCAAATTGAACATTACTATCTTAAAGGCTTACTTGGGCTTTCTCCTGTTCGATTTTTTCATGGAGCCACATAGACATAGGCTGAGTGAAAGGGATGCCTTTTCGGCGAGCGATTTGTTTAGCCATGGAAAGATCAAATGGGTCGACACGCAACGATACGGGTTGACGCGGTATGCGATTGGCAGCAAATAATTCTGCTTGTTCAAGAAGTTCTTCAACCTTTTCGGGCTTCCCTGACAAAACCTTCTGCGGCTTTAACAAAGTAAATGAAAATAGTGCGGGTTCTTTTTATTAAAGGCATCATAAAACAAATTTCAAATAGATTTAAGGAGTTATCTTATCATGACCAGGTCTAAGAAAGGGCAAACGGAGCATGATAGAGAGGTTAGAAAAGTAGCTAACGAGTATTTAAAGAAGGGGTACAAGGTTTTAGCTGACCTTCCAAACTGGGAGCAACCTGACACAATTAAAGGAGTGAGACCAGACCTGAGTGTTAAGAAAAAAGGACATGAGACTCTGATCTAAATTGAGACACCCCGGAATCGGTAGAAAGTGCAAGAGATGAAAAGCGGAAGAAAACCTTCAAGCAGTGGAGTGAAAGAAGCCAGCAGAGGCATTTCAGAAGAATCATCACCGAAGAATAAGAAGCCTCACAAAATCACCGGGCCTACATATCCCATCTCAACTACGTTAAAGCAACGGGACAGATCCCATGCTTCGTTTACCGTCACCGTTGAGCTTCCCAAACGATGCAATAATATCGGGCATGTCCTGCATGAGCGGACGTTTCCTTTTTTGCCTGTCTTCCATCCATGATGTAAGAATACATTGCATTTTTACAAATTTGATGTAAGATTAATTCGTGGAAGAAAAAGAAACTTTCATCCCCCGGCTTCTTCGCTGCCCGGAGCGGTCATTTTTCCTCTTCGGACCTCGGGGTACAGGTAAAAGCACCTGGCTGGGACAGGCCCTGCCGGAAGCAGTACGGTTCGACCTGCTCGACACATCCCTCTACCTCGAATTAAGCCGTGATCCACATCGGCTTGAGGCTATCATTGGCAACCGGCCTTCTGGAAGTTGGGTTGTGTTGGACGAAATTCAAAAGATTCCCGCCCTGCTTGACGAAGTCCACCGACTCATGGAAAAACGTCGCTGGCGGTTTGCCCTCTGTGGTTCCTGCGCACGAAAGCTCCGTCGGGGCGGCGCAAACCTGTTAGGAGGGCGAGCCATTACACTCAACATGGAAGGTTTCTCGGCCGCGGAGCTGGGTACCACTTTCGATCTAGAATTTTCCCTGAACTGGGGGTTGCTTCCGTTTGTCCAACTCGAACGCCAAAATGCTGCAGATATTCTGGAAGCGTATGTGAACACTTACCTCAAAGAGGAGATCCGTGAAGAGGGGCTTGTGCGGAATGTTCCTCCGTTTCTACGTTTCCTGAACGTGGCCGGTCAGCTCAACGGGCAATCGGTCCATGGGCAGAACATCGCCCGGGAGGCCGCATTACCCAGGAGCACAGTGGATACCTATTTTTCTATTTTGATAGATACTCTTCTCGGCCATTTTCTGCCAGCTTGGCGTCCTGGGTTCAAGGTGCGTGAAGCTGCCCATCCGAAATTCTACTGGTTTGATCCGGGAATAGCACGAGCTGCTGCGGGTCTGATTCGTGAACCTACAGACCGACTCTGGCAGGGGGCAGCGTTGGAGACCTTGATCTTCCATGAATTGCGCGTATACAACGAGACCAGTCGTAAAAAGCGACCCCTGACTTATTACCGGACAGCTTCTGGGGTGGAGATCGATTTCATTATCGAATCCAGAAAGCGCAGTGCCAACGCCCCAGCCCATCTTGTTGCCATTGAAGTGAAGCGGGCTGATAAGTGGAACAGGAGTTGGGAATCCGGCCTCAGGGATCTTGCTATTCAGAAAGGCGTCAAAGTGGACCGTTTGGTCGCCGTCTACACGGGTCCGCGTGCATACCACTTCGAAGGTCTTGATGTCTTGCCGGTTTCCGAATTTCTTCAAAGTCTGTATCAGGGAAAGATTTTCTAAGCATAAGTTCCTGATGATCTGGACCCTTTAATGATTTGATTACAACGAACTTCATTTCATTCTCAATCCCATGGTGCATATGACCCCGATTTTCCTGGCGATACCTTCCGCGTCCAAAAATGCGGAGGGAAATGGGGCGGTTGTATTTAAAAAGGGGAAAAGGGGACAGGCTACTTTTTAGATAATAAAAACGTAAGGTAGAGGGAATGATAGAGAAAAGTAGCCTGTCCCCTTTTCCCCTTTTTCTTATCCTAAAATAAAACCCCATTTCTTTTTGAGAAAATGAGGTTTAAATTTATTTACCCATATGCCCGCCCTTAATTTCCGCAATCTAAGATCTGGAATCCATTTACGTTCCCATTCCGATCTCTTTTAACTTTGCCACAATCTTTTCCTTATCCAGAACTCCAATATGCCGGAAGGTTTCATTCCCTTTGGCATCGAAAAAGACTAACGTGGGGAGAAACACAATTTTATACTCACGGGCAAGATTTTGATATTTATAAACATCGATGACGAGGACCCCTGCCTTTCCAGAATATTCTTTATCGATTTCTTTAAGAATAGGTCTCAACTGACGGCAGGGAAAGCAGGAATTTGCACCAAAATCAACTAAGAGTGGTTTTCCACTTGTGATGGCCTTCTTAAAATCTTCTTCGGTATTCGAATCCGGGGGTTTGGCTGCAATTTTCTGTAGGCGAATCTGATCAATTTCAACCTTGGCAGACTGGCGAAGCTCCATAATGAACTGCTCCGTTTCTTCTTCGTGTTTTTTTTCGCGGATGATCTGTTCAATGATAGGGGATACCTGGTCTAAAGGTTTCCCACCCATCCTGTCTTTCAGCAAAGAATAGACTTTTCTTATCTCCTCTTTGGTGACGGTTGGAGGTGTAGCAAATCTCTTTTTCATAAGATCCGAAATGAGCGCTTCTTCGGGTGATGGGGAATCCTTTGAAGTGTCTTTATATGTTTTTATCGGTGCAGTAAGTCCCTGTCTTTTGGCTTCCTGTAAGATGACTGTTTTGATGATCATTCCTTCAAGAAATTGTTGAGGGTCCTCTTTGTACATTTCTCGCAAAGGACTTTCCACTTTAATCAGTTCTTGGTTGAATTGTTTCACTGTAATTTTTTCACCGTTCACCTGTGCAAGGACTTGTCGGCCTGGATTCTCAAGATATAAAAAGTAAAAAAGGGAAGCCCCTGCCATTACAATGACGAGGACTGCTCCAAAGATAATGACCTTACGTTTCATCGTTCCTCCTTTGGATTTCATTTGAATCGAAAAATAAAAGATTAATATTTATCCCCTATATTAATCCAAAAATCAATACTCCACTTCCACTCAGTGATGGGATATTGGTGATAAAAGAGAGTAGGGGTGACATTCAGCCTAAGAAACTGCAATGAAAGAAGGAACTTCAGATTGACTAAAATTAAAAATGATTTTAATTTTATATGATCGGAGAAAAAGATAAACCTATACCCAAGATTTGAATCCTTTCTGATACTTTAATCTCATAATGATATTGGGATAAGATAGGCCGTTTCGCTCCTGGAGCATCTCTCTGAATGTGGGCCTTGCAGGAGCTATCTGAATGGGTTGGAAGAGGTTACCCGAATCAGTTCAAGAAAAATATTATACATGTCTGACTTGCTTTTCAACATTGAGGATCTGTAAGATTATATAAATGCAGGCGGCGTTCTTAAAGAAGTAATAAACGAGTAAGGATACAAAATTCATTATCAGAGGAGGTTTTAAAAATAGTGAAGAATATCTTTTGGATGGGGATACTGATAACTCTTGCTTGGGGCATACCAATTTCTACTTTTTCACAGGAAGATAAGGCTGTAAAAGCGGCCCTTGGTACGTTCAAGACTCATGTCCGCCCCCCCGGGGACAGAGATTAAGTTTCTGGAGAAAAAAGAGAGTCCGATTCCGAATTTTTATGCTATCAAACTCCTCGTCATCTTACCTGACAAAGAGATGCCTACAGTTGTCTATGTGGATAAGGCAGGAGAAAAGGTCTTTCTTGGAAACCTCTTCATCAGGGGCGAAAATGTGACCATGAAAGAGGCGGGTTCTCCCAGACCCAGGAAAATCGATATGGGGATATTTGAGATTCAAAAATCTCCCTTTATTGGTAATAAAGGGGCAAGAGTAACGATTGTTGAATTCTCCAATTTTCAGTGTCAATATTGCATGGATTCCTGGAATAAATTGCAGAAGTTAATACAGAAACATCATCAAGAAATTAGATACGTATTCAAGCATTTCCCATTTCAACCTCAGGGGAGGACATTTGAGCTTTCGGAGCTGGCTGCTGCGGCTCAGGATGTAAGCAACGAGGCCTTCTGGTTCGTTCATGGCTTCTTTTTCACGAAGGAGGGCCAGGATATGGCCCATCTGGGAAAGGAAGCGATCAAGCAGATAGTTGAACAGCTCTTGAAAGGGAAAGGGTACGATGTTCGAATCTTTCAATCTGCCCTTGAAACAGGCAGGGCAAGGGAAAGAGTCCTTGAGGATATGGCTCTGGGAAACAAGCTCCGTGTTACATCCACCCCCACAAAAATCGTCAATGGCGATCTCATCGTAGGCTCAGCCGCTGACCAGGTATTGGAGCGATATCTGAGGAAATAACTATTTCGTCCCGAAACCCCTGGACCATTTGACATCGCCGGACATTCTCTACGTCTCCCGACTCTTCTGTCACAGCATCCATAAAGTCAACCCTTCGACTCCCCAGCCTGAAGGCTGGGGCTTGCTCAGGGTTGCCCCTGAACGGCGCTTTATTCCCCGCCCTAAAGGGCGGGACTTGGCGCCGTCGAACGGGTCAAGATACAAACCCAAGTTATTTATAGCGAGTGGAATTCCCATGATGGCATTTGTCCCAACCGTGGAAGGTGCCCTATTTAAAACAAGAAGCTTGGCTTCTTTCTTTAACAACTTTTCCATATTTGACCATATCTCATGTTCACCTTCGTAAAAGACTTCTTCCTCAAACTCGACAGGATGTCTCTTTTCAGGAGAAAAATAGACCTCTATATCTACATCGGATAATCGGATCGCCTTTCCCTTCGCCTGGGAGCCATATAAAAAAGCGAAGGCAACATCATCTCTATTTTTAAAGCGCAGTTGAGTATAATGAGCTCCTCATAAGAGAATGATGATCAATATCCCTGCCAAGGCAAAGAAGAATAGGGCGGTGCATAGTTTAATGGTTGAGGTCCTTCTCTGGAGAAAGAAGGAGAGTTGTTCTGAGGTGACTCCCCAATAGACAATACCAAAGATGGCCAACAGAGGGAGAATATATATTAAATTATATAAAATGAGGTATAGAGTGGCACTTTCCCGTAGGGATGGAATATTTGTGACGAAAAGGAGTGTAGGAAGATAGACCTGGCTTGTACAGGTTGATTGTAAGAGGGTGACGATGAAACCGATAAAGATCGCAATGATTAAGAGGCGAACGGATTGAGTCTCCTCATTGCCATCAAATTCACTACTTTGTGTTCGAATGATATGATGGATCCTCTTTTTTAAGAAATTTGGAACCTGCAGTGTCATCTTGGAGGGTCGTCCCTTTTTCAGTTGGAGATAATCGTAAAGGCTAAAAATCCCTAAGAAAAGTGAGAATATAAAGGTGATCAGATAAACGACTCGAGAAAATAGTGAGAAAAAAGAAAGATATTGGATAAAACTAAGAATCCCAAAACCAAGCAATAAGTGAGTTACCAAGCTACTTGCAGAAAATCCCATCCCCGCCATAAAGATCTCTTTCCGTTTTCGGCCCACCATCGTGAGATAAGAGATGAAAAAAATGAGAGTGGCTAAGGCGCAGGGATTGAGTCCTTCCACCAGGCCTGCCAAAAGGATGGCTAAGACTCCAAAGGACTTAAAGCGTTCTATAATTGATTCCTCCGCTCTTTTGATCTCATCTGTTGACATCGATAATGGTGGTGAAATTTTTCCAACACTTTCAATAACACCAACACTGTACCTTTGAATCAATGCCTCCACTCTGGATTCCGTAATCTCTTCGGAGGAAAGGTATTCCTCGCCGATGAAAATGCTCGGTGCAATCAAACGCTTATCCGAGGGAATACGGAGTCGGTTTGATAGGGTTTCGTTCAGACGCTTACCATCCGCTGTATTCAAGTCGATTTGTTTAACATTGAGATGGGGATATTTTTTATTTATATATTTTAGCAGGTAGCTTGCCCGATCACATTTCGGGCAACCCTTCTGATAAAAATAGGCCAAATCCACCGAAAAGGTTTTTTCGGAAACTTTCGACGTCGAAGCGATTTCAAGGGGGGGTAGGGGAGGTCGGAAGTCTCCTTTGATTTGATATTCGAGGATCAGGGGATCGAGCCTCTCCATCACCTCTCGTTCTCCTGAAAGCATTTGATCTCCGATAAAGATGACCGGGAGTTCGCTTCCCCTGCGGTTGTACTTCTGCTCAAGCTTTGCGAGGGCTTCATAATAAGCCGAATTGGCGAGATCGAAGGTTTTGATTTCAAGGAAGGGATACATGGATTGAAGCGTGGGAACATACCCATGGAGAATGGCTTGGCAGTTTGGACAATCGTCTGCATAGAAGAGATAGAGGTCGATCTTTGTTTTTTGTTCAGGTGCGGCTATTGATTGAGCATAAAGGGGTTGTCCAAAGCAGGTACTTATAATAATGAAGATAACACCCCACCCTACGAATTGGATTAACAGAGAGCGAGTTCGATCAGAGTATTTTTCTAACATCTCCTCAGCTTATACGATGGGCGAACCTTTTTATTCCATCCTTTGATCTCTATTTGATTTCCTCAAACAAAGTCTTAACCTTTTCTTCAATTATATCTCTAACCTCCCTATAAACGTCAATAGGCTTTCCTTTGGGGTCTGGGATATCCCATTCAATGGTCTTTTTTGAGAGAACAGCAGGACAAGCTTCCTCACATCCCATTGTGATGAGATAATCCATTTCAACTGGAGGTAGATCATTCAAACCCTTTGGCCGTTTTGAAGAGAGGTCAATCCCTTTCTCTTTCATTACCTCGATGACTAATGGATCTATCTGCGGAGAAGGACTGGATCCAGCGCTGTAAACCTCTACCTTCCCATATCCATAAGTTTCGGCAAACGCTTCAGCCATTTGACTTCGCCGTGCATTTTCGACGCAGACAAATAGGATCTTTAATCTTTCTCTCTTCATGTGGGGATCCTTTTCATGAACCCAGTCTGAATTTGATTTTCTTCAATTTTAACTCAGGTTTATGAAAGGTGCACCGGAAAAAGATTAAATGAAGCTTGATCAAGGGAGCACAATATCAAATATGACCATGGTCACTCTCGTCATGTTCAAGCTGTGCAAGTCGTCTCCGAAGGTGCGAAGGGCCAAAGAACGTCAGAAGTTTCGAAAGGGGTCATTTCTTCTTCACAGGGGCCAATTCGAGAGCCCCACTCTTTATGGGGGCTTATTTTTCCGGCCCGCAACATAGTACCTGTACTCCTTAAGGAGGACACTTTTGTACTCCCATCGGGCAGGACTTCGCCGCTTACAAAGACTGACCCTTTTGTGCTCGTAAGAAATGACCCTTAGGATGCACAGTTAATGAGTTGGCAGTTCTGATACAAAGGAGTTTTGCAGGTGGCCTGGGGTGGACGACATGGCGGCAATGAAGGAAGGGAGAATTCCCTCTTGACGGAATTGAGTCCGGATTAGTCTTCCGTTTTATCCTGAGCCTCTGGAAGGCTCGAGTTTCGGATGGTGCGAAGGTATTTGTCATCTTCTTCCTTGAGATAGATTTCGAGGAACTCCTCTTCATACCGATCCCAGAGAAGATCGTTAAGCTTGTTAGTCAGGTTCCAAATTTCGAAAGCGGTCTGGATTTCCTTTTGATCTTTCATTTTTCCCCTCACAGTTTTGGTGCTCTATCAAGATTTGGTATTGGGTTTTCCTTTACCATTGGAGGAGACCCTTAAAGAAGGGCCATTGATGCGTATGGTGATACAGTGGTGTTTGAGACGATCCAAAAGGGCATCCACCAGGGTCTTTCTCTGGAAGAGGTCATACCATTCTGGGTAGTCGAGATTCGTAGTGATGATCGAGGATTTTTTCCCATACCGTTCCCCCATCAGTTTAAAGAAGGCATTGATCTGCTCCGGTTTCAAGGTCAGGTACCCTAACTCGTCGATCAGAAGTAAGTCGTAGCGGCAGAGGCGCTGGATGAGTTTTGGGGTCGATCGGTCCGCCAGAGAGGCGTAGAGTTCATCGAGCAGATCCTGGGCGTGGTAGAATCGTCCTCGGTACCCGGAGAGCAGAGCCTGACGTAAGAGCCCTATGGCGAGGCCTGATTTACCGGTGCCGGGGTTTCCGATAAAGACAATACTCTCTTTTCGTTCCACGAAGGCCAATCCCGAGAGCTGTTGAATCTGGGCCTTGCTCACCCCGGGCTGTTTGTCGAAGGGGAAGCTCTTGAGGGTCCAGTCCCAGGGGATCTTGGCCCCCTTGAGACGATACAGGAGGCTTTGATTCTGACGGTAGGCTTGCTCTTCCATCAGGAGGCGCTGAATGACTTCCGAGACAGGGGTGGCTTCTTTTTCTGCTCTTTTGAGTTCTTGATCAAGGGCGCCTGCGATCCCCTTGAGACGTAACTGGGCAAGGAGTTGATGGAGTTTTTCGTTCATCATTCTTTGTCCTCTTCCTCCTCTTCATCCTCGTCGATGTTGAAGAAATCTCCCTGGATCTGAGAGAGGATCATTTGCTCAAGGCGGGGCAAATCATAAAGTCCGTAATGAAGGGCTTGGACAATGGCTTTTTCAAAGGCCTCCGGGGGATAGGTCCGCTTCAAATCCAAGAGCCTGCGCATGGACCTTACGCCTCTGCCCCCTGAACGTCTTTTGATCTCTTTGACAAACTGATCAAGCCACTCATGCTGCCCAAGCAGGGCCTTTTCCTCCAAGCAGGGTCCCTCATGAGCTCTTTTACGGCTAAAGGGAGCATGGTGTCCATTGGCGGTGATCCGGGTCTCCCGTTTATCCAGGAGCCTGGGATGATCGGCCACTTTTTGATTTTTGAAGAAGACCTCTATGTGGTCCCATAACTTATGGACCTCGACCTCCTTGCCGATCAGTCGTTCCGGGACCGAATAGCCGTTGGTATCGATCTGCACATAGCCTGATACATTGACGGTTCGATAAAACGTCTGATAGACAGGAGGGATATAGGACGGAAGGGGTATGAGGTGAGGTTTTTCCATCAGGTAGGCCGCTTCAGGGCTCATGCCCAGGGAGCGTTTCACCTTTTGGTTGGCCACTTCCTGGCACCGTCGTTTGGCCTGCTCGTTGAGGTCATGCCAATCCGTGAAGGTGCGGCCGGCAAGAAAATTATTTTCTGCATAGTCAAAGTTTCTTTCCATTTTCGCTTTTCGATCAAC
>Ga0194125_10002924_pt1 | contig 27961 bp, 19 predicted proteins | sample TA2KigC250mmetaG_FD_148626 | JGI IMG/M metagenome (GOLD analysis project Ga0194125, IMG submission 148626) | Freshwater microbial communities from Lake Tanganyika, Tanzania - TA2015034 Kigoma Deep Cast 250m | ecosystem: Environmental > Aquatic > Freshwater > Lake | place: Tanzania: Lake... | reverse complement strand
CAAGCTGCCGCGTTACTGGGTTGTGCCGGGCGATCCGGCGATGTACGTGAAATCGGAGCGGCTCTATCCCGACTACCAGTTGCGGCTTTTCAGGAACACCGCCTTTTTCCGCTACGAGGCCGGCAGGGTCGTGCACGAGAGGTTCCCCCGGAAGGGGCGCGGGCCGGGAAGGAAACTCAGGCGTGGACATCTGGTCCACCTCGCGTTCCGGCTGCTTACCCGCGCGGAGCGGGAGAGAAGAGCGGGCATGTACAGTTCGCTGGATCCCGCCAGTATGCCTACCAATGCGATGTATCTCTGGGAAGACCTGCCGCACGAACTGAAACCCGTCTCTGAGACATGGAGAGACTGAGATGCCGTCCCTTGTTGCCGTAACGGTTAACTGGCGCAGGCCCGATCTCACCGAAAGGTGTGTCAGCAGTCTGCGGAACGGCTCCGTGGTCCCGGACCGCATCATCGTGGTGGACAACGGGTCCGGTGACGGATCCGTTGAGCGGATACGGTCAAGCTGCCCGGGCGTTTCGCTCCTGGCGCTGCAGGAGAACACCGGTTTCACCGGCGGCTACAACGCCGGTATGCGGGAGGCCCTGGCTGGCGGAGCCGGGCTCGTGTTCATCATCAACAACGATGCTGAAGTTGAGCCGGACACCATGAAGCTGCTGGTTGACGCCGCGGCGGCTGACAGTGACGCGGGCTTCTTCGGTCCGGCTCAGCGTTTGCCGGACGGTTCCTCTGCCGGGCCGTTCATGCAGTTCCGCTGGCTGGACGGGCGTGTGAGCGTGAGGGACGGGGCAGGTGTCGGAGGGCGAAGCGGGTGGGAAAGTTTCCTGTCCGGCTGCGCCGTGCTTGTGCGCGGAGACGCGCTGGAACAGGTGGGGCTGCTGGACGACCGCTACTTCCTGTACGGCGAGGACGTGGAGTGGTCATTCCGGGCGCGGCGGAAGGGCGTTGGTCTGCGGTCCGTGAACGGCGCGGTTGTCAGGCACGAGCTCTTTGCGTCCTCCGGCAGGGAGTCGCCAGTCTTTCTCTACTACAACACCAGGAACAGGTTTCTGCTGGCGCGGTACGCGCCGCCGGCATTGAGGGTCGGGGTGTACCATGCGAACGTCATGGCGCGGATGACCGGCAAGGCCCGCAGGCTGGCGGCGCGGGGCAACCGCGAGGGCGCGGAGGCGTTAATCGCGGGCATGGCGGCCGGACTTTTTCTGCGGAAGTTCGGCGGCGAGCGTGTTGCGGCTCCCCGGTGGCTGGCCCGCGCCGTTCTGGGCGGGGCGAGGTAGAAGGGGTGGGGCCGGCGGGATCAGGCGCCGAAGGCGTAGCCGAATCTTTCGACATCCGCGGCGTACAGGGCACCGACGATACCGCGTGTTTCATCGTCGTAGTAATCCGGATATGAGCCGTGTTCAGTCCTGTTCGCGTGCGGCAGTTTCGCCCGGACCCCGGTTTGTTTGCAGATTGTGTTCCAGTCGTCTCTGAGACGCTCGAACCTTCCGACGAAATCAACCATCAGCCGACCGTCGGCGCCGGTGACGAAGTCCACCTGCCTCAGGTTGCGGAAACTGTCGCCTGCGTTCAGGCCGGCCATGTTGTCGCGCAGCCAGAACGTGAAATCCCGGAATGACATGGAAGACACTGCCTCGTGGAGGGGGTGTCCACGCTTCTCGCGCACGAAGAGGTACTTGGACAGGTGGAGGTCCCACGGGTTCCTGACGAACGCGAACTTGAAGTAGGCATTCCACGTTGCCCAGGGAATCTCTATGCCGGCCAGTTCAGCACATGTCTTGTGGAACGGGCGCCACGGGTAGTGCGCCCCGCCGACCTTCTCGATGGCCCTGGCCACGCTTGTGCCGGCGGTTTTGGGTATGTGTACGAAGATAAAACGGTGCTCGTGGCAGATCATGGCCGCAATGTTGTATCCAAAGCGGCGGAGCGGCAAGCGCGGACTTCAGGCGGATGCGTCTTTCGGCATCCGGGCGCTACTTCAGGATCAACTCGACCACCGGAACCGCAACGCCTGCCGGCGGCATCTGCGGAAGCGTCAGTGTAAGCGTATCGGTCTTGCTGCGGGAATCGCTGTGTCAGTTGCGGGAGAGCTGGAAGCTGCCGGTCGGCTGTCTCTTGTCTCCCTTGACCTCAAAATGACGGCAACTGATTGTGCTGTTCGTTGATGTTCCCTCAAAGACCCAGGTGCGCTTTCCCTTCGATGCCTGTCCGGAGACGGCGCCGTTCCCTATATCGCCTTCCAGGAAACCGACGAACTTCTCGGGCTTGTTCTTCCATTGACAGGTGAATACCGCATCGTACCTGCCGGCGGCGTCGGTCGGGGCGAGATCCAGCGTCAGTTCGTCTGGCTTTCCCGCCGCCCCGCGCTTGTATGTGCCCTTGAGGGACGCGGCGTTTTCGTCTGTTCCCGAGGCGCAGACGGCGGCAGCGATACAACCAGCGCACAGCGACACGGCAAAAAACTTGTATCTCATGCAGGCTCCCTTTCAGCGGTCCGGACGCGGAGTGCGTGCGAACAGTCGCGGATTGTGCCGGACCCGACGATCCGTCTCAAGGCGAATACTTTGCGCTCGCGCCGGGCGGTGTGCGGCGCGGGGGGGTCAGATACGGACTGACGGTTTGCCTTGATCGCGTTTGTTCGGGGGTGTGGCCGCGTTGTCCACGCCGAGTCGGGACGCTATAACGACCCTTGACCCGCCGGCGAGTATGTCAATCGAAGACGTGACATCCACACCCGATTCGGCGCGTCTGCCGGCTGGGACGGCCAGCGCGCCGGCGGCGAGCGGGATGGCGGCGACGATTGATGGGAGCCGCCGGTAGAGCGGAGGGATCTTGGCTGAGACGACTGTTTCCGGCGTGAACCCCTCCGCCACGAGCGCGAAGCGGAGCACCGGCCATGTGAAGGCGTTGATGTGCGGGCACAGGTTGCGGTGGTAGAAAGAGATTGTCTTGTCGTTCGCGGGTACGGGGCGTTGCAGGTTGCCGGTGAAGAGGAAGCGGATCCGGTGTCTCACGGTCCAGTAGTTCGGCAGGGAGATGAACAGCCAGCCGCCTGGTTTGAGGACGCGCGCGAGTTCGTGGACTGCGTGGAACGGGGCCTTCAGGTGCTCGAGGACTTCCGTGATAGTGGCGGCGTCGAAAGCCCGGTCGTCGTAGGGCAGCGTGTCCGCCAGATCGCCCTCGGCATATCGGATATCGGGGCGTTTCTCGCAGAAGATGCGCTTGTCGAAGCACGATACGGCGTAGCCGGCGTCGGCCGCCATGCCGGCCAGTCGCCCGTCGCCGCAGCCGGCGTCCAGGACCTGCGCGCCCGGGCGGACCCTTTCCTTGAGCATGGCTAGAACGCGATCCTGCGGTCTCATGTCTGAGCTTGGTCCTCCGTGACGGTGCGGGCTTCAGCCCGGCGTGCGGGCGGAAATTGTGCAACACGCGGGTGGGGGCAGCAAGCCGATAAGGTTGCCGGGAGGCGGCCCGGGGCGTGGGCGGGGATCGATGCCGGGGCCGGGACAGACATCGGGCGCGTTTCAGCCTGTTGTCAGAGTGAGCGGCGGCGCTGTAGGATTGGGCCCTGAGCCCGGGTTATTCATGAACGCTGCGTGTTCATTCACAACCGCCTGCCGCGGCGCAACGTGCGCCGCAGCAGGCTTCGACGCGGTGCTGCGCACCTTGCTCAGGGCTGCCCTGAGCGCAGGCCCGCAGGGCCGGAGTCGAAGCCCGCAGGGCGAACTATCCACGAGGCGGCTTCGTGAATAGGTCGGGCTGAGCCGGGAGGAGCGACATGAACAAATTGGAGTCGGGCGGAGTGGTGCGCGGTGCGGTCAATGCGATTGCTGTTGCCCTGTTGCTGTCCGGGTGCACGTACCGGGCCGCGTACAACCCGTCCTACGTCACGGCGGCGACGGATTCGCCGGTGACGAAGGTCGCGGGGCGAGGAGCGGTTGTGATGGACCGGTCGGACGAGTCGTACGTCTTTATCGGCCGTCCTCACAGTTTCACCGCCGGGGCGACCAAGCTCGAGATCAGGCTTGGTTCCATGCTGAAGGAGATGTCGGCCCGGAAGCTCGGCAGATTATTTGACGGCGGATACGCCGCGGAGGCTGAGTCAGGTGTCGTGGCCGTCATCAGGCCCAGAGTCGTGAGTTTCGATCACTGGTACAACAGGATGCGGAATCTTGATTTTGCGACCACGCCGCAGGTTGAACTGGCCATACATATTGAGGCCGCAGACGCCGCCGGGGCGGTATTCTTTTCCCGCGGGTATTCGTCCGGCAGGTACTCCGGCAAGACGGTCATGGACACCCTGTCGCCCGGCGAGCTGATAAACCGTACCGCGCACGACGCCATGGCGCGCCTGCTTGACCAGGCCGCGGTGGACCTCTCCGCGGCGCTGAAGGCGATCCCGACGAAGGCCTCGGCGCAGCCCGCGCCGGCCGTTTCGGAGGCGCCCGCGCCTGTCGCCGTCGCGCCTGCGGCGATGCCCGAAGCAAGCCCGGAGGAGAAATTGCGCCGGTTGAAAAGCATGTATGAGCAGGGTCTCATCTCGAAGGAGACCTACGAGGCCAAGCAGCGCGAAGTCCTTTCGTCCTTTTGAAACGGAGGGACATTCTCTTCCGCAACCGCGCCACGCAGGGGGCGGTCCTCCGGGCAACGCCGCCCTGCGTGGCGCGGCTGCGGGAATACGCCGGGCTGGCGGAAGAAAGCGCGTCACCTTGCGCTGTGAACGCTCAACACATTACTTCCCGATGCCGGCGTGGAATTCCTGGAGCGATTTCACGGTCGAGTCGCCCTTCAGCCGAGCCGCGATCCCTTCCGCCGCGGCAATCGCCGCCGCGACTGTGGTTATGTAGGGCAGGCGATGGCGGATGGCTGCTTTCCTGATGTACGAGTCGTCGGTGACGCTCATCTTGCCCGCCGGGGTATTGATCACCAGGTGGATTTCGCCGTTCTTGATCGCGTCGAGGATGTTCGGCCGGCCCTGGTGGAGTTTGAGGACGTGTTCCACGTTGACGCCTGATTCCGAGAGGAATTTGCGTGTGCCCTCTGTCGCAAGCACGCGGAACCCCATGTCGAGGAAATGCCTGGCGCAATCCGCAACCTGCTTCGAGCGGTCGCGGCCGCATATTGTCATGAGGACTGTCCCGGACAGCGGCAACGTTGACTTGGCCGCGTCCTCCGCCTTGTAGAAGGCCATGCCGAACGAGTCCGCTATCCCCAGCACTTCTCCGGTGGACCTCATTTCCGGGCCGAGGACCGGGTCCACTTCCGGGAACATGTTGAACGGGAATACCGATTCCTTCACGCCGCAGTGCGGGTAGGATCTGCGCTTAAGGTTGAAGTCCTTCAGGCGTTTCCCGAGCATTATTTCCGTGGCGATCCTTGCCATGGACACGTTGCAGACCTTCGAGACTATCGGCACGGTGCGCGAGGCGCGCGGGTTTGCCTCGAGCACGTACACCTTGTCGTCGCAGACCGCGAACTGCATATTCATCAGCCCGACGACCCTCAGTTCCTTCGCGATACGTTCCGTGTAGGCGATGATCGTATCGACGTGTCGTTTCGGCAGTGTGCGCGGCGGAATCACGCAAGCCGAGTCGCCCGAGTGGATGCCTGCCTGTTCGATATGTTCCATGACGGCCGGCACGAAAGCGTCGGTCCCGTCGGCAATCGCGTCGGCTTCCGCCTCGATCGCGTTCGCGAGGTAGCGGTCTATGAGGATTGGCCGGTCGGGCGAGACGTCAACCGCCGCGGCCATGTAGTCGCGCATCATTCCGTCGTCGTAGACGACTTCCATGCCGCGTCCGCCGAGGACGTAGGACGGGCGCACCATCACCGGGTAGCCGATCTTCGAAGCGACCTTGAGCGCCTCATCCACGCTTGAGGCCATACCGCTTTCCGCCATCGGTATTCCCATGCGCTCCATCACCATCCGGAACCTGTCGCGGTCCTCCGCCAGGTCAATCGTATCGGTGGAGGTCCCGAGTATTCTGACGCCGGCCTCTTCCAGTTCGCGCGCGATATTGAGCGGTGTCTGCCCTCCGAACTGGCAGATGACGCCCATCGGCTTTTCCTTGTTGTAGATCTGGAGGACGTCCTCGACCGTCAGCGGCTCGAAATACAGCTTGTTGGACGTGTCGTAGTCGGTTGAGACCGTTTCCGGGTTGCAGTTCACCATCACGCTTTCGCAGCCCATGTCGCGCAGCGCGAACGCCGCGTGAACGCAGCAGTAGTCGAACTCTATGCCCTGTCCGATCCTGTTCGGCCCGCCGCCGAGAACGAGGACCTTCTTCGGGTTGGCCGTGGCCGTGGTGGCATCCGGCGCGGCGTAACTGGAGTAGTAGTACGCTGCGTCCCTGACGCCGCTTACCGGCACCGGGTGCCATCCTTCCACTATCCCGAGCTCCGTGCGGCGCTTCCTGATGTCCCGTTCGGGCACGTTGAGCAGCTTCGCAAGGTAGCGGTCTGAAAATCCGTCCACCTTGGCTCTCTTCAGCAGTTCCGCCGGCAGTTCCTTCCCCTTGCGGCCGATGACCTCTTCTTCGAGCCTCAACAGCTCGAGCATCTGCTCGATGAACCACTTCTTGATGTGCGTTTTCGCGGCCAGTTCATCAACCGATGCCCCCTTGCGCAGCGCCTCGTACATGAGGAACTGCCGTTCGCTCGAAGGCTCGTTGAGGCGGCGCATCAGTTCGTCCAGCGTGAGGCTGTTGAAGTTCTTCGCGAAACCGAGCCCGTACCTGCCGGTTTCCAGCGACCGTATCGCCTTGTGCAGAGCCTCCTTGTACGTCTTGCCGATGCTCATGACCTCGCCGACCGCCCGCATCTGGGTGCCGAGCTTGTCCTGTGCCCCGCGGAACTTTTCGAATGCCCAGCGCGCGAACTTGATGACGACGTAGTCGCCCGAGGGTGTGTAGCGGTCCAGCGTGCCATCGCGCCAGTAGGGGAACTCCTTCAGAGTCAGCCCCCCGGCCAGTTTTGCCGAGACGAAGGCGATGGGGAAGCCTGTGGCCTTGGATGCCAGCGCGGACGATCGGGACGTTCGCGGATTGATCTCTATTGCGACGACCCGGCCGCTTTTCGGGTCATGGGCGAACTGGATATTCGTGCCGCCTATCACCTGGATCGCCTCGACGATCGCGTAGGAGTACTTCTGCAGTTTTGCCTGCAATTCCGGCGCGATGGTCAGCATGGGCGCCGAGCAGAACGAGTCGCCCGTGTGGACGCCCATAGCGTCTATGTTCTCAATGAAGCAGACCGTGATCATCCGGTTCTCGGAATCGCGCACCACCTCGAGTTCCAGTTCCTCCCATCCCAGGACCGACTCCTCGATCAGTATCTGTCCGACGATGCTCGCGGCTATTCCGCGGGCTGCGACGGCGCGGAGCTCCTCGACGTTGTAGACGAGGCCGCCGCCGGTCCCGCCCATGGTATAAGCCGGGCGGACTACGACGGGGTAGCCCAGTTCTCCCGCGACGACCTCGGCATCCTCAACCGAGTACACCGCCTTGCTCTTCGGGATCTCAATGCCGAGGCCGGTCATCGTGTTCTTGAACGCCGTTCGGTCCTCGCCGCGCTCGATGGCGTCAAGTTTCACGCCGATAACCCTGACACCGTACTTGTCAAGGATGCCCTTCTTGTTCAGTTCCGACGTCAGGTTCAGGCCCGTCTGGCCGCCCAGGTTCGGGAGTATCGCGTCCGGCCGTTCCTTCGCGATTATCTTCTCCATCGTTTCCGCGTTCAGCGGCTCGATGTAGGTGACGTCCGCCATGCCAGGGTCGGTCATGATCGTGGCCGGGTTGGAGTTCGCGAGGACGATCTTGTAGCCGAGCGAGCGCAGCGCCTTGCAGGCCTGGGTGCCCGAGTAGTCGAACTCGCATGCCTGGCCGATGATGATCGGCCCGGAACTGATGATCATTACCTTGTTGATGTCCGCTATCTTTGGCACGTGCGCTGCCTCCCCGTTTCTGTTGTCTGCTATCCGGCAAAGAGGTCCCGGCTCGGGAATGCGGGGTCGCTTGTCACATTGATCCCGAGCTTGCGCAGCCCCGCCTCGTCGCCTGGGGTGGGGATGTGCGTGAGGTGCATGTCGCAATCGCGCAGGTCCGCCAGCCGCTCCATGGCCGTCTGCGCGGCGGGGTTTGCCGCGGCGCTGACGCTCAGGGCGATCATCGTTTCCTCGAGGTTCAGGCTTACATTCTTGCGGCGCAGCACGCCGCTCTTCATGTCGGCGATCGACTGGATGACCGACGGCGCGAGGATATGGAGCGGTTCCGGCAGGCCCGCGAGCTTCTTCACCGCGTTGAGGACGAGGCTGGACGAAGCGTGCATGAGCGGAGAGTTGCAGCCGCAGACGATGCCGGAGTCCTTCAGTTCCATTGCCGCCCCGCACAGTATGCCGTCGTGGCCTTTTCCCCGCTCGAGGCCGGCTGCCGCCGCCGCGCGCGCCGCCGGCACCACGCGGCGGTCCTCGGGCCGGACGTTGAGCGCCTCCAGCAGCAGTTCCGTGCGCCGGACAGTCTCGGTATCCACTGAGCCGAGCGCGTACTCGCAGTGGTAGCGGAAGTGCCTGCGGATAACCTCCTGGGTGGCCGCGGCGCGGACGACGGCGTCGTCGGTGATCGCGAAGCCTGCGCGGTTCACCCCCATGTCGGTCGGCGACTTGTAGGGCGACTCCGCTTCCGTGATGCGTTCCAGGATGCGTTTCAGAACCGGGAATATCTCGATGTCGCGGTTGTAGTTCACCGCGTTGGTCCCGTATGCCTCCAGGTGAAACGGGTCTATCATGTTCACGTCGCCGAGGTCCGCCGTGGCGGCTTCGTAGGCTGTGTTGACGGGGTGGCTGAGGGGGAGGTTCCAGATCGGGAATGTCTCGAACTTCGCATAACCTGCGCTGATCCCGCGCCGGTGGTCGTGATACATCTGGCACAGGCACGTCGCCATTTTGCCGCTGCCCGGACCAGGCGCGGTGACGACCACGATCGGCCTCGAGGTTTCCACCCACGGGTTTGCGCCGTAGCCCTCCTCGCTCACAATAAGATCCACCTCGCTGGGGTAGCCCTGGGTGGCAGTGTGTGTGTACGTCCGGACTCCGCGCCGCTCCAGGCGGTTGCGGAACTGAACCGCCGAAGGCTGTCCGCTGAAGCGCGTGATGATGACGGCCGACACGGTAAGGCCCCATTCGCGCAGATCGTCAACGAGCCTCAACACGTCCGAGTCGTAGGTGATCCCGAAGTCGGCGCGGAGCTTCTTCCGTTCGATATCGCCGGCGCGGATGCAGAGGATTATCTCCGCATCGTCGCGCAGGCGGTGCAGGAGGCGGATCTTGGCGTTCGGATCGAACCCGGGCAGCGTGCGCGAGGCGTGGAAGTCCGATATGAGCTTTCCGCCGAACTCAAGGTAGAGCTTCCGGAAAGACCTGGCCCGCTCAAGGATGAAACCTGACTGCTCGCGCAGGTACAGTTCGCGGTCGAACCCGATCTTACCGGTCATACCGCTGCGGCCTTTCGGTGGTCAGACCGCCTCGATGCAGCTTGGCGGCTTGGATGCGATGTTGTAGGTGACGCTCACGACGCCCGGCACCTCGGCCACGATCCTGTCGGCCAGAGCGCGGAGCCTGGCGAACGGGACGTCGGTCGGCGTTGCGGTGACGGCGTCGGCGCTGTCCCAGCAGCGCACTTCGATCTGGCGTCCGAAATCACGCTTCCCGCCGCGCACACCGGTCACCATGTCCTCGTGGAGTATCGCCAGATACTGGAAGGCGCCGGTTCCTGCCAGTTCCTCCTCGACGATCTTTGTCGCCCGACGGACGATGGCTATACGCTCGGGCGTCACTTCGCCTATCACCCTCGCGGCCAGCGCGGGTCCGGGGAACGGCGGGCGCTCGGATATCTCCTTCGGGAGCCCCAGCGCCCTGGCGACAGCCCGCACCGCCGGCTTGCGGAGGGGGAGGATCGGTTCCGCGACGCGGTAGCCAAAGGCCTCGACCGGGTCTATGCCTATCTGTTCGAAGACGTTGTGCTGGCGCTTGACGCCCGCGGCGGTCTCCTCCACATCGGTGTAGTTCGTCCCCTGAAGCAGCACCTTCGCGCCGCTGGCCCTGACGATTCCGGCGAACACGTCCTTGTAGAACACATGTGTGATGCCCTTTTCACGTTTCTCTTCGGGGTCAGTGATGCCCTTCAAAGCGGCGAAAAACTTGCCGCTGGCGTCGAGGATCTCGACCTTGACTCCCAGTTTGGCGAACCAACCGGCTATCTGCTGCGGTTCCCCTTCCCGCATGATTCCGTTGTCTATGAAGTAGGTCTTCAGCCGGTCGCCGATGGCGAGGTGGCCGAGCATGGTGACGACCGCCGAATCCACGCCGCCGGAGAGGGCGTTGACCGCCTTGCCGTCCCCAACGAGATTCCGTATGGCTTTGGTCTGTTCGGCGATGAAAGCCTCTGTGTTCAGACTTGCGAGGGGAATCTCAGCGATATGCATCTGTGACCTCCGTCCATCCGGCGCACGGGCGCGCGCGGGGAGTCGCCGCTTGACACTTGCTGAAGGCTAGAGTCTAATCCGCGGGTCGTAAATACGCACAATCCGCCCAGAGACTGCATATGAAAGATAGGCAAAATGACCGGACAGGGGTTCTGGAAATGGCTTTGGCGGGGGATGATGAAGGCATGATGGCGGGGGGTGAGGGCGGGGTGGAAGTTGATGCTGCCGGGCCTGCCATACGGCACGCGCTCCGGGAGCGGATAAAGGAGCTCAGGTGTCTGTATGCCATCGCGATGCTCGCGGAGCGGCACACCGGTTCCGTCGAGGACTTCCTGCGGGCGGCGGTGGATGAGCTGCCGCCGTCGTGGCAGTACCCGGAGTGTGCCGGGGCCAGGATTGAGTTTCGCGGGAAGGCGTACGAGACGGCCGGGTACCGCAGGACGCCGTGGCGTCAGGTTTCGCCCGTCGCGGTCGCCGGCGAGCGGGCGGGAACCGTCGAGGTGTCGTATGACCGCCAGATGCCGGCGAGCTGCGAGGGCCCCTTCCTTCGCGAGGAGCGGTTGCTGATAGACGGCGTTTCGGAGTATATCGGCGCCATAGCCGGCCGGATACTGGCGGAGCAGGAACTGACGGAGGCCAACCGGCTGCTTGTGTCCGAGCGGGAAGCCTTGCGCGAAGCCAACGCCGCGCTGCGCGCGGTGCTCGCGAGGATCGGTGAAGAGAAGGACGAGGTGGCGCGCAGCATACGCGAGAACGTCGAGCGGATACTCGTTCCAATTCTGAAATCCCTTTCGCTTTCCCTGCCCAGGAACAAGCGGCGTTACGCCGAGCTGCTCGAGGAGAACCTTCTCCAGATTGCCGCGCCGTTCGCGGGGCGGCTCGCAGCCGAATTCAGTTCGCTGACGCCCACAGAGATTGCCGTCTGCAACATGATCCGCGGCGGGATAGGCACCAAGGAAATCGCCCGTCTGCGGGGGGTGTCGCCAGCCACGGTCAGCAGGCACAGGGAGCACATAAGGCGCAAGCTCGGACTCGCCGGGCAGCGCGTCAATCTCGTCAGTTTCCTGCAGCAGACGGCGAAGGGCGCCGAAGGTGGCGGCACACGTGGAACACGCTGACTCTGACATGTCCGGCCGGCGGCGGACGGCGCGCCCGGAGCTTCTTGCCCCGGCCGGCGAGCGTGAGTCGGCCTGCGCGGCGATTGCCTACGGAGCCGACGCGGTCTATGTGGGGCTGCGCAGGTTTTCCGCGAGGGCCGAAGCGGGCAACTTCTCCGCCGACGAACTGGCCGAGCTCGTTGCATACGCGCACGCGCAGAAGAAGCCGAGGCGGGTGTATGTCGCCCTGAACACGCTCCTGCAGTCGAGCGAGATGCCGGCGATGTCCGAGGCCGTTGCCGACGTGGCTGAAGCCGGCGCGGATGCGCTGATTGTGCAGGACCTCGGCGTTGCCCGCTTTGTCCGCCGGCATTTCCCCCAGGTGCGCCTGCACGGAAGCACGCAGATGGCGGTTCACAACCTGAACGGCGCCCTGGCCGCGGCGGAGATGGGGTTCAGCCGCGTTACGCTGGCGCGCGAACTGGATGCCGCCGAAACTGCGCGCATCGCCGCCGGGTCGGGCATTGAGACAGAGTGCTTCATTCACGGCGCCATGTGCTACTCCTACAGCGGGCTGTGCCTCTTTTCGTCAATGGAGTTCGGCGACAGCGGGAACAGGGGCAGATGCAAGTACCCGTGTCGTTCGATGTGCCGTGGCGGGAACGGCCGGGACATGGGCCTGCCTTACTCCATGAAGGACATGGCGCGACTGGCGGGCGCAAGGGAACTCGCCGCCTCCGGTGTTGTCGCGCTGAAGATCGAAGGCAGGATGAAGAGCCCTCTCTACGTCGCCGCGGCGGTTGACTACTACAGGCGTCTGCTTGACGGCGATTTGACGGAGCGTGAGGCGGCGAAGCTGGAAGACCGGATACGCACGATATTCTCCAGAAGATGGACTGATCCGGAACGGGACTGTGCGGCGGGCGTGCCGGTCGTCGATCCGGGGATGACGGGGCATCGCGGCGCGCCGGTCGGCACCGTCGTTGCGGTCAGGCGGTCTGGTCAGGCGCATGAACTGGAGATGCGGACAATCCGTCCGGTGGAGAGGCACGACGGTCTGCAGGTGGAACTGGAAGGCGACAGCCGGCCGTACGGGTTTGCGGTTGATTCACTGAGAGCAGCGGCGGGCGGAAAGGGGCGGGCGGAGCCCGTGTTCCGCGCCGAGGCCGGGCAGGTGGTGCTGGTTGGGCTGCCGAAGGGGCATCCCGGACTGCCTGCGGGAGCGCCTGTGTACCTGTCGTCATCGCAGGAGGTAAAACGGTCCTATTCATGGACGTGTCCGCGGCGCGGCGATTGGGTCAGGCGCAGCAGGCTGGACGTGGAGGTGACGATTTCGGAGTCCGGAATCCGCGCGGCGGGAAGCGCGCGTGTCGCCGCCGGGGCGGGACTCGTGCAAGTCGGCGCGGAGGTTGCGTTGCCCGGGCCGTTCCATCCATCCAGAGGCGCCGACATGGCCGCCGCCGTCTCGCGCGCGTTCGGGCGGCTTGGCGGGACGTCTTTCGAGGTCGGGTCGGTCGCGGTTTCGAATCCTGCCGGCCTGTTTGTTCCCGTGTCGCTTCTGAACGAGTTGCGACGCGGGTTCGTGGAGCAGCTTGATGAGAGGGCCCGGGCAGCCAGGGATGCCGCGCGCGGGGAACTCTCGGACGCGGCATCCGTTGCGCGCGGGTCCGCGTGCCGCAGTTCAGAGCGCTGGATCGTGAAGACATCCGATCCGGCCTGTGCGGCGGCGGCTCTTGAATCCGCGCAGCGGCCGGACGAAGTGATATTGGAACTCGAGTCCGAAAGGGCGCCCGGCATCGAGGATGAGCTCGCGCGGATGTGCCGGGCGCGCGGCTGCGATCTCAGGCTCGCGTTGCCGATGGTTGCCCGGCGCGGTGAGGATGAGCATTGGGGCGTGGAAGTGGAGCGCCTCGCGGCTCGCGGTTTTCACCTCTGGCAGGCGGGTGGTGTGTGGGGAATGAGACTGCTTGCCCGGCGATTGCGCGGGTTGAAGGGGGCGGACACGAACGCCGACTGGCCGGTGTATGTCCTGAACGGTTTTGCGGCGGAACAGGTGCTGGAAATGGGCGCAAGCGGTTTCACCGTCTCGCCTGAAGATTCCGGCGACAACATCGCCGGGATACTCCGTGCTTTCGGGGCCTCGGCCGTTGTTCCCGTGTACCAGGACGTGCCGCTTCTGCTTTCAGCATGGGAATCCGGCCTGGATGACGGTTCGACCGGGACAGACCTGAAGATGGGGCGTGGCGTGCGGGGGCGTGAATACCGTTCCGCCATTGGGACGGTGTTTGTGCGCAGCGGCGCGCTTTGTCTTGCAGACAGGATTGACGTGCTGCGCCGCGCCGGGGGTTCGAGTTTCAGGGTGGACTTCAGGTGGCGTCCGTACGATGCGCGCGAGGCGGCGGAGATCTGGCGCCGGACGCGGGCGGGCGAGGCGACGTCCGGGTTCCGCGGCAACTTTGACAGGGGACTGGCCTGACCGGGCCGGAGGATGTCAAGACGGCCCCGAACAGGTCCGCCGTCGTGTCGTACGCCTGGAACGAATACTCCTCCCATGCGCGGTCGAGCGTGTTCTCTCGCGCGGGCGATGCAAGGGCGGTTGTCAACAGGACAATTGCGCGGGCAAGAGCCGATCTGGTTTGCGCAGGATGCGGCATGGGGGCAGTATAGACGCATGGTAACTCCAAACAACGGGAAGGCAAACGGCCGCTTTGCAGCGGGTATCGTTGTTCTCTGCGCGGCGTTTATCCTGGTTTCGGCGCCTTCTACATGGGCGGCGGAACTGGCGCGGCATGTGTTCCTCTTCATCGGTGACGGGCAGGGCCCCGTGCAGGTCGAGGCGGGCAGGGCATGGGTGCGGTTCCTTGGCGAGGAACCGGTCGTGGATTCCTTCCCCGTGAAAGGATTAAGCCGAACCGAGTGTGCCGGCGGAGGAGTAACCGACAGCGCCGCGGCTGCGACGGCCATGGCATGCGGGGTCAAGACGGTGAATGGAATGCTCGGGGCCGACCCGGCCGGCAAGCTTGTTGACAGCCTGGTCGTTCAGGCGTCACGTGCCGGATGGAAGACGGCTGTCATTTCGACGATGGGGCTGGACCATGCGACACCCGCCGGCTTCTACGCGAAGGGGCGGCGCCGCAACGAGTATGCGGCGATCTGCGCCGATCTCGCGGAATCGGGGATAGACTTCCTCGGCGGCGGGGCCTTCAACGCCGGCAGAATCAAAGACGGCGGGGTTGAGTCCTCCGTGGCGGACCTGCTGAAGAAGCGCGGCTACGGGCTCCTGCAGATGGCTGAGGGCGAAGTCCCTCGCGGGCGGCTCCCGCTGTGGGTCAGCCCGGCGAAGCACGCGGACGGCGGCTCGCTGCCCTATGCGATAGAGCGTTCTGAAGGGGCGGGGCTGCGAAGGTTTGTTCAGTCCGCGCTCGCATCCATTCCGGAAGGCGAACGGTTTGTGATGATTGTCGAGGGCGGCAGGATAGACACGGCATGCCATGCCGGTGACGGCGGTGCGATGGTCAGAGAAGTGCGTGACTTCTGGGGTGCGGTGGAGGAAGGGCTGGTCTGCCTGAAAAGCCGGCCGGACACGGTTGTTGTCGTGACCGGCGATCATGAGACAGGCGGTCTTGAATTCACCCGCGGCGCCGGGGGGATAGCGGTTCTCCAGTCCCAGCGGGTATCCGGCGCATCCTTTTCCAAGTCATACGGGGCAAGGACCGGGCGCACGGAAGAAGACGCTTTCGCGGCGCTTGAGGCGTCGTTCGGCCTCAAGCGTTCCGGCGACGGCGCAATGTTGTTGTCGGAATCCGAGCAGGACGAGGTGCGCAAGTCCGCAAGCCTGCCCGCGCAGCTTGGCGGGGCGGGATGCCGCATGCTGAACGCCCGTGCCGGGTTGCTTTTCAGAACAGGCGGTCATACAGGCGTGGATGTGCCCCTCTTTGCGGCGGGAACCGGTTCAGGGCGCTTTGCCGGCACGACAGACAACACACAGGTGGCGTCCATCCTGCGCGAGTTGATGGGGCTGGCCGGCGCCGCGTCTCAGGCCGGCGCCGAGGCGCCGTAGAAGTCCACCACGAACACGTCCGGCGGGCAGAACAGGCGGAACGGCGGGAGCACGGCCCCGATGCCGGCCGAGACAAAGAGGTGCGTGCCGTTCACCAGGAAGTGCCCGTGGTCGTACCGGCGGCCGTAAACGGAAGGGACGACCAACGGACCGAAGAGCGGCAGGCGGAGTTGCCCTGCATGGTAGTGCCCCGCGAACGCAGCATCCATGCCCGCTGCCGAGAGCTTGTAGATGTTGTCGGCCGTGTGGGTCAGCGCCAGGCGGAGTGTGCCCGGGATCATCGCGGACGGCTGCCATCGTTCCTTGCCCCACGGGTCCTCGCATCCGGACACCGCCAGGTTCCATTCCCGGACACACAGATGGGCGGTGTTGTTTGCCAGCGGGGTAACGCCTGCCTCGCGCAGGGCCGATGAGATGAGGTCCGCTCCCACCCAGTGATCGTGGTTGCCGAGGACAGAGAAGGACGGAAGCCCCCGGATCGGATCTAGAATTGCCGGCAGCATGGGTATGAACGGCGCGCGGCTCACGAAGTCGCCTGTCAGGACGACGATATCCGGTTCGGTTCCCGCCGCCTTCTCCACGGCGTGGCGGTAGAAACCCTCCGGCAGGTTCGATGAGACGTGCAGATCGCTGACGTGAACGACGCGGAGCCTGTCTTCGGGCCAGTCGGCGCCCGGCACTTCATAGAAGGCGATTGCCGTGTCTGTGGTGGTGAACGGGTTCCGTCGGCCGCGGACCGGGCGTTCGAGTCGGACCGGTTTCGGGGCGCGGTGGTTGTATCGTATCCATGCCCTGTGGATCTCGAAGGCCCCCGCAACGGCCAGTACGACGACCGGCGCCATCCAGGCCGGCGAAAACTGGACCGCGAACGAGGCGAGCGCCGGGCCGCCGGAGAGCAGGAGGAAGAACGCGACTATCACGTGTTTCTTCCACCTGTTGTCCACGATGAACATGAGGGCGCGGTTCAGGAATGCCATGAACACCGCGAAGCCCGCGGCGCCGCAGAGAAGCGAGAAACATGCCCTGGCAAGTATGTCCGAGAAGCTCACCCGCTGTTACTCCTTTTTTCCGGTCGAAAGCCTGGCGCGCAGGAATATGCTGCCATAATGTTTTCGTGTCACTCCGTTTAAGGTGGTATGCTGATGCGATACAGGGGGGGCGGCGGCCATGAAGTTCGCGCTGCATGTTCTGACGGAATGCTGGAATGTGACAGGGGAGATGGCGCCTTACCTTCTTTTCGGGTTCCTGATGGCGGGTGTGTTGTCCGTCCTGATCTCGCCGGAATTCATCGAGGAGCACCTTGGCGGGCGGGGCATGAAGCAGGTCTTGAAGGCGTCCCTGTTCGGGGTTCCGCTGCCATTGTGTTCATGTTCCGTGCTCCCCGTTGCGGCATCGCTCCGGCGGCACGGCGCGGGCAGGGGGGCGACCCTGTCCTTCCTGATATCCACCCCGCAGACTGGTGTTGACAGCATAATGGTCACGCACGGCCTGCTTGGCCCGGTGTTTGCCGTGTTCCGTGTTGCTGTAGCCTTCATATCAGGCATTGTGGGTGGGGCTGTCCTGGAGCTGTTCGACCGGAACGGGGCGGCGGATGCTGAGGCGGGCGGGCAGAAATGCTGCTGCGCCGCGCATGGCGACTCAGGCGGGCGGTTCTGGCGCGCCGTGCGGTACGGCTTCGTTACTCTGCCTCGCGAGATCGGGCGCGCCATGCTGGTCGGGATAGTGATCTCCGGCGCGCTCACGGCTGTTGTCCCCCCGAACTACTTCGCCGACAGGCTTGGCGGCGGGCTGCTCTCGATGCTGGTGATGATGGTGGTCGGGATACCGATATACGTCTGTTCCAGCGGTTCCGTGCCGATAGCGCTGGCGATGATGCGGATGGGGGTTTCGCCGGGCGCGGCGTTTGTCTTCCTGGTTACCGGGCCGGCGACCAATTCGGCGGCGGTGACCACGGTCTGGAAACTGCTGGGTCGCGCGGGAGTGGCTGCCTACCTGCTGACCATAGCATCGTTGGCGCTTGCCTCGGGGCTGCTGCTGGACTTCATGCTTCCGGCCGGAGCCGCGGCCAGGGCCGCGGAGTGTCACGGTCCGGGAAGCCCGGCCGGCTGGTTCCTTGCCGTGCTCCTTCTTATTGTCCTTGCGCCGTCGCTGCTTCCCGCGCGTGGCGCCGCGGGTGAACGTGAGACTGAAGACCGTTGACGGCCCGTCCAAAACTGTGTTGCCGGGAGAACGTGTCACGGGATATCCTCAAGGCTGCCGGATCGTGGCGGATCCCTGAGACTGGAGGGGCGATGAGAAGGCCATTCTTCATGAAGACGGCTGGCGTGATATGCGCCGTGTGCGTGCTGTCTCTCAGCCCGTGCAATGCGAACGACGCGGGCAACGAGATTGACAGGATTGTTGCCGCCGAGCTGGGCGCCGTTTCGGCGACTGCCGGGGCAAAGCCGGTCCCGGTCGAGTCGGCAGACGTTCCGGGCGCGGGGAAACTCTCGGAAGAACTTGCGCAGGCGCGGGCGGAAATTGAGCGCTTGAAGGACATAGTGCGGCGCATCTACCAGGCGAACAGGCGCGAAAAGGCGGACATGTACTACAACTCCGGCTGCGTCTTCCGCACCGCGGGCATGTTTCAGAAATCGGAGGAGCAGTTCCTGCGGGCGCTGGAGCTGGCCCCGGACGATGCCGCCGTGCACTACAATCTCGGGATTCTGTACGAGGACAACCTGAAGCTGCCGGGCAAGGCGAAGACGCATTACCGCCGTTTTCTTGAGCTTGCCCCCACAGACGCGGACGCTCAGAAGGTGCGTGAATGGCTCTCAGAACTGGGCGGATGAGCCGCCGCTTCAACGGGTGCGCATGATAATCCGCAAGAAATCGTTTCCGCGCGGCGCCCTGATCGGGAACCCGTCAGACGGGTATTTCGGCAAGACCATGGCGCTGACGTTCACCAATTTCTGCGCCGAGGTGATTCTCTACGAGACCCCGGATCTCGAGATTATCCCCAACACCCGGGATCATTCCGTGTTCGGCAGCATGGCCGCCCTGGCCGATGACGTCCGCATGGCCGGCTACTACGGCGGAATCCGCCTTCTCAAGGCCGCGGTGAAGCGGTTCCATGACCATGTCGTTGAGAACGGGATTGGGTTGCACGATAGGAACTTCACGCTGAGATACAGGTCCGACATTCCGCACCTCGTCGGGCTGGCAGGGTCGAGCGCGATCATTGTGGCGTGCCTGCGCGCGCTGATGGAGTTCTACGGTGTCAGGATCCCGAAGCCGCAGCTTGCGAACCTGGCTCTTTCGGCGGAGCGTGATGAACTGGGTATTTCGGCCGGGCTTCAGGATCGCGTGGCGCAGGTTTACCAGGGTGTGGTGTTCATGGACTTCGATCGCGGCCTTATGGAATCGCGCGGTTATGGCAAATACGAGGAGATTGATGCCGGCAGGCTGCCGCCCGTCTACATAGCGTACCGCACGGATCTGTCCGAGGTGTCGGACGTTGCCCATAAGAAGCTGCGTTTCCGGTTCGAGCAGGGCGATGCGAAGCTGCTTGATGCCGTCAGGTTCTGGGCGGACCTGACGGTGCGTTTCCGGGAGGCGATGTCGAAGGGCGACAAGGCCGGGATGGCGCGTCTGATGAACGCGAACTTCGACAAGCGCGCGGAGACGTACCCGATATCCGAAGGAAACATGCGCATGGTGACGGCGGCGCGGTCGGTCGGTGCCAGCGCCAAGTTCACCGGCTCGGGCGGCGCGATAATCGGAACGTACGAGGACGACGCAATGTACGCCCGGCTCGTCAAGAAGCTGGCTCCGATGGGCATAGAGGTCCTCAAGCCCGCTGTTGCGGAACCGGTCAGGGAGGATTGACTCGATGATCAGGAAGGCGGTGATACCGGCTGCAGGATGGGGGACTCGCTTCCTCCCGGCGACGAAGTCGCAACCGAAGGAAATGCTTCCGGTTGTGGACAAACCGGTTATCCAGTACGTGGTGGAGGAAGCGGTCGCTTCGGGGATCACCGACATCCTGATGGTGATAGGGAAAGGGAAGCGGGCGATAGAGGAGCACTTCGACCGCAACGCCGAGCTTGAGGATGAGCTTGCGGCGAAGGGCCGTGATGAGGAGCTGGAAAGGATTCGCGCCATTTCCCGGCTGGCGGACATCCACTTTGTCTGGCAGAAGGAGTTGAAGGGGCTCGGAGACGCCGTTTACTGCGCCAGGCACCATGTCGGCGACGAGCCGTTCGCCGTGCTGCTTGGCGATACGCTCATGACTTCCGACTCTCCCGTGACCAAGCAGCTTGTGGAGGTGCACGAGCAGTTCGGCGGGATGGTCGTTGCGCTCGAGGAGGTGCCGCGCGGGAAGGTGAACCGCTACGGCATTGCCGCCGCGGAAGGTGTCGGGGGCGACGTGTTCAGGATATCCGACTTCGTGGAGAAGCCGCTTCCCGAGGAAGCCCCGTCCAACCTTGCGATAGCGGGGAGATACGTGCTTACGCCGGACGTGTTCGGCCACCTTGAGCGCACGGCACGCGGGAAGAACAACGAGATACAGCTCACCGACGCCATGCGGGCGATGGTCCGGGGCAGGCCCGCGCACGGGCTTCGTTTCCGAGGAAAGCGTTTCGACGCCGGGAACAAGCTGGACTTCATCAAGACCAATATCGTGTTTGCCATGCATAACCCGGAGCTGAAGAAGGACCTGTCGGACTTCATCCGTGAGCTGGCGGGGAGTCTTTGATGCCGGCGTTCCCGCTCCTCCGGCCCCGTTCCTTCGCAGCCGCGGGGGCATTCCTTCTGCTCGGCGTGACTGTCTGTGCGGCGTTCGAGCAGATGCCCGAGTATCACGGGCTTTCGATGGACGAAGAGCGGGAGATGGACAGCGCGCTCCATGCAGACGCCGAGTACACGTCGGACTTCACGACATACCAGTTTCCATTCGAATGGGATTATGCATGGCTCACCAGCACGCAGGCGTTCAACATCACGGTCGGAAGCCTGGCCCCGCGGAAGTTCCTGATACAGGGCAGGCTGAAGATTGACCAGGAGGTGCTCCCTGGTTTTCACCTGCGTTATCTGCACTTCGCCCAGAAGGATATCGAGGAGGATCAGGAGCGCGGCATTGTGGAGGCGATGTACCTGCCGGGGCGCTGGGGGGTGGCCGTCTACGGCGAGCCGTCGCTATACAAGAAAGAGGATTCCGCTGGAGCGGCGGTGCTGTGGATGCCGGGCCCGTCGCACATGATCCGTTTCTACGCGACGGTGATGGAGCTCGATCACGCCAGGTTCGACGGGGACGGCTCGTACACCCAGAGCGACAAGCGCCAGCCGGCATCCCTGGGTGTGGTGGGCAGGCTTACCGGTCCGGCATCCGGCGGCAGCGGCGATTTCCTTGAGTATTCCCTGCGGGTGGAGACGCCGTCTGACAGGCTATGGCCGCTGGAGCGGCGGCGACACAGGCAGAAGCGGGGGGTGGCGGCTGTCGCATTCCAGAAGGAAGTCGGCGAAGGGCGGTGGCTGGCCGGACGTTTCCAGGTGGACAACAAGTACGAGCGTGACTTCGCCGCCGATCCCAAAGCCGACGTGGAGGAGCAGGCGATAGAGAGGAACAGGGTGCTTTGTCTGTTGCAGCACCGTTTTCCGGCAGGCGGCCTGGAGTTCGCGCCGGCGATTGCCTACTGCTACCGGGCGTGGAAGCCGGACGGGCATGACCTGATCGAATTCAGCGACATTCAGCCGCAGTGCTGGGTGCGGTTCCCCGCCGAAGGGACCGCGGACTTCCTCAGGCGCTGGAGTTGCGGGTACGAGACCACGTTCCGGTCAGGCTCCGACACTGAGGACCTGTACGGCGAAGACGCTCCCGACAGGATTCGTGACGAGCACAGGCTGAACCTGCGTTACGACATGACGTTCGGGAACAGAGGCACGCTTTCGCTGCTCTTTACTTTCGACGCCGATCAGCTTGGCAGCGGGGAATCGTGGGAAGGCGGAAACGGGCAGCTTTGCCTGTACTTCTGAGGACCCGCGGCGGCGGTTCGAGTCCGGCTACAGGTTCAGGATTTCCCGGATATCTTCCCAGTCGATCTGTGCCGGGATCGAGTCGTCGTCCATCACCGCATCGATGACGCCGCGTTTCCTCTGCTGCAGCGCGAGCACCTTTTCCTCGACCGTGTCCTTGGCGATCAGTTTCACGCTGTAGACGGTGCGTTTCTGGCCGATCCGGTGCGCGCGGTCAGTGGCCTGGTTTTCCACTGCCGGGTTCCACCACGGATCGAAGTGAATGACCATGTCGGCGCCGGTCAGGTTCAGACCGGTTCCGCCGGCCTTCAGGCTGATCAGGAACAGCGGTATTTCGCGGCACGTATTGAACCTGTGCACTATCTCCATGCGGTCCTTGGTGGATCCGTCGAGATAGCAGTAGTCAATCGCCCGGCGCTTCAGGTCCCGCTCGATGAGGCGCAGCATTCCGACAAACTGGCTGAAGACCAGGACCCTGTGTCCGCCGTCCATGGCCTCGTCGAGAAGCTCGAAGAACAGGTCGAGCTTCCCGGACGGGTTGCGGGGGGCGAGGCCGGGCAGGTTGAGGAGTTCGAGGTGGCAGGATGTCTGCCTGAGTTTCATCAGGGTTGCCAGGATGTCCATGCGGGAGCGCTGGAATCCGCGTTGTGCGACCATCTTGGATATGCTGCGCCGCCCCGCGTTCAGGATCTCGTTATAGACGACCCGCTGGTCCGGCGTAAGAGAGCAGGACGATACCTTTTCGATCCGCGGCGGCAGATCGCGCGCCACGTCGCGTTTTACGCGCCGCATCATGAACGGGTGCAGCTTGCGGCGAAGGCGTGTCTGGGCCACTTCCGCGTCCGGGCCGCCGCGTGAAATGGGGCGTTCGTAGATGTCCCGGAACCGCTCGTGGGATCCGAGATAGCCGGGCATGAGGAAGTCCATGATTGACCAGAGGTCCGACACGCTGTTCTCGATCGGGGTGCCTGTGAGGACGAGACGCAGCCCTGCGCGGACTCGCTTGGCTGAGACGGCGTTCTGGGTGGAGCGGTTCTTGATGTGTTGCGCCTCGTCGAGGATCATCACCGAGAACTCCCGTTCGGCGCAGAAGTCAATGTCACGCCGCAGGAGCGCGTAGGATGTCACCACGAGGTCCGCCTTCATCGCATCCTGCCACTTGGCTTCGCGATCGGGGCCGGAGATCGTCACCACGCGCAGCGACGGCACGAAGCGGCCGGCTTCTTCCGCCCAGTTCTCCACGATGCTTGTCGGGCAGACTATCAGGCCGGGTTTGGATGCGAGTGCCGGCGCGCAACGGGCCAGTTCCAGCCATGCAAGCGCCTGCACCGTCTTGCCCAGCCCCATCTCGTCGGCAAGTATTCCGCAGAACTCGTTTGCCTCGAGGAAACGGAGCCAGCGCACGCCGTCCACCTGGTATGGACGCAGGAGGGATTTCAGTGCCGGGCTGAGTTCAACCGGCGGCGGTTCCCGCAGGCGGTTGCCGTCCTCAGCCCGCCGGCGCCACGAGGATGTATCCTCCACGTCAACCCCATCCAGCGCGTCGAGGGAGGCTTTCACGAACGGGGCGTGGATGCCGGAAAGCCTGAAAAAGCCGGGCTCATCCGCGTCGCCGGACGTGCAGTCGGAGAAAACGTCGTGCATCGCGCGGATCGCGTCAGCGTCAAGAAGGAGCGTCCTTCCGCCGCTGGACACGTATGATTCCCCGCGCAGCAGGGCGCGCTGGACTTCAGCGGGAGAGATGCTGCTTCCGTCCGTGCCTTCGAACCCGAACGCGACATCGAACCAGTTGTTTCCGGCGCTTTCGCGGACATGCACGACAGGCGTTGCGAAATTCATTTCCTCGAAATAGGGCGAGACACGGCCGGATATTTCCATCTTCCATCCGCGTCTCTTGAGGATGGGGACGCTGCCCGCGAGGAAGTTCAGGACCTCACGGTTCCCTATGATGCTCGAAAGATTGTCGCCGACTTCCCCTGCGAAGCCAATCGGGCGGAGCACTTCCATGGCTCTTGTCTCCGTCTCCTTGTTTCGCACGGTGTAGCGCATGAGATCTTCCGGGTCCGGGAAGCAGAAGTGCTCGCGAGAATCGGGCTTCATGGCCACCAGCCTTATTCCGGCGTAGTCGGCGTAGAGGGTTGCCGAGAGGGATGCAGGGCTTCCGCGCACGTCCAGCACAAACACCGGCGGCGCCGGGTCGATCGTGAAGAGGTCCAGCGATATGTCCGACTCGACCGAGAGCTGGGATGAGAGGGCAGGCAGCTCCTGGCGAAGGAAGCGTATGACGTCCGATCTGGGAACCGTGACCTTGCCCTCATAGACCGGTTGGTAGGGGGTGGGCAGGACGACATCGAGCGGCCAGAACTGTCCGCCGCCGAACGCCCAGCCGGCCCTGCCCGAAATCACGTAGAAAGGGGCCTCGCCCTCGGCCGCGGGCAGTTCCGTGTGGGCGGAGAGGGAGAGTTCGCCGGTTTCAGGATCGAGGTCCATTCTCAGGTTGGTTTTTACCTTGATGCGGTTTACGGCAGCCTGGCCGGCGTCGGCGATTTCCACTGCCCGGCCGGCGTGGAGGCGGAGTATGTTGACCAGGTCGAACCTGGTCAGGTCGAGTTGCGCGGTAGGCCTGGCGTTCACGATATCCTCGACCACGAAGAGAAGGTTCTCATCCTCCTGGCTGAAGAGAAGCGGCACATCCTTTGGCGTCTTCGCGATGGGGATGCGCCGGCCGCGGGTGGTTACCGTGCAGTTGGCGGTCACCATTCCCTTCGCGTAGCCCTCCCGCCAATCTGCCGGGAGGGTGACCGTCAGGCGGGCGGGTACGGCTCCCGGTGTTCCGGGTTGCGCCGGCGTGAGCAAATACTCCCTGCGGTCCGGGCGCGGCGTTATGCGCGCCTGGTCGGCGTCGACTGACGGCGTCTCTGCATACTTTGCCAGAAGCGCGACAGCGATCGACATGCAGTGCGCGCACACGAGGCCGCGTTCCTTGTTCGTGTAGCAGGGGCAGAAGTTCTCGATATTGCCGTCCGGCAGGATGCGGAAGCCGGTGCGCATGTCGCGGCTCTGGACGAGGATGCTTCCGATGACTTCGGGGGCCTGATAGGCCGCGCCAAGCACGAGGCCGCGGGAATTGATCTGTTCCGCGTCGCGGACAGCCTGCTCTCCGGCCCATGCAACAAGCCTCTTCCTTGTAAACGGCAGCCCGCTCACCCTGTTATCCCCGGCAATTTCATGTCCAGTGTGTGCACCCAAAGGAACGTTCAATATTTGGGTACGTTGACCGTCCATTAGACTCCGGTGTCAGCGATAGATCAAGAAAAACTTGGGGGCGCCCCGGAGTTTGCGGCGCAGTTGTGTCACCCGGATTTGGCCTTGCCATCGCGGGAGGATGGGGGCACAGTAGCCAACCGTCATTTGTACGTTTGCGGCGCAGCGGGCTCTGTTTCAGGAAGAAGCGTGTATCGAGCATCAGAACATGAGTCAGTGTATCCTTACGACAGAAGTTGCCATCCGTGACCGAAGCGGCAGCGCTGCTGTGGGGTACGCTGCGATCGCCCTGCGTCGGGATCTCCGGCGGAAGCTCGGGGTGGAATGCGGATCGGGCGGCACAGGAGCGCAGATCGAGCTCCGTCTTGATGAGGCGGGGGGTGCCTTTGACGCGCATACCATCGAGGTCAAGCCCGCGGGCGTGACGATTACCGGCAGTGACGAGCTGGGCCTGATCCACGGGATCTACGCCTTCAGCGAACGCTGGCTCGAAGCGGATCCCTGTCAGTACTTCACGGAGATCGTTCCGGCGTTGGCCGCCCGTGTTGAGGTCCCGTGCGGAACCACGACATCGAGACCGCACACCTTCCGGCATCGCGGATTCTTCTTCAACGATGAAGATCTGTTGGTCGGGTTCCAGATGGAGAAGCCGGAGCACGGGTTCTCGATGGACGTCTGGCGCGAACTGTTCGAGTTGTCTCTGCGCCTGCAGTGCACCTGCGTCATCCCCGGCACCAATATTCTTCCCGATGAACCGCAGATCGCGCTGGCCTCGGAGATGGGACACTACATCGCCCAGCACCATGCCGAGCCGCTGGGCGCCGCACCGTTTTTCTGGCCGCGCGGCGTGCCGTTCTCGTGGACGTCGAACCGGGAGGAGATTCTTCGCTATTGGCGGAAGGGCATCGAAAGGCAGGCTGGCAAGCGTGTGTTGTGGACGATCAATTTCAGGGGGCTGCTGGATCGCCCATTCTGGACAGACGATCCGAATCTCAGCCCGGATGCGCCGTTGGAGGCGAAAGCGCGCATCATCAACGAAGTCCTCGCCGCGCAGGTGGCCCTGGTCCGTGAGATGCGCGGGGACGAGTCTCCGGAATTCTGCGGCTATCTGTGGGGGGAGCTTTACGAGATCTACAATGCCGGTCTGCTGAAGTTCCCTGAAGGCACCACGGTTATTCATACTGACGACGGTTATGCCTGCATGCGGCCGAATCTCGAGGAATTGGTGGGCAAGTCGACCGAGCGCACGGGTGTCTACCAGCATGTCTCCATGTTCAACGGGGCGCAGTCCATGCGCGTAACCAGCTACGCGCCGCGCATCTACGCCCGCGAAATGAAGCGGGTCGTCGATCTGGGCATGACCGGAATCTTCATTCTGAACGTGGGCAATGTGCGCGAGAAGATTTTCAACCTGCGCCAGGTGGCCGGCTACGCCAGCGACTATGAATCCATGGCGGCGATCTCCGGCGAGGATGGCAGCGGGTACTTCCGCTGGTATGCGCGACAGGTTCTGGGCGTTGAGCATCCAGAGTTGATTGCCGCATACCGGGCGCTGACGGAGATCCCGTTCCCGATTGACGATGCCTGTCCCGACAACACCGTCGGCGATAATTTCTACACCATGTTCGTGCGCTTCACTCTTCAGCGCCTGTACAACCGTGAAGACGCGGCGCCGGGCATCTGGCGAATGCCACCGCTCGGCAGTCTGCGAGCGGCACTCGACTGGGCGGAACAGCGTTTCGCCGCCGCCGAACCGAAGTGGGCGATTTCCGCCGAGCGCGCGCGTGACGCCGCGCAATATCTCCAGGGAAACCGTCGGACGTTCTTCGAGAACGAAGCCGTGGCGCAGCTCGACAAAATGCTATGCCTTACGCGCATGTCTCTGGCGTTCACGCGGTCGGTCAGGCACTATCTGGACGGCAAGGGATATGAGGCGTATCTCGATGCGTATCAGGCGATTCGCCATGTTGAGACGGCGCTCGAGGTGGAGCAACGCACGGAAACGGGCAAGTTCAAGGGCTGGCATCGCAATGACCTCAACTGCCGCACCTGGAAGTGCCGGGATTTCCTGAGAACCTGGCACGCGATGCTCGATGACCTGCGGTGGCTTAACCTCGACGGTATGGCTGAGGGCCCTCAGCCCTGTTACGCGGCGTACAAGTACAACCCCAACTATGCGACTGCTTACCGGCCGGATCTGTTCCTGAAACCGGAACGGTAGCGGCGGGACAAATAACGTTTTGAGCTGCAGCGGGATCGACACAATGAAAGAAAAGGCGTTCCGGATAGGTATACACGTTTCGGGTGAGCGCGGAGTCGTTTACGCGGAGGAGCCGCTGAGCTTTGGGGTTCCCTTTGCGGAGGGGGCATTTCCCGCCGGCTCACGTCTTCGTGCGGTGCGGGCGGATGGCCGGGAGATCCCTCTTCAGACCTCCGTGATGGCCACCTGGAAGCCGGATCTTCGGGACGTCAAATGGCTGTTGGCCGACCTCCAGGCCGATCCGGCCGTCGACGGGGAGACGGTCTATCTTGAGCTTGCCGACAAGGGTGAACCGGCCGTTCCCGAACACGCTGTGACCACCGCCGAATCCAACGGCATTCTGACGGTCGATACCGGTGTTCTGCGGCTCAGGCTGCGCAAGGATTACGGACGCAAGCGCCTGTGGGAAACGGACTCGCCTTTCCTTGGCTGCGAGGTCAGGGCCGGGCAGGCCTGGCGCGAAGTGATGCATGGACCGGGGTTGCTGCTCTACATGAAGGATCAGCGTGGCAATCTCTACACATCGCTGGGCATCTGTCCCGAACCCAGGGTTGTGATTGAAGAGCAGGGCCCCTTGCGAGTGTGTCTGCTGGTGACCGGGCATCTCATGTCGGAGACCGGTCTGCGTTTCTGTCCCTACAGGTTGCGCATACACCTTTACGCCGGCAAGGCGGACCTGCGCATCTTTCATACATTTGTTTTCGATCAGGATCCGATGCGGATCGAGCTGGCCGGTATCGGCCTGAAGGTGTTCATGCGTCCCGGTGACGATGCGACCGCCGCGGT
>Ga0194125_10002921_pt1 | contig 27979 bp, 22 predicted proteins | sample TA2KigC250mmetaG_FD_148626 | JGI IMG/M metagenome (GOLD analysis project Ga0194125, IMG submission 148626) | Freshwater microbial communities from Lake Tanganyika, Tanzania - TA2015034 Kigoma Deep Cast 250m | ecosystem: Environmental > Aquatic > Freshwater > Lake | place: Tanzania: Lake... | reverse complement strand
AGCTAAGGGTCTTATTCTTATCCCGGGGAGGATTTTTAATGTAGGGCGAGTGTATCCAGCATCCGATGCAATTATTATTGCACCTGCCGGTCAAATCAATTTGCACTATCCTGGGGCCATAGAAGGCGCGCCTGCCGTCTTCTATACCTCTGGCTATCGCACTATCTATCTGTTCCATTCAAATATCTCCTTCTCTTAAACCAGACGTAATTTAAATAATCCCTTGCCTTGCGTAGCGTTGCCTTAAGGCCAAATTGCCGAAGATGAGTGATAAATCTGTCTATATCCCCCGCAAGCCCCCTCTTCCTGCGCTTGTGTTCTGCCCAGAGCAGGTACGACCTGGTTTTAGCCTGCTCCAGGTCCTCGGCAGAAAGGTTGTCCGGCCTGAATACGCAGCTGTGATTGCCGTCGTACTTTGACCAGTCCTGGGTCAGGATGCGTTCCTGGGCAAGCAACTCTTCAAAAAGCCTGGTTCCCGGAAAAGGAGTAAGTATAGAGAATTGCACCGAATCCGGGTCAAGGCGCAGGGCATAATTTATAGTCTCTTCGATAGAGTCTTTGGTCTCTCCGGAGAAACCATAGGTGAAGGTAAGATGAGTCTTTATGCCCAGACTTTGGGTTAGTTTAATGATCTTTGTCGTCTTCTCAATATCCAGCTTCTTATCGCAGCTATCTACCATGTCCTGGCGGAAGCTCTCGACCCCGTATTTAACCGCGGCCAGGCCGGCAGATTTCATCTCGCGCAAGACCTCTTCATCCATCAGGTCCGCCCGCGCCATGATCGCCCAGGGTATCTTCTCTAATCCCCTCTTTTTTATTTCCCTGGAGAATTCAAGCATTCTATCTTTGCCGATATTAAAGGTATCGTCGTCAAAATATACGGACTTAAAGCCCATCTTCTTTACCAGGTACTCCATCTCCCGGGCTACGTCTTTTACATCCCTTACCCGGTAAGATTTCCCGCCGTACATTACCTGGGGCCACAAACAAAAACTGCAGCCAAAGGGACAACCCCGCGAGGCAAACATCTGTACCGAAGGATAAGGGATCCCTCCCGGCATATCCCAGTATTTTTTTATCGGCAGGCCCTCCCTTTCCGGCCAGGGAAGCAGGTCCAGGTCCGACGGATCTCTCGCCGGGTTCTTGACCACCTCATCGCCGTTACGATAAATCAGTCCCCGGATACTGCTTAAGTCCCCGGATCCCTCAAGCGACCGCATCAGCTCCAAGAGTGTAAACTCATATTCTCCGTAGAGGACAAAATCTATAAAGGAGTGTTTTTTCAGGAATTCCGGTTTATAGATTTCGGGTGCCGGGCCGCAGAGGATGATATACTTGCCCAGCCGGTGGAGGTGTTCAAGCATCTTCAAGTCCGCGTAAAACGAAGGGACAGAAGTCTCGGCAACCAGATAATCAAAACTGCGGCTCATGATCTTCTCGTAAAAACCATCCTCACTCATCTCTTCTGCCACGGCATCGATGATCTGCGCCTGAAACCCGTGCTTCTTTAAAAGGCTCGTTGCGCAGGCAAGAAAAAAGGGAAAGGGGAGGTAATTGCCTTCGTTTGCGTCTTTCAGGTGCGGCCAGCGGGAACCCGCGCGCACGCCCCATCTACCCTCTTTATGCCACGGCAGGTTCACAAGGAACACATTGATCTTTTTGTTCCCGGCGGACAGCGATTTCTTGTTTTCGGCGGCGACAGATTTAAAAGTGGCCATGCGCAGGTTCTCTATCCTTGCGTCTAAAACAGCCTCATCGGTAAAGAGGCTGATCCTTCCCGAGAAGGCCGGACGCTCTCCGTGAAATCTTTTTTCTTCCTTTCCTAAAGCGATGGCGAAACCGACAAGGTGAGAATTGATCTCGCGCGGCGGATTCTGGATGACCGGAATAAGCTTATTCTCTTCGCTCTCTAAGATCATCGCCGGCAGGCGTTTTTCTTCTATGGGGAACCTCACCCCTACCAACTGCGTAGGAAGAGGGTCGGAATAGAGGGTATGCCAACGATCGTCGAGGCGCGGGAAATACGCCTGCTCATAGCCGGATACCCAGCTTTTATACTGAGAATTGATTAATCCCAGCGCGCGGATCTCGTCAAGATAGAGATGCTCTTCTGTCTCAAGGCTTATCCTCCAGAGGATCTCCGTATCTGCGGAGAGTTCTAAAGACCAGAATTGGATTAAGGGCAACTCCCGGAAGGAGATCTTAATCCGGCAGGAGCTGCTGCTGCGGCTGACTATCTGCCAGTCAGCCTTTGTGGAATCTGTCCAGAGGCCGAGGCTGTTGATAGCGGAGTTTAACCCCACCCCCCTGGTGACCTCGCGGCCGTCAAAAAAGATGTTCACCCCGATAGAAGAACAAGAAACTTTTATTCTTCCGTTTGAGAACTCATAAAGCGAAGGCATAAACACTCACCCCTTTTATTTTACGATTTGGGCTCTACCTTGATCAACCCCTTAAAATAAGGATATCTCCCCGGCCGCATTTTCAGGTTATCGGCCTTCTGGTATTGCAGGAGCCTGGCTTCATATAAATAATCCGTATTCTCTACCACTGCCTTTAAAGCCTTCTCTCCGGAGGTATTCCGGAAAATGATCCTGGGCAGAGAATCAGCGCCTGCCTCCAGCGTATCCCCCGGGCCGTACCAGAATCTGAAAGGCAGGATATCGTAGTCGCGGGTATATTCATCGCAAAACTCCCCCTGATTAAGGCCGGTGACCGCCCATTTCTTATATTTATTGGAAAGCATCAGGTTGGCCTGCTTTATCTCAAGGAGCGCTTCCTCATAAACCTCAAGCACGATCTCCCAGGAAAGGGTAGTCTCGTCTATCAGCTCTATCTGCCAGGCCTGGGCAATCGGCACGCAGGGCCACTCTCCGCGACAGGTTATCCTGTTCTCCCCCCTCTTTTCCTGACTCCAGACAGCCTGCGCTGAATCGAGCCAGATCCCCGCAGAGCGCACCGAACTGTAAAGACCGAGAGATTCGGTCAATTCCGCACCCTTCCAGAAGATCCTGCCCGTTCCTTCTGCAAAGCATAAGCGTAAAGATTTTCTTTCCAGCACGCTCGTATCGGCCGCAGAGACACTCCTGCCTGCCTCGACGCTTTCCCCCAGCATGATCCTGCCCTGGAAATACGTATGGCTGCCGGGAGAGATCAATGCCTCGCTTTTTGTGCTATTGCGGCTGAGGTTAAGGCAGATATACTCCTCCTGCCCGTCTTTACCTTTAAACATCCCCAGCGACCACCTGTGCGGGTCTGTGTCTGCGGCAAAAAGGAGCCTGCCTATATTGTTTTTATCCTCCTTCTTGGACTCCAGGATCACCTGCGGCACCTTGTTTTTTTTGAGCCTCACCGGAGAGATTTCCTGCACATACTGATTGAGGGAAAAATCGCCGCGCTCATCAGCCGTAGACCAATACTGATATCTGTCCTTTAATTCCAGCCTGAAGGCCCGATTGTCAAGACGCAGGGGTTCTTTATTGTTGATTTCGCACTTGACTGCCAGATGATCCTCCTGCGTTAAAGTGAGGGTAAGGACCTGGGATAACCAAGAAGGCGCCTCATAGTAAAGGTTAAGGACTATCTCTTTTTCTGAGCGCCTCTCTAACTGCCAATTGGCGTCCCGGAGAGGAAAGGTGGTGTGCAATCCCCCTGACGGCCGGGTGACTTCGTTGTCCTTATAGTAAATCCGGACCGCCTTCTGTTCCGGGTCCGCAAATACGCGTGTATCTCCGGAAATTATGGAGTATTTCTCAAGGTCAATTTTCCTCTTCTCTTCGTCCAGGTAGCGGCAGAGCATAGTTTCTTCTTCCGGGAAACCGATCTTCATATTAAAAGAAAACTTCTCTTCTCTGATCTTTGACTCAGGCAGGCTTAATTGCAGCACCCGGCACCCTGAGAGTCTGTCACTATTCTGAATCACGCAATCATCTCCGGATGCATTCTCTATCGCGATAGCGGGCAGCGCATCTTCCTTTCGTAAGCCAAAAAGCGGGGCCCCGGGAACAAATAGTGCGATATCCCTCCAGTTCTCGGAATATGGCGGAAAACTCTCCTGCTGCCAGCCGCAGAAAAACCTTCTGTATTTTGGATTAAGCAGCAGGCCGAATTTCAGCGCCTGGATCTTCTGGGGACGGGAGTTTGAATAAGCTACATCCCAACAAAGCAGGCCCTCTCTGAAATAGAGCCTCCATTCCTGGCTCAAGCCAAAGTCCGGCCAGAAGAACTCAAGCAGGAGGGCGTCGCCCTCCTTGCGGAACTTGCGTTCTGCCGAAGAGTGATCGTACCAGGCATCATCTACGCATATAGATGTATGGAGCCCCGAATGCCGGGTCAGTTCCAGGTCCCGGAAGTATAGCTTCACTGCTTTTTCTTCCGTGTCCGCTAATAACCGCGTATCCCCCAAGTCAATGGCGCATTCTATCAGTTTTTCCCTGCGCTTGTTCTTTGTAGCGGACAGGAAATTATTTCTCGCCTCTTCAAAAAGCAGCGTTAAAGCTTCTTTATCTTCAAAAAATCTAAAAGAGAGGTTGGCTGAGTCAGTCCTTCCGAAATGCAATTGGATCACCCGCGATTCTTCTTCGTATCCGGTGTTAAAGACCCTAAAACAGGATTCATCTGTTTTCTTCGTCAGCAGGACTCCTGCCAAGCCGGAATCATTTTCTGTCGAAGTCAATCCGATGCAGTCCCCGCGGATATTCCCGTCGTCTAACTGCTGCCATTTATCTTTATAGGAAAAAGGAAGGAAATCCTGCCTGCCTGTGACAGTCTCCCAATGGGCGTAAAGACGGTTAAAGAATAAGTCTATATGGGGGCGCAGGCAGTTTTTATCTCTTATTTCAACCTGCCATTCCAGACCCGTATCGGATAAGCCCATCGTCCAGACCTGGATGATCTTGCCCTCAAGATCCCGGCCCTCGGCATCAATCCGGTCAGAAGAAAAACTCTTTACCTGCCAATCAAGATTCGACGAAGAAGACCAGGCATCTATCCGGGGCACAAAAAAAGGCACATTTGCGCCAAAACCCCTGGTCAGAGGAAGACCGTCATAGGAGAGGCTAACTCTGCCGTTATTGAACACTGCCCGTAGCTTATCTTTCTGGAGAACGGCGATGCCGCTCTTCTTGCCGATCGTCTCGAAATAGGCGCTGGTCACCTCTTCGGGGAGCCCTTCTTTAAGTATCTGCCCCGCCTCAAGAAGAATGGCCCGATCGCAGAGCTTATGCACCAGCTCCATATCGTGGCTGGCCAGGATTATAGTTTTACCCGCATTCTTTAATTCAAAGACCTTCTGGACGCACTTGCGCCGCGCCTCTTCGTCGCCTACGGCAAGGATATCGTCAATCAGGAGGATATCCGGCTCAACGAATATCGCCAGGGCAAAGGCCAGGCGCGTATACATGCCCTGAGAGTAGTATTTTATCGGCGCGTCAATAAACTTTCCCAGGTCGGCAAAATCAATGACTTTTTCTATCTGGCGCTCCAGGATCTGGCCCTCCAGGCCATACATACTGGCGTTAAGCCTGATATTCTCCCTGCCGGTAAACTCCGGATTAAACCCCGCGCCCAGCTCCATCAATACCGAGACCTTGCCGCTGACTTTGACCTCGCCCTTATCCGCCATAAGCATCCCGGAGACGAGCTTAAGGAGGGTGGACTTTCCCGCGCCGTTGTGGCCGATGACGCCCAGGACTTCTCCGCGGCCGACCTTAAGGCTGATATCTTTTAAGGCCCAGACCTCTTCCCAGTCGACCCTGCCCCGGCTGACGAACTTTATCCGGTATTTTTCCCAGACATGATCTAACTCGATTATACTCATAGCCTCTTTAATAATGCGGCCTCTTCCTTAAGAAAGACGCCGTAACCCAAAGCCAATGCCGCTAAAGACAATGCCGCCGCAACGGACAGGACCCGTAGTGCGGGCAGATCCGCCTTAAAAAGGATATCCTGATATGAAACGACAAAATAGGTCATCGGATTTAAAAAAGCGAAAACGCGCAGGTGATCAGGCAGCATATCCAGTGAATAAAAGATCGGAGTGACCCAGAACCAGGCGGTAAAAGCGACTGAGAGAAAGTGCACCAGGTCCCTTAGAAAAACGGTGGTCACGCTAAAGATGAGCCCAAGGCCCGCCAGAAAAAAGAAGTGCAGCCCGATAGCCGCAGCCAGGGGCAATATTCCTAAGACCACCCGGGGGTTAAAGATGATAAAAACAGGCAGTAAGAAGATAAGGCCGATAAGGAAGTTCAGGAGGTTCGCCAGTACCGAAGAAAGAGGTATAAGCTCCCGGGGAAAGGTCGCCTGCTTCAGGAGAGAGGCGTTATCCAGAAAAGAGGTGGCGCACTCGGTAAGGGCGCAACTTGAGAAGACCCAGGGGATGAGTCCCGAGAGCACAAATAAGGTGTAATTGGGCATCTGGACTTTGAATACCGCGCTGAAGACAAAATTGATGCTCGCCGCAAGCAACAGCGGCGCGACTACCGCCCACCAGAGGCCAAGCCGGGAACCGGCGTATTTTGCCTTTAATTGTTTGCGCGCCAGGTCCCAAAGGGCCTTGCGGCAGGAATAGATCTTTCTGATCCTTTCTTTAAACATTAGCGCGCCCTTCCCCGGGATATTTTCTCGATCGCGCCCCGGTAAAAAATAAACATGCCCGTAGTATCGCCGAGTGCCACCTCAATGATCACCCTCTGCGCATCTTCCTCTTTGATCCTGCCGCGGATTATCCGTCCGCTTTTTAAATAAAGGGTGTCGGGATCGGGAATCTTAGAGCCCGCGCGTCCGGGCCTCTTTTCCAGGAGCGCAATCCCCTTTTCAATGAATCCGGTCTCGGTAGAAAGCGTCTTTGCCTTCTCAAGCATCTTCTTTGCTTCTTCAAGGCGGTGCGTCGTCTCATAAATGGTCGCCAGGGTCAGATATGCCTGGCGGTAATCGGGGTGCGTTACGACCAGCCTTTTGGCAGTCTCCTCTGCCTCCTCGTATTTGCCGCTGCCGTTTAGCGCCACGGCTAAGTCGTTCAAGGCCACCGGGTCATCCGGATCAAGCCTTAATCTCTCCCGGCAAAAGGAAGCCTCTTTCTGGTACTCATCGTAGGCCTCTTTCTTCTTATTCTGCTGCTTGTAAATATTTGCCAGCTCATTATGGGCGCCGGGGTAATCCGGATGATCACGGATCAGCTTCTGGTATTCGCTCGCCGCCTCCTCAAATAGGCCGTTGTCGCGATAAGTGCTGGCCAGGCTAAAGCGGATATTCGCATTGCCCGGCTCTAAGTCAACTGCCTCTTTCAGGTATGGAAGCGCTTCGCCGTAACGCTCAAGCTGCATCAGGCTGATGGCCAAATCATTGAGCACGGTGGGGTCGCTACGGTTATATTCCAGGGTCGCACGGTAGTTTGAGGCGGCATTGCCGTAATCGCCGCGGCTAAAATAAATATCCCCCAGAAGTTTCTGCGCCGGCCAGAAGCGCGGGTCTATTTGTATGGCCTTCTCCAGGCTCTCCTTTGCCTCTTCGTAAGAATGTTCCATGAAATAATAGGAGCCCTGGATATAATAGGCGAAGCTTGAATCGGGCGTCGCCTCTATGGCTTTTTTTATGAGAGCGGCTGCCTCCTGCTTTTTACCGGCCATCAGAAGATCGGTGGCCTGCGCTAAATTGTCTGCCGACAGCTCCCTGGCGAATGATTCCTCAAGCTTCCCGATCTCCCTGTTGCCGGGCAGGCTTTTTTTTGCATTTCTTAACAACTCGACCGCTCCTTCAAAATTACGCTTTCGCGCATAGATGTCCGCAATAGCCGCATAAGCCTTTACGAAAGCCGGATCAAACTGGATAGTCTTGCGATATTCCTCAAGGGCAGGGTCCGGCTGTTTCAGCTCCATATAGGTATCGGCCAGCGCAAAATGGATGCGCGCTACAGACGGATTGACCTTCAGGGCCAGCTTAAAATTATTCGCAGCCTCCAGGTAGTCGCCGCGGTCATAATCCTGGCAGGCCCGGTTATAAAAGAAGGCCGGAAGCTTCTCCCTGGCCATATACGCCACGGCGCCCAGCAAAAGGATAAAAATAAGCAGTTTGAATACCTTTGTCATGCAAATACTCCCAGGATTATCCACCATAAGAAAGATGCCTGCCCGAAATAGAAGCTGAGCTCAAAAAGATTATGCAGAAGGAAGGCTGTCCCTGCGCAAAAAAGGCCGATCCGGAAACCCTGCTCCGGGCCGGATTCCCTGACCAGCGCCAACCCCCGCCTGAAAAACAAGAATACAAGGGCAAGAAAACTTAAAAACCCCGGAATCCCGGTCTCGGCAAGCATCTGCAGATACAGGTTGTGCGCATAATGGCTGACGTTTGCCTCAGGCGCCTTGTATGTCCGGTACCACAGGCCGAACTTTCTCCAGCCGACGCCGGCGATGGGATGCTCCCGGGCCATCTTAAGGCTCGCCTGCCAATAATAGAGCCTCTGCCGCAAAGAATTATTCGTATTTTGCGGGGTAAGGAGTTCGGCCAGGCGCTGGCGCATAACGAGGCCGGAGACAAGGATGAATCCGGATAAAACCAGGACTAAGCCTATGCCGATACGCCGAAGCACCCTTTTGCTGAATCCCGGCTTTGGCAACAGATAAAAGAGCCTAAGGAAAATAAAGACCGCGAAGGCGCAGGTAAAGGTGAGGATCCCTCCGAATGATTTGGTCAGGATCAAGGCCAGCATCATCACCGCTATGCAAAAGATGGAGATTATTTTCTCCCTTCTTGCGTAAGAAACGAACGAGCCCAGAATGATAAAAAGCGCCATCACGATGTAGCTGGCAAGGATGTTCGGCGAGATGAAAGTGGCAAAGATACGCATCCTGCCTAAAAACTCTTCGGCGTAGAGATTGGCTTGAGTCCTTTTTATGTATTCCAGCGTATGCCTTAAGCCGAAGAAATACTGGTAGAGCGCATAAAAGCCGATCAATACCGCAGCCAGGATTATCGCGCTAAAAAGCTCTCGCCTCTGCCTATGGGTGATTCTGCTGGCCACAAAAAAGAGGCAGAAGTTCGGGATGAAGAGATAAAACTCATAAAGGCTAAAGGGGGTCGCTCCGGAAAAAACTATAGAAGCCAGTACCGCAGTGATGAACAGGCCCACCCCGAGATTAAGCGCGCCTTTAAAAAGGCCTCCCCCGGCAAAAAGGAATAAAAATACCGCCGAAAAAAACGTAAGAAAGAGCACGAACCAGAATCCGGCAGCCATAAATGCCTGCTCGCTTATAAAGGGGCGCAGGAATATCAGGACAAGCAGGACCTTCCAGAAGAAGTCTCTAATCTTATCCTCCTTCATCAGAGCCTCTCTGCCGCATCGTGGGCATCCAGGATCGTCTCCTCCATGGACATATAACGCCAGGCGCCGTAACGGCCGCAGGGCAGAATATCGCGGCGTGAGAGGAAATCAAAAATACGCCCGAGGCTGGGGAGATAATTTTTATCATAGATGGGGTAGCCGTATTTTATGTCGTTGGTATCCTCGGCCACTATTCGGTCGTCAGCGCTAAGCAGGCCCGTCCTTACCAGGTCTTTGCGGATGCGCTGCGTGATGCTTTTTTTGTCGAGGGGCCTCTGCCTGGAATAAGAAACCTCGGCATAAAGAGAACTTGCCCCCTCGGGCGCACAGGAGGCAGAAAAGTTGTGCGGGAAGCCCACGCGGAAAAAAGAGATCTCCTTCTGCGGAAAATAAACCCAATGCCTGCGGCTGGACTCGGACCTGGCCACCCCGAGATTCAGGTTAAAAACAGAGTTCCATCTTAATCTGCGCAAATCAGAAATGACTTCCTGCGGCAGGCCGGTCACCAGGCCGGGGAGTTCGGGAAGGGGTAGAGTCGAAATTAAATGCGTATACTTTTCCCTGCCCGCCGGGGTGATTACTTCTTTTTTCTTCAGGTCAACGGCATTTATTTTGCAGCCGGTATAAATATTCTTCATGGAGCGGCAGAAGGCCTGCGGCAGCTGCCTGATCCCGCCTTTCTTAGGATACCAGAAATGCGCATTGTAGCCGAACTGGCGCCTGCTTTCTTTGACCGTGCCTTCGATGACCTCCTGTAACGAAGGGACCGGGATAAAACCGTCAAGCCACTCGCAGTTTAATTCTGACGGCGGGACAGTCCAGAACTTTTCATTATAAGGGACCATGAAATGCCGGGCAATTCCCTCGCCGAAGGTATGATTGATCCAGTCCAGGAAGTTCTCATCTCTGGCGCGGCCGTTCTTTGCCGCCCGGATAAAACCCAGGAGGCACTCTTCAACGATATCTGCCGGCAGTCCGTAGAGGTTAGCCTGAAAGGGATAACGGATGTAGCGCTTATGCGTATAGATCCAGGCGTTTCTCCTGTGCCCGGTCAAGTTGCCTCCCAGGAGCCGCCTGACCAGGTCAAAGGTGTAGCGGCGGCGGAAATGCAGTAGGTGGCCGTCATAGTCGAAAGTAAACTCGCCTATTTTTTTAGAACGGCAGAGCCCTCCTACTTCGGGCTCCTTCTCAAAAAGAAGGCACTCCCTCTTTCTTTGCTGCAGATGCCAGGCGGCGCTTAAACCGGCAAGGCCGCCCCCTAGAATAATAATCCTTTTTTTAGCCACGGTCTACAACGCTGTATACCTTTTTGATCATAAATGAAATCGCTGCTATGGCTGTCAAGACCAACGTTGTGCCCAGGAGGTTCGGCAGCCATTTCACCATAAGCCCCACAGTTGAAAAAAACAGGCAAAGCGCGCCCAGAATAAAAAGTGTCTTGCGCTTTGAGTATCCCGCGGCCTGAAAAAGGAGCGCCGGATGATCGTTGCTCTTTTTAAAAGGCAGCTTACCCTTGCTCAAACGGACCATGATCAGAAAAGCGGTGTCAAAGATAGGGAATCCCAGGATCAAAAGCGGGCTTAAGAGCGCGATCCTCTTTTCTATCGGAGCGTAACTTATGTTCAGGGCGACCGCAGCCAGTACAAACCCCAGGAAGTGGCTGCCGCAGTTGCCCATGTATATCTTTGCCGGAGGAAGGTTAAAGACAAGAAAGCTAATAACCGCGCTGCATAAGACAAGCGACAGGATCGCGCTGTTTGTATCCCCGATAAAACTTGAAATGACAAAGAAGGAAAGGCCCGCGATCAGGCTTACCGCCCCGGCGAGGCCGTCCATCACATCCAGATGGTTGATAGCATTGGTGATCCCCAGCACCCAGAGGAAGGTGATGGCAATGTTGGCGACAAAACCGATGTGCACTATCTCAGCCCTTACCCCGAAGGCGATCAGGATCAAGGTGGCAATCGACTGCGCCAGAAACTTGGCTGTGATAGAAAGTTCCTTTAAGTCATCTACCAGGCCGAAGAGGAGCATGAGAAGAGAAGCAAGCAGTATGCCTTGCACAGGAGGCGTCAATGCCCCGGAAAGATTAAAACCGATGAGGCTGGCGACAAAGAAAGAGATCCCTATTCCCAGTCCGCCGGCAAGGGGGATACCGGAAGAGACAAAGAGCTTTCGCCGGGCAAAGGCCCCTGCCAAGATCAGCGTGGCGGCGGTGGCGGTGAAAAAAGCAACCAGAGCGGCTTCCGGATAGATCAGCGACATCGGTCCTTAATTAGTTAATTTTTCGTACAGGAGCGTAAACTCATCCGCCATCTTCTCGATGCGGAAATCCTCACCCAACGCAGCCCTTGCCCTCTCTCCCATTGTCTTTCTCAGGGAAGCATTCTGCAGCAAATTAAGCAGCCTGCCGGATAAAACATCCGGCCTGCCTGCGGGCACTAAGAAGCCTGTCTCTTCTTCCCGGACCACTTCTCTTACTCCGCCGGTATCTGTGGCAACCACGGGCTTGCCCGAAGCCATGGCCTCTAATACCGCAACCGGCAGCCCCTCCCACAAAGAAGAAAGCACGAAGACATCTACCCCTGAAAGGATACGGGGGATATCCCTGCGCCAGCCGGTAAGGGTCACTGCCTCCTCCAGCTTAAGCCTTTGGATCAGGCTCTCGATGCGGGGGCGTAACTCGCCCTCTCCGACCAGAAGAAACTTCGCCTGCGGCAGGGCTTCTTTCACCAATTGCACGGTGCGGATAAAATCTTCGGGCGCTTTCTGCGGCTTTAAACAGGAGATGCAGCCCACGAGAGGGTCTTTGCCGGCCTTAAACTCTTCCCTGATTTTACCGTTTGGGTTATTAAACTCAGCGTAATCTATCCCGTAACGGATAAGCGCGTATTTATCCGGGGTGCCGATATAATTCTTAAGGCCCTTTTCCCAGTCGCTCGCCGAGACCACCACTATCCGGTTACTAAACCCGGCCGCAATCCTCTCCAGGCGGATGAATAACCGCCTGGCGATCCGGCTCTGATAATCGTGAAAAGGCCAGCCGTGCACGGTGTGCAGGATAGTCTTTACTCCGGCGAGTCTTGCCGCAAGCCTGCCGACGATGCCGGCCTTGGAACTATGCGTATGCACGATATCGATTTTGTTTTTCCTGATGAAGAAATAGATCTCAAAGAACGCAGCCATGTCCCTTAAGGGGTTTACCGGCCGCTCCAAAAAAAAGGAAGGCTTAACCTGCAAGCCTTCCATGGAAAGGGCCTCGCCAAGCAAGATGCCTTTTTTGGCGGTGAAGAGAAAGAGATTGAACTTTTCCCTGTCCAGCCGCTTTATCAGGCTCAATAACTGCTTCTGGGCGCCGCCTAATTCGAGTTTAGTGATGATATAAAGGAGGTTGATTTTACGCATAAGACGTATCTTATATTATATTATTTCAGGAAGAAAAGTGCAACAAGTATAATGGATTAGGAAGACTTTATAAAAAGTTTTAGGAAGGTCTTTTTTAGCCGGTGAACTCGATCCCGCCCCAGCTGATCATCTGGTTCCTGATGAAGATAGCTACTCCCTGTACCCCGGGCACGGAGCGGGCAAAATCCAGGGCCCTCTGCATGTCTTCTTTAGAGTTTATCCGGTTACAGGTAGCCGTGGCTACGGCATCGGCAAGGCTTGCGCTTTTAGATAAGATCACTACCGCGTCAGCGCAGCCAAAACTTAAAGAATGTCCGATCGTGCCGGAAGAAGTGCAGATGCCCAGCGGCGTATCTTTAGGCCGGACCCTTAACCTCAGCTTATTCCAGACTTTGGATCTGCCGGTATAAAGGCCGATCAGGCGGGGCTTGGTCGTTTTTATAAAGAGGTCTCCGCCGTTTTCTACGATCACGTCCCGGTATCCTTTTTTTAAAAGGTCCCGGCCGAGGAACCCGGCGATCGCGCCGGCGACCGTAGCCATCGGCCCGACATTGGCCTGCTTAGCATCACGGCTCATCTCATGGATGATGGCTGGGGCGGTCAACTCTACCGGGACGGGTTTGAGGCTGGTCAGAAAACGCCTGTCCCTGTTGATATAGTTTTCTATGTCATAGCGGTATGTCCTGATCCTTTCGGCGACATAGTCCTTATCCAGGCGCTTATTGGTAAGGATCTCCAGATCCGTCTCTTTGGCAGAGATGTGTTCCAGGTGCAGGTCCTTCTGTTTTACCCACTCCCGGTAAAACCTCTTCTGGAATTTTAAGCTCTTCATCTTAACAGATGCGCGGCAGGATCTCCCCTGCCGGCATATCCACGATCCGCTCTGTGCCCAGGCGGGTTTCCAGGACCACCTTGCCGCCAAGACCGGGGCGTATCTTGCCGATGATCTTTGCCTTGCGGCCGAGGCTGTGCTTTCTTAGCGATTCTAAAACTTTTTCTGCCCCTTTGGCCTCTACTATCAGGAGCGCCTTTCCCTCGTTAGCTACATACAGGGGGTCGAGCCCCAATAATTCGCAGGCCATGCGCACCCTGGGTGCCACCGGGATCATCTTTTCTTTGATCAAGATGCCGTATCCGGTTGCCCCGGCGATCTCATTTAACGTGGCGGCTACGCCTCCGCGGGTAGGGTCGCGCATGAACTTTACCGCCCTGGTTTTTCTGATCACCGGAAGAAGCAGGGTGTTGAGGCTGGCGCAGTCGCTGGCTATGTTAAATCCCAGGCCTGCCCCTTTTCTTCCACAGACGACTGCCATGCCGTGCGAGCCTATCTCGCCGGTGACAATAATTTTGTCTTTGGGCCTTATTCTTTTTAAGGAAAGGTCCGCACCCTTGATGACCCTGCCTATTCCTGAAGTATTGATGAATATTTTATCCGCCGCGCCCCTCTCCACTACCTTCAGGTCGCCGGTGACGATACTTACCCCTGCCCGACGGGCGCTTGAGGCAATAGAATCGACGATCCTTTCCAGGGTCCGGTAATCCAGACCCTCCTCGATGATCAGGCCCAGAGAAAGATGCTCCGGCTGGGCGCCCAGCATCACTAAGTCATTAACTGTGCCGCAGACAGCGAGCTTTCCGATATCCGCGCCCCTTAAAAAGAGCGGGCTGACCACAAAAGAATCCGTGGTAAAGGCGATTCTTTCCCGGTGACGTATCAGGGCCGCATCCGTAAGCTCCTTAAGTATGGGGTTATGCAGCTTTTTCAGGAGCAGCCCGCGGATGAGCTCCTGCATTGCCGATCCGCCGCTGCCGTGAGAGAGCAGGATTTTTTCTGGCATGGAAGAGTCCTAAATATCGACCCCTGTTTCAGTCAGGTCTTTTTTCAATCCTTCTACGTCCTTAAAGACAAATGCCCGCATACCGAGAGTTTTAGCGCTTTCTACCAATTCCTGCCGGTCGTCGACGTAAAAGGCTTCCCCGGGCAGGACTTTCAGCTCTTTGAGGATACTTTCATAGATACGCGCGTCGGGCTTGATCAGCCCCATCTCGCAGGAGGCAAATACATGTCCGAATATATCGAAGACGGGAAAGAACTTTTTCAGGTATTCAAAATGCAGGATATTGATGTTGGAAAGCAGGGCCAGGCTGTAGCGGGCCCTCAAGGCGACAGCCAGATTATAGACGAGGCGGTTCTTCGGGCTCAGGAAGAATATTTCGTTCCATACCGGCACAAAGGCCTCGTAACTTAAATCGAGCCTAAGCATTTCTTTCACCTTAAGGTAAAAGTCAGGCGGTGAGATCCTGCCCTGCTCAAAGAGCGTGGTAAGTTTCGAATTAAAAAAGAGGCCGTAGATCTCTTCCGGGGTCTTCTTGCAGAACCGGGAGATCCTCCTTGCCGCTATTATGTGGTCAAAGTCGATCAGGACATTGCCCAGATCAAAGATGACCGCTTTTATCCGGTCACTGCCCATAAGTATTTTTGTCTTTGCTGCGCCGGAAAAGGTCTAAGAATCTATCCTCGTACTCCTTGTAAACGTTCCATTTATCGAGCTCCGCCTTTAATTCCTGCGCCTTGCCGAGGTCCGCCCTGGCCTCGCTAAAGAGCTTCTCGATCCTGTCTTTAACTGACTGCGGCAGTGTAGTCAACTGACTTAAGGCTTTCTTGATCTTCTCGATCTCCTCTTCATTGATCGGCCCGGAGGCCTGGGAGCCGAGTTTAAAATAATCAAGGAGCTTATTGATCTCACCCTCCACATTATGCGCCTGATCTTTGAGCTCGGAAAAATCAAGTTCTAAACCGAGGATTTTGCTCAGCGCCTCAAGCGCTGCCTGGGAGGCACGGGGATTCTCGATCTGGACGGTATAAAGCGGGATCTCGGCGAGCAGGCAGAAACCCTTTAACCCTTCTTTTTTGGCAAAACCTAAAAAGAGGCCGTTCATTCCGCTGATCTGGCCTTCGGCAAGGAGATGAAAATTATATTTCTTCAGGTTGTTCTTGATCTCATTTGAAGTAGCGGCAAACCAGACTCCCGGGGCCTGCGTATGGTCGATAGGCACCGGCATCGAGGCAAAACTGATCACTGTCTGCACCTTAAGGGCCTTGGCGACCTGGATGATCCTGCGGGAATACTCCTCTGCCTTAGCCAGGTCAGGCTGGGCATTGCTTAAGAAAATAATCAGGTCATTGCTTCCCGTCCTGTTCTTCCAGAAATAGAACTTATTTTCCGGAAGCTCGGGTATCCCTAGCACACCGTCTTCTATGACGCTTGCCGTCAGGTAGAAAAAATCCTCTGCCGGGATGCCGGCAAATTCCCGGGCTTTAAGCTTCTCCACCAGATGCCCGGCTGCTTTATAGGCGACCTCGCCCATCCCGGGCCAAGCCACGATCAAGTAAGGTTTTTTCAGTTTCGGCCGCTTCAGGAATTTGACCTCATCCATTTTTTCTCCTTTAATCAAAATTATAATTTTTTAAAAAATCTTCAAGTGCTTTTGTCCCCTTATAGAGATTCTCGATCTTTATATATTCGTCGGCAGTATGGGCGCAGCCGGAAGAGCCGAAGCCCGTAGCTACCGCCGGGATCCCCTTATCCTGAAAAAAGGTGATCACCGTAGCGCCTTCCGAGCCTTTAATGCGGGGCCGCGCCCTGAACTTACGCATCGCCCGGATAAGGTCCCTAACCAGAGGATGGCCCGGGTCGATCTGATAAGGCTGCTGGATACCTTCGACCTCTATTTTAAAGTTTTTGGTATGCTTGGAGGCTACCCTCTTCAGGGCCCTTAAAAAATCTTCCGCGGACATCCCGGGCAGAAAACGGATGTCCAGCTCGAACTCGCACCAGTCAGCCACGACATTCACCTTGTCTCCGCCGTGGATAGTACCGGTATTTACCGTCGGAGGCCGCAGGTACCTGTTAGGAGAAAAGCTCAATCTCTGTTTTTTTATTTCGCTGATGATCTTAAGTGCTGCATCTATGGCATTTATCCCTCTCCAGGGGTAGGCGCCGTGTGCGCGCTTTCCCTGGATCTTTACCTTAAGATGCAGCAGGCCCTTTTGTGTGACTATAATGTCAAAGTCGTCTGAATCAAGGACTACCGCGGCGCAAGGTTTAAGGATCTTCTTTTCTAAGAGCGGGATGAGCCCCAGGTCCGAACCGCTTTCTTCATCCGCAGTCGCGGCAAAGATGAGGTTATAATCCGGGACATATCCGTCTTCGACAATGCTGCGGATGGCCTCAAGTCCGGCGGCAAGGTTTCCTTTGCAGTCAGTTGCTCCCAGGCCGTAAATCCTTCCGTTGATGACCCGGCCCAAGAACGGCGCTATCTTCCAGCTCTTTCCTGCCGGGACTGTATCCAGATGCGGGGTGATCAGAAGAGAGTGTTTTTTATCCCTGCCCTTAAGAACAGCGATGACGTTAGCGCGCCCTTTTCTAAACTCGTATATCTTTACCTTTAATCCCAGCTTCTGCAGATAATCCTTTACAAAAGAGGCGATCCTTGCTTCATCGCCGGGAGGATTTTCGGAATTGATACGGATAAGATCTTGCGTAATCCGGATAAGACGCTGCTTATTAACCATGAGATTATAAGGGGATTAAAACTTGAAGTTCAGGCTGGCAGCCAGGGCTTCACTGTCAAAAGCGCTTCCCTCTAAGTTAAGCCAGATCTTTTGCGTTAGCGGGACATCTACGCCGGCAATCAGGCCGAAGGATTTGCCCGAATCCGACATCCTGCGCTTGCGGTCCTCGTCCACCTTGTGTATATAGTCGACCCTGGACCAGCGCGTCCCCAGATACGGCGTGAACCTGTTAAAGGCATAAGAGACAAGCAGTGAAGTCTGCCAGTCATCAAGTATGGCGCGGTTACGCACTCCGTCTACGTCAGTACTATGCGGGTGGATACTGATGTGCTGGAATCCGAAGACCGCCTTTATTTTATCGCGCTCAAAAAGACGCAGGCGCAGGCCGTATCCGCCGGCGAAACTGGTAGAGTAATCGACCTTTTCTCCGGCAGTGGAACGCTGCCGGATATCTCCTGCCCCGCCTTTTAAGTCTACAGAGAGCCAGTCAAAGACCCCGTAAGAAAGGATGAAGAATTCCTGCTGGCTCTTCACCGTACCGTAATCCTGCTCAAGGTATCTTTTGAAGATCGAATAGGACTGAAAGCCCCCGAAAAACTCTTTTTTCTGAGGCATCTTGGTGCCATAGCAGGGAGCGGCGTATAAATCAGTAGGCTGTAGGCTGTAGGCTGCACACAGGGTGAAAAACAAAAAGAAAGCGGATTTCTTAAACTTTATCATTTCAACCGGTCTTCTTCAGGTCTCCCAGCGGACAGAGAGCGCACTTAGGTGCGGACTTCAGACAGAAGTCCTTGCCTAATTTCACCAGAAGCGCGTGATATTCGTTATATAATTTTACCTCATTTTTGGCATTTTTCATAAAGAAATTTTGTATCTCCTGGTACGGCGCATCCGGGCCGGTGAGCCCGTGCCTTGAAAGGATGCGCCTGGTGTAGGCATCCACCACAAAGACCGGCTTATTCAGCGCATAAAGCAGGATAGAATCCGCGGTCTCAGGCCCGATGCCGTTCACCGATAGCAGCTCTTCGCGTAAACCCTGCGTATCCCGCGAAGACATCTTCTTTACGCTGCCGGCGTAATTTCCGACGAAGAGTTTCAGGAAGTTTTTCAGGCGCAGGGCCTTGACATTGAAATAACCGGCGCTATGGATATAAGCAGCCAGCTTCCTCTTATCCAGGGCATTAAGTTTTTTGGGGGTAAGCAGGCCCGCCTTTTTTAAGCGCCTGATCGCCTTTTCCACATTCTGCCAGCTGGTATTCTGGGTAAGGATCGCTGCGACCATGACCTCAAAAGGGGTCTCACCCGGCCACCAGTGCTGCGACCCGAAACGGCGGTATAATCTGCGGTAAATCGATGCCAGGGTTTTTTTACGGTTGTAAGCCATTAGGGGTCAGTCTTTTAACTCAAGCGGATTGTAAGAATAGTAAGCAAAGACCGTATAAGCTGTCCCGGCTACCGAGCCGGTAGAGCCACCCTGCGGCGTCATCCAGCCGTGGCCGGTATCGGCATTTGCCTGCGTGGCGTAAGGAAGGCAGGTCTCTCCCTGGCCCGAAGGGGAGGGGCTTGAGATGATCATGTTGCCTAACTGGGAGAGGTATTCATCCGCCTTGAGGCTATAGGTCCTGGCCTTGGCGACCATCTCTTTCCGATAATAAAAATCCGCCATGATCTTAAAAGCGATGACCATCTGCGCGGTCCATTCTGACGAGACTATCCCGCCTCTGGACAGGTTCCTCTGCGGCGCAAAATCAAAACCCTTCACCTTTACCGTCTGTCCGTCAGGGCGGGCATAGGAGACCACGATTCCGCAATTATGTTCGGCAAACTCCAGGATCCTGTCCGGCTGCATACCGATCCCTTCGAGTTTTTCCGGCCCGATAGCGGCGATGGACCAGGCATAAGTATCGGTGGCAATGGTAGAGTCCCCTTTCCCGCGTTTCACCGGTATCTCCGGACGGTCATAAACATGCTGGGTAAGCCACTCCAGGGTCCGGTCCCGCGCCTTGCGGTATTCCTGCCTGCCGCCTGCCTGATAAAGCATATTGAAAAAAGCATAGGCGTCAAGATTATGTTCCGTGGAATACCAGCCGGTATCCGGCCCCCCTTTTATGCCTCCGTCCTTATCCTGCAGGTTCATCACCCGTCGGGCGATTTCTTCGGCCAGGTTCAGAAAGGCCTGGTCGCCGGATTTACGGCTGTAATGCAGGCAGGCTATCCCGACCCAGATATTCGGGCCGCTGTGCACCGCATATTCTCCGGGGTTAGAGTCTTTTACATAATAGGCATTGAAGAAAAGACCGTCCTGGCGCTTGGCCCGGCGGCTGTAAAAATCCAGGATCTTCCTGGCGCGTTCAAAATCGCCGAAATAGGTATAGGCTAAAACTACCAGCGCCTGATCATAGGTAAAGGCCAGGTCCGTCACGCTGTTATCGCCTTCGAAACTGGCCACCAGGCCTGTACGCGGGTTTTGATGGACCTTGAGCCACTGGTACATCTTATCGATATTCGCCTTTTCCAGGCTCGCCTGGCGTTTATCCAGGCGCAGGAGCTCTTCGGTGACGACATTCTCTTTCTGCTGCAGACTGATCAGTTCCTCCTGCAAGACACTCCGGTCGCGCTTCAGGCCATCGATGAGCGAACCCAGCTCTCCTGCCTTCCTGGCAGCAGCCTGCTGTTCGGACTGCATCTCTTCTCCGAGGCGCGCCTTCTCATCCTCCACTGACTTTATGCGCAGTTCCAGCGCCCCGATCTTTTTCTGCAGCTCCTCTTTGTCCTTGCTGATATTCTTTATCTTCTGCTTGGCGATGCTGGATTCCTGCAGGATGTGCACGAGTTGACCGACCAGTGCCTTGTTCCCACGGATGAGCCGGACATTCAGGTATGCGTTTAAACCAAAACCGATGCCAAGGAGGATGATCATAGCGGCTGCTAGCGGTAAAAGCAGCTTCCTGGTACGGGCAAAGCGGATGATCCGGGAATTATCTTCAGGCGAGATCTCGTCGTAGCTTAAGCCGATCAGGTATTTGTTGGGAGGGCTTGAGATCACTTCCTTTTCCCAGACGATGCGGGCGACTGCTTTAATGGGCTTATGTAGCGGCAATTCAAGCTCAAAGGCCACCCTCGCCTTGCGCTCCCTGACCAGCCTTGCATGCTCGAAAGCGAAGTTATTCACCTCAAGGCAGATCCCTCCCCGGCTGATATTGCTGGTAAAACCCTGCAGGGGAAGAGAAAGGTCCTGCCGGCCATCCGGTGAGATCAGGCGGAATTGCACCGGAAAGACCGAATCGAGCCTGAGATATTTCCTCTTTTCCGTCGCCGGAAGGTCCTTTGCCGAGATCATTGCGTCCTCTCCAAGATTATACGCTGCTTAAGGCTCTTGGCCAGGGCCTCAAGCCTCTTCTTAAACTCGGGGTATTCCGCTACTTCAATCAGCGGCTTTTTTAATTCCTCTCTCTGGGAAAAAATAATCCTGTTCTTCTCCTGACTGTACTTGGCGCTGAACCTGAACCAGGCAGTATCGCTTGAGACGCTCTCGGGCATGTACTTTACCTTGTAACCCTGCGGCAACTCGATCTGCACCTCTGTTTCCCTTGCCTCCGGGCAGTCAAAGTCAAGGGCGTATTTACGCTTCTCCCTGGTCACCGAAGAAGTGTCGGCGGCCGCCAGCGCGGGGGCAATCCTTAATTTTCCCGCGGAAGTGAAATATTCCGGGCCATTAAAATAATAGCTCAGGATTACCGGTTTATTCAGGTCTTCCAGGTTCTCGGTGCGGTACTCCTCTAATTTCGCTCCGATAGAGATCTCCTGCGCGCGGCTGTCGAGCAGTTCCCGTACCTGTTCCGGCTGGGTGAATAAAAGCCAGTAACGCTGCCCCTGGCCAAAGAAACCCGTGGTCAGAATAGACCTCTCGGCAGAGATGGATTCATCCGGCTTCACCTCGATCTTTAAGGAGTTCCGGACCAGGTTGTGCTCTGCCGGAAAAAGCGGGGCGGGTAAGATCTCAAAGGATTTCTCCTTAAAGACCAAGACCCTGCGGCCCTGATCGGGCTGCGGCAGATCGCCGAAGGGGCATGTCTGCGCCGTCGGATCAAGAAATACGGTCTTGCCGTTTAACTCTACGCAGGCAATTGCGTGATTAAAAAGCATGGAGGGAAAATCCGGGTTCAGGTTGTAGTGTTCTTTGGTGGCGATGAGCACCGGCCAGGCAGCTAGGCCTGCCTCTTTAAGCATGGTGATGAGCAGGACCGCCTGGTCTTTGCAGTCGCCGTATTTATTCCGGAAGATGTCCCCGGCAGGATGCGGCTCGTAGCCGGCCTGGCCGTATTCCACTGCCACGTAGCGGATCTTCTGGGCGCAGAAATTATAGATCGCCCTTGCCTTCTCTTCGTCTGTGGCCTTATCTCTGGTCAGCTCGCGCACCTTTTCTTTTATCGCGCTGTCGGCTTTTATCTTGTCCGCTGCCAGAGACCACCACCAATCATAGATCTCCTGCCAGCTGCCGAAGGTGGATAAAAGTATGCTCGGGTTGATCTCGGATCGAGCCGGCATATTCGATTCCGGGATGATCTCCGGGACATTGCCGAACTCCCAGCGGTAGATGCGCTCGGCATTCTCCTCTTTTACTTTCGGGGTAAGCGATGCGCCAAAATCATTGTACCGTTCATTCAGGGTCTTCTGTTTCAAAACCCTGGACTTGGGGGTCTTTACCGTGAAATTAGCTGCGATCAACGGCTCGCTGGACTGCACCGGATAGACGGCGACAAAATCTTTTTTATTGATCAGCCGATTGCGCAGGATCCTTACCTTATATTCGATACAAGCCCCTTCGGCGATCTCCGGGAATGAGATGATGTAGACGCGCGCATTGCTGTAAAGAGGGAAGTTCAGGTATTTGGAGACGTCGCGGATATGGCGGGTGCCCACATCTACCACTGTGCCGTCGGGTTTGATGGTGCGTGCAAAGACGAGTTCTATCTTTTCAAAGGTGGAATCGTAACCGATCTGGGTCTCGGAAAAATCCTCTTTTCCGCGTTCATTCAGGACCTTGATCAGATGATGCAACTCGGTCTCCTCGGTATTCTCTGCGGTAATGGTGATGCTCTCATCAAGAAAGACTAGGAGTGCCCCTGCCTGGGGGTAATCTTTTGCAGGAGGGGCCTTATTGATCTTCTCGCAGATCACGGGGTCCAGGTCCTTTATGTTCTTGGCCGGATCTTTTCTCTCGATTGCCCTTATGCGCCCCTCGGCCTTTGGCCTGAACTCAGGCGATTTTATTCCGGCATAGGCCTTAAGCGCCTGGTCAAAGAGGTTCAGCTTTTCGGCGGTCAGGCCGTGAAAATACTGGTACTGGTCGTCGGCAAGCTCATCCTTATTGAATATCTCCAAAGCGTCGATATAGTTTCCCTGCTTGTAATAAGAGATGGCCAGTAACTTCCTTGCCTCTCTTTCGCCTGAGGCCTTGAACTCCCGGACCGCCAAATCAAAATCTCCGTGTTCAAAATAGAGCCTGCCCAGTTCAAAATGCAAGCGGTCGGTATCCTTTCCCTGAGCAATCAGGTCTTTATATTGTTTGACGGCGCGCTGATAATATTGTTGAGACTGCCTGACGGATTCCTGCGCCCTTTTGGGATCCTGGGAGCAGCCCGAGATAATAATTAAGGAAAGAAATACAAATAAAAAGGGTTGAATTTTAAGCTTCTCTGGTGACCTTGTGGCCTGGTGACGCGGTGACATCTTATTTGCGGTACTTATAATACGCATTGCAAGCTCCTTCGCTTGAGACCATGCACGGCCCTACGGGATTCCGGGGGCCGCATCTCTTGGCGAACAAGGGGCATTCATCCGGCCGGATGATGCCTTTTAAAACATCTCCGCAGCGACACTGCGTCGTGCGTTGTGCGCTGTGTGTTGTGGGATTAAGACCAAAGGCCTTCCTGGCGTCGAACCGGCTGAATTGCCGGCGCAGTTTCAGGCCGCTTCCGGGTATTTGCCCCAGGCCCCGCCAATCAGCGCCGGCGACCGTAAACACTTTCTTTATCGCAGCAAGCGCTCTCAGGTTTCCTGTTCGGTTCACTACACGGCTATACTGATTCTCTACCCTGGGCTTGCCTGAATTGATCTGGCGCAGCAATAGATATACTCCCTCCAGGATATCCAGCGGCTCAAAGCCGGCAATACAGCAGCCAAGGCCCCATTTGCGCGCGATCGGTTCATAGGGCTTTTGTCCGATTATAGCAGAGACATGGCCCGGGCACAAGAAGCCGTCCACCACTAATTTAGGGTCGCGCACCAGATATTCCATCGCCGCAGGGATAAGTTTAAGCGAAGATAAGAAAAAGAGGTTCCTTAGCCCTTCTTTTTTAGCCTCCAGGATGCTTAATGCAATGGTCGCGGCAGTAGTTTCAAAGCCGACGGCCAAAAAAACAACTTTTTTCCGGGGATGTAACCGGCTCAGGTCCAGGGCATCCTGCACAGAATATACGATGCGAATATCCCTGCCATTGGCGCGCTCTCTCTCCAGGCTCAAGGAGCTCCCCGGTACGCGCAGCATATCTCCGAAGGAGAGGATGATCCTGTCTTTGGCCCCGGCTATTGCTATGGCCTCGTCGATGTATCCTGCTGAGCTGACGCAGACCGGGCATCCCGGGCCGGAGATCAGCCTGATATTTGCGGGTAAAAGTTTATCCAGGCCGAACCTGAAGAAACTCTGCGTATGCGTGCCGCAGACCTCCATCAGGTTGATGCGCCCGGCCGGGGCGATCTCTTTTATCTTTTCGGCGGCCTGAACGCAAAGTTTTCTATCACGGAATTCGTCGACGAATTTCATCCGATATCCTTTATCAAATCCAGGGTCTCTCTGGCTTTTTCCGGGTCCACTTTTTCAATGGCAAAACCGGCATGCACGATGACATAATCGCCTGTCTTTACGCTAGCCAGCATCTGGATATTTATACAGCGGATGAGCCGGCCAGATTCGACCTTTGCCAGAACGCCGTTAATCTCTTTTACCCGCATGGGGATACCTAAACACATGCCTAACTCCTCATTCCTGCGATCGCTGCCTGGCCCAAAGAGATGCCGGCGTCGCCGGGCGATAATCTCTGCTGCGTAAAGACGCAAAATCCGGCCTTCGCCAGCAAGCCCCGAGTCTCTTTAAGCAGGAGCCTATTCTGAAAGACCCCTCCGGATAGGACTATTCGTTTGACCTTTGTCTCTCTGCTCAATTTTAAGCAGGTATCTCTGATCATCCTTGTGACAGTCAGATGGAAACGTAAACCGATATCTCCTTGAGGCCTTTTTGCCTTTAAATCGGCGGCGATCTCCTTAAACAGCGGCAGAGGGTCGATGATATAGCAGCCGTTATTTTTTTCTATCCTGAAAGGGTAAGCCCGTTCCTTCTCTATTGCAGCATAGCTTATTTTTTCAAGCTCCATAGCCAGCTGCGCTTCAAAAGCGGCCTGCTTTCTGTTTAAGACCATGGCTGCCGCCGCGTCAAATAGCCTGCCCATGCTGCTTGCCGCGGGAGAAAACTCCGACGGCATAATGCTTTTTAAGGCCCGCCATTTTGATTTATCGATGCTTTTTACAAAGGGGATATTTAAATCAAGGAATTTTCCCGGATAGGCCTGATCCAGCCAGAAGGCAGCCAGTCTCCAGGGCTCCCGGATCGCTCTTTCTCCTCCGGCGAGCAGGGCCTCTCTCAAATGCGCCTTTCTTTGAAAGGTGCGGTAGTCGCAGAGCAGAAACTCCGCGCCCCAGACGCGGTTATCCGCGCCCAGGCCTGTGCCGTCAAAGGCCACGCCGATCACTCTTTCATTTTTCAGGCCGTTCTCCGCCATGCAGGAGGCGATGTGCGCATGGTGATGCTGTATAGCTCTTAACTCATAGCTCTTAGCTCTTAGGTTAAGGGCGGTTTTAGTAGACTGGTATTCGGGATGCAGGTCAAAGGCGATGATCCCGGGCTTCTTCCTCAGCCAGAAACTTACTTCTTCTTTAAAACTAAAGTAATCTTTCGGGCTGTTCAGGTCCGGAAGCGGGCTCCCCACGTACGCAAGGTCGCCCTGAATAAAACAAAGGGTGTTCTTGCTCTGTGAGCCAAACGCCAGGACCGTATCCCTTACTTTAAAAGGGAGTTGTATTTTTTTATCAATGAAGCGGTCGCTTTCCCGCATCTTCCGTCTCCGATAGTCTCACCCTCGACGCCGGTCAAGGGCATGACCCCCATCAGCGAGTTGGTCAGAAAGGCCTCTTCTGCTCCTGACAGATCCTGCGCGGTGAACTTACCCTCGTAGACCTTCAGGCATAACTTTGCTGCCAGGCGAAAAACCGCCTTACGCGTGATACCCTCAAGCAGGCCGCATTCATGATCCGGGGTAAAAATGGCCCCTTCTCTGATAAAAAATATATTGCTGCGGCTGCCTTCGGTGAGGTAGCCCCGGCTATTGAGGATGATTGCCTCGTCAAAACCCTTTTCTTTTGCCTCCTTAAAACTTAATTCATACAAAAGACGGCTGGTGGATTTAAGGCGGCTGAAAAAATGATCCTGCTGGCGGAAGCGGCTGATGGCAACGGAAAAACCCTGCTTATATTTCTTCGCAGGCCGGGGGGTATGCCTTCTGGCGATGATCAGGGTATCTGTCCTTTTTATTCCTTTCCATAAGACTATCTTCGCGTAGGTGTCTTCAAAGCCGCTCAGCTCCACTACCCTATAAAGCAATCCTTTTAATCTCGCTCCGGAGCAAGGAAAAGCAATGCCGATCAGCCTGCAGGCAGCGCGCAGTCTGGCAATATGCGCGTCAAGAAAAAGGCTCTTCCCCTTAAAGAAACGCATCGTCTCATACAATCCAAAGCCGTATAAAACGCCCGGCCCGGCCGCCGCAAGCACAGGTTCTTGTGCGCTTAAAAACTTTCCGTTAAGAAAAATCGTCTCCTTTTTCATTGTATCGCCTCGATCATTGCCTTAGCCTTGACCAGAGTCTCAGCATACTCCTTTTCCGGTACAGAATCCGCCACTATACCGCCGCCCGCGCCGAAATAGATATCCCTTCCTTTTTTCAAGATAGTACGGATGAGGATATTAAAGTCCATTTCTCCGGAAAAACTTAAATATCCGAGGCTGCCGGTATAGATACCCCTGCGGTTAGGCTCCAGCTCCTCGATGATCTCCATGGCGCGCACCTTGGGGCAGCCGGTAATGGAGCCACCGGGAAAACAGGCGCGCAAAAGGTCCAGCCGGTCTTTGCCTTTATAGAGAGAGCCCTCGACGGTGGCAGTAGTCTGATATACGGTCCGGTACTCTTCCAGTTCCCTTAAACTCTTGACCCGGACCGAATCGTAGTTGCAGACCTTGCCTAAATCATTCCTTTCTAAATCTACGATCATGACCAGCTCCGCCTTGTCTTTGGCGCTGGCAAGGAGCTCCTTTCTGAAGCGCATGTCTTTGTCCCGGCTCTCTGCGCGCGGCCGGGTCCCTTTCATCGGCCGGGTGCTCACCAGGTTATTTCGCTGACAGAGGAACCTCTCCGGCGAAGAGCTGATGATCTGGAAAGGGCCGGTGTCAAAATATGCGCCAAAGCAGGTTGGGCTTAAGTCCCTGAGCCTGCGGTAAAGCTGGAAAGCCGAGAGGCAGGTCTTTGCCTGAAAGCGCTGGGTAAGGTTCACCTGGTAAATATCGCCCTGCCGGATGTATTCCTTGGCACTTTTTACGGCTGCGATGTATTCCGCTTTGCGGAAATTCGATCTTAAGCGCGCCTGCGGCCTCTGAGGGACATCTTCTCTCTTTTGCAAAGCTCCCCCCCCCAAGAGCCCCTCTGCCTTTTTAAGATTCTTCAGGCAGAGCTTCCGGGCCAGAGAAGGTTTTTTTTCCGGCAGGCCGGCGCAGAAGATATGCACCTTCTTCTCTGAATGATCGACGGCAATAACGGTATTATAGAAACCGAAGAGGGCATCCGGGATATTAAGGTCATCGGGCCTGGTCTGTTTAAGCTTCGGCTCAAAGAGGAAGCCCAGGTCGTACGCCAGATATCCTACCGCTCCACCCGAAAAAGGGATTTTATTTCCGGCGGGAGCGGTTTTCCAGCGGTTGAGAAGCTCGCGCAGTTTCGCAAAGGGATCGCTATTTTTTACGCTTAAAACGTAAAAGGGGTCGCTTCCAAGAAAAGAGAACCTGCCCATGCCTTTACATGCATTAAGGCTTGAGTCCAGCAAAAAGGGATTCGTCCTCCCTCTTAAGGCAGCAAGGATCCGGAGCGGATCAAGATCCAGTTTATACGACTTCCAGATGGAGTATGCCATCGATCCTAAAGGTCCTCTCCTCGTTCCTTAAAGAACAGAAGCCGACGAGATAATTCTGGTTTCTCTCCTGCTTGATCTGTTTAGGTATGACTTCGCGCTCCGAGACCTCGCCTCCCGAAGAAGAGAGATACCTGATCTTAAGCTTTACGCCTAACTCGATCGCCTCCTGGATCTCGGCGATCTTCAGGGCATCGAGGCCTTCCAGGACCTTGGGGCTGATAGAAAAAAGGTGCGTAAGATTAGTGAAATCAAAAACCCCTTTCTGGCTTAATAATTCTTTGAACCTCTCAAAGACGCCGATAGTCAGCTCAACGTCGGAGAGCGCGCGATGCTCCTGTTTGATCTTTATATCGAGCTTCTCGGCCACGAACCAGAGGGCGTAACGCTCT
>Ga0194125_10002912_pt1 | contig 28029 bp, 26 predicted proteins | sample TA2KigC250mmetaG_FD_148626 | JGI IMG/M metagenome (GOLD analysis project Ga0194125, IMG submission 148626) | Freshwater microbial communities from Lake Tanganyika, Tanzania - TA2015034 Kigoma Deep Cast 250m | ecosystem: Environmental > Aquatic > Freshwater > Lake | place: Tanzania: Lake... | reverse complement strand
TCCATCTATGACCAATGGACTCGCGTCTTGACGTTCCTCAAATAGCGTCTCGCGCGTCGAGAATCATTGAGATCCTTGCGCGTGAGCACCCCTCGCGCAGCGGCCTTTTCCCGGAGCGACTCCATGCTGCTGCAGAGTTCATCGAGCGGGAGTTCCAGGCCCTGGGATACGCAGTGGAATCCCAACGGTACATCAGCGAGGGGTCGACGGTCAGAAACCTGATCGCCGAGCTGCCGGGAAAGGATCAATCGAAGCCGATCATCGTTCTCGGAGCGCATTACGACACCGTCCCGGGCACGCCAGGGGCAGATGATAATGCAAGCGGCGTGGCGGGACTTCTCGAGCTCGCCCGGCTCTTGAAGGATTCCTCACGCAGCAGGACCATCAAGTTCGTCGCATTCACTCACGAAGAGCCACCGTACTTCTACACCTCTCGGATGGGGAGCCGTCAATACGCAAAAGCGCTCAAGCGTCAGAAGCAGAAGATTTTGGTGATGTTTTCACTGGAAATGATCGGCTATGCCGGTAAGCATTTGAACCAGATGTATCCATTTGTTCTTCTGCGGCAATTGATGGGATACCCGAAGAACGGCAGTTTCATTGGTCTTGTGGGAAATGTCCGAACCATGCGACTAGTAAAGCTTGTTCGCACAACAATGCGCGAGAGTTGTTCCGTTGGAGTGGAAAGCCTCAGCGCCCCTGGATTTCTCCCGCCCCTCTTTCTCTCGGATCATTCATCATTTTGGCGCCGCGGCTATCCGGCGATCATGGTGACTGACACGGCGTTCATGCGCAACCCGCATTATCACCTCCCCAGCGATACAGAAGGAACCATCAACTACTCGTTTCTCGCCGAGGTCGTACGGGGTTTGGTGTGTGCCGTTCAGAGCCTGGATCGGTTGAAATAACATGGAGGTAGCAATTCCATGACAGCGACAGTTCATCTCGGCTGTTGTGGGTGGAGTTATTTGAACGAGAAGGAGTTTGCCGCTCAGATCAAGCGAAAGTACGCCTCAAAGCTCCAGGCCTACGCACGGCTGTTCAACACCGTCGAGATCAACTCCACCTTCTACCGGCTTCCACGCCTTTCGACGGCACAGAAGTGGCGCCAGGAAGCCGACGCCATGAATCCGAAATTCGAATTCACCGTGAAAGCATACCAGGGGATCACCCACCTTCATCGTTTCGGGGGCATATCGGTCTCTCTGTTCGGCCAGCTCAAGGAAATCTGTACTGCGTTAGGCGCCTCGGTTCTCCTCTTTCAGTCCCCTGCGAGCTTTCGACCCACCGAGGCAGCGTTGAAGGCGATGAAATCCTTTCTCCAGAAGGTTGATCGCAAAGACCTCATCTGCGTTTGGGAACCGCGAGGCATGTGGTATGACAATCCCGGCCTCCTTGCTGAGGTGTGTGAAGAATGCGGGCTCGTTCACTGCGTCGACCCGTTCCGGAACGAGCCGCTGGTATTCGGTCCTTCTAAGATTGCCTATTTCCGTCTGCACGGCTTCGGGAAGACGAGCATGTATAACTATGATTTTTCCGAAGAAGAGCTTCAGCGACTGCGCTCGATACTCCATTCACTTCCTCAGTCTGTTCGCTGCATCTACATTATGTTCAATAACGTCTCCTGTTACGAAAACGCGATGGAGTTCTCAGCGCTGCTACGGGCCTGAAACGTTGGTTTTACCTCAAAATCTGCTACATTATTCAGCGCTCACACCGAGCAAGGAGTGCATCGAGTATTGTTGATTCAGCCGAGTTCATCAAATGCCTTTGCCCGTTAACATATCACAGCTTCTGACTGGCAAAACAGTCGAGTGGGAACGCTTGGAGTTCAAAGAGGGATGGAACCCGGAACGTGTTCTTCACTCGATCTGTGCATTTGCGAATGATACTAACAACTGGGGCGGGGGATACTTGGTTATCGGCATTCGCGCAAGAGATGGCCAACCCATTTTGCCTCCAAAGGGCCTAAAGGCCAACCAGCTTGATTCAATCAGCAGAAACTACTCGAAGTCTGTCACCTCCTAGTTCCTCCCTATTTCCCTCTTGCAGAACCGGTAGAATTCGAAGGCAAACATATTCTGGTGACCTAGGCACCTGGAGGAGACAATCGTCCCTACAAAGCGCCGACGACGCTTGGGAAGAAATCACAGCTTGTGTAAATGAGAGTCCCGAGAAGTTTTTCCCGAGAGCGAGAATCGAGGTCATTGAATATCGCGACCAAGTAGGTGATGACTTCTCTGAAGAAGTCTTCACGGGGCCGATCCATAAGCAGTTGAAAGATGCCCTACAGTACCTTAAGACGGCTGTTCTGAGAGAAGAGGTGAGGAAGATCCCCGGGAAGGCGAAAGCACAGCGCTTCTACAACTATCCGTATGAGGCCCTGGAAGAAGCGCTCGCAAACGCGGTCTATCACCGAAGCTACGAAGACCTCAATCCCATCGAAGTAAGTGTGCAAAGCGACCGAATCGAAGTTCTCAGTTATCCCGGCCACTCCCACCTGTCGATAACAAGCAACTCAAGAAACCCCGCGTTGTTGCCCGGTACTATTGGAATCGCAGAGTGGGTGATTTTCTTGAGGAGTTAGGTTTGACTGAGGGGAGAGGAACCGGCGTCCCAAAGATTCGGCAAGCGATGAAGGATAATGGGTCACCGCCCCCGAAATTCCAAACTGACAAAGAAAAGAGCTATTTCTTGACCACGTTGGCACTGCACCCGAAAGCGAAGAAAAGACAGCTCGAACTAGTGACTAGACTGTGACTCGGGGAAAAGGTCGAACTGTCTGAGACAGAAACAAGGATTTTACAAGCGCTGGCAGAGTCGCCACTTTCATCCGGCGACATCGCGCGTGCATTAGGATATCGAAAGCTTACGCGAAATGTGAGAATCGGCCTTGCTCGTTTGATGGAAATGGAACACCTCGTCTACACCGTTCCAGACAAGCCGAGGAGCAGTAAACAGAAGTACGCTCTAACGGAGGTTGGAAGAAGCGCCCTGGAGAAAGTGACTAGAACATGTCCATTCGGTGGTATAAGTTGGAGTGTATAAGTGTATATGTAGTGTACAAGAGCAAAGGCAAGGGACAATGAAGCCGAGCAACATTGATTCAGTGACCAGAAAAACCCCCGATGTCCTTTTGGAAAACATCGAGCGTCTGAAATCGCTCTTTCCAGAGGCCTTCACCGAGGGCAAGATAGACTGGGAGAAGCTGAAGGCAGCGCTCGGGGAGCTTGTTGACGAACGGCCAGAACGATACTCCTTCACCTGGGCCGGGAAACGGGATGCGATCCGCTTGCTTCAAACGCCGAGCCGCGCAACGCTGGTCCCGGCAAGAAATGAACTAAACCGACTTAGAAGGTCGAGCGAGGCAAAATCTTCACAGGATTGATCGCACTCGTCGTTGGGAAACAAGAAAATCCTCGCAACGACACCGCTCGGACATCGCCGCGAGGATCAGAATTGAAGAACGAAATAATCAGACGAGCAAGCAGACGGTAAACGTCATACCGAAGGCGATAGCGAGACGGATCGTGCTCACGTTTGCCGTAACAAGCGCCCGGCTGTGAAGATGCTGGCGGAAGTAACGAACGATGTATGCCCCATACACAGCCAGGATAACAACCGGCAGAACGAGCCACATGTTCTCAAGTTCGTACGCGAGTGTCAGAGATATACCGATTGCTGCCGCGACGGTCAGCGCGTAGATCAGAACGGCGTTCTCCTTTCCAAACGTCACAACGAGATGATTCTTCCCGGTGGATGCATCGGCTTCCATATCTGGAACCTGGTTGATCAGAAGGATGTTGGCGACAAGAAGTCCGATCGGCAGACCGACCAGAAGACTCGTCCACGAATACGTGCTTGTCAGAGTGTAGAACATCCCCCCCGTGATAAGCGGTCCGAAGGTCACACCGATAGCGAGTTCGCCGAGGCCCTTGCGCGCAACGAGCCTGAGCGGCGGAGCAGTATAGAAGTAGCCAGCGCACGCTCCAGCGAGGCCGAACACGAGAATTCCCGATCCAACCTGAGCCGTGAGATAGATGCCGATGACCGTCGACACGAGAAGCAGGCTGACCGCAACCATCTTCGTGCCCCACGCGGTGATCAGCCCGAGTTCGATGGCGCGGCTTCCACCGCTGTACTGTTGAAAGTACTTCGTATTTGCCTGATCGGTGCCGCTTGTCCAATCGAAGTAGTCGTTGAAGACGTTTGAAGCAAGGTGCAGCAGCGCAACCCCGACCGTGGCGAGGAGGAAATTGACTGTCGAAAACGCGCCGCTCTCAAGGACGGTTGATGCATATGCAGCCCCGATGAACGCGGGAATAACCGACGCGCTCATGAAGGGGGCACGCGTGATCACAAGCGCTGAAACCAGTGACACCCACCATTTTCGCTCAGGGTTGACGGCTTCTTGAAGAGGCACAGTGACCCCGCAGTAGCCGATTTGCCTGTTATCTTTGAAAGTCGGGGTAATCCGGATTTCAGCGTTGAACGAGCTTCCGTCTTTGCGGACGAACACGGTCGTGGCTCGATATTCACCCTCCTCCCGCGCTTTCTTCAGCCAGGTGCCGACGTTTTGCAGCACAATCCAGCCCGGAGAAAATACTGAGACCCGTTTCTTCCCAATTACTTCCTCAGGCGAATAGCCGAAGAGCTTTTGGGCACCTTCGTTGAACGTCTCAATAATCCCTTCCATATCGCACGTGATTGTGCTCTTCACACTCCGTGCAGTCTCGGTTGTATCAGTCTTCATTCAATTCCTCAATTACTGGTGATAAGAAAACGGCGCAGATCTCTTCAATACCTCCACTATAACGCTTCTGCAGGTCAGAAAATTCCTTACCGTGGGTGCTTTCCGAGCGTCAGGAGCATCGGGCATCGTTCAACAAGTCTGCCGGAAGTGATCTGCAACGGTTGGGCTTTGAGTTCTGGCCCAAACCGTGCGGTCTAACGGTCCTCCCACAAGTGGGTCGGTACCGAACGGGATTTTTAATATGCTCATCATTTGGGTCGAAAACAACCCAAAAAGGCGGGGATGCAAGGGAAGGAGACTGAGCCGATAAATCAGCAGCAAAGGGCCTAGTCGAATTCGCTGATCTGAAATTCTTTCTGGCGCGGTCGTATCCGATCGTGCATGCGCTTGAGCGCGTAGTACGCATCCTGGCTGCCGCGCTGAGCCGCCGAGCGGTAGAGTCGGGCAGCTTCTGAGCTGCTTGCTACAACGCCGGAGCCGTTCTCGAAGCAGTAGCCAAGGGCGACTTGAGCCAACACTGATCCTGCCTGGGCAGCTTCCTCGAGATCCTTGATCGCTTCCTTCACCTTCTCGGGATCCCTCCTTGTCTGGACCTCAAGGACAGCGAGTCGTGTCTTGGCTTCCTTACTCCCCATGACGGCAGCGCGATTCCACAACTCAATTGCGCGATCGCGATCCTCGACGACCCAGCGTCCAGCATAGTAGCACAAGCCGAGTTCGATTGTAGCCTGAATGTGGTCTGCGCTGGCAGCCTTACCAAGCAGGTCAAGCGCCTGCTTTTCGGTAACAAACCCATGCTCCTTCGCCAGCAGGTAATCCAGCCGTAACGCCGCCAACGCCGCCCACACAAACTGTGCATCAGGATTGCCTTGCCCGACGTGCGATCTCAGGTGCGCAACAGCATTCTCCTGCACGAGCATGCGCTGTAGCAAGCCCGGTGCTCGTGGAGAAGACATGCGGATCGCGCGCACATAGTACAGAGATGCGAGCACCACATCCTTCTGTACACCAATTCCTTTTTCATAGTTGCGCCCCACGATAGTAAGTGCCTCGGGACTTCCTTCTTCTGCTGCGTCTGAAATAGTTTTCATTCCGATGGAATCAACATCGAGCCTGGCACTACCCCCTCTCGGCAGGCCCAGGGCTCTTCGCAATTGGGGTGATGGGTCACGCAGGGCATCCTTTAGCAGTGTCGCATCGTTTTGTGGAACCGTATCAGGATCCATGAAGACAAAACCCACCGCGTGTTTGACTGACGCCGTTTTTCGTTGCGAGGTCGTGTCGCGTTGGTCCCCCCGTGCCTCCAGCGGTACACCCAACCCGCGGGCTTCAAAGTCTGCCACAGCTTCCTGCGCGGGTCTGTGTCCGGAAGCGGCGGCCTTCTTAGCCCATTGATAGGCTTCCTCCCAGTTCCGGTTCACAACGAGGTTCTCCGTAAGAAACATGCTGAGAACGTACCGTGCTTCGGGCATGTCACGCTGGGCGGCAGCACGGAAGTTGGAATACGCTTCGAAGGGATTCCAGGGGACTCCCCAGCCGTTGAACAGCAGGATGCCAAAATTGTATCTCGCGTCGGGATAGTCCTGCGCTGCGGCCCTCCCGATCCAGAACGCTCCTTTTGTCGTGTCCGCCTTGATACCCTCGCCGAGGAGATACCGCAGTCCCAGCTCCTGCTGGGCACCGGCCTCTCCTGAATTTGCCCGCCGCTCTAAAATGAAAATCTGGAGCGCATTGTAGCCGGCGTCGGATCGGCGCAGGAGGGAAGAAGGAGAAGGAGCACGATAGCTCTTGTAGACTGGACTGTCGGCCTGCTCTTGCGCTGAGGCTGAGAGCATACAACAACCGAGAAGAACAATGAAGAGCAAGCGTGGGCGAGGCATACACGGAAGCCGTGAGTGATCTACCTCAATAAAGGGAACGGTGGGGAGAAATGCAATTGAAGGGAAACCTAGAACGCTTCCGTTGCGGTGATGTACATGCCAGAGACGTTCCTCCCGAATCCGAAATCGAGTCGAAGGCTGAGCTTCTCATTCGGATCGAACATATACCGCACACCGAGTCCATACGATGGCTTGACATCGTTGAGCCTGAAGCGTGAGAGGGTCGGACTAACATCACCGAGGCCGGCGAAGACCACACCGTTGAATCTCCAGTAGATCGGAAAACGGTACTCGAGCTGACCGGCAAGAAGCTTGCGGTCGCGGTATCGGCCCTCGTAGTATCCTCTCATGATCCCGCTCCCGCCGAGTTCAGCGAGCTTATGGAATGGTGCTGAGCCATTCACGATTGTCGCCAACGCTTGTGCAGCAAGCACAGTCGCCTCCGTGATGCTGATATACTCCCGCAAGTCAAGGACAAGCCGGGAGAAGTCAAAATCGCTCCCGAGCTTCGGGCTCGATGCTCGTAGCGAAAATTGACAATACCGCCCTGCAGTGGGTGTAAAAGTGTTGTCGCGTGTGTCCCAGTGCACAACGATGCCGGTTCCAAGTGTTGTTCCACCGCGACTTCCGAGGATGGTACCCGCCTCAAGCAAGCCATTAGGCTTGAACTCCGAAAGCGTGCGGGTTTCGTAGAAGAACGAGATTCCGCCGCTGATGCTTCCTGAGATTTTGCGAACGGCATCGACGGAAACGCGAAACGCGCGGGAGGAGTAATTCTCCTCATAGCCATCCGGCGTCTTGTTACCGATGCCGAAGAATTTCTGCGGGTACTTGATGTAAATCATCGAACCCATGATGCGATAGGAGTCTTGTTGCAGATAGATATCCGGACTGACCTCCACGATGACCTGCTTTTTCTGGGTATAGATAGCATCAAACATCACCGACGACGGGCGCGCGGTTCTGTCACTCGTGTCGGCACGATAGAACATCAGAAGAGCTGCTCCGCCGGCAAAGCCCGTTTCGGGTGTGTAGTAGAAAATGGGGAGAGGAAGAAAACCGATTTTTGATCGTGTCGTCGTATCCTGCGGTACTTGGATCTGGGGCACACAAGCCCGGGAAACACACAGAACGGTCAGCTGCAGCACAAGGAGGGAGAGGTTACGCCGTGGCAATCTCATAGCGTGATCGGTGTGAAAGCTCGGTGTGGTATGGATGCCATCCTATGATTTGGATGATGGGGAAATTCATTGCCAGAAACGACCATCACGCCGATATGCGATGGCCGCGTGACTCACCGTGCGGAGTCCACGGGACGTCGCCTCAGAACGTTCCAAACCGGAATGTCAGAACCCCTGAGGGGCCGCTGAGCTCGGAGTTCGACGAGGCCGCAGAATTGACACCGGTAACGTAGCGATAGCTGACGCCGGCACTGATCCGAAAGTAGGGTGTCACATTGAGCGTCACGTTTGCAGCGGGCTCGAGGATGAAGAACGCGTCTGACTCCTCCTCTCTCGGGACCGCTTCTGCTTGTGTATCGCGCCATCCGACACCACCTCCGCCGACGAGCGTCATGAACGAGACGTGAATCAGCTTGTTCCACTCAGGAACATACTCCAGCTCGAGACCGCCATAACCAAATGCCAGATATCGCTCACCCCTTGGCCCAAGGACCCTCGCTCTTACATTATTCACGAGGCCGTATCCACCGCCACCGAGTATAAAGGTGTGATTGATAATCCATCCCCCCCTTCCGCCGACAAGAACGCCCGATTCACCATTGAGGCTTCCGATTTTCACTACAGGCCCTCCGAAACCTCCGCTCTCGATCGTTCCCTTGAGGAGTGTTTCTTCCTCCTGTGCGAGAAGGGGAGACGCAAGCAGTAAGACACCTACAAGCACAACGATCGTTTTCATGATGGATTTTCCTTTCACCATCACTGACGGGTAGAGTTACGAACTCGGAATACGACTAGAGGTACAAAAAGACGCTTGGTGCGTTGCGTGGGATGAGCAGAGCACCGTCCATGAGCTTATTCAACTATGTTCTCAACCGCCCGAAAGAAGAGTGAGAGCTTTCTCTCGTCGAGCCTATTGCCCGTTCGGACACCGCTGCACACGTCGACAGCATACGGGTGAACTCGGTGGATTGCCTCGGCAACATTCCTTGCCGTCAACCCGCCGGCAAGGAACACTGGCACCGGCATCTCGTCGCGAATCCTTCTGCTGATTGTCCAATCGTGGGTGCGACCGGTGCCGCCGAGCTGTTTCACGGGGAGGGTCGGGTCACCGGAGTCCAGCAGGATGGCATCGACGTACGGGGCAACCGAACGGGCTTCTTCGATGGACTCCTCTCCACGAACGTGAACGACCTGCACGATTGCGACGCCGTGCAGGACATGTCGCAAGCTCTCGTAGGTCTTCACGGGCACTGCATCGACAAGTTGAAGCGTATTGACGCGCGTCCTTCGCTGCTGCGCGATGATTGAATCAGCCTCCTGGCTGCTTGTCAGCAAGAACGTGGACACACCTGGTGGTACGCTTGGCGCTATCTCAGCGATGAGGTCCTCAGATATTGGCCCCAGGCCGCTCGGCATGGCGGACACCAACCCAATCGCCGACGCACCGTAGCGGACGGCAAGCCGAGCTTCCTCAAGAGTCTGGATGCAGCAGATTTTCACTCTCGTTTTCATGCTCTAAGCTAACAAAAAGGAAATTCCCCGTCAATTGATCCCTGGACGTCAGTCACGGTAAGTCGATCATTCAGTTGTCAGAAATGAGACCTCTTCTCCTGATGAGTCTTGCATCTGATTTCTCATCCTTCTAGATTGAGGCGAACGTATGTTCACCGCGCCAGCACCCTCGGGCGCCGGATTGTACAAGCTTGTGAGATGTCATAACAACACCATGCAGTGCTCGCGGGATACATCCGGCAGAATGCTACACCGTGCGGCTGCATAACAGAGGGATGCTGACATGAAATATCATAACCGTCTCGCCCTTCTCACCTGCCTTCTCACGTTTTCTCTTAGCTCGCAAGAACCACGCTCCCTTATCCAGCGGATGGTCAATGATGTTCACGCCGACAGTCTGATGAGGTACGTTCAGACTCTCCAGAACTTCGGTACTCGTTATGAATATACCCCGCAGCAAGAGTTGGCTGCCATGTACATTCTGGGAGAATTTTCTCGCTGGGGTGTTCAGGCAGAGTCTGATTGGTTCACGTTTGGTATGGTGACCTTCTATGATCTCGATTTGCAGGCGATGCAAAAAGGCTGGGTCGTGGGATCAGCCCCAGGAACCGTGGCAACAACTGATGGGGGACAAACGTGGGCATTCGGTGCAAATCCGGCAAACACATTCCTGCTTGGAGTTGACTTTATCAATCCGTTGGTCGGACTAGCCGTCGGCTACGCCGGCACTATCCTGCGAACAACAGACGGGGGACGAACCTGGCTACAGCGGGCGTCGGGCGCCACTACCGATTTGCAGGACGTGAGCTTTGGCAGCGAGCGTTTTGCCATTGCCGTCGGCAACGGGGGAATTGCCCTGCGATCGACCGATGGTGGCATTTCCTGGGTCGCTGCCCAGACAGGTACCAATAACACCCTCAACGAGGTGAAAGCAATTGATTCACTCACAATATGGGCCGTTGGCAATGCCGGGACAATCATTCACTCCTCCGACGGCGGACTGACCTGGTCACAGCAGGTTTCCAGCGTTTCAGCCATCCTGTATGGAGTCGACTTTGTCACACCTCAGCTTGGGTGGGCAGTAGGAAGTTCAGCCTCCGTCATCAGGACTACAAATGGTGGGGCATCGTGGTCGAAGATTGCGTCCCTGCCCAGCACCGTACAGACTCTCCGCGGCGTTTACTTCAGGGATTCCACCCATGGCTGGTGTGTCGATTACTATGGGTTCATTCTCAAAACGACTGATGCCGGACAGACGTGGACAACGGCACTGGATTTGAACGCTGCCGGATACTGGCGTCCCTATCTGCGGAAGGTCAGGGGTGATGGCTCACACGGATTGATGGTTTGTGGCGCACGCAATCTCCTTTTCGCAAGCACCGACAACGGTGCGACCTGGGCGGAGCGTTCCAGCAACCTGCCCTCTGCATACAGCCACACGTCACGCAACATTGTGGCGATAATCCCGGGTAAGGTTACACCCGCAAAGGAGTGCGTCATGGTGGCCCACTATGACTCGTACTGCTCCGTCGATCAGAACACTGCGCCGGGCGCCAACGACAATGCTTCCGCCACCAGTGCGGTGATGGAGGCGGTGCGAATCATGAGGGGCTACGAGTTTGAATCAACAGTGAAACTCGTCGCTGTCTCTGCAGAGGAAGTCGGTCTGCTTGGCAGCGCTCACTACGCGTTCACAGCGAGACGTGAGAATCGCGTCATCGTCGGCGCCGTAAATGGTGATATGGTTGGCTATGCGGCATCACCCGCTAGTACGAATCTCCTCTACCTTGGTTACTACCTCTCACGGGGCAGGCTCATCGATTCTGCCTTCGTCTACAATCAGCGATACGGTCTTGGCATCAACCTCAACGTGAGTAGCCAGAGTTCGAGTGGAAGCGATCATGTCCCTTTTACTGTCGCCGGCTTCGACGCCTTGTATGTCTTATCCGGCAGCCCAGACCCGGACTATCACAAGCCGACAGACACATACGAGAGACTCAGTCCTGGACTTATCCGCCGCGCGGCACAGCTTATGCTTGCGACGGTCGCCGAAATCGCTCGTCCAATCCGCGTCGCGACAGACCGTCAACCGGCGGATCCGCCAACCCGGTTCACCCTTGCGCAGAACTTTCCAAATCCGTTCAACTCAGGAACTTACTTCCAGTTTGAGTTGCCGGTCCCGTCGCTTGTAACACTCAAGGTTTTCAATCTGCTCGGCATGGAAGTGGCAACCGTCGCCGCCCGGCCAATGGAGGCTGGTGTGCATACCATCGGTTGGAATCCCAAGGGACTCGCGAGCGGGGTGTATCTCTACCGCTTGCAGGCAGAGAGCTTCACGGAAACGAAGAAGTTGATGCTAGTAAGATAGTATCAGGTGCGGCAAGGAGGGAAGTGGGTCAGCGCTGCGCGGAAGGCTCCCGGCAACAGCAACACGATATCGCGTGGTAGTCGATCACAGTGCCGTAACGGTCAAATTCAAAATGGCAGCAACGCATAAGGCTGTCTTTGATCATTGCCCGGCCGCGTTGCACACGTGACTTCGCACCCGAGAGAGAAATGCCGAGCTGCTGCGCCAACTCCTTCTGAGACATGCCTTCAAACTCCGTGAGTACGAGTGCTTCCCGATACGGCTGCGGAAGCTGATCCACGAGCTCGCGGATAGCCGGAGCCAGACGCTCTACGGCCGTGAGCGTACGTTCACCCTCATCCGGCAAACCTTCCTCATCAATCTCTTCGCGTGTTCTCTTCGACCGGTAATGGTCAATGATCAGATTACGGGCAATCTGAAAGATCCAGCTCTCGATGCGCGATGAGTCCTTCAGCGTGCCGATTCGCGCATGGATCCGAAGAAAAACCTCCTGCAGCAGATCCTCAGCGTCTGCCTTGTCGGGAATGCGTCGAAGGATGAAGTGCTTCAGCCTTACGTGGAACTGCTGGTAGAGATGTTCCGAGCTTCCGGCGTTTCGTTCCATGGTGTGTTCCCTTGTCGAGGTTTCCAGAACCTATCTCAAAAACGACTGCCACTCCCGAATGTTTCTATCGGCAGTCTAGAAAGCGCCCTCTGGATTCCCCGCCAGACCGCCGGCGGGGCCTGACAAGGTCAGGGCGGGCTGGCCGCTTAAGATATGCGCGAATGACAAGCGTGGCAAAGAACGGGTTCTTGAGATGGCCTCTACGCAGATTCTTCCCCATGAGCTGGGGCATCGGCGGGAGCAGAGACCTCAGTCAATCGCAGGCTCTTCATGGCTCTTGTGGTTCGACGTGTCCCAAGCGCCGTGATCGCTGCGACGGCACCAACGATCAAGACTGCTGATACAGCGATGTGACCATTGAGTGCCTCGTCAGCAACCAGCCAGCCGATCAGTACGGCGACGATGGGATTTACATAAGCATACGTTGATGCAAGGGCTGGGGTTGTAGCTCGCAGCAGCCAAATGTAGGAAGTAAAGCCGACCAGTGATCCAAAGATGGTGAGGTACACAACCGCAAGGAAGGATCTGGAAGTCACAGCGGAAATCTGAAAAGAGCGAATCTCACCGGACAGAGCGCTCAGGAGGAGCAAGGCAGCCCCGCCTGCCAGCATCTCCATGCCTGTAGCGAGCATCGGTGAGGAGGGAAGAGTGGCTCTTCGCGAGTAGATTGAACCCGCTGCCCAGCAGACGGAAGCGAGAAGGAGCACCACAGCACCGAGGATGTCGACGTCCACGCCCCCGACGAGATCTGCCGGGTCGATCAGCACCATGATACCCGCCGTTCCAAGCAGCAATCCGATACCCACGCCAGCCGATGGCCTGGTTCCTCCCTGCATCCATTCGAGAGTGACGAACCAGACCGGACTAATAGCGACGATGAGAGCTGCAATCCCGGAGGGAATCATTTGCTCTGCCCAGCTCAGGGCACCATTACCGACAAGTAGCAACATGAGTCCGATAATCGCCGCTGATTTCCAGTGAACTCCTGTCGGCGGCGGCTCGCCGCGCAATCTTGTCCAGGCGTACAGCAGCGTGCCGGCAACAACGAAGCGGGATCCGGCCATGAGAAACGGCGGGATGGATTCAATCGCAATCCGGATTCCGAGGTACGTCGAGCCCCAGATGAGATACACGGCAGCAAACGCCAGGATGAGCTTAAGTCGCGTTGAATGCACTGCCATAGACCTTCACCCCAAGATCACTACGTCGATACTCAATGACGACACCTCTGACCACAATCACTACAAGTATAGAGTTCTGTCTCTGGCGGCTCAACCCGATTCTTGCGGTTGTGTTGCGGGGATAGCAATTGGTCGGGCGATACCAGGCTCGGAGGGCTCAACCATCTTGCACTTGACGCCGCCAGTGGGAGGTCGGATGAAGAAGGGGTCTCTTCCTCAGTCCTTCCAATTCCACCACTTTAGCAGTTCGGGCTTGTGGTTCACGTGGGAAGAGTAATAGACCGCGCATCGAAACACATAGAGCAGGCAACGGTCGAGAGGAGCCCCTTTCTGGACACATCTCTTCAAATACAACTTCTCAGGATCCTTTCGCTTGAGGTCGGAGACCTTGCGGATGCCGAGGTCCCAGAGATCGTGCGCGATGCTCTTGCCAACGCCGGGGATTGTTCGCAGCTCCTGCAATGAACGTTGTTTTGCCGTAATCACAGTCTGGGCCTCTCACTATTGTTGAACAAGGACGGATTTGGGCGTTCCCGAACGGACGATTGAGGAAGGGGTATTGAAGGGCCGCGGATAGCGTTGATCCAAACGGAATCCCTCCGGTGCTCCGGGCTTGCTCTTCTTGACTTCTGGGCTCTTGCTCAGGTTCAGGCTGTCGAGAACTGCTCCTCGATCATTAAAGACAATCATCTTGAATGATTCCGGCGCAACATCAACGATGGCATAGTTATAGTCCTTCACGGACTTGAGTGTGTACCATTCCTGTGACGGACTGTAGAGCGGAGCGCCTGCGGAGCCAATGATCAAGTGATAAATGCCGTTCACGAAGTTCTTTTGATAGAAATGTGAATGACCGGAAATAACCATATCGACGCGGTTCGGTTCAAAGATCTTGGTCGCCATCGCCTTGAGATCACTCTCCTCACCATGCCCGCCGGCACTGTACGCGTGTTTGTGGGCAATTACGATTTTCCACGTGGCAGTTGAAGAAACGAGATCCTTCTCTGCAAAAACATACTGCGGGCTGCCCTCCGAGTAGTCGATCTCTGTGTTGAGCACAAGGACATGCATGTCACCGTAGTCGAAGGAGAAATAATCCTGCGTTCCGGAGGCCGACGAAGGAGCCTGGGTGAAGGCCTTCGTGTTCACTGACCACCCCTCATGGTTTCCCGGCGCGTTGAAAAATGGCACACGGCCGATGAGCGCAAGTTCCAATGGGCGGAAGAACTCCTCCTTGAATGACGCGTACGAAGACCGGGCACAGAGGTCACCGCCGTAGAGCGACATCACCGGCCGGGCTTCTCCAATCCGTTTCGCGATGCTGTCATGAACCGCGATGCCCGACCGACAATCAGCCATCCAAGCAAAACGGAACGGCGTCCCGGCGAGGACCGCTGACCGGAAACTCGCACTCGGTGACGCTGTCTGCGATTGAAGCGCACGGTAATAATACTCCTTGTTCGGACTCAATTCGATAAGCTTGATGTTGTGGACAAACGTCGAATTTGTCGTCGGCTCGATTGACTCGGTCTGGGACTTCATCCCAAATGCCGGGGTCGGTCCGTATTCAACGAACACTGTATCGGTGGATGAGCTCTCGACCAGCACATAGACGCTGTGTGCCGTCACCGCCTGCAGATACGGCGGCATCAACATTGGGCCGGATTGCTGAGCGACGGCGGCAAGTGATAGAACGCTTGCAGCGAAAACAAGGAGCAGTTTTCTTGTCATGGGGTATCGCCATCCATGATTGTGATTGATGTCATGATTGTCTTCACCTGGTAGCGGCGCATAACCATCCGCGATCAACGGGAAAGCTCCTTGTGTCGATAACAAGTCACCACGTGATCATTCACCATTCCCACGGCCTGCATGAACGCGTAGCAGATGGTCGATCCGACAAATCGGAACCCACGCTTTTTCAGATCCTTACTCATCGCGTCGGACTCGGGAGTCTTGGGCGGGATCTCCTTCAACGTCTTCCATCGATTCAGCTTCGGCTTGCCGCCGACAAATTGCCAGATGTAGGCATCGAAGCTTCCGAATTCCTTCTGAACGGAGAGGAAAGCCTTCGCATTGCCAACGGCAGCTTCAATCTTGAGCCGATTGCGGATGATCCCTTCGTCCCTTAGTAACTGCTTCTTCTTGCGAGCGTCATATCGCGCGACCCTCGCTGCATCAAGATTATCAAATGCCTCGCGGTAGTTGTTACGCTTCTTCAGGATCGTGATCCAGCTCAGTCCTGCCTGCGCGCCCTCGAGGATGAGCATCTCGAAGAGTTTTCGATCATCGTGGATGGGAACTCCCCATTCCTTGTCATGGTAATTGAGGTAGAGCGGATCGGATGTGGACCAGCCGCACCGGTTGAGAGTCTTCATTTCGTTCCCAGGTTCTGGATTGCTTCGCGAAGCGCCACCCTCAGATCGCTCGGAAGCTCTTGCCAAGGGAGGTCGAGCAATCTCGCTTCAGATCAGAGATTCGGGACACTCGTTGTTTCACGGACTCTGTGCGTTTGCTGATGAGCTGACGACATCGACGCCCAAAATACGCCAAGATCTGCAGGAAATCCACTTCAACGTTGGAAATACCGCTCGAGGAAGAATTTCTCCTTGAAGTACAGCTCTCGCCAGGCGGAATTGACAGCATCCAGGAGAAACGCTTCGCCTGCACCCAAAGGATAAAAAGCGATGCGCTTGAGGGCGGCGAGTGAGAATAACGGTAGGGCTTTCGGCAATCCTTCGTGAAGCGTATCTGCTTCCGCTTTGAAGGGGGTAAAATCCGGTAACGATCTGAAGCTCTCGCTCGGCTCAAACAACTGCCCTGCGAGGCTTGCTATCCGGTATTCCGTGTAGCGGGCAACTCCCTCCTGCCACACCTGGAATGAGAAATACCGGTAGTCATCATCTGAAAGATGCCTTCGGAACTCTTCCCGCGCCCTTAGGTATGCCGCTACCTTTGGCCGGAAGTCCATAGAACGCCTCGACCGGAGTGCGTCAGAGAGCTTCGTGCAAAGCGAGGAGAATTGCTCGTTGATCGTGCTGGAATCATACGGGAAAGGATAATTCAGCATCCAGGTTCCGGTTTGGTCGCCGCGGGAAAGATTTAACGCCTCGACATCGGGGTAGTACGACGGCTGCGATGTCTGAAGTTGATGGAAATGTTCATGCAAGACCGCAAGCACCCACCGCGTTGAGTTCTCCACGTTTGTGTTCTCTGCCTGACCTACGACGATCGTCGGCACGCCGGAGACAGCAGGGAACGTCGCGAGAAGATTCGGCTGAAAGACGCGCTTTCGGTAGTAAACGTTGCTCTGGAGAAGCGAGTCGTAGGAGATGAGACTGAAATCAATCGTTGGCTTCAGATGGCGAATGAGAAATTCATGCTCCGTCGTCACGAGCAGGACGGCAAAGGGAGCCTCGTCCCAATCCTTCCAGATTATGTTCCCTAGCTCATCGGCCAGGCGAAATGCCTCCGCCAAACGGATACGATCTCTATCGAGGAGGACAGGTTTCGGTTGGCATAGGGCTTGCGACAAGGCAAACGCTAGGAGTGTTACACAAATCGACAAAAGAGAAGCGACGAAGCGACAAGGCGTCGTCATCGTGGGGCCACGTTTTATGGATGATGTTTGGATTACGAATTCAGACGAACGGTGGAATGCGGATGTTCCAATTGTTGCTGGAGCTTCCAAGCGGCCGCCGATGGTCCAACTGTTGAACGACGATACGATACCATGCCGTCCACATTCAGAACGTCAACGATGAAAGGGGTGTGTGTCTTGATCTTTAGCACATAGCTTGTGATATAACCATCGCTTCCCGAATGACCTGTTCAGCGAACACGCGGGACACATCACGGGGTGTTCTTTATATGGCTTATCCGAAGGACTTTGATATGAGTTCCACCGACTCTTTGTGAAAAACGCGGCCGCTGGTTGTGTACCCGCTACAACCCAAACATAAGCGTCGCTCTTATCTGCATCGAGTTCATTGCTCTCGAGTTGCCGACGAAGTGTTTCTCGTCGCCTGCCTTGAAGAGCGGGTCCGCGTCGTCGTTGAGTGTCAGGTACGAATCTATTCGTTCATCCTTCGTTGGGTTCTCATCCTGCCACGCTTTTCCGCTCACGTTCATCAGGTTGTAGGAAACGCTCAGATCAAGAGAGGTGAAGCCACCGAGCTTCAGAAGTGCGCCCCCTGTGAAGCCAAAGCCGATCCGTGTCGCAGACTTGAGGTCGTACGTTCCGCTTGGGACCTTTGTGATCCCATTAAACTTGGTCTCCCCGCTGAATTGATTCAGCGCGACGTTCGCCCCGACATACGGTGTAACAGGCACCACCGGCAACCAGATGTGAAATTCCGGTCCGACCTTGAAGGCAAGAACCTTCTGGGAGACTTCGACTTTACCTTGACCCGGCAGGGCTTCTCCGTTGTTGCTGAACGTCGAGTAATCTATTTCACCCGTTACTCTAAAGCCGAGGAGTCCTACGCGCGCCTTCGCGTGGAGATTCAGACCGCTGCCAAGACCGTACTTCAGTCCGCTGTAGTAATCGACCGTCGTACCGGCATAGTCAGACGCCGGGACTGCGATACCCGCTCCGCCGCCGATCTGGAGGGTCACTTGCGCTTCCGCTGCCGGAATCACGGCGACAGCCAGCAGAAGAAATAAGCAAGCTCGAGAAATGCTTGGACGAACAGAGTTCATATGAACCTCCCCAGTTGTTATCTGGTTGAACCAATCTAACAAAGGGGTGAAGGAAAATCAATCGCAGCCATTGGGAAGCTTACTGGTGCGTGAGACGCAGCACACCCGCGGTATAATTCTCACGGCACAAAGGTTTGGGGCGGCTGAACGCCGTGGAATTCCTCCCGTACGTCGCGAACGATGAAGTAAATGCCAACGCCGATTGCACCCATCAGACTGAGGACACCAAGAAGCGACACGAAAGCCGCAATATCTTCTGCCGAATCGAGGATCCCCATATATCCGCACAACCATCGCCAGTCATGCATCGCGTGCCTGGAGATGAGGGTGAGCTGTTGTTTGGGCGCATCATCGATGTAGATGGAGATGTTGATGAGGTTGTGCCCGAGCCAGTAGAGGGTGCCGATCAACGATCGCAATCCGCTTGTTCTCAGGAACACGACAATTGCCGCGACCGGAATGACGACCTGAATGAGCGATCCGCCGAGAAAGTGCATGAATCTTCCAAAGATGCCGAAGATTCCATGCCCACCCTCGTGAATGAAAAGATTGATCGTGTCGATGATCCAGATGACAAACGGCATGTCGCGCCGCCCATGCGGCGTTCGATAATCCGTCGCTAGATACCAGGAGAAGTAGACCAGAAGAAGAAGGATGATGACCTGAAAGACGATGAAGGCTCTTTTCATTGCTCAAGACTCCTGGTGATAGTATCCCCTGGTGGAGTTGCACCTGTCACTCCCGCGGAAGTCCGTTTAGACTCAAGAGTCGGAACGAGACGACGATGAGTTCAGGCGGGCTCTGCAAACGTTCTTCGACAGTTGCACTGTCGAAGAAGAGCCGCGCCGGAGTTACACTCCGGCGCTTCTACTCCGCAGGACTCCAAGTCCTGCTTGAATCGTGTCCGATAGTGCAACTATCGGACAACTGTAATCAATGACATCAGCATCCGATGTCACTCCTGCGGAAGCCCGCCCGAACGCCGAAGGCGGGCGGGCAGGGGTCCAGAATCTCGCATCGTCTCCGTGATTGGCGGGTTTGACACGTGTTCTGGATTCCCACTTTCGTGGGAATGACATCTGGTTTAATGTCACTCCTGCGTAAGCAGGAGTCCAGAACCCGGTGTCTTCCCCTCTTGCAGATCATCCGCACGAAATTGCCTTGAATCTAGACAACACCGCAACGAAATGCAATTCCTACGTGTGACAACGGCAACTTTTTGCCCTTTTCTGCATCTCCCTCTATGAGGAGGGTGGTGCAGCCGAGCTTGACTGTGACGACAAGAGTGGTAACTTAGGCGCCAAAAGATGCCCCTGGTCATCGAGACGAGCACCGTGCAAGGTCTGACAGACGGAGAACTGTTCGAGCAACTGCGGCGTGGAAGCAGCGGCGCGTTCACGCAGCTGTATCATCGATACAAGCACAAACTGTACGCCTACTGTTATCGAATGGTCGGTAATGCAGAGAGCACGGAAGACGTCGTACAAGAAACGTTTCTCAAGATTCACCGCGGAATTCAGAGTGTGAAGCAGCCACAGCATTTCCGAACGTGGATCTTCTCCGTTGCACGAAACGAAGCACTGACACATCTTCGGCGGACGAGACATCTCGAGGATTTGGAGGGTGAAGCGGAAACAGTCTGGGATCATAACGACCCGCTGGAGCAACTCGCCGAGCGGGAGACGACGGAATTTATCCAGCACTATCTCGGACTGCTCCAGCCCTATTACCGAGAGTTGCTGGTGCTGCGTGAGTATGAGCAGCTCTCATACGCAGAGATTGCAGAGATAACCGGCATCACAGAAAATGCGGTGAAATCGGCGCTGTTCAAAGCAAGGAAAGCTCTGGCGGAGAAACTGGAGCCGATTCTTGGAAGCAGGAAGAGCGACCACGAGTAGACTGATACATGGAGGAACAAGCGATGGCGTGCGAAAATTATCAAGAACAGGTGAGCAGGCTGATTGACAACGAGCTTGGAGAGCATGAATCACCTACACTCTTTGGGCACCTCGGCACGTGCGCGGAGTGCAGGCGTTTTCTGCACGCGATGCTGAAGTTGCGGTCGGGATTGCAGGGGCAAAGTCCGATATTGGCTCCTGCTGATCTGGACGAAAAAGTGCTTGGTGCCGCGCCAACCAGACGGCGGTTTGCGCCTGATCGGTCAGCAGTCCGCAGCTTTCTCTGGAAGCGACGAATCTCCCTGCCCGTACCGGTGGCAGCGGTTGTTGTCGTTCTGCTTATGCTGTGCAGTATCCTGATTTCCTCGTCGTGGTTGGGCGGTGCAGGACCTGATTCTGAATCCCAAACAGTCTACGTCACGGTTCTTCCGGCAGTGGAAGTGCGTGGTCAAAATCCTCAACCAGAAACAACAATTCAATAGGGAGGAGTGTATGAAACGAATCTTAGCAGTGGCAATTGCGCCGTTGTGGTTGATTTGCCCGGTTCTGCTAATAGCGCAGTCCGTGTCTGAAAACTCAGCGGCATCTCAGAATTCCAAGGTGCCGGCAACCGATGTGGTAGCACAAGACCAGAAAGTACCCTACGATCAGGCCCCAGAGCCCACGCAGCGGGTAAACCCAAAATATCCGGATTTGGCAACCAAGGCAGGAATCGAAGGGACTGTCTGGACCCAGGTCTGGATCGACGAGTCAGGCAAGGTAACGAAGGCATCTGTGACGAAGAGTGATGCTGAAATTCTCAATCAACCGGCAATTGATGCGGCGATGCAATGGAAATTCAAGCCTGCCAAGAAGGATGGGAAGCCGATAGCTGTGTGGGTAACGATTCCCTTCCGGTTCAAGCTAGGGACAGAAAGCGACATAGCTGACTACACGAAACCGGGATTTTTCATGCTTATCGGAGTTAAACCGCAGGCCGTCCCTAGAGTAATCCGCCAGCATCCCTATCTGATTGGTCAGTTTCCCTCCCCAACCACTGATGTGTACCCTGAATCTGCGATCAAGGATAAGTTCGAAGGGATGGTGGTTCTCGACGTTACGGTGGGCGAGAATGGAAGAGTTGAAAAAGTGAGCGTGTTTGATAAAGTAAGAGAGGATCTCGACAGTGCGGCAGTGCGCCTTGCGAGAACCTGGACATTCATCCCGGCTCAAACAGCAGGACAGCCAGCAAAGTCCGTTATCCGCGTACCCGTCGGCTTCAACTTGCCTCCGAGCCAGAAATAGACAGGATTGATCTCAGATTTCTGGCAATTGGGGAAATGGTGCATCGACCAACGATGCCCATTTCCCCTTTGTGTTTCTACCCCAGAAACCTTCCGAAGGGTCCCCACGCTTTGCCTCTCGACCTTCGGAAGGTTCCACTGCAACGCGCGACTTTTTGCTTCTTTGCGGGTCTTATGACAAATTGCAGGCCGGATCCCAGGGAGAAGAACCGCTTGAACGGCTTGACAGATGAGGAGCTGGTCAACCAGTTGCGTCTCGGACGCACCGAGGCGTTTGACGCGCTATACCACCGGTACAAGCGCGCCATCTACACGTTCTGCCTCAAGTTGACAGGAGACCGGTTCCTCGCCGAAGACGCCACGCACGACACGTTCGTCAGGATGCTTCAAAACGTCGCATCGTTGGACGACGCGAGCCTGTTCCGCACGTGGCTCTATGCTATTGCGCGCAACAGAATCTACACGGTGCTCCGACGAGAGCGAACAGACGGCCAATTAGACGAGGAATCGGTTTGGGATGAAGAGACACCAAGCTCTCTGCTCGAGACAAAGGAGGAAGCGGCAATCGTTGCTCGATGCATCGAGGCACTGAAGCCGGAGTACAAGGAAGTCTTGCTGCTGCGCGAGTACGAACAGCTCTCGTATGCAGAGATTGCAGCGATCACCGGCGACACGGAAAGCTCGGTGAAGTCACGGCTCTTCCATGCCCGGCGGGGACTGGCAAGAAGGCTCAGACAGTACTTCGACTCATGATTCATCGCGAGCGCCAGGCAAAAGGTCATTCTGAGTCCCGCTGTTTTCGAAGCGGGACGAAGAATCTGATTCAAAGAGGCAGATTCTTCAGTCGCTTCCCTGCCTGCAGGCAACGCTCCTTCAGAATGACGTCTTCCTTCTCTATTGTCGACCTCCAACAAGGCGAGGCAACTTATGAACCACGAGCGCTTTGAAGAACTCATCAACACCTACATCGATTCCGGACTGAGCGACATTGACTCAGCCTCGGTGTTTGCTCACTTGAGTACGTGTCCGTCCTGCCGGGAGCTGTTGGCAGGCGCACTACGGGTTCGCGCGCACATCTCGCGCGAAAGGCTCGCCGAGGTGCCTGCGTCACTTGATGCTCGCATTGCGCGAAGCATTCGCGCAACAACAGTGATGGAGCCGGATCGGGCATCCTTCGCACCAGTAAGACATCCACGCACTATTTATTCCCGGATTGGTGTTGCCATTCAGTTGCTTACTGCAGCAATTCTCCTAGTCTTTCTATTCTCCATAAGATTGACTTCTCCTGGCGATCAAAGGATCCCGGTTGGACAGATGAGTACAATAAGGCTGAGGTAATTTGCCATGAAGAATGCAGACAGACGCCCTTCACGATCTATTCTCATCTACCTTATCTCCGCAGTTGCTCTTGGCCTTCTGGCAGTCCTTGTCGGAAGTCTACCTGGACAGCAGGCTCTGCGCCCTGCGTTCCGTCGATTGCTGGGAACAGACGCATCGTGGCTGTTCTGGGTTCTCGTCGCCTTGACGGTAGCCTGTACGTTGCCACTTCTTTGGCATGTCCTCGGTGAATTGTCTGCGCGCCGACTTCTCCCAAGCTCTTTCGAGCGTCTGTTCAGCCAAACTACCAGATCGAACATTCGTCGGTTCGTGTTCACACTCTCGGGGAAGGCACACAGCCTCGGTGGGCGCCTCATCGCAGCAGGCGCTGCAATTTTCCTCATCGTGTCTCTAGTCTCAAGCAGCTACGTGATGCGGGGCAACGAGCTGAATAGCTATCTCTACGAATCGACCAGTTCCCTCCTTTGGAAAAAACCTCGCAATGGCGCTGCAGTGCCCATTGTGAGCTTTTCCCTCTTCACTGCGGACAACCGATTGACGGAATACCTCAAGGACTGTTTGAAAATCGTTCGCGATCTCAGAAGTGCCGGCGCGAAGGCAGTCCTAGTAGATCTCAGGAATTTTATTAATAGAAAACAGAACATAGAATTGTTGAAACGCCTCGAGCAGACTGGCATTGTTGTCTTCGGTCTTCCCTATTGGTTCAATTTCCGCCTTGTGGATTCTACAGGAGTAGTAATGTTCACCAAAGCCAGGATGACGATGTCACCAAATGACGTATGGCAAAGTCCCCTCTTATCTCGCATACGTCCTACAGGCTATGACTACGCTGGCGACGAGGGCATGTTGGACGTCACATTGGAGCTGCTGAGGAAGTACCATGACTACCCGAAGGATCTGGGGGCGACAAGAGATGGAAGCGACATTATCTTTGGTGATTACCGAATTCCCGTCACGACTGACGGCTGGATGTATTCGCGACAACCTATGGTTCGCAGTGGGATCCCATCGTTGCGAGCGAGCGCCCATCGGGGGATTGAAGCTGACACGCTCAGGTACACTGCATGGATGGGCGCTAAGGGAACCGGACATCCAACCAACTTGGACGATTTCCGAGACCAGGTCATGGGAAGGATTGTCTTTCTCCAGTGGATTGTCTACGGGGCAAGGATGGAAGACTACGTTGTCCAGCATAACTACTTGCTCGCACTTCAAGATATTCTGGGAAACAACGTGATTCGCAAAGTCGAATATGGGCACCCCTGGATCTCGCTCGTCTGCTTGATTTCCGCAGGGTTTATCACGTACAAGGTTCGACCGCTCGCGTCGTTTATCCTGATCTTCGCCCTCGGTGTTTCTGTGACGCTTCTCGGCACCTACCTGTATGACAAGCAGAACTTACTCATTGAGATTACCTATCCGCTGCTTTCCGTCGTTATGTCCATGTTCATCTTCCCTTCCATCACTATCATCGAGAAAATGCGGATCGGAGAAGAGGTGGTGGAATCCTAATCGACTCAGGTAGATGTCCGACTTCTCACAAGAAACCTTCCGAAGGTTCTTTGTGACAGCAATGGGAACTTCGGAAGGATCCAAAGTCAGAAGTCGGACATCTTCTCAGTCCATTTTTTCTGCAACCCAGTTTTCTGCAACGCCTCAAAGTACTTCCGTGTGAACTACGTCGGTCCTTTGAATACCCTCGTTCTCGACTCTCAGCAAATCCTGCCGAAGGTGCCTTTCGCCCTCAAGATCCGATGAATCCAGTCCTCTTGCGCTAAAGGGACGCGGTAAACAACGATGGCCAGATGTTGACAATACGTCCCGTTCTTGGTAAGTTAGCTAAGAGGAGTTTTCGAACGAGGGAAGGGAATTGTATGGCCAACACTGCCTCCATTGGAATTCACATTACACCTCAACAAATCAACGATGCAGTAAGAAGGATGAAGCGTTCCGAAAGAACTGCTTTTGTCGAGGATTTGATAGCGGCAGCGAGCCCGGATTATCTCGACAGTATCCGCGAAGCAAGAGAGGATTACAAAAAGGGACGGGTATACACACACAATGAAGTGTTCAAGCGAAAATGAAATATGAGTTGGTGTCTGCTCGAAGGGCTGTCAGGGATATCGAGAAGCACAATGATCAAGTGAGGCGACGGATCAAGAAAGCTCTTGAAACATATCGTGATGATCCTTGCCGTTATCTGGAGAAACTCTCAAATCCTGAGCTTGGGAGCTTTCAATTTCGTATGGGTGATTACCGCGTGGTTTTTGATTTGGATGGACAGAAGATCGTCGTTCTTCGTGTAGGCCACAGGCGCGCGATATATCGTGGAATCTGAGTAAGAAATGCTCCGATCTCTGCCGGGGAACAAGGGGCTGATGGTTGAAGTTCTCTCCGGGGGATCATTTTTCTACTTCTTCTGCACTTCGGTCCTCTGCAACTCCTCGAAGTACTTCCGTATCAGCTCTTGGTAGTCCTTCGCATAGCCCTGCTCCAACGCCTTCAGCAGATCTTCCAACAACCTATTCCTTCCCTCCAGTGTCGATGGATCAAGCTCGTCAGGACTCCGGCGGGCGATTTGCGTGCCCGTCTCTGCTCTCCGACGCTTCTCGTAGTCCCTCTCGCGCAGTGACTTTGAAGCATCGAGCAACCGCGAGAGTATGCGCTCCTGCTTTTTGATGGTTTCGGGATTCACATCGTTTTGTTCGAGGTTTCGTACAACTTCCCTCATGTCCTCGGCAATCTTTTCCAGATCACCGAGTATTCTCCGTTCCTCACCGCTCGCCTGGGCTTCCCTGTTCAACTGTTCAAGCGATTTCCGGACAGCCTCCTGCTCCACCGCGAGACGCGCCGCCTCCGCAGCAGCCTGCATGCTGAGCGTCTGCTCGTTGATCGATTGCTGCTGACCCGCCAGCATCTGCAACTGCTGCATCAATCCCCCCATTCCACCTCCGCCCGCCTGCATCAACGATTGCATCGCCTTCTGGATCTGCATCGCCGCCATGTTGAGCGAGCCCATGGCTTGGCCTTGTTCCTGCGAGGCTGCAAGTCCGCTCCTCGAATCAAGGGCATTCATCGCGTTCTGCATGTGCATGAGTGCCTCGCCGATGGTTCGACCCATCTCCGGCGTAACCGCGAATGAGCGCTTGGACAGCTCACTCAGCCCCTGTATGACATTGCCCATGTCCTGCATCACCCGCATCTGGTCCTGGGCATTCTGGCGCAGTTGCGGAGAGTTCGGCGGAGCACTCTTGGACTGACCCTTGAGATCCTCCTCGCGTTTGGAGAGCTCAAGCAGATTGTTGATCGCCCGTCTGAATTCATTGAGCACATGCTGCATTTGCTTCTGCAGCAACTCCTGCTGAATGGACTGAAGCTGATTCGACAGATTCTGTAGCCCCTGCTGAATCTGCTGTTGTGTTCCCTGGGCACGCTGCATTTGCGCCGCCTGAAGCTGCCGGCCGGCCTGCTTCATCATCTCCGCTAACTGTTGTTGCTGCAACTCGGCGTTGAGCTGCTGCATCTTGTCGACCGGCATCTCAGCAAAGAACTCCTCCATCCGCTTCTGGAGATCGGCCATCTCTTTCTCCAGTTGCTGCTCCTTGGCGGCGAGGTCACTCTGCTTCCCGGCAATTTCATCCCTTTTTTGCTGATCGGCCCCGGATTTCGCCGTCTCGTCATTCACTTCTCTTTGCTGCCGCTGAAGCTCCTCAGCGCGCTTCCTCACCTCGTCCATCTTCTGCTCGATCTGGATGCGTTTCAGCAGCTCGATGGTGCGTTCGATGCTCTGCCGGAATCGCTCTTCAGAAAAGGTCAATTTCTGTAGGGCCTGCTGTATCTGCTCTTTGGTGATGTTTTGCATCGCCATCTGCATCTGCCGGAGCGCCTGTTGCAGTTCCGCCGAGTTAAGCTGTTCAAACAACTGCTGAAGCTCCATGTACTTCTGCAGCGTTTCCTGTGAGAGAACATTCTGCTGATCCATCTTCTGGACCATTTCGTCCAGACGTTTCTGCACTTCGCTCAACTTTTGTTGCAGCTCCTGATACTTCTTGGACATCTCCTCCAGCTTCTTCTTCTGCTGCCAGTCCATCTCCCTGTTCTTTTTCATGTCCTGGTTGATGGACTCGATTCTATCCTTAAGCTGCTTGGCATCCTCAAGCGTTCGTTGCAGGTCCTCGATTGATGTCTCGTGTCCCTTGTCGACCTCCGCAAAGACTTCCTCGAGCGATGGCAAGCGAATCAGAAACACCTGGCTACGCGCGCTTTTTGGACCGCGGATAGCGTCGTTGTCAAAGACCTCCGCGAAATATTCGACAACGTCCTCCGGAGCAAGACGCATCGGTGAGAGATCCCACGCGAAGGGGAGTTCGATCTGCGACCCCGCTGTTCCGGGAAAAGGAACCGAGAAAAATCTATGCGCCTCCCATGGCTTCTCGTAGCGGGAGTGGATCAACCGGTATCCGATACGCATGGCAGAGAAGCCGAAGTCGTCCTTCGCTTGAATCAGGAGCTGCAGATATTGGTCGCCCGCGATATCCACGTTTCGCCCGGGCTGGGGGATAGCAACAACCGGAGATTCATCCGGTATTAACTTGATCTGGTACTGGACGGCGTCAACGTTGTTGAGGGCTTCCGCGTCGGTGATCTCAACATGGTAATCCGTTTCAACGTCGGCAGAGAAAACGGCCGAGAACTTGTCGCCGCGAACGACAAGAGCAACCGATTTCCCGTTGCCGAAGGCGAGCCGCCCACGCTCAAGATCTTTGCTAGCGGTGCCGCTCATCGAGATCCTCGTTCCGGGCAGCGCCGAGATCTCTCCGGCGAACTCGTCCTGTACTCGTGGAGGAAGCTTTGTGTACGATGGGAAATCGAGGCGGACCTGAAACGACCGGATGATAGGCCGATCAATTACCGTGAGACGATAGTGGTGGCTCGAGACACCGGAAAGCTGAGCGAAGTACTCCGTCGAGATGCGAACGCTTTGAAGAACATTCGTGTACGTTCCCATCGAGTCTGCACGGAGACGAGCTAGCTCGAAATCCCTCTGCCCGTCCGGACGCCAGAGAAGCTCGAGCGTTCGCTCCTGGATTTCTGGAATGCTCAGGGCTGCTGCGTGCACCTTGACGCGAACTTCGACGGATTGACCCTTGGTGATCTCTTTGTTACCCGGAAAGACCTCAAACGTAAATGCCGGTGGCGGCGTGAACGCCTGCGTAAAGCGCACGACTCGGTATAACGAATCCAAGAGCGACGAGGAATTTGCCGCCAGGAATAGCAGGGCGCCCACTACACTCAGGCCGAACAGACGGATCGAACGCCGGACCGGCGCC
>Ga0194125_10002905_pt1 | contig 28041 bp, 18 predicted proteins | sample TA2KigC250mmetaG_FD_148626 | JGI IMG/M metagenome (GOLD analysis project Ga0194125, IMG submission 148626) | Freshwater microbial communities from Lake Tanganyika, Tanzania - TA2015034 Kigoma Deep Cast 250m | ecosystem: Environmental > Aquatic > Freshwater > Lake | place: Tanzania: Lake... | reverse complement strand
TCAATCAGGCCGGTGCCTGCGCCTACGAGCAGGCCTTGCTGACACTCCGCCAACTCAAGCTGCCCATGGCGGCGGCCGAGGAGCAGTTTCGCCGGATGGTCTTCAACATCGTGGCGCGGAATCAGGACGACCAGGTGAAGAACATCGCGTTCCTGATGAACCAGCGGAGCGAATGGTCGCTCGCGCCGGCCTTTGACGTGACCTACAGCTACAACCCGTCCGGTTCGTGGACGGCCCGGCACCAGATGACGTTGAACGGAAAGCGCGACGCGTTTAGGCGGGACGACTTCGAGGTGTGCGCGAAGGCGGCGGCGATGAAGCGGGGCCGCGCCGCAACGATCATCGCGGAAGTGCAGGCGGCGGTGCGACGCTGGCCGGAGTTCGCGGTAGAGGCGCGGCTCTCCGACGAGTGGTGCGGGAAGATCAAGGCATCACACCGGCTGACTTTCCCGTAGGAAACCGGGTGGACTCGGCGCTCGGAGCGTGATTTCAGGCCAGACGGGCGAAGCCGCGACGAGGGGCGTTGGGGTTCGTCAGGCTGGTCAACCCGTCGCGACTGATCGTCAGCGAAAGCGCCGCCAGGCTCTCGTCCACCGCCGATAGAAAGCGGGCCCGGTCGTCGTCCGAGTGCGCCACCATGAGGTAGCTGAAGGACGCCGCGAGGATGCCCCGCTGGAGCATTTCCCGCACGTACTGCTTCTGGGCCCCGCTGGTCGCCGGACCGAGGTCAAACGCCAGGGTGGGAGTCGTCGGCATGCTGGTCACCGAGACGCGGCACAGCGGGTACCTCGCCACGACGCTCTCGAGCGCCGATCGAAACGTCAGTCCTCGCGACCACATCTCGTCGAAGAGATTCTCCTCTTCCATGCGCCGCAGCACCGCGAGCGCGGCTGCGGTGCCAATTCCATCCGTCCAGTAGCTCGACGAGATGAAACTCGCCTCCCCCGCCTCCATCAGGCTCTTCCGGCCGACCACGGCGCCGAAGGGAAAGCCGTTGCTCATCGCCTTCGCATACACCACCAGGTCGGGCTGAAGCCCGAGTCGGGCGCACGCCCCGGGGAACCCGTAGCGGAGGCCGCTCGTCACTTCATCGATCACCAGAACTGCCCCAGCCGCCCGGCAACGCTGCGCGATGGTTTCGAGAAAACCCTCCTTGGGCCACTGGGACCGCATCGGCTCCATCACGACGGCGGCCAGATTGCCCTCCAACTGGCGGATCGCCTCATCAAAAGAGGCCAGATCGTTGTAGCGGAACGGAGCCGCCGTACCCGCCAGTTCCCGAGGCACTCCCCTCGGCTCAAGGCCGGGGAGAAGGTGACCGTCGAGCGCATGGGACCGGCCCAGGTTTGCCGCGAGATACCAGTCCTGCCAGCCGTGATAGCCGCAAAAGGCGATGCCGCTGCGGCCCGTCTCAGCGCGGGCGATTCTCACCGCGACGCCCATCGCATCCCCTCCTCCCCGTGCGTAGCGGACCTTCCCGGCCCAAGGATGGAGGGCCAGCAGGCGCTCGGCCAACGCGTGCTCGTCGGGGCTGACCAGCGTACAGTAGTTTCCGCGAGCCACGCGGCGCTGCACCGCCGCGTTCACGTGGGGATCGGCATAGCCGAGCAGGACCGCGCCCACGCCGCCGGCGAAGTCCAGATAGCGGCGATGCTCCAGATCCCACACCTCGCACCCTTCGCAGCGACTGAAGAACATCGGCCAGTGTTCCGGATCGAACTGCTCGGCTCGCTTCGACATCAGGCCGGTCCCGCCGGAGATCAGCTCCTTCGTCTGGCGCCACCGTGCGGGGACGTCCACCGCCGCCGGCGACTCCGATGCCGGCAGGAACGAGCGCAGCACGCGGCGGGCATTCCCATCGAACAAGAGTGAGAGGTCCGCCGCGGTCAGCGACGCCCGCTCGCAGGCCCCCTGCAGGGCGACGAGTGATTCAAGGCCGATCAAGGACGCCCGCGCATCAAAGCCCTCCAGCGACGCGCCTTGCCCTTCGCGAGCGTAGAGCCAGTGAAAGCCGTCGCCGACCGTCACGCAGCGACCGCGGAACTCGCTGACCGGGAAATCCGACCCCCAAAGTACGCGATGGACACCGAGGATCTTGATCGCCTCCGCAAACGCCGACTCGTCGCAGATCACGGACGTGTCGACTACGACGTTGTCCAGCGAGGCCACCGCCCGCAGGCCAGTCAGGGCATGGTGGTGGTTGAAGCTTCTCGCGACATGGGCGAGCACCACTTGAACGCGCGGATAACGGCGGCAGAGCCGACGCAGGGAACGCTGGTTCGCTTCATCCGCCATGGCCGCATCGCGCACCACGTGCAGCATGAGAATGCCGCCGACGCCATCGAGCAACTCCCACATCCAGTCCGGCGCGTATTCCTCGATCTCCGAATCGGTGGTCGGTCGACGTGACGCGTAACAATGGTAGACCTTGAATCCGCAGACGCCGGGCAGGGCGAGTTGCCTCGCCAAGCTCTCAGGCCCATCCTCGGGCGCAGCGAGGATCAGCGACCGACTCGCCGGAGTTCCGTGCGCCGACACCTCCGCGGCCAGCCAGGAATTGACGCCGGGCCGATCCGCGCCGGCGTGCGGCAGTGGAAAATGCAGCCCCGAGATCTCAAGCGGTTGCAGGAGGCGGAGCAGCGAAGAACGATGCTGGCCGCAACCCAAAGGGGAAATCGAGGCGAGCATCGGCCACGCGGCCGGCGGGTAAAAACGCGCGTCGTGCAGGTGCGCGTGGATGTCGAAGATGCGCCGGGGCAGGAAACCCCGCACGCGCTCAACGAGGGCGTCGTCTCGGTCGTCGAGGGTTTGAGCGAAGAACACCGGGGAGAAAGAGGGCGATGGGTCAGCGGAACTGGAGGGAGTACAGGTCCGCCTCCTTCATCACGAAGCGCAGGCGAACCGCCCGGCCCTGAAGCGCGCGCAGCGGGAAGCGGTCGGTCATGCCTTTTTGGTGTCCCCAGTCGACCGCGCCGGCGATCCGGTCGCCGAAAATCACAGGGGAGTCCTCAAGGACGAATCCGGGGATGGGCTGCCCGCTGACGGCATCCTGAATCTCGATCCGAATGCTGCCGTTGGCCGAGGTCGCGTAGTTGAGGAACAGCTCGGATCCCCGGAAGACCAGCGGTTTGGAAATCCACTCGCCGCCGGGATAGCCGGCTCGGAGAGAGACGAACCCGTCCATCCGCAGGGTCATGCGTTCCACCCGATTGCTGGCGAACGTGTAATCGCGCTCGATGTACAACGATAACTCAGACTCCGAAGTCTGCACGAAGCCGGGCAAAGGCGTGTTGGCACGATGGCTCCAATTCCGCGGATTCGGGCCGGGATTGATGAACGCCTCCGGAAAGAGCGTCCACGCGACGCCGTCGCGGCTGCTCATGAAAAGCGCATCCGAGACGCCCGGAGTTTCACGATCCATCTCGCGGAAGTAGGTCCTCCACGGAAGGTACCGGCGCGGTATCCCGAGGTACAGATGCGGCGCCCGCTCGTAGGGCGCAGCGGCGATCGTGTAGAGATGGAAGCGCGGAGCGGTCCCGAAGTCGGCCCATTCACCCTTGGTCCACGTCCGGAAGTCGGACGAGCGCGCGAACTTGAAGCTGCGGACTCCATTCTCGAAGTCGCGGTAGAGCGCGACGTACTCCTTTCTCAACTCATCCCTAAAGGCCATGTTGAGCGAGTCGAACGCACCATCGCGGATGATCGGTACCTCGCCTGAGCGCTTCCACCGCACGCCATCCGGGGAGGTGAAGAGATACAGGGCGGGACGCGTGTCGTTGCGCTGAAAGTACTCGTACTGGGTCTTCGCGTCTGCACCGCTCGGTGGCGGAGGAGGGCTGGAGGCGGGACGGAAAGAGGCGATCGCCTTGTAGGCCTCATCCGGCCCCACGTTCGGGTTCCGGTCACGGAAGGGGAAGAAGTTATGCGAGCCACGCCCTATCCAAACGATGTTGTTCTGACGCGACCCATTGAACTCGAAGAGCCCGAGGTTGGGACGCTCCCAGCGCACCCCGTCCCGGCTTTCGGCGAAGCAAACCGTCTCGTCATGCTCCGGGACGATCCGCTCGCCCGGCTGCAGCGCGCCGGGAAGCGCATAGGACGGCAGGCTGTGTCCTCGGTAGTACATCCGGAACCCGCTCTCGGTCTTCATCAGGCTGGCGTAGGCGCTCGTGTTGCCCTCCCAGTCGCGGTCAAAGACGATCGAGGTCTCCGCCGGCCGCGGCTCGTGCAGGCGGAAATCAACGCCACGCATTTCGGCGATGAGATGCCGGTCCACCAGCAATTCCAGTCGGCTTCCAATCTCGATGGGAGCCGACGCCGCGAGTACGTCAGCCGCAACGGCCAGCGCGCCGCCGGACACGAGAGGCAGGAAACGAGCGAATCGCGAGGGAGGTGTCATGGGTTCAAAAGAGGGAGACGAGCAAGGTCCTGCGGATCGCCCGCAGTCTCGGCCCGAGCGCCATACCGCAGGACGATCCGGACGGCGGTCGCGCCCTCGTTCCAATTCGCCGGCACGTCAAACCGTACGTTGCGCTCGGTGATTTGGTTTCCGACGTAATGCTCCGCCGAAGCGCGCTGCCAACTCCCTTCGCGCAGGACCTCGACACGCGCGTGGGTCCGATGTCCCAAGGGGGCGACCCGCGCCCAAAGTCCCGGCTCGGCGTTCGGGGCCTGGCGCTGCCGCCAAAGAGCGACGGTGACGGGCCGGTCCTCCGTGCCAACCCGCCAGGAGCCCACCGGGCTCCGCCGTTCTCCGGCGGAGGTTTCAACGACGAACTGGTAGGAATACTCCTCACCCGGAGTCAGCTTCTCGAGGTCGAAATTGACGGCCGCACCTTCGGGGTCGGAGGCGAGGGGCATGCCGCTCCCGAACAGCTCGACCTCTCCAAGGCCCCAGCGTTCATCCTCATAACCCGACCGAACCTCCAGCTTGAAGTGGGTCACTCCCTCCGCGCGCACGTCCGCAAGGGCGTAGGCGTGGTTCGCGCTGACCGGTGACTCACGGGGCAGGGAGATCTGCGTGAGCAGATCCCAGCGGGCGCCGTCCGACGACACGTAGGCCGCGACGTCGCGAGAGGGGTACCGGATGGATTGATGCACCTGGAGGGTCTGCAGGCGAACCGGCGCAGGAAATTGCCAGACGAAGGACTGCGGCCCCTTCGGTGCCGATGCGGAATGCCACTCGCGATCAGGTCCGTGGCGCCACCCATCCGTGAGGCCCTCCGCCAAGCCGGCCGAGCCGGAGGGCGACCCGGTCAGTCGGGTCCCGTGGGCCGGGAGGAGCAAGGAGTGATTGCGGTAGTTGATGACGATGGAATCGAAGTCGAGCGTCCCCGCCGGCGGCCGCTGTCCGTCCACGTAGACGTAAAGTTGGAAGAAATTGGCGTTCAGGTCCTCCAGCGACTGATTCAGGTTCAGGTAGGCGTAACGCTCGGAGCGATTTTGGGCGACATTATTGCCACCGTAGGTCCAGCGGCGGGTATCGTTCTCGAGGACGTAGGAGGCGTCGTTCCACCGCCCGTCCAGGAGCGCGTGAGTCGCATACCGGCCCGTGTAGGCCCAGTTGGCCCGGACCCAGTTGGGCGTGAGTTGCAGCGCCGGATCATGATCGCTTTGGGCCCAGAAGGTCAGCTCGGCACCCTTGGGATCGATACCATTTCCCCGCAGGCGGACGTCAATCCGCGCGTCCCTGAAGTCTGGGCGTCCACCGCCGAGATTGAGACCCGTGCTGCGCGAAGCATGCAGGGGATTCGCCCCCATCCTCGCCGAGTAGATGTAGTGGCAGAGGTGCAGGCCACCGATTCCGTCGACATGATTTACGTCCAGACCCGGCGGTTCGCCGACGAAGGCACGGTTCTCCTTCTCCGTCGGTCCGAGGTAGCGCGCGAACGACGTCGCCGACCCCTCGCGGACATGAATCAAGTCCCGGCCGGAAAGACCCCCGCTCCAACCAGCCTGATCCCGATCCCACGTCTCCCCGAGAAAGGCGCCGCGGACCGGCGGGAGGGCGCGCGCCTCCGTCCGCTGGTTCATCTGGCCGCGCGCGCCATAGACGACCCAATAACGCCCCGGTGAACCGTCGGCTCGAATCATCGCATTCACCGATACGCCACGCGGTCCGAGATGGGTCGCGCCGGAGAGCGCGATCTCCGCCGGGGAAGCAGTGAGGGCCGTGGCGAGGGTCACCATGAGATACGCAGTCGGACGATTAGGGAAGGAGGCGGACGGATTTTTCACAGCGCAGGACGGGGCGAGTGCTCTCCAGACAATGATCCGCCAGCCCGGTGAAGGAACTGGCGGATCAACCCAGCGAACCAAAACAAAACCTAGAAGCGATAATCGACCGTGAGCATGCTGCGCATGCCCTCGCCGACCTGAACCAACCCGGTGCCAGCGATGCCGTGGATGTTCCGCTCGTCGGAGAGGTTGTACAGGTTGAGCTGAAACGAGAGCCGATCGTTGTAGGCATAGCGGCCCATCAGGTCGTAAGTCGCCGCCTGCGTGACCCAGAAGCTGCCGCCAGCGCGCTTCTCACCTTCTCCAAGCCAGCCCAATCCCGCCGTCAGTCCCTTGAGCGAGCCCTTAACGAAGGTGTGCTTCGCGAAGATGCTCGGGCGGTACTCCACGTGGTTGTTGACCAACCGGTTGTCCGCCGTCTTGCCGTCGGCGTCATACACGGTCGCGATCACGTCCGACACTCCAGCGTCCGACTTGTAGCGCAGGCGAAGGTCAACCTCGAGTCCCTTGACCTGATCCTTGGCGGACGCGGTCGGATACGGGACGCCGGTCCGTGGGCCGGTGACCAGGATGCGCACGTTGGTGAGGTACTGGTCAAACGCGACAACCGACCCTGAGACCGCGAACGCCGAGCTCAAGTCGACGTCAAACTTCAAGCCGGCCTCCTTCACCGCGCCCTGTTGGTCGCGGAAGAGTTCGCCCGGATCCGACGGGCCGTCGGTGCCCGGCTGCCGCAGGACGCCCGAACGGGGAAACACGTTCTCCGCCTGCTGGGCATAGAGGGAGATATTCTTCGTTGCCCGGAAAATGACGCCGTGACGGTAGGTGTCATAGGAGCGCTGGGGTCCCCCGCCCGTCACCTCCGCCGGAGCCCCGGTGGTGGAGACGCCCGAAAACCTTTTCCCACCGTTCTGGTAGCGGAAGCCCGCGATCAGGATCACGCGGTCGTTCAGGAGCTTCAAATTTTCCTGGATGTAGGCGGAGTAATTGTTCCCGTACGCGACGTCAGCGTACGCTCCGCCGTTGTAGTGACCCCAGGCGTTCTTGCCAAGCGAGTTCAGGAAGGCGCGGTCGGCGTTGCGGATGGCCGCGGCGTTGGCCGGGCGCGTGTCGAGCATCGGCATTGGGAACAGAGTCTGGTAATACCGTGAATAGGCCTTTTGGTAGTCGAAGCCCACCATATTCTCCAACTTCGCGAACCCGAGGTCGAGATCCAGACGGTAGTCAAACTGGACATTGGAGTCCTCCCACTCCGCCCACGCATCGACGTAGCGACGGCTGAGGTTGATGTTGTCCGGCTGCACCACAACGCCGCTAAGGAGCATTTCCCGGTCCCGATTCGTGTAGTAAGAGTACCTGAGCCTCACGTCACCGGCGAGCACCTTGGCAAGATACTGGACGTTGATGTAGGTGCTGGTCGTCTTCCACGAGATATCCTTGGGATTCTGAACGGAGAAGCTCCGGGTGGAGTTCGGATGGATCCGCGCTTTTTTCAGCGACTGCGAACGCCCCATCACGCTCCCGGTGTCGGAGCCATCCAGAAAGTCCTCCCAGTAGACGTAGTCATTGTCGACGAAGTGGAAGAAATCGAGGGTGAGGATCTGCGAATTGGACATCTTGGCGCGGAACGATCCGCCGACGAACGACTGGTCGACGCTGTACGCCGCCTTGTCGGAATCGCCCTTCTCAAGCCCCAAGGTCAGACGGTAATCGATCTCGAGATCCTTTCGGCTCAACACCGGACCGGTGGTGTTCAACGTGCCCCGATAGGTGTTGTGATCACCGACTCCCACCGAGACGTCGGTCCGCCGGATCGAACTCGGCGCCCGCGTGATCGTGTTCACGCCGCCACCGACATTCTGGGAGGCGAGAATCATGCTCAGGGGACCCTTGATGACCTCAACCCGATCGATGTCGAACGTCGGCACTTTCTTGTAGGACCGAAGCGTGAAGCCGTTGCGGAGGGTCTGGTTGGCGCGGAAGCCACGGATCGTTCGGTCTTCGTCCGCCCGCTGGTTGTTGTTCACACCCGCCACGCCGAAGTTCAGCGCATTCTGCAGATTGCCCTTCAGGTCGTTCAGCAGGTCCTGATTGATCACAATCACGCTCGAGGGAACCTCCAGAAGGTCCTTCGCCGAGCGCGTCGAAAGCGACGTCTGGCGACTCGAATAGCCCTCATCCGAGGCTGACGAGACCACAAACGGAGACAGGTCAACGACCTCCTCCGCAGGCTTCTCGGGTGCCTTGGTTTTGGCGGAGGCGTTGGGAGCGACTTGAGCAAGCCCGGAACTCGCCGAAGCGAGCGCGAGCACGAAGGCCGAAGCGAAGCGGAGCGGAGGAGGGATTTGGGCGCGCATGGTGGGTGGAAATCGGGGAACCAGCAGGACCGAGCCCGCAAAATCATTTGCGGCCTCGATCCTGAAGGGGAGTGATGCTAGCTTGGTAAACCACGGCAATGGTATACCAACTTTTGTGTAAAGCTTTTTTTGATGCGGAAAAATAATCCTGCCTCCCGAGCGGACGCCACGCGCGACCGCCTTCCCGCGCAGTACAGCCCCTACGTGCGACTGAAGGACATGATCTACCGGGGCGAGCTTCCGGCGGGGAAACGCCTCGTGGAACGGGAGTTGGCCGAGAGGCTGATGATCAGCCGCATTCCCCTGCGCGAGGCCCTCATCCGCCTTCAGTCGGAGGGGCTCGTGCTGAGCGGTCGGAATACCGGTGCCTACGTCGTCGACTTCTCTCCTGCGGACCTGGTGGAAATCTACTCCCTTCGCCGAGTGCTGGAGCCTTTCGCCGCGCGGCTTGTCGCGGAAAAGAAAGACAAACGACAGGCGCTGCAGGACCTTCGCGAGATCTGTCAGCGCATGAATGAGGTATCGGTCGATGAGCGCGCGTGGGATAGCCTCGACGATTGCGACTTCGAGTTCCACTGGGTCATCGTCCAGGCAACTCAACACACCCGCCTGATCCGCGCCTACGACATGAGTCAAATTCGAGTGCTGGGTCGCCGGGATCAATACCACTACCTGCAGACGGTCAGCCCCACCGCCACCTCGGAAATGCACCTCAAGTTGGTCGAGGTCATCGCGCTCGGTAACGGCTCGAAAGCCGAGAAGGCATTCTTCGAGCACGTGGACCACGCCATGAAGAGCTACCTGCGCGACTACGGACTGACCAAGGGCGTCCGTCGTGAATCTGACCCGAGTTGAGTTCCATCGAGATCGCTGAATCGGGACGCAGTCGCGCCAACCCCCCGGCGGTCCGCATCGACCCGCCTCCATTCTAGTCCGAACCCGGAGCGATTTCCGAGCTCTTCTCCTCCGGGCGGCCGCTGCGTTCGCTGGAGTTCTTCCCGCCAAAGGACGACGCGGGCGTCGAGCATCTGCGGCAGGCCGCCGCCGCGGGCGCCGGGGACGTGATCCGCCTCGACGCCTTCACCGTGTCCACGGGCCGCGAGACCGACGGCCAGGCGATCGCGATCAACGAGCAGCGGTTCTCCCCCAACATCAAAAACGTGGTCGCGGCGTGAGAGGGACGCCGGAACTGCTCCACCTCCCTCGCCACCGACTTCGTCATCACGGCCCTGTTGATGGCCGTCCAGCGGCGGGGCGGCCGGTGCGCCCCCGGCCTGCTGTTGCACTCCGACCGCGGCGTGCAATACGCCAGCGAACACTTCCGCGCCCAGCTCGCCACCCACGGCATCACCGCCTCCATGAGCCGGCGCGGCAACTGCTACGACAACGCCCGGGCCGAGTCCTTCTTCTCGGCTCTCAAAATCGAGCACATCTACCGCCATCGCTTCGCCGACCACGAGGAGGCGCGCCCGTCGACCTTCGAATGGATCGAGGCCTTCTACAACCTCCGCCGCCGCCATTCTTCAATCGGCTACCTCTCGCCGGTTGACTTTGAAAACCAAACCAACTGAAACCCACTGCGCCCAAAGTCTACAAATCGAGGGTAATCTCAGGTTTTCGCATTCACCGGTTTTCAATTGGCGCTGCGATTGGAGGGAGCGAGGGAGGGCTCGATTCGCCCGGAGCGTAAAACGCTCTGAACGACCGAGCGGACGCACCGCGAAGCCTCAGCGCGCCGGCGAAGTCAGGACTTCGGCACAAACGTCAACCGCAGCTCCTGCACGCGCGGCTCTTTCTCCGGCGTGAGGGTGAAGAACACGTCGACGCGCCCCTTCTCGCCTGTAAGCGGAAACGTCCCGCGCAGCTGGTTCTCAGGCACGATCTCGCCGGCGGTAAGCACGTCGCCTGCCTTGGCCAACGTCGTGCGTGCCTGCTCCCGCCACGCCGCGGCGGAGCGGTCCGGGAAAAAATTCTCCGCCACGATCCGAGCGGCGAGCGCCGCATCCCACGTGCGCACCAGCTCCGCGACCTGCGCGGCCCGCGTGCGCAGGATCGGCGACGGGGGCAGCGCGCGGCGCGGCAGCTTCGCCCGGTCGAGCAGCAGATCCGCGACCCGGGCGTTGACGGCGCCGGTGCCGGCGTAGGTGAGGTTTGCGAAGGACAACACTGCGAACCCATACTCGGGGAAAAACCGCCAGTTGCTGCCGAAACCGGGCAAACCGCCGCTGTGGCCCACGCGCGTCACGCCGCGACTGTCGTGCATCCATGACAGGCCGTAGGCGTAGAAATTCACCGCCGGCTGCGCAGCGCCTTCGAGACCCTTGGCCTGGGCCGCGAGACCGGAAAACAGCGCCGGCAGGTGCATCTCGCGCAGCGTGGCGCGGCGCACGACAGCCAGCTCCGGTCCGTCGCGCGGCGGCCATGCGCCGATGTGCAGCGCCGCATACCGCGCGAAATCGTCGACCGTCGAGAGTAGTCCGCCCATCGCGCCGTAGGTGCCGTCGTGCAGCAGCGGTTCGAGTTCCCACGCCTCCTTCGTCCCGCGGTAGCCGAGCGCGAGCTTGCCCGCCGGCACTTCGGTAAACTCCCAGACCGTGTCTTTCATCCCCAGCGGCCGCAGCATCGTCTCGGTGATCCAGCGCTGGTAGGATTGGCCGGTGACGCTAGAGATGATCTGGCCGAGCAGCGCGTAGGCGAGATTGCTGTATTCGAAAACCACGCCCGGCGGATTGGCGAGGGCGAGGCCGTCGCGCAGCAGCGCATCGAGCTCCGGCACCGTGTCGGCCAGCTGCCGGTCGCCCCACGGGTTGTCTTCGGGAAACCCGGGTGCCATCATGAGCAGATGGCGGATCGTGATCGGCGGCGCATCTCCCGTGAGCGGCGCGGTGCGCGCCAGCGCGGGCACATAGGTGGCCACCGGCTCGTCGAGCCGAAGTTTGCCGGCATCGCGGAGCTTCAGGATCGCCAGCGCCGTGAAGCTCTTCGTCATCGACGCGATGCGGAAGCGCGTGTCGGCCGCGGCCGGGATTTTTTTCGCGATGTCCGCGAAACCGACCGCCCCGGTATGCACGAGCGCACCGTCGAGCACCAGGCCCCAGACGAGTCCCGGATAGTTTTTCTTTTCCGCGCAGTCGCGGAACTCGCGGTCGATCTCCGGCAAAATCGCGTCGACGCGCGCCCGCCGGCCGGCCGGATCTGCGAAAGCCGGCGCCGCATAGGCGTTGGGCGTATCGGCAGCGGCGAGTGTCGCGGCGCCGAGAGTTGAAACCGACGCGACGGCGAAGCTCAGAGCGACTGTGGCAGCGCGAGGAAACAGGTTAAAGCGCACGGCTCTCGAGCCTGCGCCGCCGCCCGCGAATGTCGATGGGCTTCGCGCTCGCGTCATGGCGCCGGGCGCCTTCCCTCGCCGAGATGCTTTCCCCGCGTTGTTTCCGGTGGTGGTGCGTGCTCAGTAATCCCCTCCCGGATCCGATCCCCCTGAAAATCCGGTTCCCTTCCAGTTAAACAACGCCTTTGACCGCGAGCCGCCCTCCCCCGCCGACAACACCGGCACTTCCCTCGGCAGCTACGAGCCGCGCGGGCGGGCGTTCTACGCAAAAGTCACGCGGAAGTTTTGAAGCACCGCGGCCCGGCCGGCTCGCGAAAATTTTCCTCGTCCTGGGTCGCGCGCTCGGTGACCGTAGATTAAATGGCGGCAGCGCGACGACCAGTTTTCCCGACCCACAACTCGACGTGTGACGCTGCGGTTCCGTTTGCGTCCTGAGTTGGGCGCAGCGGAAGCTCACCCCACACCAACCAGCCATGAAATCGCATCGTCTTCTCGCACTCTTCGCCGCGGCCGCCTCGGCGCTGTCGCTTGCCATTCCAGCCTCCGTGCTCGCCCAAGCCGCGCCCACGCCGTCCGCCACCGCGGCCGGGAAAAAAAATTCCAACGTGGAGACCGTGAAGCTCGAGGCCTTCTCCGTGACGGGGACAAACATCAAGCGCCTCGATCAGGAAAAGGTTCTGCCCGTGACCGTGTTCAACCTCGATCACATCGAGGCCCGCAACGCCCTGACGCCCGTCGAGCTGCTGACCGCGCTTCCGCAGGTGACCAACCTCCCGCTAAACGAATCTCAGAACGGCGGCGCCAACTCCCGCGGCGACAACGCCAACGTCAACCTCCGCGGTATCGGCGCTGGCAACACCCTCGTCATCCTCAACGGCCGCCGCCTCGCGCCGCATCCCGTCACTTCCAACGACGCCGGCGTCCCCGCCTTTTACACCAACGTCAACCAGCTCCCCACCCAGGGCATCGAGCGCATCGACGTCCTCCGCGACGGCGCCTCGGCCATCTATGGCTCGGACGCCGTCGCCGGCGTGATCCACTACATCTCGCGCCGCGACCTCCGCGGCACCGAGCTGCGCACGCGTTTCGGCGTGCCCGAGCGCGGCGACGGGCGCAATTTCCAGATCACGCTCACCTCCGGTCGCGAATTCGCCAAGGGCAAGGGCCGCTGGCTTTCCACCCTCGACTTCCTTCAGCGCGACGAGATTCCCTACAGCAGCCGCTCCTTCTCCCGCGAGGGTAACCGCACCGACCGAGCCCCCGCCGGCTTCAACGCCCTCGGCGGCCAGTTCGACGACCGTTCCGCGGTGAGCATCTACCCTTCGTTCCGCATCGGCAATGCGACGACCGCCAGCTTCTTTCGACCGGTCAACGGTACGCTCGCTTTCACCAACGTCAACCCCACGTCCAACCGCGCCGCCAACCCCGAGTCCTTTACCAATCTCAACCAGTATCAGAACACCGGCCAGAGTAAGTCCGACCGGAAAAACTGGTTCAGCCACGTCGAGTATGAGCTCTCGGATCGCATCACGGTGTTCGGCGATTTCTCGATCTACCACTCGACGTCCCACCTGCGGCGCCAGCCCGTGCAGATCAACGGCCCCAGCGCCGATCAGGTCGCGCCGGTCAGCGTGGACAATCCGTTCAACCCCTACGGCTCCCGCTTCTTCAGCCCCACCGGCGCGCCTAATGCCGACGGCACCCCGCGCCTGATGGGCACGCCCCAGGGCATCACGCTCCTCTCCCTCCTCTTCGCTGAGCTCGGCGCCGAGTCGGTCGAGGTCAACTCCGGTGTCTATCGCGGCGTCGCCGGCCTGCGCGGCAAGCTCGGCAACGACTGGAGCTGGGAATCCGCCGCGCTCTACACGCGCGCCTACACCGCCGATGTCTCCAACAACGCCGCCCGCGAGTCGCTCTTCCAGCGCGCGGTGCAGCGGACCGACACCACGGCGTTCAATCCCTTCGGCTACGCCTTCCGCGTCGCTGGCGGCGCGGTCGTGCCCGACCGCCCCTACACCAATCCGAAGTCCGTCCTCGACACGTTTTCGCAGAAATGGCGCCACGACGGTTTCAGCGCGATCACCAGCGCGGACCTCCGCGCCTCGGGCCCGCTCTTCCGTTTCTGGGGCAACACCGTCTCGCTCGCGACCGGCGCCGAATACCGGAAGGAGCAATACCTCGACACCCGCCCCGCCTACGTCGGCAGCAATCCCCCGGGCGTCGGCCTCAACGTGTACGACAACGACTACCTTGTCGCCTCCTACGCGCCCGACTCCTCTGGCAACCGCGTCGTTTACAGCGCCTACGCCGAGGCGGTCATCCCCGTCTTCTCCCCGCAGCGGAATATTCCGCTGGTCCGCTCGCTCGAGATCACCGGCTCTGCGCGCTATGAGAACTACAGCGACTTCGGCACGACCACCCGGCCCAAGGCCGGCCTGAACTGGAAACCCTACGACGGCCTTATGGTGCGAGCCTCGTTCAACCAAGGCTTCTCCGCGCCCAATCTGCCCACGCTCTACGCGCCCACCCGCTTCATTGTGGACAGCGCCCCCGGCTCGAACGACGCCTACCGCTCGCAGACCGTCGGCAATGGCACCTACGTCATGAAGCGTTTCTCCACCGGCAACCTCGCGCTCAAGCCCGTCACGTCCACGGGCAAAAGCGTCGGCCTCGCGCTTGAAGTTCCGAAGATCAAGGGCCTCTCCCTCACCGCCGACTACTGGCAGGTCGATCAATCCAACGTCATCGGCAGCTATTCCGACTCGCAGCTCGTCAACAGCGACGCCGCGAAGCTTAACGCCTTCACGCAGTCCCAGCTCGCCGCCGGTCGCCCCATCGGGCAGATCGATCTCGGCGCCGGGACGGCCAACTACAAGGGCGACCCCGGCATCAAGCGCTCCGCCCCAACGGCCGCGGAAATCGCCGAGTTCGCCGCCTACAACGCCACCCGCCCGCCGTCTCAGCAGGCCGCCGCGGTCGGCCGCATCGATTCCCGGAACATCCAGTTCCAGAATCTCGCGAAGGGCTACGCCAGCGGCGCGGACCTTAGCCTGAACTATCAGCTCCCCAATCTTCCGATTGGCCGCTTCAACCTCAACGCCGACTGGTCCTACATGATCCGCACCTACCAGTTGCGCGATGTGCCCGGGGCAGCCCCCTCGTTCATCGAGCGTCTCAATGTGGATGGCACCACGCGCTGGCGCGGCACGACCGCCGTCAGCTGGCGTAAGGGCAACTGGAACGCCGGCCTCAGCGCCTACTACACCGGTCGTTTCGCCGACCCCGCCGCCACGGTCACCGTCGCCACCTATGCTTCGCTCGGCACGCCGAGCTACATCTCGCGGCAATTCGACAGCGGCAATTACCTCTACCGCTACGTCGTCCGCGACGTCGTCTCCCTCAACGCCTCGGTTGGCTACCGCTTCAAACCCGAAGCCATGCGGGTGTTGCGCAATAGCTCGATCCGGCTGGGCGTCGTTAACCTGACCGACCGCGAGCCTCCGCACACGTCCGACCAGATCGGCTTCTCCGCTGGCGTCCACGGCAACCTCTTCCAAGGCCGCGCCTGGACCCTTGAACTCACGAAGCCACTCTAGTCGGTGCGGCCGTTTTTCGGCGCGGTTTCACGTCTGCCCTTCCAACCTCTCCCCGCCATGCTCCATCCGGTTCGACTCGCGGCCAGCGCCGTTTTGCTCACTGCGCCGTGCGTGCTGATCGCGCAGACGAAAAAGGCCGACGTGCACGCCCGCGTCGACGCCACCAAGTCGGCCTACGATGAGATCGCCCTGAAAATCTGGGACTGGGCCGAGATTGGTTTTCGCGAGACGAAGAGTTCGGCGCTCCTGCAAGCGCAGCTGGGTCGCGAGGGTTTTGCGGTGGAGAGCGGCGTCGCCGGCATGCCGACGGCGTTTGTCGCCAGCTACGGCAGCGGCTCGCCGGTGATCGGAGTGCTCGCGGAGTTTGATGCGCTGCCCGGTGTCTCGCAGGAGGCCGTGCCGGAGAAAAAGGAGCGACCGGGCTCGGCAGCTGGTCACGCGTGCGGTCACCACCTGTTTGGCGCCGGCTCGGTGCAGGCGGCCGTAGCGGTGAAGGAGTGGATGCGGGCCACCGGCCAGCGCGGCACCTTGCGGGTCTATGGGACGCCGGCGGAGGAGGGCGGGTCGGGCAAGGTCTACATGGTGCGCGACGGGGTCTTCGCCGGTGTCGATGCGGTGGTGCATTGGCACTCCGACAGCCGCAACGCCATCACGATGGCGTCCTCGCTGGCGAACAAGTCGGGTAAGTTCCGTTTCTCCGGCGTCGCCTCGCACGCCGCCGCTTCCCCCGAACGCGGCCGCAGCGCCCTCGACGGCGTCGAGGCGATGAACCACATGGCAAACCTACTGCGCGAGCATGTGCCGGAGACCACGCGGATTCATTACGTCATCACCAAGGGTGGCGAGGCGCCTAACGTCGTGCCGGCCGCCGCAGAGGTTTACTACTACGTGCGCAGCCCGAATCGCGACGTCGTGAAGGAAGTCTGGGACCGCATCGAGAAAGCCGCGCAGGGCGCCGCGCTCGGCACCGGCACGACCGTGAAGGTCGAGGTCACCGGCGGCGTCCACGAGCTGCTCATCAACGACGTCCTCGGTCGCCTCATGCACGAGAATCTCACCACCGTCGGCGGCATCACCTACACGCCCGAGGAGCGCGAGTTTGCCCTCAAGATCGGCCGCACCGTCTTCGGCGTGGCGCCGGCGCCCGAGACGGTCGGCCTTATCGCGCCCTACGTCCCGGGCCAGCGCCGCGAGGGCGGCGGTGGCTCGACTGATGTGGGTGACGTCAGCTGGGTCGTTCCCACCGTCGGTCTCCGCGCCGCCACCTGGGCGCCGGGCACGCCCGCGCACAGCTGGCAGGCTGTCGCCTGCGGTGGGGCTTCGCTCGGCCTCAAGGGCATGAACCTCGCGGCCAAGGTCGTGGCCGGCACGCTGCTCGATTTGTTCGCCAAGCCCGCGGTCATCGCCGAGGCCAAGGTGGAGTTTGAGCAGAAGCGCGGCGCCGGTTTCAAATACGTCGCCCTCCTTGGCGACCGCCCGCCGGCTTTGAATTACCGCGACTAGCGGGCTTGGGTGAGCGCCGACTTACCGGCGGGGCGGGGAGGGGTGGCAAGAATTTGAGCGGAACGCTACGTTCACCGACGCAATACCACTCTGACGTGATCCTGGAAATTCGAGTCGCTTGAAGGTTCGGTCTGGGTCCAACCGAAAGGTCCCAGGTCATGAAAGGAAAACGCTACAACACCGAGGAGAAAGTCCGCATCCTACGGGACGTGGGCACGAGCAGGAGCATCGTGGACATCTGTCGGGAGAAAAACATCTCCGACGTGATGTACCACCGTTGGCGAAAGCAGTTCGGACTGACGGGATACGTATTTTCGAGCCACCCCTAAGTTCGGTCTCGATGATGCGTGAGGTTGATACGACGGACGCTGGTTGTCCATCCCTGACCGGAGCCAGGGATGGAGATTGATCCGCCGCGAAGCTTGCTGGCGTCTGGTACCCGACCTTGCTCCGGGGCCTCTTCTGGTTGTACCTCCCCCGGAAGTCTTCGATAACGACACGCGCTTCGGAAAGCGTCCAGAGCTGTTCGCGATTGAGGCACTCGTCGCGGAAACGGGAATGGAGCGATTCTACAAAGCCATTCTGCCGCGGGCTGCCGATTTCGATGTTGGCACTCCCGCGTATGCTCATCGAGTACGGTCAGTATGCGCAGCGCACCGCCGCGCACGGTCGCGTCGGCCACGAAAAGCCAGGTCCAAACGCGGTTCTTCTGCGCAGCCTTGGTGGGTAGGCCGGTCGACGGTCCGCGGCGGGGGAGTCGGCGGCGCGTCGGCGGTACCCGCAGCCCCTCCTGCCGGCGCAGCCGGCGGACCTAGCGCAGGCCGATTTGCCAGCCTTCCGCCTTGAGCTCGGCCAGGATCCGGCGATGGCCATAGCGCGGGTTCTCGTTGCTGAGCGCAGGGAGCCGCTGCACCAACTGCTGCTGGCGGCTCGTGCGCTCACCGGCCCGATACCAGTACCCGGAGCGCGACAGCCCGAGGATCCGACAACCAGCCCGCCCGGAGCACACACCTTCTCTGACGGCCGCTGCCACGACCTGCTTCTTGGGCCCCGGGCTCACAATTTTTTTCGAGGGCGTACTCCAGAACCTCCTTCGCCCGCATCGAGTCGGCGAGCATCTTCTTCAGCTCCGTGTTCTCCCGCTCCAACCCCTTTAGCCGCTTCGCCTCGTTGAGGTTCAGGTGCCCGAACTGCTTTCGCCAACGGTGGTACGTCACGTCGGAGAAGTTTTTCTCCCGACAGATGTCCACGATGCTCCTGCCCGCATCCACGTCCCGTAGGATGCGGACTTTCTCCTCGGTGTTGTAGCGTTTTCCTTTCATGATCTGGGACCTTTCGGTTGGACCCCGACCGAACCTTCAAGCGACTCGAATTTCCAGGATCACGTCACAGATTTCCTTCCAGTTGACCGTCAAAAACGGATTCGACATGAAAACGCTCCGAAACTAACCACCCGGCGTTCCGAATACCCCAAATCTGAATCAAAACCGGTGAAATCCAATAACTCCATTACGCTTTTCTCCGCTTGGCTGGCGCTTGCCTTGCCTCCCCTGCAGGCCCAGCAGGCCTCGTCCGACGGGCCGAGTTCAACCAAGCCGCCGAAAGACGACCGGGTCCTGCTCTCTGCGTTTGAAGTCAACTCCACCCAAGACCGGGGCTACACGTCCAACAACGCTGCTACAGGTTTCAAGACGAACGAAACGCTGCTGCGGATTCCTCAGGCGGTCACGCTGGTCACGCGCGACTTGATCGACGACCTGGGATACGCTGACTCCTCCAACATTCTCCAATTTGCCGGCGTCTCAAATTTCTACGCTGGCGAGGCAATGGCGATGCGCGGCACCCGCATCAACAACCCCTATCTTGACGAAATGCGGGACGGCACGCCGTACCTCGACAACGTCAATATCGACTCGTACAGCGTGCTCCGCGGCCCTGCGGCGACCCTCTACCTAGGAGCATCCCTCGGTGGCACAGTGCTCAAGACATCCAAGCGACCCCTGAACAAGGCGCAGCGCGTGCTGACGGCACGCGTCAACCAAAATGGCGCCTATCGGAGTGAGGTCGACTTCACCGGACCCGTCGCGAAAGTCGGCGACATCGCCGTGGCCTATCGCTTGGTGGCGGCGCAGCAGGGGGGCGACCAGTACTTCAAGAACATGGAGGACGAGCGTACGGTGGTGCACCCCACGCTTCAGTTCTCGGCCAAAAACACCGTGGTGCGCATCGCGTTCGATTACCAGCACCTGCTGCACATCCCCAACGCCAACAACTTCGTCACCCCAACGGGAAAGCTCTACACCGGAGCGGGCCGCGATGAGGGCTACTTTGTCAAGGGAACGATGGAAGACTTCCATCGCCGCGGATTTCGCTTCATCGCCATCCAGAAACTTTCGGAGAACTGGGACGTGAAGGTTGCTGCCACGCGTTGGTGGTTTTCGCGCCTAGGCAGCGTGGTCTTTCCGAGCGGAGGAGTGAATTGGCCGAATCAAACCGTGAGGTTTACCGCGCGGCGCAATGACGAGAAATTCGACTTTTCGGTCGCGCTGCTCGACATCAACGGCAAATACCAACTCGGTAAAATTGGCATGTCCACCGCGGCCGGTGCGAGCTACAGCGACGAGGTCGGCAAGAGCCGATTCTGGTCTTCCGCCGCATTTGGCAGCCAGACGGTGCCGATCGCGAATCCCCGGCTCGACCTCCTCACCGCGCCGCTGACCCGCGACTACCCCGCCCCAGCGAACCCCGGATCGGGAGCGACGACTTACCGCGGCGACGTTTACGTCCAACAGAGTGTCGAACTGCTGCCGGATCGTTTGACCGCGGTCGTCGGCTTGACCCAAAGCAAGATCAAGACCAACCGAATCGCCAATCTCGCGACGCGGCCGCCCGCCACGGTGACGCAGGGCGACGAGCTGCTGCACCGCTTCGGTCTCGTACTCAACCTCGCGAAGGACCTGGTCGTCTACGGGATGGAGTCGACGAACTTCTCCCCTTCGGGCAGCCGTGACGTGAACCTCAATCTCCTGCCGAGCGTCGAGGGCAAGGGTCGCGAGGCAGGCATCAAGACCGCCTTCCTCGACGGCCGGATCTCCTCAACACTTTCCTTTTTCAAGCTGGCGCTGACCAATCAGTCTTTCTTCGCCGGGGTGCGGCCCGACGGAATCAGCTACTTTGCCCCCATTGGATCAACCACCCAAAAGGGCTTCGACTTCGATCTCGCCCTGTCGCCGGTTCCAGGACTGCAGTTGGTGGCCACCTACTACAGGGGCAAGGTCCGCGACCAAGCGGGAAATAAAGTGGCCAACTCCTATTCTGGCGACCTGAGCTTGGTCGGGCGCTATGAGTTTCAGGGGGGAGCTTTGAAGGGATTGATGCTGGGGGCGGGCTTCTCGCGCATCAGCGGCCGGCAGGTTGCGATCGGCGCGTACACGACGGGCGTGGTCGGACAGGGTCCACTGATCGAGATGGACCCCGGCAACCTCGTGAACCTGTTCGGGACCTACCGGCTCAACTCCCGCTGGACCCTGCGCGGCAATCTCGATAATATTTTGGATGAAGCATACCCGCTCGGGGCGCAGAATGCGTTCTTTGTGGATCCAAGCCCTCCCCGGACGTTGTCGCTCTCCGTGATCTATCGCTTCTGACCGTCTGCTACGGGAGGGAGGTCAAGCGTTTGTGCGTTGTGTCCCCGGGGCGCTTCCGTGGAGTTGCAGCGGTTTCGCTCAAGCCGGCCCGGAGGCATTGGGCTCACCTCTGGCGATCGCACGGGCGCTCTCCCGGGGTCGAAGTGGCCCGAAGGGTCTCCTAGCTCGGCCACGTTGGATCGCGACCTTCGGCGGGAACGGCGGCTACCCGGCCTCCATGCAATTGAGGGACGGCCGGTTGCGCGCGGACTATTGCGCAAAACGTGAACCCCGGCATGGAGGCCACCCGATGGTGACCGTTGCGTGGAAAATCGCGCCCTCGCTATTACCAAGCTCGTGTTCACGACTGCGGGTGGCTTCATCGCCCTGATCAGTTTCGGCTGCAAAAAAACCCGCACCCCCGGGCGCCCCGCGGCGACCTCCAGCACTCCGCATCTCGCCTAATGAAACTCCTGACTCGTCTCATCTTCACGCTCCCCTCCGCCCTCGTCGTGGCCGTCGTTGCGATCTCGGCTCCCGCCGCCTCCGCAGCAGATCAGCAGCTCCACAAAGTCCGCGACGCCATTCTCTACGACGAGCCCCGCTTCTACAACGCGTTCCCCTCGGTCGTCCGGCGGCCGGACGGCGAGCTGTTCGTCGCCTTCCGCCGCGCTCCCGATCGCAAGGCCCTCGGCGAAAAGGGCAACCACCACGTTGATCCGAACAGCTACCTTGTTTCGATACGGTCCCGCGACCATGGCCAGTCATGGAGTCCGGACCCCGAGCCGCTCTTTGCGCATCCGCTCGGCGGTTCGCAGGACCCTTGCCTCCTGCAGCTCAGCGACGGGGAAATGATTTGTCTCTCGTACCTCTGGACGTTCGTGCGCCCGGACGGGATCCCGAACCTCAAGCCGCCCGTCTTCCAGAACTACCCGGGGTCCTTCTTCAGCGGTGGCTTCTTCGTCCGTTCCTCCGATGGGGGGGCCTCGTGGAAGGGCCCATTCTCCCCGCCGACGATTCCGCCGGAGAAGTACCTCAGCCCCCATGGCGATCCGTTGCCAGCGTACAATCGCGGCGGTGCGATCCAAGGCCGCGAGGGACGGCTCTTTTGGGCAGCGGCGGCGAACGATCAGGTCAGCCCGCGCCGGACCTCGGTTCACCTCCTGACCTCGGAGGATCGCGGACAGACGTGGACCTATAGCGCGCCAATCGCTGCGGACGCGAAGGCATCCTTCAACGAGACTTCACTGTACGAGACGCCGAAGGGGGATCTAATCGCGTTCCTGCGCACCCAGGACCTCGAGGACCAAGCCTGCATCGCCCGCTCCGACGATGGCGGACGAACCTTCCAGCCCTGGCGCCCGATGGGCTTCCGAGGTCATCCGCTCCACGCCCTCCGACTTCCGGACAACCGCGTTCTCCTGACCTACGGATATCGGCACAAGCCCTACGGCATCCGGGCCCGCGTGCTCAATGCTGAGTGCACCGATTCCGCGACGGCGCCTGAGATGATTCTGCGGGACGATGGTGGCTCCACCGACCTCGGCTACCCTTGGTCGGCGATGATCGACGACACCCGCGTGCTTGTAGTGTATTACTTCAACCGTGACGGTGGCCGACGCCACATTGCGGCGACGTTTCTCAGCTTGCGCTGACCGCTTCGGGTCGGCCGGCGCGCCGATCGGCAAGAGGCGTTGTGCCCGGCCATCCTTCTATTCCATCGTCCCCGCCCATGTCCTCCAGTCGTCGTTCCTTTCTCCTCTCAGCGGCGGCAGGCGCCGCGCTGGCCCCCCTCGTCGGAGCCCCGGCGACGGCCGCAACCGCAGTGGCGCGATCTGGCCCCCCCGATACCCGGATGGGCCTGCGAGAAAGGCTTCGGTCGCGGCACCGCAACCTCTTCAACGGGGACACCTGCTCTTTCTTTTACAACCCGGAGAAGTGGCAGCCGGAGGACTTCACGCTCAAGGATGGCCAAGGTCGGCACGGACGCGTGCGCCTGCCCGTGGGCGGCCCATTCCAAGCGAAGGCGATCCTCCGTTACGTGGAGTTGCTCGCGGAATCCGGCATCGACACCTTCGTGATCAACGCCAACGCCTCCCGTGCGTGGTACCCGAGCCGAAAGATTCCCTCGATTCTGGACGGTTACCGCCGGGGCGACCGGGAATTCTTCCGCGGTCATGCAAGCAGTGCGGGTGCGGTGAAGCCGGAGGAAGTGGAGGACTTCCTTGACCGTTTCGAGGCATTCTTCGGACTGTACCAAGACCTGATTGACGCCGGGGTGGATTGGTTGGCGGAAACGGCAAAAGCGTGCCGGGCGAGTGGCATTACGCCGTGGGTAAGCGTCCGGATGAATGACTTCCACGGCTGGGCGAACCCGGCTGGGAGCTTCTTCAATCACCCGCTGCTGGCGCAGCCAGAGATGCGGCTCAAGCGTTCGGCCTATTCGCCGACGATGCGCAATCCGCTTTACCGCGAGGGCCTCAACTTCGAACGGGCAGAGGTCCGCGCGGCGCTATTCGCCCAGATCGGCGAGGTCGTCGAGGAGTATGACTTTGAAGGACTGGAGCTCGACTGGCTCCGCAATCCGATGTGCTGCGAACCGGACGCGACGCCGGAGACGGTCGCGATGATGACCACGTGGCTGCGCCAGGTTCGCGCGCTCGTCGATGCCCAAGCTCGGCGCACCGGGCGCCCGTATCCGTTCGGCCTGCGCATTCCTGGACGCTTGGAAACGCTGCGGAGCATCGGTCTCGATGTGGAGGCCCTCTGCCGCGAAGGCGTGGTGGACTGGGTCGGGGTCTCGGGCTTCTGGTGCACCGCGTGGGAAATGCCCCACGACGACCTGCGTCGGCGGCTCGGGAACGAAGCCGTCATTTACGGCGGACTTGAGGCGGGCGCGAACGTGATGCCCACCCGGTCCGCCAATGGTGCGGTGGTGCAGCAGGTCCGCCGGATCACCTCGAGTCGCGAGATGCTTCGGGCCAACGCGGCCGGTAAGCTGGCCCTTGGCGCGGATGCGCTGGAATGGTTCAACTTCTACACGACGGATCAAGCGCATATCCCGGGCCTTGTCTCCGACTACGCCGCCTTGCGCGACCTGCACCGGATCGATGGGCTCCGCGGGCAGCCGAAGCACTACGTGCTTTCGCGCGCGGCAAACGTGCTGACGCACATCCCGTTCGAGGTACCACCACAACTGCCTCTCGCACTCCCGGCAGCCGCCTACCACGCGTTCCGTCTCCCGATGTGCGCGGAACCAGCGGATGCCCCTTTGGAGGTGGTTGTGCAGGTGATCCTGCGCGCGAGCGAAACGATCGGAGCCCTGCCGGTCTCCCTCAACGCGAGTTGGCCGCGCTTGGCCCTAGAACGAACCGACCAACTCCTCTCCCCCTGCGGCTCACTCACCCATCACGTCGCCGACCACATCGCCTTGAACGTCCGTTTCCCGATCTCCCTCGTCCGGGAGGGCTGGAACGAGATCGTGGTCGAGAATGGCGGACCGGATTTGCTGACGCTCATCGGTCTCGAGGTCGGCGTTTTGCCCCGCCGCACCGAGACGTGAGCCCCGCCTCCGCTGCGACTTACCCGCCCCGTATCCGATCCCCTGAAAATCCCGTTTCATTCCCGAAACAGCGCCGCGATCCGGCGAAAGCCGAAACGCGGGCGCGCAGCCGACAACACCCGGATCCGCGCCACCAACCGCAACCAATGCCCCGTCGTCAGCCGCGCGCGATACCGATAGGTTTCGCGGCCCAGGCGGAGGCACTGGCACGCTGCCCGCCCGGAAAAAAGGCCGACATCGGCGAAGAAGGCGGCCCTCCATCGCTTGTGCTCCAAGCTTACCATTTTTGCGTGGATCGCCTCCAGCACCCTTTGCTTCGGGAGCGAGTCCGCCAGCATCCTCTTCAGCTCGCTGTTCTCGCGCTCCAGTTCCTTCAGCTGCTTCGCCTTGTTTACCTCCATCATCCCGAACTCTCGCTTCCAGCGGCGGAACGTCACCTCCGAGATGTTAAGTTCCCGGCAGACCTCGATGATGCCTTTGCCTCTGTCGGCCTCCCGCAATATGCGGATCTTTTCCTCGGTCGTGCGTCCTTTGCCTTTCATGAACCCGGTTTCCTTTCTAGGCGCCCCAGGCTGTCACTGCCAGCGGATCAATTCTAGGCTTTCGCCTCCTCATGCTCGCCGCTCCCGCGTTGCGCCTCGCCGACCGTCTCGACGGCCGACGCCAGCGAATGCCGTCAGCGACGCTACTTGATCGCGGTCTCGAAGATGTAGAGCGTGGACTTCCCGTCCTCGGGCATAAAGTACGCCCGTAATCCGTCGCTGGTGGGCTCAACCCAGAACGGGTTCTGCGTCATCGGCAGTCCGGAATCGGTCCACAGCTCCACGGGGATCTGGAAGATTGGGCGGTTGTTGGCGAGATCGACGATCTCAAGGCCGCCGAGCGGAAAGCGCGGGCCGTCCTTCTTGACCTGGTAATTGTTGAGTCCCGAGCACAGCGCTTCTCCACGGCCGAGGTACTTGCAATCCTGATAATCGATATAGCCCGACGGATTCGCGACCCGAAGGTCGTCCGGCGGCGTCATCGCGTTCGTCGGAACGCCGTCTGCGCCGAGCGTCCAGCGATAGAACCGGCGCGAGCCCCAGCTCACCCCGTGCAGCGACTTGCCTTCGGTGTTGTGCACCAGCCCGCCGATGTGGTCCCCGTAGCGGAAGACTTCCGTAGCCTTCATCGCAGACGGGTCTACGCGATAGATGACAGCACGACTGTTGGGGCGATATTCGGCGACGGGCACCCAGATCGACTTGCCGTCGTAGTCGATGCCACCGGGGTGATACATTGAGCCCTCGCCCAGCACGAGATCGCCGATCAGGTTGCCTTTCATATCCATCTTGAACAGATGGCCGACACCTTCGCCGGTATCCCGGTCGTAACCGTCGCGGGCTTGCGGATACGGCTTGGTTGGCTTCTTGATGTCGACCGACGACACGTAGAGCAGGTCGCCAATCTTCACCATGCCTTGCGGATGAAACGTGTTGAAGGTGACCGGCACTGCAGCGGCCCTCTGCCATTGTACCCCGCGCGTAAGCTTCTTCAATCGCTCGCTGATCGATGCTCCGGAATCGGACATCTGCGCGAGTGCCGGCGCGGTCGTGCCGGACGCCGCGATGCACGCGGCGGCAGCTAAACTGCAAGCAATCCTGAGCATTATGAGCACCTCCGCCGTTTACTCCTCGACTTCAAGCGCGTTCTCTCGGCGACCGAAGTTAAGGGGGGACATGAGTGATACTTGAAAAACGAGCTACGGATTTTCGAGCCAAACTCAAGTTTGATGCGGATAATAAAATAGGGTTGATGCGACTGACGCTGGTTATCCATCCCTGACCAGAGCTAAGGGATGGAGATTGATTCGCCTCGAAGCTTGCTGGCGTCTGATACCCGAGCTTCCGGTGCGGTCGCTGATGGTTACCCATCAGTCGAAACTCCTTGATGACTACCCGCTACCGCGGGAGTGCGTTGGCGATGAACTCCGGGCCGTTGTCGGAGCGAATGAATTCTGGGGCTCCCTGCGGAGTGATCGCCGCCTGCACGAGCTTGATCGCATCGCTGGACTTGAGGGCTCGGTCCGCTTTGAGCACCTGGCTCTCCCGCGTATGCTCGTCGAAGACGGTCCGCATGCGCGGCGCCCCGCTGCGAACGGTGGCGTGGAATCGTGCTCTGGACGCTTCCGTGAGGGTGCCTCAATAGCGAGCCACTGTGGACGCTGACCGAGGCCCCGCTCGTCCTCGAGGAATTCCGAATTGAGTACCGCCCGCGGCGTCCCCATGAACGTCGTGATTGCCACAGCTGCGAGAATTATGCTCGACGACGCCCTGCGGTCCCGACTCCGGTCGGCCTTCGGCCTCCCTCCGTCGGGTCAGCGCAAATAACAACCGATAGATCGGCCCAATGTACCATCCCGGATAACACCCCGGGCGGCTCGAAAACTTAAGTCCGGTCACGATTACCAAGATGCGCACCCCACCCCTCCCACCGCTTGTCGGACGAGACTCCGACGATTCAGCGACAGGAATCCGCGCATGAGTCTCGCCGGCGGAGGCGCCGTCGCCATCTGGCACGACATCGTGCCGGAGGGGCGTGAAGAGTTCTACGCTTGGCACGGCCAAGAGCACATGCCCGAGCGGGTCGCCATCCCCGGCTTCTTGCGTGGCCGGCGCTACGTTTCGTTGGCGGCGTCGCTCGAGTTCTTCAATTTGTACGAAACCGAAAGCGTGGACGTGCTGGGGGGATCGGACTACGCTGACCGGCTTAACCATCCGACGCCGTGGACCTCGTCGACGGTGAAGCACTTTCGCAAGGTCGCGCGCTCGCTCTGCGGTGTCGCTGCCTCCCATGGGCGCGCGGTCGGAGGGCTTTGCGCGACGCTGCGTTACGATGCCGGCGAATCGACGGCCGCCGTCCATCTCGCCGCGATGCGCGATGACTTCCTACCGAAACTCGCGACGCTCCCGGGCATCTGCGGCGCCCACCTCCTTGTCGCGGACGATGCCGCGAGCGGCGTGGTCAACGCAGAGCAGCGAGCGCGCGGCGAGGCCAATGCCATTCCCCGCCGCGTCGTGATGCTTGAGGGCTGGGGCGACGCGCAATCCTTCATTACCACCGCGCGCGAGCGGCTGGCGGATCGCGCGATGATCGCGCTTGGCGCAAGCGGACCGTTCGCGCTCGACATCTACCGGCTTCAAGTCGCGCGGCAGAAAAGCTGACCGCCCGGGCGCCCGACTGGCGGCATCATGATCACCTCACGCAATTCTCCGCGCGAAGGATCGCTCTCGCCGGGGCCGAGGCGAAGGGTTTTCTGCGATGAGGTCTGCGTCCACCGCGCTTGGTCTCGAGTACTTCCCGCTCGAGTTTCGGCTAGGACCCGAGCCCGAGATACACACGAGGGCGGAGGAGTTTTGCGGGAGATGCGCGCTCGGCCTACCGGGTGGGACTTTTCTCTTCGGGCGATTCCCTGCGACGTAATTGAAGACTGCCGGCACGCCGCGGGCCAATTTCCAGCCCCAGCACCTAGCCGTCATCGGCTTCGACAACGTCGCGTTCGCCGACGGCTGCGCCAGGCGCGGGAGAAGCGTTCCTTCCTTTTCTCGGCGGCGACTAGCGCCGCACTGGCCCTCTTCGCCGGAACCCCAGCGATGGTGACATGATCCCGGCCTACTTCATCTCTCGCAGGCGCACGTTGCGCCACCGCGCGGAATACGGACCGCTGCCCTTCTTGACGCTGTGGACCTGGAATCCGATGTACCCCTCGGGGTCGTCTGCCTGACGAAAGTCCGCCGTAGGCACGCCGTTCACCCAGCTTTGATACCGGTCCCCTTTCACTGCGATACGATAC
>Ga0194125_10002900_pt1 | contig 28082 bp, 20 predicted proteins | sample TA2KigC250mmetaG_FD_148626 | JGI IMG/M metagenome (GOLD analysis project Ga0194125, IMG submission 148626) | Freshwater microbial communities from Lake Tanganyika, Tanzania - TA2015034 Kigoma Deep Cast 250m | ecosystem: Environmental > Aquatic > Freshwater > Lake | place: Tanzania: Lake... | reverse complement strand
CGGGGAATTGGACGGCCTGGTGGATGCCCTGATTTCCAGCGTGGCCCCCATGGATGGCACCAAAAGCAAGGGGTTGGTGGATTTTTTAGCGCAGATTCCCAAGCGTTTTGACGACATCAACTTCGCTATCAAGACCTTGCCCAACGGCAACCGGGTGGTGAACGGCAAACTCATGAGCTGGGTCTACAAGCTCAAGAGCATGGAAAAAGATAATCCCCTCGTGGCTTTTGTCCGGGACCTGAAGCTGTTCGAACGGAACCTGAAGATCAACAAGACGGCTGCGGCCATCAACTACTGGCTGCTCTATGACCAGACCGATCTACCCTTGGAAATCATCCGGTTGAGTTTCGACTCCTACACCATCCCGGTGGCTCCGGACGGGACCCTCCCGGTCCGCCTTTTCGACCGGCCCTTGAATTTCACCCGGGTCAAGGAAAAGGGCCTGAAATGGCTCATCTGCATTGCCGAAAAGGATGACCTGGTGGAAGCTGAGTCCGCTCTGGCCCCTTCTGATTGGGTAGACGCCGAGGTAGCCGTCTTTCCCAAGGGCCACGTGGCCATTGCCACCAGTTGGTCGCTCCCTGATACGGAATGTTCCCTGGACCGGTGTTTCCTGCACTACCGGGGGCCGGTGCGCTTCCACCTGGATGTTGAAGCCGAAGCAGAGAAAACCCCAGCCCCTCCCCGGAAAAGAACCCGCGCCGCCGCGCCTGCCAAGGCCATGGAAAGTAAAGCAGAACCGCAGTCAGCTCCGGCAGAAGAAGAGCAGCAACCGGAAACGGCCGAAGCCGCGCCAGTGGACCAGGCGGAAGCTCGTGAAACCGCCTCGCTTGAAGAGAGCCAGACCGTTCCGGATGAACCTCAAACCCTTCCCGGGGAACCGAATCACACCGCCCCGGTGGTGGAACCCAGCCAGCCCGCGCCCGTGGCAGTGATCCCCCCGGCCCCGACGCCGGAGACCGCCCCGGATGAGGCTCTTTCCCCCCCACCCCCCAAGGAGGAAATCTAAATGGACCGCCAGTTTTTGGAATTTTGGGGGCGGGCCCTCCTTCAGGCAGCCCAGAGCCAGAAGCAGATGGAGGAGATGATGGGCTGGTGGCAACGGAACATCTTCAGTTTTCCTGATCTTCAAAAACTCTTCAAGGTTTCCTACGGCCTGGACGAGGTGAGCGAGGACACTCCCGATTATTTTTCTCTCTGGGAAAAAGCGCAAGAGAATTTCCGGCAGTCTTTCCGGGAATACCTGAGCATCTGGGGAATGGTGCCCAAGGATGATTATGCCGCTCTGGCCAGGGAATGTGAGGAATTAAAAGCCAAGGTGGCGGAACAGGAAGAAACCATTCAACTGCTGCGCCATCTCTTGGAAGAAAAGGGCCTGGGTTTGGCCGCCACCTCTGTGGAGTTCCAGAAACTCATCGAAAAACAGGGGGACCAGTTCCAAAAATTCATCCAGGGACTGGGAGAGGCCATGCAAACCGATACCCCTTAAACAGCTTACATCTTATTCTGACATACTAAAGGAAAACTTCATGCTGGAGATAAAAGACGCAGTGGCGGTAATTACCGGCGGCGCCGGCGGCATCGGCGAGGAACTGGCGAAATATTGGGTGCAGCAGGGCGGCAAGGTGGTGCTGGGGGATATCAGCGCCGAGGGTTTGAGCCGGGTGGAGGCCGAGATCACGGCCATGGGCGGCCAGGTGGCCACCATGGTCTGCGACACCACCAGAGAGGAAGACTGCGGCCGGCTGGCGGATCTGGCCATCGAGAAATTCGGCTGCCTTAACCTGGTGGCCCCGGCCGCCGGCATCATCCGGGACGGCCTTATGGTAGCCCCCGATAAAGAAACCGGCAAAGTCACCAAAAAAATGTCCCTGGGCAACTTCCAGGCCGTCATCGACATTAACCTCACCGGGGTTTTCCTCACCGTGCGGGAGTGCGCCGAACGGATGATCAACCACGGCTGTCGGGGGCTGATCTGCCTGTTTTCTTCCACCGGCTCCCTGGGCACGGCCGGCCAGCTCAATTATTCCTCCACCAAGGCGGCCATGAGTGTCATGCCCAAGGTGATCACGGGGGAGTTTTTCCGCCGGGGTCTGGCCGACAAAATCCGCTGCGTGGCCATCGCCCCCGGCTACGTGGGTACCCCCATGGTCAAGGGCATGAACCAGAAGGCCCTGGAAGGCATTTTGACCCAGGTGCCCATCGGCCGCCTCATCGAACCCGCAGAAGTAGCCTCCTTCGTGGGCGAACTCTACCGCAACGAGGCCCTGGCCGGGGATGTCTTCTTCATCCACGGCGGCCTCAGGTTGGGCTCTAAAGGCTGATGCATTTTTTATATTCCTCTGCCGGCCTTGCATAAGCCTGTGTCATACCCAGAAATCAGATCGGTGGTACAGGCTTCCCCGCCTGTGCTCATTTGCGTGCCTAAGCTCTTGCTTGGGCACTCCTTTTTTGGCCCAGCTTCGGTTTCGCCACCTGTGGCAATTTCTCCCCGGCGGCATATTTTCTCGCACATGAGGTTACCATTTTCGGGCGGGCACGGGGGCCCGCCCCTACAGCCGGGGTATTTTCACGGTATAACCGTAAACCGAACAATGCCTTACTGCTTCTCCTCGGTCTCCAGGGGGCCTGGAACCCTCGGGGAAGGCTTCAAAAAGACGGGAGTGGGATCAAATCCCGGCGGTTTTTTCAGCCAGGGAAAGCCGTTGGAGGCCATCTCATAACCCAAGTCGAAGAGCTGGTTCATATAGACCTGGTTAAAGGGTTCCCGGGGCCGTTCCGGGGCCAGGTCCGGGGGGATGGCCGCCAGGTTATAGTCAATAATATCCCGGCGGGCAAAGGCGTAGAGGCGGTAGAGATCACCCACGCCCTGGGTCTTGATGAGGGTGGAAATGGCCCGGGCGGCGATGGCCCCCACTCTCGGCCTGACATTTTCCCATTCCGGCTTGATCTGGGAATTGCGGATAATATAGAGAATGCGCTCCCTGCCCAGGGATAAGTGCTCCAATTCGGCAAAAATGGTCATGGGATCCAGGGAGGCTTCATAGAGAATCACCTGGGCGGTGGTGCCCCCATCCACGTGCATTTCTTCATACTGGCGGCCGGCGGCCGCCACGGTGATATACTGGGGCGGGAAAGCCCCGGGGATGGAGGCGGAAGCCAGCATGACCTTGCGGAACAATTTTATGGCATCCCGCTCCCCGCTGGCGGCAATGGCCCCCATATCCCAGAGTACCAGGCGCTGGGCGTCCAGTTGGGTGGTGCCGATGATCAGGCGCCGGCCCTTGTTGTGTTCGGCAGCCACCGCGGCTAACATGGACTCATCCACGTAAATTTCCAGCATCCGGGCCAGGGGCCAGGTATCCACCACCGACTCCCGCCAGAGTACCGTGAGCAGACTTTTTTTCCTGAAGATATCCCGGCTGGTAACCCCGGTGTAAAGCTGTCGCAAAATGTAATCGTATTCTGAGCCCAGAAAGGCAAAGGGGGCTATCAGAGCGCCGGTGCTGATCCCCGTGACTAATTTAAAGCGGGGGCGGCTGCCGTGGGCCGTCCAGCCGCACAACAGCCCGGCCCCAAAGGCGCCGTCGTCGCCGCCGCCTGACAGGGCCAGGAAGTGGACCGGCCTTTTGGTGGCCTCTTCACCGTAATAGACCAGTTCCTGTCTGGCCGCCTTGATGGCAAACTGGGTGAAGACTTCGCTGGCCTCATCCCCCCAGGCCCGAACACCCATCATACCGGGGATCTCGACCTTGGATTCAATGTTCTGGGGCAAAGGGTTGCGGGGCCGGAGCGCGGCGCACCCCTGGAGTATAACTAAGCACAGGGTCAAGCACACCATTGAGATCATGTGAAGGGTTGTAATGGCCTGGGAGTATCTCAACTTTTCAGCCACAAGCTGACCTCCTGTTCCAGAAGCCGGATAATGGCATCCCTGGTCCGCCGGTAGGCATCCAGGCTGAAGCCGAAGGGGTCTGTAATATGGCGGTTGAAAACCCGTCCGGGGAAGCGAGACCGCAGGCCTGGCCTCAGTTCCTGTTCAGTCAGATTGACCACCACCCGGCATCCCGGCAAGTCGATCTCCCAGAGGCCTTTGGACCTAAGGCCGTGGGTGGGGATACTCATTTCGGCCAGGACCTCCAGGGTCTCCGGCGCCACCCAGCCCAGGGGGCTAAGGCCGGCCGACACCGATGTTAATTCATATCCATAAGAGTGCCGGGCCAGGGCCTCTGCCATGATGCTGCGGCAGGAGTTTCCCAGGCATATGAAGGCGATGGTTGGCTTCATACAGGTGGCGTAATTGCGGGACTATACGGAGACTGTTAGAGGGCGGGCACGGAGGTCAGCCCCACCAAGTTATGAATCTTGGCCTAATGCCTTCTAAAAATCCACTTCCCGGCGCCGGCCCTGGGACTCAATAATCAGCTCATCGAAATGGGTCACGGAATCGGCCTTGGTCCAGAGTCCCACGTAACCGTCCAGAGGCCGGTCGGCGCTGTAGTCGATGACCGGTTCCCCATCCAGGAAACAGCGGCACCCATCCCCCGAGATTTCCACCTTGAGGTGATACCAGCGACCCTGTACCAGAGTGACCGGATATGTCATACGTTTGAGGCGTTTGTTATTCACGAACTCGAAGAGAATGACATTGTCTTCCAGGGTATTAACCCGAAACACGAAGTAGTTTCCTATGTTTCGGATGCCAAAGGCCACCCCCCCGGCCTGATCGATGCTCCCGGCCACGGATTTGACCCGCACCCTCACAATCCCCTTTTTCATGTAGCTTTCCTTAAGAATGGCCAGGGGGAAGTAAAAATAGGCCTCAATATTGTCCAATATTTCAAAATAGGTAGTGCCGATCATGGTGTTCATCATATTGGCCAGTCCCGCGGAAAATCTAGTTACGTAGTGGGAGCCATCCTGGAGCAGGAAATTTTTACCCTCTCCCGGCAGGCGCTGCCAGTTGCCGGTATGGGTGTAGAAACCAGCAAGGTGGCGGTTCTCGGACTGGTTCAAGAAATCATAGTCACCCCGGAAAAATGCCGCCACCATGGGTTGGATGTCGGTTTCGCCGGTTATGGCCATGTCTAGCAGGCGGCTGGAGGCCAGCAAGCGGCCCACCTGGTCCAGGGTATGATCCATGGACGGACGGTCCAGGCCCGACACCGTGGCCTCCAACAGATCGCCGGTGACCTTGATCTGAAACCCGAGCTGAAACAGGATTTCGCTCAGAAATGTCAGGCGCAGGGAGCGGCCCACAAAACTGCCCACCCCGCCGGCGAATTGCAGGTGAATATAATTCTGGTCCGGATCCTCGCTGTCAAAGGTGTCCAGATTGGCGAAGTGGTACCCGAACTTGGCGCTAAGATTGAGATAATCGTGGGCCAGAATGGCATAACTATCCCCTCCGGGCATTTCCTGGGGCCCCTTCATGGCCCCCTCGGCCATCAGGGATAAAAAGTTCTGGACGTCAAAACTGATGGCACCTTTCCAGGTGATGCCGGGGTGGGAGAAGCCCCGCCAGAGGGCCTTCATGGGAATGGATTCCATGTCCTCCGGGGTGACGGCGTCACAGGTGGTAAGCCCGGCCTTTAAGCCGCCCCCCAGGTCGACGAGATACAGCACCAGGGGGATGTTGGCGCTGAGCCGCACCGTGGCGACCCCACCGGTGCCGCTCTGGGACAGGCCGAACATCTCCCGCATGGCTTTTTCATGGGCAAAGCGGATGATGTCGTGGGCCGTGCGGCAGCCGTCGGGGTTAAAATTGTCACCCTTGGGATCGGTGAGGTTAAGAGGCGAGAGGCGGTCCAAAACGGCCCGCAGGCGCTGGTGCACCGGGCTGTTGAACATGGGCTTTTTATGCGGTCGGACGTGTGCGGCCAGTTCCGGGACGATCCCCTGATATACCGTGGCACGCTCGGCCACCAGGGTGATTTCCTGGCCGTTTTGCAATATGGCAGTGGCCTGGCCGGAATCCACGATGGTGGGCACCCCGTACTCCCGGGCCACCGAGGCCAGATGACTGGTGACGCTGCCGATATCAGTGATTACCCCTTTGAGGCGGCTCATGAGCGCGGCATGATCGGGTGAGGCGGTCCTGGCCACTAAAATGGCATTCTCCGGCAGTTTGTTGGCACTCCTGCTGGCCGCCAGACAGACGGTTCCCACCGCGATCCCCGGCGAGGCAGTTTTTCCCTGGGCAATAAGAATGGGATAAGCCTCTAGGTCAATGTCGATGGCGGTTTTTTCCGGTTTGCTCTGCACCAGTCCCAGGGGCCGGCTTTGCAGGATAAATAGTTTTCCCTCCCGGTCCACGGCCCATTCCACGTCCTGGGGAGTCTGAAAATAATCTTCCAGCTTCATGCCGTATTTGGCCAGGGTCTGAACCTGAGCCTCGGTGAGGGAGGAAAGGGAGTCCTCCTCTTCCGGCACCTCCACTAATTCGGTGCCGCCGTCGGGCAGATTGACGAGTTTTTCTTTTTTACGGCCAATAACCTGTTGGCTGATGTCCCCGGCTCTCTTATCCACGTAAAATTCATCCGGCGAGGCCTCGCCGCTCACCAGGTGCTCCCCCAGACCCCAGATGGAGCTGATTTTTAAGAGTCCCGAATCCGGCTGGGTGGGGTCTACGGAGTACATGACGCCGCTGGCCACAGAATCGATCATGGCGATGCCGGCCACGCACATAGGCGTCTCCCGGTCGTCCAAACCGAAATTCTGCCGGTACAGGATAGCCCGGGGGGAATATTTACTGGCCAACACCGCCTTATAGGCTTCCAGGAGATTCTCTCTGGTGACGTTTAACACCGTAAGGTGCTGGCCGGCAAAAGAGGCTTCGGTGTCTTCCCCTACGGCGCTGCTGCGCATGGCGATTCGGACATTCTTCTGGGTCTTGCCCTCCAGGACCTCATAGGCCTGGAAAATTTTATCCGCCAGGAAACCGGGCACGGGGGCCCTGCGGATGCTCTCCTGGATAATGGCGCTCTGCTCCTCCAGATCGGCCAGATTATCGGGATTTAAGGAGGTCATGATCATTTCGATGGGTACCGCCAGCTTGTTTTCTTCCAGGAAACGTTCAAAGGCATAAGAGGTAATGGCGAACCCGGGGGGGATGGGCAGCTTGACGAATCTGGCGATGGTGGCCAGGTTGGTGGCCTTGCCCCCCGCTTCCTGCATGGTTTCCGGCCGCAGCGCCTCCAGGGGGAGCACCAGATCGCCGATGAGGCACACCGGTCCGGAGTGAAACAAGAGGGCCAGATCCTGCTCGACGCGGCTGACGGCCGCGGTTAAATCGCGATACCGACCTCCCCCCATCCCAATGAGGGAATGGACTAACTTCCGGATCGACCACAGCAACTCGTCAACTTGTTTCCTCACCGCCAGGATATTGATACGGCTGCCGTAATACAACTGCTCCAATTCGGCCATCAGATGGAGTGAATCCCGGTTGAATTCCAAAAACTCCCGGAAATGGTTGTATTTCTTAACAACCCCGCCATCGACGTTGACCACGAAATCACAGGTCTTTTTTTTGGAAAAAAAATCTCGGAAAGCCATGATGATTACTCGATTTGATGGTTAGAAAAATTGTCGCTGGTCAGCCATCAGCAAGCAACTTTCAGCGACAACTAAGGGTTTTTTCGACCCATCGAAAACTCGGGAATCAGTCCTGTCGGGCTAACTAGCTGAATTTAATACTTCCTCTGACGCCGGAAAGCTAATCGCCGAACGCTCCAAAAAAGTTATCCATGTGGGAGTTAACTTCTTCCCCTTACCGAATTCCTCTAAAAAAATATACCAAAGAACCGGAAAAAATCAAACACCCGTGGTCCGGGGGGACATATTTTAAAGTCCTCCCAAGAAGGTCCCTGCCGGGTTCTGCACCGGTGGTTTTGGCCGCTTCAGCATTTTTCCCTGTTTTTGCTGTGACATCCGTTCACCTTGTTCTGTCAATTTATTCTCCTGCAGGTATGCTGACGGTGTCGTCTATTAGTGGGCTAAGGGGAAGCCCGCCGATGAAGCGGGCTCTAAAGCGGCAGGAGACGAGGCGTGGGCTGAGAATGTCAAACTGCGAGTGGGACCAGGTGCATTATGTTCACTAAATGCAACATAGGTTTAAAAATCTGAACAAACAGCCAGCGTCTTAAAACATTAACTTAATAATAATATTGAATTATTAAATCTGGCATGAAATGTGAATACTAATTAGGGATAAGACTCCAGTGTTTATTTATAAAAGCTGGGTTCAGATATCTGAACGCGGTTTTTTCATGCAGTACATTGCACGTTATTTCCGTTCAACAAGGTTTTGCCCAGATGGGATATCCTGGGCCAATAACCCATGAAGGACTGCCATGAAGAAAAATTCCTGTCCGGTTCTGCCGTTGATTGATGATGAAAAGGGGCCATCTGCGCTGACCCGGGAGGAGAGGGTGGAGGCCATAAAACAAGCCGTGGCTGCGGGCGCATATCGGGTGGACGACCGCACCCTGGCAGACTGCCTCCTGCGCCATTTTTTTAAGGGGCGGGGTGGCACTAAGCGCCGGGAGGAGGTCTGATGCCCTATACTGTGGCCCCGATCTCCCCCAGGATCTGAAAATAAATCCGGCGTATCAGACCAGGCCGGGATTTAAACATCAGGCCGAGTTGCATGCAGACGTTATAAAACAGGTACGGAGTAAAATTCAGGGGCAGCGCCTGCCGGTAGGTCGCCAGCAACTCCCCCAATTCCTGCTGTGTCTCCCGAGCCTTCTGACGGACATTCTCCAGTCCCTCCCAGAAGGGGAGCAGGATAATATCCGATTTTTCTTGAAGACGGGCCATTTCGGCCATTAACAGCTCGGTTCGACTCTTTTCTGCCTGTGATCCAACGGAATTGACGTTTTCCTGTCCTTCCTGAACAACCTCCACACCCAACTTTTCCAGAAACGTCAGGAGAAATTCCCGGGGACCGCTTTCCCAGGCCGTCAGGCCCCAGATATCGCTGGGGATGCCTACTTTCTTGATGCGACGGCGCGGCGATAGATCGCGCCGCAGCCTGGCCTTGCTGAACAGCTGCTCTTTGAGTTGTTGAAAATACCCCTGTTTTACTTCTCTAAAGGAACGCCGCAGGTGGAGACGACCGTGGGCCTTGAGTCGGGCAAAAAACCAGTCCCGACGCCAGAGGCGCTTGAACACCGAAGGCCAGGTATAGAATCGCTTCATGGCCCGCAGGGTTTCCATCTGCAGTTCAAAGGGCGTCATATAACGGGGAAAAAATACGGCATGATGACCGTCATAGTACTGCCAGTCCTGGTGCAGCAGGCGATTCTGGCTTAACAGTTCGTCATAAATGGGTGTGCCCGGAATGGGTGTCAGGATGAGATACTGCAGGGAGTCTATGTCGATCTCGTGGGAAAAGTTCACCGTATCCCGTAGGACTTGAATGGTGTCGGCCTCGGAACCGAAGACGAACATGCCGTGCACGGCGATGCCGTAGCGATGGAAAATTCTGACGGATTCCCGGATATCCTCCACTGTCTGGTTTTTTTTGAAGGACTTCAGGGTGGCCGGATTGATGGATTCCAGGCCGATGAAGACCATGTAACAGCCGCTTTGGGCCATCAGGGAGAGGAGTTCCGGGTCTCTGGCGGCCTCCACCCTCACCTGGGCGCTCCATTCCACCCGCAGACCTTCGGCGATCATCCGTTCCATCAAATGCTTGCTGCGTTGCCGGTCGGCAGTAAAATTATCGTCGCAGAAAAAGATATGCGCCGCCTGGGAACCGTTCTGCCGGATTTCGGCAATGACCCGGTCAATGGAGTTATAGCGGAATTGTCGGCCGAACAAGAGAATAACCGAGCAGAAGCGGCAGCCGAAGGGACACCCCCGGGAGGTGGCGATGGCAACCACCGCCTGCTTGCCGGGACGCCAGCCGTGGATCAGGCGATAATCCGGGATGGGCAGGGTGTCCAGGTCTTTAAGGAATGGCCGCCAGGGATTCTGCTGCACCTTCCCCTGGCGGTGGTAACAGAGGTTGCCGATGGTCTCAAAACTTCCTTGCCCATTCATGGCCGCGATCAACTCCGGCAAGGCTTCCTCCCCTTCCCCGCAGATGACAAAATCGGCATGTTTCAGGCTTTCTTCCGGCGTGAAGCTGGGATGGGGGCCCCCCATGGCCACCGGTAGGCCCTGCTGCCGGTAATAATCTCCCAACTGAAAGGCCCGGGGCGTGGTGGGGGTTATGGAGGAAATGCAGACCAGATCGGGATGAAAATCCAGGGTAGTGAGGTCGGGCTGAGAAATCTCTTCCACGATGACCTTGACCTCAAAGCCTTGCTGCCGCAAAATAGTGCCCAGTAATACGCTACCCAGGCGGGGGATCGCCACCCGTGAGAAGATATGAGGACGGGGGTTCCTGGGTTCAATGAATAAGACCTTACGGATCGGCCGGCCCATAATACTCCCTCCCTGCCCCAGTGACCCTGTTATCAGAGGCATGTTTTGACCATTTCAGTTTAAACTTAATTATCTGAAAATGTCAAATTTTTCGAAAATAAGGGAGCGTTGGCGGATTGAAGAGGTCAGCGCCTAAGATAATTTTGAAGCAGAATCCTACCTTGAGGTGGTGGGAATCTGCTTCAAAAAGTATGTGGGGGCAGCCGCCGGGGTGGAAGGGTAATGCCCTGAAACCGAGTTCAGCCCTGCCCTGAGGTCAACATTAGACGCAACCGGTGGGCTTGGCCAGGCCGGCCATCTTACAGGCGCCTTTCCCAGGTCCGGAGGGGAACAATTCGTAGATGTATTTCAGTTTAAAACCGGTGACCTTGGAAAGAATCCGCACCATGGGGGCGATGCCGTTTTTCTTATAATAATCCTGCAGCATGTTGATGACTTTCCAATGGTCATCGTTCAATTCTTTGATGCCTTCCGATTCCTTTACGTAATCGACCCACTCCATGCACCATTGGTCCAGGTTTTCCAGGAAGCCGTCTTCATCTACATCAAAGGTTTTTCCTTTGAATTCTACAGTGGCCATACATATCCTCCTCACTTATTTTTAATCTATACGATTTTTGGTCAGGGCCATGTGATTTTTTGTACTATAGCTTGCAATCCTTGTCAATAAGGAAAATTGCCAATATTTTGCTTGTAGGTCGTTATTTTTAAGTATTCATCCGGGTTATAAAGATTCCGCCAATATTTCCAAAAAATGACGCACCCGCAATTCCGGTGGGGCCAGACCGGTGAGCTGTGCCAGACAACCGCTGCAGGCTGTCACCAAAGCCGTGGCCCCCATCCCGCAATAGGTCGTGACAGCCTCGCGGCCGATGAGCCCGGCTGTCTCCGGGTGACAGATGCCAAAGATACCGCCTTGGCCGCAGCACGTGACAACCGACTCCGGTTCCAGCACTTCCACCCCTGGCGCCGCGGCCAGCAGGCGGCGGGGGGGCTCCACAATGCGCTGGCCCCGGCGCAGATGGCAGGGGTCATGGAAAACCAGGGATTGGGACCGGAACCCGGGGAGAAAATTAAGGTTGTTGATTGTTTCCGTTTCAACCAGGTATTCGCTGGCCTCCCTGATCTTAGCCGCCAGGCGAAAGGCACTTTCTCCTTCCCGGCCGCTGGGAAAAAGCCTGGCCAGGTTTTTTAAGTGATAGCTGCACGAAGCGCAGGCGGTGACAATGCAGTCCACCGGCAGGGTCTCGAATTGTTTGAGGAAACGCCGGGCCAGCTCCCGGGCCGTTTCCACCTCTCCGGCGCTGTGGGCCAGTAGGCCGCAGCAGCCCTGCCTTGGGGGAATAATTACTTCGATTGCCAAACGCTGGCAGAGCTGTAAAAAAGCCAAGCCCGCCTGGGGGAAGAGGGCTTCCAGGCCGCAACCCACGAAAAAAGCAATTTTCCGCCGGCCCCGGCCCGGAAGCAGGTGGGGGGCCGACCGGGAAAAAGGTCGGGGAGCCAGCGAGGGCAGCCGCCCCACCAGACCCGTCAAAGCCGGCCATAACCGCCACAGCAGCCCGCTGTTGCCGCCCACCCAGGATTTCAGCCGCTTAACCAGGGGCCCCGCTGCGCTTAGGTTCGGCAAGACCCTCTCCGCCTGCAAACTTAAGGCAGTCAGGACTAAAGCCGGACTCCAGCTCCGGCCCCGACGCTGGCGCATGGCAGCCCGTCCGGATTTCACCAGTTCGGGAGTGGACACCCTGGCTGTGCACTTCTCAGTACAGGCGCCGCACAACAGGCAAAATTCCAAAATTTCCTGGAGGCGTTGGCTGGGGGGAAGCTCATGCCGGTTCAGGGCCTGCAACAGGCTGAGTTTGCCCCGGGCCACGGTGGTTTCCTGGCCCGTCAGCTGATAAAGCGGACAGACCTCCATGCAGGCGCCGCAGCGGATACAGGCGCCAGCCTCGGAGAAAACCTGTTGCGGGTCAAGGATCATGGACTCGGAGGGGGCGCCGGCGGGGAAAAGATCTTGCCGGGGTTCATAATATTATTGGGGTCAAAGGCCTTTTTCAGGCGCAGGCTCAGGGCGATGGCTGCCTCCGATAACTCCATGCCGATGTACGGGGATTTGGTGAGCCCCACCCCATGTTCCCCGGACAGGGTGCCTCCCAACTCCCGCACCACGGTGAAGATTTTTTCCACGGCCTGCCCGGCGGCCTGGCGCTCCCGGTCTTGCTGCTGATCATACATAACATTAACATGGATGTTGCCGTCCCCGGCATGGCCGAAACACATGATGGGCAGGTCCAGCTCCCGGCTGAGGATTTCTATGCTGGCCACCAGGTCGGGGATGAGGCTGATGGGGACCACCACGTCCTCGCTGAGTTTGTGGGGTTTGAGCTTAAAGGAGGCCGGCGACAGGAGTTTCCGGGCCTGCCAGAGTTTTTCCGCTTCCGGGGCTGAAGCCGCCGCCAGGACAAAAGCCGCCTCTTGCCCCCGGCAGAAAGAATCCATGGACTCGACCCGGTCCCGGACATCGTGGGGATGGCCGTCCACCTCCAGGAGCAGCAGGGCCTGGGTCTGGGGCGGAATATCAAAAGGCAGCAGGTCCCGGACGCACTCCAGGGAGGCCCGGTCCAGGAATTCCAGGGCGCAGGGCCCCAGCCTGGCCTTCAGGATGCGGCCCACGGTCTGGGTGGCCCGGGATATATCGCTAAACCCGGCCAGCAGAGTCTGCCGGGCAGCCGGCTGCGTTACCAGGCGCAGGATTATCCGGGTAATGATCCCCAAAGTACCCTCGGAGCCCACCAGAAGGCGGGTCAGGTCATAACCCACCACCCCCTTGGCGGTTTTCACGCCCGTGTCGATGATCTGGCCGGTGGGCAGGACCACTTTGAGGCCCAGGACGTAATCCCGGGTAACGCCGTATTTCACCGCGGCGCTCCCCCCGGCGTTTTCCGCGACGTTGCCCCCGATGGTGCAAAAACTGGCGCTGGAGGGGTCCGGGGGATAATAAAGGCCCTCTTTGGCCGCCGCGGCCTTGAGGTGTCCGGTAATAACTCCAGGCTCCACCACGGCCAGGAAGTTGTCGGTATCGATCTCCAGGATGCGGTTCAACCGGGTGGTGACCACCACCAGGCCCCCCTGCACCGCCACGGCCCCGCCGGTGGTGCCGGTGCCCGCCCCCCGGGGGACCACCGGGAAGCGATATTCATTGGCCAGCCTCAGGAGAGAGGCAACTTCCTCGGTGCTCCCCGGAAATGCCACTGCTTCCGGGACATGCAGCAGGTTAGCGGCGTCATAGGCATAGCACAGCCGATCCTCCTGGGAGGTCAAGAGATGCGGCGCACCCACCACGTCCTGCACCTTCTGAAGCACCTGAGGGTTAATCATAATAATAAGTTATCCTTTTCTTTTCACTTACAGCCGCCGCAGACGCAGGGAATTAGACACCACCGTTACGGAGCTCAGGGCCATGGCGATGGCGGCCAAGGCCGGACTCAACAACCAGCCGGTAAAGGGATAGAACACCCCGGCGGCCACCGGGATGGCCACCACGTTGTAAAAAAAGGCCCAGAAGAGGTTCTGCCGGATGACCCGCATCATCTTGCGGGCCAGGATCACGGCCTGGGGGATGAGGGTGAGATCGTCCCGGATCAGGGTGATATCCGCCGCGGCCAGGGCCACGTCCGTGCCGGTGCCCACTGCCAGGCCCACATCGGCCTGGGCCAGGGCCGGAGCGTCATTAATGCCGTCCCCCACCATGGCCACCACCCGCCCCTGCCGCTGCAGGTCGGCCACCTTGGCGGCCTTATCCGCCGGCAGCACCTCAGCCAGCACTTCCTTGATCTCCAGCTGCTGGGCCACGGCCAGGGCAGTGCGGGTATTATCGCCACTGAGCATCCAGACCCGCAGCCCCATTCTTTTCAGGGTCTTTATCATCTCCGGGGCCTGAGGTTTAATGGTGTCGGCCACGGCAATGGTACCGGCCAGGTGGCCGCCCACCGCCAGGAGAATCACCGAGCGCCCGGCCTGGGTGAGCCGCTGCAGGGCAGGTTGGGCGTAAAATATGGGAATCTGGGCCTGCTCCAGAAACCGGGGGTTGCCGGCCAGGATCTCCTGGTCAGCCATCCTGGCCCTGACCCCGAGCCCGGGTCGGGCCTCAAAATCCGTGACCTGGGGAAGAGAGAGTTGCAGCTCCTCGGCTTGGCGGACAATGGCCGCGGCCAGGGGATGCTCCGAGTTTTTTTCCAGGGCCGCCACCTGGGCCAGGACCTCGGCTTCGGTCCAGGGATTATAGGCCACGACCTCGGTGACGGCCGGTTTCCCCTGGGTCAGAGTGCCGGTCTTGTCAAACACCACGTCGGTGAGGGCATAGGCCCGCTCCAGGGGTTCGCCCCCCCGGATGATGATCCCCATTTCGGCGCCCCGCCCCGTGCCCACCATGACCGCGGTGGGGGTGGCCAGACCCAGGGCGCAGGGGCAGGCGATGATGAGCACTGCCACCATGTTCATCAAGGCCTGGGAAAGGACAGGAGGAGGCCCCACGGCAAACCAGACAATAAAGGTCACCCCGGCTATGGCCATGACAATAGGGACAAAGACCGAGGCCACCCTGTCGGCCAGGCGCTGGATGGGTGCCTTGGAGCCCTGGGCTTCCCGCACCAGCCGGATGATCTGGGACAGTACCATGTCCCGCCCCACCCGGGTGGCCCGAAAGACTAAGGAGCCGGTGGTGTTGAGGGTAGCGCCCCAGACTTCATCAACGGGAGCCTTGGCCACCGGCAGGCTTTCCCCGGTGAGCATGGACTCATCCACGCTGCTGGCCCCCTCCAAAACCACCCCGTCCACCGCGATCTTCTCCCCGGGGCGCACCACGATGACATCCCCCACCCGGACCCGCTCCAGGGGAATGTCCTGCTCCTGGCCGTTAAGGCGCACCCGGGCCGTGGGCGGCGCCAGGGCCATGAGACGTTGAATGGCCTCCGAGGCGCGGCCCCGGGCCCTGGCCTCCAGCCAGCGCCCCAACAGAATAAAACCGATGATCATGGCGCTGGTGTCGTAATAGACGTCGGCTGCGGCCGCCAGGGCGTCGAAGGCCTGGGGCCGGACGGTGGCAACCAGGGAATAGACGTAAGCCGCGGCGGTGCCCAGGGCGATGAGAGAGTTCATATCCGCAGTTTTACGGCGGGCTGCCTGCCAGGCCCCCTTAAAGAACGGCGCCCCGCAGTAAAACATCACCGGCGTGGTCAGGATGAGCAGGAGATAGTTGGTTACCTGGGGAGACAAACCCAGCCAGTGGGGCAGGGGGTGCACCATGGAGCCCAGAAAAATCGGGATGTTCAGAATAAGGGCAACGATGAAACGGTTTTTGAAAAACCGGATCTCGGGATCGACGCGCACCTCCATACTTCCGGGAGTTTCCAGGGACGCCATCCCTTCGAAAACGTAGCCGGCCTCTTCCAGGGCCTGGGCGAAGCGGCCGGTGTCAACTCGGGCCGGATCAAACCTGAGCTGGGCCTCCCGGGTGGCTAAATTAACCACGGCCTCCTGCACTCCTGGCAAAGCCTGCAAGGTTTTTTCCACCCGGGCGACACAGGCGGCACAGTGCATGCCCCCCACATGAATAATGGCCTCGTCCAGCCGCCCTTCTACCGGATCAGGAGCATTTTGGGTCATCATAGGCACTTTTCTTCTTTTTAGGCCACGCCTTCACAGGTATAACCCGCCTCGCTGACGGCCTGCCGCAGCTCTGCCAGGGTAGTTTCCCCAGGGTCATAAGACACGTCGGCCTGCCCCGGATCCAGTGAAACCTCGGCCTTTTTAACGCCGGGAACGGCGGTGAGGGCCTTCAGGACGCGATTCGAGCAGGTGGGGCAGTGCATCCCGCCGATCTTCAGGGTGACGTTGGCAGTGGGTTCGGTCATAGGACAACCTTTCATAACACGGAACCAGACATTAGGAGGCGCCCAGCTATCAGCTTTCAGCAGAACCGAGGGATTAGGGAAACCAATGGAAAAACCAGCGATCTGCCATCTTGAAATAAATATTTGAATTTGATGCATTAGCTGACGGCTGTAAGCTAACCGCTAGATACGTATCTTAATTATAATCATCTTGGATCGTCAAAAGGCAATTTTCAACAAATAATTTTGGGATAAAAAAATCCCCGGGCCGGGCCTCTTGGGGAATCGTTGCCAAACTCGCTCTCTGGCCTTAGATTATACTCATTATGATTATCGAAAACGCAGCAGGCGCCTATCTCGGCCCGACGCCCCGGCTGTTGTCCGCCTTCAGGCTGACCAAGACTGACCCCCATTACGATGTCCTGGAGAATGACACAATCCGCCTGATTCTCGGGAAGTGCTCCCGTCTGCCGGATGACGAAGACCCGACCGCGGGCCGCTTTGGCATTGATTTTCACCGGGCCCTGCCCCCTTTTACGGGCCCCTCGGGTTTTACCTGTGATTGGGGAGAGGGTCCCTTTCCGGTTAACGCCTTTAATTTTGCCCGGTTCCTGCCCCGCACCATCAGATTCCGGCAATTCACCGCCAACCTGGCCTTTGCGGCCCAGACCCCGGCGGAGTATGAGGCCAAACGACGGGTGTACGAAGATTTCTACCGGCAGATTTACGGCGCCAGCCAACCGCTGGTGGTGGCAGTGCCCCATTCCGGCCCGGTGTACCGTCCCCCGGATGAGTATCATCCCTTTCCGGAGTCGGAAATCGATGCCTGGACCGCCCGCCTGGCCGTGCGCTTGGACCCTCCCCGGCTCGGGAAAACCTCTCCCCTCCTGGTTTCCCTGCACAGCACGGATTATTTCGGCGTGCTGCTGGACATCGGCGATTTCGGTCTGCCCAGCAACCGCCACCTAGCGGAAATCGTGGAAAAATTAAATACCGCCTTCGCCGAGGAATTAGCCGCAGTGGAGCCCGCCTATCGGGAGCATGCGACTTCCTACACCCAGCTCCGCCTCCAGTGGAAACAGCAACGCTGGGGCGCTCTCACCCCGGAACATCTGGCTAATATCTCCACGGCCTCCCGCTTTGAAGTTATGATGCTGGATCGGATTATCGGCGATTGTATCAGGCCGGAGGAGCGGTTTACTTATGATGGTTTGTGTCGGGGGGTGGAGGCTTACTGGTCCCGGGGGAATAGGGCGCGCCTTTCCCTGAATGGCGTCTTTTCCGGTCGCAAGACGGCCAACCTCCTGAACCTGGAGGAAAACCTGCCCCAGGCCGGGTTTCAGAGCGCGGTCCAGGTGGAGTGCTCCCGCTTCCTGGCCCAGCACCATCCCCGGTTGGCTGCGGCCATCATTGGCCGGTTGGTGGAATTGATGTCGGAGAGGTGAGCTGTGGGGGCGGTTCGCGAACCGCCCCTAAAGACTCGGCGGGCGTGAAGTTTAGGCTTATTGGGGCTGGTCTGGGTTATTCTGCCTCTTTTGGCGTTGGGGTGGCGGTCCCTGCCGCGGCTGGGCCGGGGGCGGAGCCTGCCGGACCATGGGTGGCGGCGGCTGCATCGGCGGTGGGGGGTGGACGGCTACAGCCTGCCGGGGTGGCCTCAGGTGAGGCTGGCGGGGCATTTCCTGCTGCCGGCGTTGCTGCCGGGCCATTTCGGCCTGCCGCCGCTGCTCCTCCTGCATCTGCTGCTGTTGGCGGGCCTGCTGCTGCTCCTGTTCCAGGTGTATCCGGGCCTGGTGCTGCTGCCGGGCCGCTTCCAGCCGCTGTTGCTGACGGCCTATCTGCTCTGGATCGGCTCCCGGGGGATCCGGAGCGACTCTCCTTCCCTGCCGCAGCCGCGGGTTTTCTAGGGGTGCCTGCCCCTCGTCCCCCTGCACCCGGCGATCCGGGGGAAGCTGCCTCTGGGGTGGCGTGAAAATCGGGGGTTGGTTCCTGGCTTCCGGGGGAGGCCCCGGGGCGGCTAAGGGCGGCGGGCTGCTGCCTCTAGCTTCCTGCCTCATCCGACGCCGTTCGGCCTCTGCTGGCGGTCCAGCGGGCGGGCCGATAACACTGGCCCTTTCGGGCGGCGGCACCATCTGGAAGTTTCCCGGTGGACGGGACCGGTCCGGGGGTTGGACCATCGGTCCGGGAGGCTGATTGACATGAGGCGGGGGGCCGGGAATAGGCTGCCTCGCGGGGCGATTATCCCCGCAATCGGCATTGGGCGACAACCTTTCAGCCGGCTGCTGGTGCCGCGCCGCCGGCGCCGGGATGGCGTCGGGGCGGTTAAGTCTTACCCTTTCCCCCCGGTGGTAAGAGGCCGGCCGGACATGGACCTGCTGACTCTCCACTGCCACCGGCCAGACCTCCCGCCAGGCCGGGTGCTTATGTTTCAGGTGCGGCGGGGGCAGGGCGTTCCGCAGCTGCGCGGGATGGCAATGTTTACCCGGGCGGTTCACATTGATATTCTTCACCTTGGTCACCCGGGTGATATAAGTGACCGGCGGTCCCCAGTTGTAACAGGCCCGGGGCGCATAACTGGGATAAACGTAGTTGGTGACATAGACGGTGCGGGCGTAAATAGTAGGACTGTATCGCGAGGAGGCCAGTACCCCAGCCCTGGCATAAGAATACGCCGGGTAATAGGGCATACCCCAACCCTGGAGAAAATCGGCCGCCTGGGTGAAGATCCAGTACTGCGGTAAGATCCGGGAATAAGCCGAACCATAGCCATATTGACCCGACGTCGGGGCATAACCGCCTCCGGCATAGTTATCCGGATAATAATTGTCTGAGCCCGAGAAGTCCGAGGGCGGCACCGGCGCCCAGCCCACATGCTCATCACTGGTGCGCCAGGTCACGGTATGGGGGTACCAGGTGCGCCCGGGAATCCACACCCAGCCGTGTTCGTTGGTGGGCAGCCAGTTGCCGTAGTGGTAGGTGGCCCACCCCCAGGGTTCATCGGTTTCAAAGATATACCCATTCTCCGTGGGCACCCAGCGGCCGTTGGTATAGGGCCGCCAGTCCCGATCAACCCGGCCGGGCCGCCAAACCTGGCCGTATTGGCCATAGGTCAGCCACTGGCCCAAACCGGCCAGGGCCTCCTGGAACAGCGCCGCATCCTCGGGAGCGGCGTGGGCCGGTGAGGTTCCCAACCCTGGCAGGCCCAGGGTCAGCAGCCCCATGATAAGGACGAGAGCTGGAATGGACATCGGCTTAGAGGCCATGATTCCTCTCCTTTATGGTTTTTTTTTTCGGGCAGGGCGCCTCACCCGGCGGCATTGATCTTTCCTAGAACACCGCGGCCGGAAGAGAATGCCTGATGCCCTCCCCGCCGGGCCCTCCTTCCCGGGGACTAATGGACGCAATGAGACAGCCCTTCCGGCAGCGGTGAATTATGTTCCCTCCGGGTGGCCTGGAGGCGCTCCGGAAGTAACCAATGATAATGCAAAAACATTGCCAGTTCTGAATATTTCTAATTGATTGATTATATGAATATATTTATGATGATGACCGCGAGGGCCAGCCAAAACCGGGGCCAGAATCTCGTTAGTGTTCAAAGGGGCCGGATATTCTCACAAACTTCTCTCAAATTGACAACTCAGGGTTTTAAGAGCAGCGGGCATGGCTCCAAAGGAACAACTCGGGCAGGAATATCAAGGGAAATGGTGGTTAGGGGCAAGTTCAAAAATTAATAAACCGTCAATCAGTGGTTCGGGGCAAAGGGCGGAGTCTTTCCGCCCTTTCCTTAGCATCCGAGGTGGGGATAAAGGGGGTAGACCTATTCACCACCTTCCCCTCTCAGAAAACTAAATTGTTACGGAGGGAGTAGGCTTGTGCTATAACATGACTAAAGCGACGTTTATTTCCGTTTAACCGTATATGTCATCTCCAGATTTTTATTCGTGGCGGTTTTGCTCACCTCCACCGGCAGTTGCACCACACCCTCGTTGAGGAAACACAGGCCTATTTTATCGTCGCAATAATTCAGGCGAAAGTGCGCCTGCAGGGTGGTTTTGCCCTCCTTGGCCGGGACCGTCAGGCAAAGGGGCAGGTTGGCCGCCGGCAGGTTCTGGGCATATTTCTCCTCCAGAGCCAGGACCTCTTTATTACCCGTGGTTAACCCGACCGTGGAAGGAGCCTCCGGATTCAGTTTATGTCCGGCTGGCAATACCAAGTTTACGGTGAGATTAACCTCGCCGGGAGCCACGGTCTGAGTGGGTAAGGTGATGGTATCGGCCCCAATGGCCGGCGAGACGGCGCCGCTCAAGAGCATCCCGAGACAGAGCACGAGCAGGACACCGAGAATCTTGGGGGATATATTATTGTAACCCGATCTTATCATCATAACCTCTCTCCAGGGGAATTTTTTCCGGCAATTTGTTGATATTGCCAAAATCTGTTTTAACCTGATAATGATAGGTAACTTTATTACTCCCGGACTTTTCTGTCAAGCGAGCTGTAGGGCGGGAAAGCGGCGCGCATCCCGCCTTTAGCACTGAAATTATCAATCCGCTCCAGGAGATTTAATAATTACACCTTATCTAAACCGAGGCACCCTGTGACTTCCCAAGAACCGCCCCTTAATCTGGAATCGCTGCGCCTGGAGCGCGGCGAGAGCGAGCTGCGCTATCTCCGCGCCCGCCGGCGCCGCCGACTCGGCCTGGCTCTAATCGTGCCCCTCGTCCTCGGGGTGGCCCTGTGGTGGCTTTTTACCGGGTCGCTGTGGGGTCCCCAGGTCCAGGTGGCCCCGGTGGTGAAAATGTATCCGGCCCAGGCTGTGACCCTGCTCAATGCCAGCGGTTATGTGGTGGCCCAACGCAAGGCCTCGGTCTCCTCCAAGAGCACCGGCCGCCTCAATTATTTAGGGGTAGAGGAAGGCAGCCGGGTAAAAAAAGGGGAAATCATCGGCCGCCTGGAAAATGAGGACTTGATGGCCGTGCGGGATCGAGCTGCGGCCAACCTTAAGGCGGCCCAAGCTTCTCTGGGCCAGTACGAGGCCGAACTGACGGACGCCCGGCTCAATTTTCAGCGTCAGAAACGGCTCGTGGCCCAGGACCTGGTGGCCCGCCAGGATTTCGACAGCGCCGAAGCCCGCTACCGCATTGCCCAGGCTGCGGTGGCTAACCAGCAGGCCGGCATCAGGTCTGCCGCCGCGGCCCTGGACGAAGCCCAGACCGCGGTGGAATACTCCCTGATTCGCGCCCCCTTCGACGGCGTGGTCCTCACCAAGAACGCCGAGGTAGGGGAAGTGGTGGCGCCCTTCGGGGCCGCGGCCAATGCCCGGGCCGCGGTGGCCACCATGGCGGATATGTCCTCCCTCATGGTGGAGGCCGATGTGGCCGAATCCAACATTAATCTGGTGAGCCTGGGACAGCCCTGCGAGGTGATTCTGGATGCCCTGCCCGGAGTGCGTTTTCCGGGCCGGGTCCATATGATCGTGCCCACCGCGGACCGCACCAAGGCCACCATCATGGTTAAGGTCGCCTTCGACACCCTGGACCCCCGCATTCTGCCGGAAATGAGCGCCCGGGTGGCCTTCCTGTCCCGGCCCCTGGGACCCGACGAGTCCCAGCCCCGGCTGGCCGTCTCCCCCAGAGCCTTGTTTCATAAAAATGGCCAGACCATGGCCTTTGTTCTCATAGACAACCGGGTGCAGGCCGTGCCGGTGACCGCGGGGCCGGCCTTAGGGGACCTGGTGGAGGTCCTGGGCGGTCTTAAGGAGGGCGATAGGGTCGTATTGCAACCCCCTGCCGGACTTAAGGACAGGGACCGGGTCCAGGTAAGAGAACTTTAAGATGGCGCCTGAGTCCACGCCGCCGATCCTGGTGGAAATCAACAACCTGACCAAATCCTATCGCCGGGGGGTTCAGATTATTAAGGTCCTGGAAAATGTCTGCCTGAATATCCCCGAGGGGGAGTTTTTGGCCCTCATGGGACCCTCGGGCTCCGGGAAAACCACCCTGCTCAACCTCATCGCCGGCATCGATCAGCCCGACTCGGGCCTCCTGCGCATCGCCGGAGTGGATATCTCCCTGCTGAGCGAGTCGGAGCTGGCCGTCTGGCGCCACCGCAATGTGGGCTTTATCTTTCAATTCTATAATCTCGTGCCGGTGCTCACCGCCCTGGAAAACGTGGAACTGCCCCTGCTGTTGTCCGAACTGCCCCGGGTCCGGCGCCGCCAGCAGGCTGAACTGGCCCTGAAACTGGTGGGCATCTACGACCGCAAGGACCACTACCCCCGCCAGCTTTCCGGCGGCCAGCAGCAGCGGGTGGCCATTGCCCGGGCCATCGTTTCCGACCCGGTAATTATCGCTGCGGACGAACCCACCGGCGATCTGGACAAGGTCTCGGCCGGGGAAGTCCTCCAGCTCATGACCCGGCTCAACCAGGAACTGGGGAAAACCATCATCATGGTCACCCATGACCCCCGGGCCGCGGAGCGGGCCAGCCGCCTGCAACACCTGGATAAAGGGGTGCTCAATGCCTGCACGGTGTGACGGATGTTCAAACTGATCCTGCGTAACACCCTGCGCCACCGCCTGCGCACCACCCTCACCATCCTGGGCATGGCCATCGCCATCCTCTCCTTCGGACTGCTCCGCACCGTGGTGGACGCCTGGTATGCCGGGGTGGAGGGGGCCGCGGCCGACCGGCTGGTCACCCGCAACGCCATCTCCCTGATCTTCCGCCTGCCCCTGGCCTATCTCAATAAAATCCAGACCATCGACGGCATCAAAAAGGTGACCTACGGCTTCTGGTTCGGCGGAGTCTATATCGACGAAAAGAACTTTTTCCCCCAGTTCGCCGTGGAGCTGCCCACCTATCTGGATATTTACTCCGAGTTTGTGGTGGACCCGGAGCAGCGGCAGGTGCTGGTAAAGGAGCGCAACGCCTGCGTAGCCGGGCGCAAACTGGCCCAGCGCTTCGGCTGGAAACTCGGGGATATCATTACCCTGAAAGGCACCATTTTCCCCGGCGACTGGGAGCTGGTGCTCCGGGCCATCTACGACGGGGTGGAGGAGACCACGGACGAGACCCGTTTTTTCTTTCACTGGGATTATGTCAATGAAACCATGAAAAAGAACTTCCCCACGGTGGCCAACCAGGTGGGGTGGTTCATTTCCCAGGTGGAGGATATCGAGCGGGCCCCGCTTATTGCGGCCCAGATCGACGCCACTTTTGCCAATTCCCTGGCCGAAACCCTGACGGAAAGCGAGAAGGCCTTTCAGATGGGCTTTGTCTCCATGACCAAGGCCATCATCATGGCCATCCAGGTGGTGTCCTACGTGGTCATCGCCATTATCCTCATCGTCCTGGCCAACACCATGGCCATGACCGCCCGGGAACGCCAGGAGGAGCACGCGGTGCTCAAGACCCTGGGATTTCAGGGGCGCCACCTGGTGACCCTCATTGCCGGAGAGTCCGTGGCCATCGCCTTCTTGGGCGGCCTGGCCGGGATCATCGCCATTTTCCCGGCGGCCCATTTTTTCCGCACCGCGTTGGGCAACTATTTCCGCATATTCAACGTCTCGGACGAAACCCTGGCAATTTGCCTGCTCATTGCCCTGGTGGTGGGCGTCGTGGCCGCCATTTTCCCGGCCTGGCGGGCCGCCCGGGTCCCCATCGCCGAGGGCCTGCGAAGAATCGGGTAAAAGCGTGAAGATTCCTCTCTCCTACAGCTACCGCAACCTGGTGACCCGCCGCCTCACCACCGTCCTCACTGCGGGGGGCATGGGCCTGGTGGTCTTTGTCTTTGCCGCGGTCCTGATGCTGGCCGAGGGCTTGCGCCAGACCCTGGTGGCCACCGGTTCCTATGACAACGCCGTGGTGCTTAGGGCCTCGGCAGAGTCCGAAGTGCAGAGCATTATTGAGCGGGACAAGGCGGCCATCATCGCCTCCCAGCCGGAAATCGCCCTGAATAAGGAGGGACGGCCCCTGGTGGCCCAGGAACTCATCGTGCTTTTCAACCTGCGCAAGCGGGGTACCAACATGCCCTCCAACGTCACCATCCGGGGGGTGTCCCCCATCTCCCTGGAACTGCGGCCGGAGGTCAGGTTGGCCGCCGGCCGCATGTTCCGGCCCGGATCCACCGAAGTGGTCACCGGCAAGGACACCGCCGGGCGCTTTGTGGGGGCCGGCCTGGGGGAGACCCTGCGCTTTGCTATGCGGGACTGGACCGTGGTGGGGGTGCTGGACGCCGGCAACACCGCCTTCAGTTCGGAAATCTGGGGGGACATCGACCAGATGCAGCAGGCCTTCCGCCGGCCCATCTTCTCCAGCGTCATCCTGCGCCTGCGGGCCCCCGGCGATTTTTATAATCTCAAGGCCCGCCTGGAGGCCGATCCCCGGCTGCCGGTGCAGGTGAAGCGGGAGATCGTCTTTTATGAGGACCAGTCCAAGCGCATGGCCGACTTCATCCGCCTCCTGGGCCTGGTGCTCACCGTGATTTTCAGCCTGGGCGCGGTCCTGGGGGCCATGATCACCATGTACGCGGCAGTGGCCACCCGCACCGTGGAGATCGGCACCTTGCGGGCTTTGGGCTTCAGCCGGGGCAATGTCCTGACGGCCATTATGCTGGAATCGCTCCTCATCGGCCTCCTGGGGGGCCTGGCCGGGCTGGGGGCCGCCTCCCTTATGACGTTTTTCACCATCTCCACCACTAACTGGCAGACCTTTGCCGAGGTGGCCTTCAGCTTTACCCTCACCCCGGACATCGCCGCCAAGAGCCTCCTCTTCGGCCTGGGCATGGGCCTGCTGGGCGGCTTCCTGCCGGCCCTCCAGGCCGCCCGCATGAACATCGTGGAGTCGCTGCGGGCCTTATAACTCTTAGGAAATTTTGACTAATCTCTCCGGCCTCGGACATTGGTTTTTATTAAGACGATCTGTCATCGGGTCAATTACACTCCCGGTTCATACGGCACGGTGCGCCGAAGATCTCTCTCAAGCCACCACTGGACATAATGCGGCCATGCGGATTCATTTTCCGGTTGACACACTTAAAAACGTCTGCCATAATTATTCTGATCAAAAGGGAGTAGCTTTTCAGGGCAAAGTCACCAATACGGTGCCGATAACAGCGCTTGGCTTTGCCGTTGGCTCCTGCCAATAAGCGAGACTTTTGGGGTGAAAAATCGTACCCTGGGTCTTGCTTTTTTTTTTGGCCGGACCGGAGGGAGGAAGTTAAATCGGATCTGTGATTTTGACAGAGGGGAGTTTATGACCAAGAAGTACGTCAGTTACATCGTCATTGCGGTGCTGCTCACATTTCCCGGTTTTATGTTGCGGCTTTTCCAGGTGGAGCTCGATCCCCCGGCCGTGGCTATTATCACCGGTGCCGCCATCCTGGGGGCTTCCTTTCTGCTGCTCTGGGCCTGCGAGACCGCCCAGAAGGACATCTCCCAGGCGCTGGCCCTGGCGGTGGTGGCTTTCATCGCCGTTCTGCCGGAATATGCCGTGGATATGTACTTCACCTGGCAGGCCGGCCAGAATCCCGAAGGGGAGTATGCCAAATACGCCATCGCCAATATGACCGGGGCTAACCGTCTGATCATCGGGATTGCCTGGGCCATGGTGGTGGGTATCTTCTGGCTGAAAACCAGGCGCCCGGTGGATCTTGAGAGGGATAGGCGGACTGAAGTTATTTTCCTCGGGGCGGCCACCCTCTATGCCTTTTTTATCCCTTTTAAAGGCAGCCTGGCCTGGTATGATGGCCTCGTCTTCGTGGGGCTCTTCGCCTGGTACATCGTCTTGGCCAGCCGCCGCCCCTGCGTCGAGTGTGAGCTTGACGGCCCGGCGGAGTTGCTGGGTCGATTGTCGCAGAGGAAACGACGGACGGCCACCGCGATACTGTTCTTGTTCGCCGCGGGAGTGATCCTGTCCAATGCCGAACCCTTCAGCGAGTCCCTGGTGGCCACCGGCAAAGTCTTGGGCATCAACGAATTCCTGCTCATCCAGTGGTTGGCACCCATCGCCTCGGAGGCGCCTGAATTCACCGTGGCCGCCATGTTTGCCTTACGGGGCCAGGCCGGGATAGCCCTGGGGAGCCTCATCTCCGCCAAGCTGAACCAGTGGACCCTCTTGGTGGGGATGATTCCCGGCGTTTACGGCATCTCCAGCGGCTCCTTCGCAAGCCCCATACCCATGGGCAGCTTTCAGTTGAACGAAATTCTGCTTACTGCGGCCCAATCTTTACTGGCGGTTGTCCTGCTCCTGAGTCTGCGCCTGGACATCAGGGGCGCCCTGCTGCTTTTTATTTTATTTATCGGCCAGTTCATCCCTTTCGGCTATTTTGCCTCCCTGCTGGGAATACCGTGGCAATCCGCGGGGTATACCGGGATGCACCTGAGCTTTGTCATGCTGTATCTTCTCGTTTCCTGCTATCTTCTCGTGCGGCGCCGCGTGCTGGTTGCGGCAGAATGGGGAGGCATAAATTTTGACCGTCCGGGTGAGGTTGCGACGCCCGTTGCTTTGGCCACCGCGCGCCTCTCTTCCGGCCGGCCGCGACCCAAGTGAGGTCGCCGCTGACCGGCTTTACTGTTCCTGTCTTGCCGGTTTTCGGCAAAAGAACACGGTCGCTGTTAAGTTAGCAGGCGGATCGCCAGGCTAAATAAGTTTAGGTGCAATACTGTTCACTTAAGCTAAAAGCAAGATTATTGGTGGCACAGGCTTCCAGCCTGTGCGCCTATGAACAGGCTGGAAGCCTGTTCCACCTTGCTTAACTAAACAGCATTGAGTTTAGGTGGCCGCAGAGACTCCCGGCAAAGATGCATGATACTCCTGCAAACTGAGGACCTCCAGCCGGCCGGTCCGCACGGCTCGGATGGCCTCGAGAGTGGCCCGGGCTGCGGCCATGGTGGTGGTGTAGGGGATGTCGTACTCCAGGGCGGCCCGGCGGATGGAGAAGGAATCGTCCGTGGTGTAGCGGCCCTGGGGGGTGTTCACCAGGATGGCGATATCCTGGCTCTTGATGCGGTCGATAATATTGGGCCGGCCGGCCCGGATTTTGTGGACCATGGCTACTTGGAAGCCCTGTTGCGCCAGAAATTCGGCGGTGCCGTGGGTGGCGAACAGCTCGAAGCCCAATTCCCGGAAGCCCTGGGCGATTTCCACCAGGGCGGGTTTATCCGGGTCTTTGACGCTGAACAGCACCCCGCCCCCCGTGGGCAGACGCTGGCCCGCGGCCAGTTGGGATTTGGCGAAACTCAGGGCAAAATCCCCGTCCAGGCCCATGACCTCGCCGGTGGAGCGCATCTCCGGCCCCAGCAGCGGGTCCACCCCGGGAAAACGGCGGAAGGGAAAAACCGATTCCTTCACCGCAAAGTAATGGGGCTGCACCTGGTTCAAAAAACCCAATTCCCTTAAGGTCTGGCCTACCATGACCTTGGTGGCCAGTTTGGCCAGGGGGACCCCGGTGGCCTTGCTGACAAAGGGTATGGTCCGGGAGGCCCGGGGGTTCACTTCCAGGACATAAACCTCCCGATTTTTCACGGCGAACTGGATGTTCAGCAGACCCACCACCCCCAACTCTCCGGCCAGGGCCAGGGTCTGGCGGGCGATTTCCGCCTGCATGGCAGGGTCCAGGGAGTAGGGCGGCAGCACACAGGCGGAATCCCCGGAGTGGATGCCGGCCTCCTCGATGTGCTCCATGATGCCGCCGATAACCGTGGTGGTCCCGTCGGAGATGGCGTCTACATCCACCTCGATGGCGTCTTCCAGAAACCG